>Ga0207419_1000793_pt1 | contig 26333 bp, 23 predicted proteins | sample ElkSloMetagenome_4_FD_184723 | JGI IMG/M metagenome (GOLD analysis project Ga0207419, IMG submission 184723) | Hot spring microbial communities from Elkhorn Slough, Monterey Bay, USA - MD2A (version 2) | ecosystem: Environmental > Aquatic > Marine > Intertidal zone > Estuary: Microbial mat ... | reverse complement strand
GCATAGGTGCCGCTCCCTGGCATTCAGTGCTCGCGTTCTCTTCTGGTCTGGTGTGAGTCTACCATAGGTGGGGGAAGTTATTCTTTTATGGACCCTTAATATCGCCTCCGGCAGGGCGGAATGGGACATTCTTTTTCCAGAACATTTGGCTCGCAGAGCCAAATGTTCTGGAAAAAGACAAAAACGTACCATGCTGCCGCAGGCGAAACAGGCTTCCATCGGGTGAAACATCCGGGTTGCATGTCAACCGCGTAACTCGTGTTAGTTAAGCGAATTAGAAGAATATCATGCATTGGAATGCAGAACAGCCTGCTCCCAACATGCAAGGAGCCTCATCCATGCGCGCATTGCCGGTACGGGCTCAAATTTACCTCGGTAGTATCTGGCTCCTGGCTCTGCTATTCTTCGGCATTGCCCTCCTGCTGCTCCCCGGGCAACTCGATCCGCAGATTCCCCAGGATCTGCTGACTCATCTACTGATTGCCCTGATCTTTGCCGTAATGCTGGCAATTGCTGACCTGACCACATTTCGTCTGGACAACAACCGCACTGTTTCTATTGCTGTGACGCTGCTGATCGCTGCGCTCACGGCGGTCAATTTGCAGTGGGCGCTGCTCTTCTTGATCATTGCTCTGGGCACACTGAGTGCGGGCATTGCGCAGGCGGTTCCCTGGTGGCGCATACTGAACATGATTGCGGTACGCTGGCTGGCGGTCTCGCTGGCGACGGGCATTGCCGCGCTGACCTGGGACATGCAGACGCCGATCACGGTCACGGGGATGCTACGCCCCGACACGCTGCACTACACCACTCTCCCGGCGATTGTTGGCTTGCTGGTGACGGGAGCTGTGATTTACCTGGTTGAGCAGGCAGCCGAGGCCGGGTTGCTCGCCGGCAGCACGGGTGAACCGCTTCGTGCGGCCTGGCGTGGTCGCGTAGATGATCTCTTCTGGCATAGCTTTGTGCTGGCCTCACTGGGCGGGTTGTTGGCAACGCTCTGGTCGATCAATGTGTTCGTCTTTGTCCTGGGGATTGTGCCGATTGTCATGGTGCAGCGCGCCTTCCGCAGTCAGGTCGAACTCAGCCAGAGCCAGGACGAGTTGAACCAGCGCAGCAGCGAAATGCAAAACCTGGCAGCCGACTACAGCGCATTGAACAACAAACTGGAGCGTTTGCAGAGTCTGGCTACCTCCCTCATCGCCACGCGTGATGTGCAAACCATGCTGGAAACCCTGTGTGATCGTCTGGCCGCCCTGCTGAATGCCGCGTCCGGATGGGTGGTCCTGCTTGATGAGCAGCAGACGCCCCAGATGGTGGCCTGGCACAACCTGCCCGCCGAGCCCGACGGTCCCGGTCCGCATCCGGTGCCGATGCCGTTAAGCTACGAGCAGGTGTTGCGCAACCAGCGCGTACTGGTCTTTGCCGAGGATCAGCGCACGATGACGCTGGCGCCCCTGCCGGTACTCTCGGAAAACTGGTTCTGGCGTGCCCTGATCGTCATTCCTCTGGTTGGCGACGAACCTACCTCAGTCAGCGACGAACCCACTTCGCGGACGCAGCGGGTGCTGGGGGCCATCTGCCTGACCTTTGATCAGGTGCGTGGGTTGGATAAAAACGAGCAGCGTATCCTGACCGCCTTCGCGCGCCAGGCCGGCGTCTCACTGGAGAATGCGCGCCTGTTCCTGAAAGTGCAGGAGTCCCAGGCAGAGTTGATCCAGTCCTCCAAACTGGCGGCAGTCGGTACCTTCGCCGCCGGAATTGCACATGAGTTTAACAACCTGCTGGCTGGTATGCTCGGCTATGCGCAACTGGGCCTGACAACCACCGAGTTGAAAGAGAAAAATGAGGCTTTTAAGGTTGTGGTGGACGCCTGCAAGCGTGGCAAGAGTATTACTGGTAGTCTGCTGACCTTCGCGCGCCGACAGGAACCACGGCGCGAACTGGGCGATGTACGGGGGGCGGTCGAGGACACACTGACCCTGATGGAAATCGAATTGCGTAAATGTAATATTACCGTCGAGCGAACGATTACCCCAGTGCCCCCAACCGTCTGTGACCTGGGGCAGATCTCCCAGGTATTTCTGAATTTGCTGACCAATGCGCGTGATGCCATGCGCGCTGATGGCGGGAAGCTCTTCGTCAGTCTTACCAGCAGCGACACTATGATCACCCTCTGTGTCCGGGATACCGGCTGTGGTATTCCCGACGCAATCCGGGATAAAATTTTTGAGCCCTTTGTGACGACCAAGGGCGCGTTAAGTGGTAGCCGAACACCGGGAACCGGACTGGGATTATCGGTTTCCTACGGGATTATCAAAGACCACGGAGGCACCATTACAATTGAGAGTACCGAGGGGGCAGGTACCAGTGTATTTGTCTGTCTGCCGGTGACATCAGTGGAACAGAATGTTCCCACGGAGACGGTAGAGTCGGAGAATGGGCATCTGCCGCCGTTGCACATGTTGATCGTCGATGATGATCCAACCATAGGGGATATGTTGCAGCGATTGCTGGAGCGCACCGGGCACCGCATTGTCGTTGCCCAGGATGGCACAACGGCCCTCCGGCTCTACCACCGTGAACGCTTTGACCTGGTGCTGACCGATCTGTCAATGCCGGAGATGAGCGGCGTCGAATTGGTCCGACAACTGCGCGCATATGATCCGGAGGCGCTGATTCTGCTATTCACCGGGCAGGCCATCGAGGAGCAGATTGAACAGGCCTTGAAAGCCGGGGCTGTCACAGTTTTGTACAAACCCTTCGACTTGGAAGACTTCCTCCAGGCCGTCAGTCGTGCGTGGAAGCAGCGTCTTCCCGCGCAGCAACCAGATCCTGTTTCAGTGCAGAGCCAGCAACCGGAGCGCTAACCGGACTATTCCCCACCCTTGACTCACTGCAACTCCGGAAGTTCGACCGGATCTTCCCGTGGTTCGCAAACGCCACAAAACAACGCCTTCGCCGTCACAACTGCCTTGTGGGTCTGCTGCTGATCGCGATAGAGCGCCACGATATGCGGCATCTCGCGGGCATGATCACGACACACAGCCCGCCCACAAAAGATACACACCCCGTGGGCCGGACGATCACAGTGCCAGCAGTTCATTGCGAGTTTTCCCTTGAGACATGCGATTGAGGCGGTGCGGTCTGCTCTGGCCTGGTGATAGATCAGATTACCTCAGTCCGTTACCTCAATTGTATCGATAACTACCGTTTCACTACCCTCCAGACGGCTCCGCTCATCGGTGGCATATGCCTCACTATGTGCTGTGTTATACCAACCTACGCGCCAGGCGTACTGTCCTGGTTCGATATCAGTGGGCAGTTCCACCTCAAAGGTCTCGCGAATGATCTGTCCCGGTTGCCACGCGGTTGTTGGTAGCATAGCATAGGTTGGTAAGTGGACCATACGTGCGTCTGGAACTTCTGCAAGCTCGCTGACCGCCACATAGTGCCCCAGCGGTTCCGCCATGTCTGGGACATGCCAGGTGAACATTGCCTGGAACCGTCGCTCGCCGAGCGGGGTAATCTCTGCATTGACCAGAGCAAGTGTATCACCGAAGGCGGCTTGCACTGCTGACAGTGGTTCTGCCGGTAATATCTCAACCTGCTGATCAAGCCGTTGTACAGCCGGCGCATCGCGCTGAAACAGGAGTAGCCCATCGCGTGCAGCTACGAGATCAAAGGCCGGATCGTTCAACACCTGCGCAATCTCACGCACTTCATAGGATATCCCGGCAACCAGTCCCCCATCGATGATCCGGCGATAATCGAACAGACTATCGGCCAGGACATAGTCTACTCGGGGTAAGATTTCCGGCAACCGTTCACCGCCGGGATCATCTGGGTAACGTACGACATAGAGGGTTTCCCGGTTTGCCAGGTGCGGTGCAATGAATGTAGAGGCTGCCAGGGGTGCCTCGGACGGAACATACTCGGCCAGAAAATGATCCTTCATTCGGTCTCGGCTAGTGTTGCCATATGCTGATGCATCCAGACCGTATCCCGGCAGGCCCATCCAGAAGAGCGGGTTGAGGGGTGTATCAACAAAAGCAACATTGCAGATGATAACAATTGCCAGGGTCAGGCCAAGATCACCCCGCCAGTTGCGGCGTCTTTGCCTGACCGGTTGGGTTTGCTGAGCGGACTGCGTTCCCCGGTCTGGCTGAACTTTAGCGGAAGCTGATCGGCGTTGCAACTGTTCAACGCCAACAATGGCGGCCATAAGAATGAAAGGAACGACCGTGGCATAATGATGGTAGCGGTAATCATACGCGCCACCCGGCCCGGTCGAGAGCAGCGCCGCCGCCGCAACGGGCAGACTGGGGAGCAACCAGCGTTTGCCGTGCCATGCCAGGAATAATGCCGGTCCAAAGATCACGATGGCACTCAGCAGGCGCTGGTCCAGGGTTGCCAGGAGTTGGCGCACCTGTCCAAAGTAAAAGAGGAGGTAGTTAAACCCACTGTGCAATTCCGGCGTTTGTGTTGTCGTAAAGAGCAGACGTATAATCAGAAATGCGACGGCTCCGTACACAACGCCAATACTCAATGTTATAAGCCCAACGCGCCGTTCGCCGGACCACCAGAGCAGGAAGCCCATTGTAGCCACCGGAAGCGCTACATAGAATTTACAACTGAGTGCCAGTACTAGAAAGAGACCATAGGTGCGCCAGGCGCGCCGATCAAGCGCATCGAGGACAAAGAGTAGCAGGGGCATTGCCAGCGTATCACCGTGGACATCGAATAGCACGCTTGTCTGTGCGGTCGGGTAGAGCAGATAGATGAATACCAGACAGCGTGCCGCAAAGCGGCTATCAGTACGTCGTAGCGTCAATCGATAGACTGGAAATATACCCGATACGAAAAGTCCGGCCTGGATTATGAGTAATAGGCGCGGGTCTGGCCAGAGTGCATAGGGCAGTGCCAACAAGAAGTAGATGAACTCTACGTGTAGAGCCAACCGACTGATTGGTCCATCCGGGAATGTGCAAACCAGCGGTTGTCCACGTCTGACACTCGCAATAGCCTGGGCCATATTGCCCAGGTCAAGCATTCCGGCATTATAGCCGGTGTAGCGTGCCAGACTGAGCCATGTAAGCATGCCACCAAACAATACCAATGTACTCCACAGTACCAGATCAACTGGCCCACGCCACGTAACAACGTGTACCTTTTGCTGTGATTGGCTATGGATTTGTGTTGTTGTGGTCATGCCTCAGCCTTTCGTTCGATGATTGTCTCTGATTGCTGTTCAAGCAGAAGTTGCGGCCAGCAACATGCGACCCAACATACTGTCAACGTCAGGGTCATCATAAGTCCGCCAAAGAGGGTGATGGCGAGCCAGGTGACTGTAGCCAGCGTGCGTCCCCGTTGATTCCACTGCCAGAGAATTGCCAGAGCCGGAAGAATCATGACTGCATGGTGTTCCCAAACAGTACTGGCAACTAGAAGTGGCAGGAGGTACGCGGCTGCCAGAGCCAGGAATAATGGCAACTTTGGTGTGCGCACCAGAAGAATAATGACAACTGTTACTGCCAGCAGAAGCGGTGCGATCTCCCCTAGTGGAGCAGGAACATGACTGAGCATAATTGCCCACGAATTAGTCCAAGGCGCGCTACGCGGGTGTGCCATAGCAAAAAACAACCCCTTATACCAGATTTCAACAGGTACAATTGGGAATGTCACTAGAATGACACCGAGACTAATCCCTGCGGCGGCAAGCAGGCTCCGCCATGTGTAGCGTACTGCCAGCACCGCTAAACCGATCCCAGGAATAATCTTTATTAATGCACCTACCGATAATCCGACTCCTGCACGTCCCATTCGCGCACAACGCAGTTCCAGAATGACTAGCATGAGCAATATTGCTATTAGTGCATTAATTTGTCCATCCCATACCGTGCGCCAGGTTGGCAGGAATCCCAGGACAGCGATTGACGCGACCCGCCAACCGACAAGTAAGTGGAGCAACCCGATCAGCACGATGACCATAACAATAATCATCACAATCCAGAGACCAATAGCTTCATCAAAGGAAAGATTTGTCAATGGTAGGAACAAAATTGCCAGTAGTGGTGGATACAAGTATGGTGGTGGGTCAACTGATGCTTCCGGCAGGTAGCGTGCAAAATCGGCAGCATAGGGATCATCCCCGATTGCAATGGCACGTGCCGCACCAACGTATGCCCAAGCATCACGGCCTAATGGCATATGCATGTACATTAACCAGAGATAAAAGACAATCTGGATTGGTATAATTATATACAACGCCTTTTTGATAACAGACCATGCATGCTGATAATGTTGCTGAGAGAAAAAATGAAATGCACTATTGATACGTTGTTGCATATGTTTTGGTCCTGGGTTGTATAAATGCTTCACGCAATGATCACTAATAGGATTCGATATGCCGTCCTATTGCGAAGGTTCACCCTCAACAGACGGCGTTCGTTCGTCACCATCACGCTTACCTCGTAGCAGTAGCCCAATCCGCGCGTATCCCATCCCAACGCCAACCGCCAGCAGTTCGCCGAGTGTTAACACCATGCGAAAGAGCAGACTGGCAACAATTGCAACTGGGAGTGGGTAGATCTGTGCCAGCAACGCGACCAGCAGTGCTTCCCGAACACCCAACCCGCTGGGGGTTAAGAAACTTAAATAGCCTACAGCCCAGGCCAGTGCTGCCGCACCCACGACCAGTAGAACCTGGCTCAACTGCACGGTTGCCAGTCCCCACAACACAGTAAATAGTGCGAGTCCCGAAAAGAGCGTAGCACCGCTATAGGTCAGTAAGATCAGTAATAACTCCCCGTAGGTATACTCCCACGCAAGTTCTGGTCGCTGTAATCGTTTGGCTGCCCAACTGAGCAAGGTGCCAAAAATGCGCGGGTGCAGCAGCAGCAACCCGATTGGTACCAGCAATAGTAGCCAGACCTGTGTCGTGTCGGGGGTAATACTCCAGAACGGTAGCGTTATCCCAAAAAGGCTCAGTGCTCCCAGCAGGGTCAACACCTGTTCCACACTGGCGCTGGTCAGGATATGGGTTGCTGACACATGGAGTTTGCGTGCCAGGGCGACCCGGCTCAACACATGCCAGATATTGCCGGGAATATACCGGGTCATCATAGAACTAAGCCAGATACGCGCTGCCGGAGCGATAGCTACATGCGTTTCCGCGCGCCCGACATGGCGTAGGAGTAAGGCCCAGCAGAACGCCAGTCCTACAAAATAGATCGCACCCCAGACCACACTGACGCCAAAGGCCAGTGGTGCGATCTGCCATTCATACTCACGCAGCGCGTCCAGTTGCCCGCGCAAAAATAGCAGCCAGGCAAGCAGCACCGCCAGGGTAATGCCAATCCCGACCCAGCGTGATCGGGCTAATCGACGGAACAGAGTACGAGTGTCCATGGAAAACTTAATTGCCAGGTCTGAATATGACACTGAGTAGAGACAAAGCGTTGAAAGGACCGCCAGGACCAGTGGTTAACATGGCCGGGATCATTTCCCCAGGCATGGATATTCTTGCCGCGCAAGAAATTAGCGCCGCGAAAAAAGGGCTCATTTGGTACGCTGAGCAGCAGCCAGCGGCGTGTTACCCGGCGCAGTTCGGCCAATCCCTGGTCCGGCTCCGGGAGATGTTCCAACACCTCCATACAGGCTACCAGATCAAAGCTATGGCTAGGAAAAGGTAGCTGCAGGAGATCTCCCGCTGTAAAACTCCGTTGTGGATTGAAGTTCCGGGCTACCTGCAATGCTCCCACACTGCTGTCCAGACCAATAGCAACTGCACTGCTGCCATCCAGTACTTCCCGCATGGCAAATCCCTCACCACAACCGGCATCGAGAATTGATCGGGAATCGGTCTGGGCCAGCAACTCGGCAGCGGTCTGGTGAAAGCGGTCAAGCAGCCGGCGCTGGAGCGGATTCGGATTGGTATGTTTTTGCAGATTGCTGCTGGTATATGCTGGTACGGTGGTCGAAGAAGCTGATTTCACGCCTCTGGCTCCTTGTGCGTTCTGGTTTCAAGAATCCGCCGTATCGTATACTCATCACCGGATGAATAGGAGGCATTGCGTAACATCTCACCGACCAGTCCGGTACTGATAAACTGAAGACCGGTAATCAGTAACAACACACCCAGCATAAGCAACGGACGGGTGCCGATAGGAACCTGGTTGAGCCATAACCAGCTCATATACAAGTTGATCAGAACTCCCAGTCCCAGAAACAGTGTGCCAATCATGCCGAAGAGGCGCAACGGACGGCGCAGATAGGTTGTGAGAAAGAGCACCTGGATAAAGTCAAGATAGCCGGCGATGAGCCGCTTAGTGCCAAACTTGCTCTTCCCAAACTTGCGCCGTTGATGCTCAACCGGGACTTCAGTGACCCGGAACCCCTGTTGTTTTGCCAGCACCGGGATGAAACGATGCTGTTCACCATAGAGGTTTAAATCGGCAACAACCTCGTGGCTATAAGCTTTAAACCCGCAGTTAAAGTCATGCAAGGGTACGCCCGTTGTATAGGCCACGACCGCATTAAACACGCGTGAAGGTAGCGTTTTCGAGGCAGGATCATTCCGCTGTTTGCGCCAGGCGGAAACCAGGTCGTACCCGGCATCGATCTGTTCCAGGAGATGGAACATATCCCCCGGGTCTTCCTGCATATCCGCATCAATCGTCACCAGTCGCTCGCCCCGGGCAATGCTAAAGCCCGCGTGGAGTGCTGCTGTTTTACCGAAGTTCCGCCGGAACTGCACAACGCGTATCCGTTCGTCGGCCCGCTGCAGTTCAGCACAGACGGAGAAGCTGTTATCACTACTCCCATCATCAATAAAGATAATCTCGTAACTCGTACGATAGGGAAGCGGCCCGGCTTCCAGGACTTCTGTGAGGCGCTGCACCAGCGGACGAAGACTCTCGTCTTCATTGTAGACAGGAACAATAATTGAGACTGCCAGCGGCGGTGTCTCTGCATTGGAAACCTGCTGGTGTTCAAGCTGTTCCAGGGTTGTAATGCGGTCTATCATTGATAGCATCCTTTCCGGGTAGCGTTGGTCCTTCTGTGCTATGCCCCAGTCACTCACATGGCGAAATATTGCCTGGAGTTAGTGGTGCATATCAGTCGTATCTGCACGATGATCGTTGAGTACTTCACGCACAACATAGATCGCTTTCTTCTGCGTTTCATAATAGGTACGTACGACCAGTTCGCCGATCAATCCCATACTGATAAACTGCACCCCCAGAATAAGCAGCAGTGTTCCTAACAGCAACAGCGGTCGGTCCGCCAGATTTGCCCCGGTCAGAAACTTCCAGAACACCAGATAGAGGTTGATTACGCCACCAAGCAGTATTGATAGCAGGCCAAACAGACCAAAAATCTGCATTGGCCGGGTAGCGTAGCTTAATAAGAACCGTACGGTTAATAAATCAAGCATCACCCGAATGGTGCGGCTGATACCATACTTGGATTTCCCAAACTGGCGCGGCGCATGGCGCACAGAGAGTTCCGCCACCGCCACCCCCTGCCAGCTTGCCACTGCCGGAATAAAACGGTGTAGTTCGCCATAAAGCTGGATATTGCGCAACACCTCAGTGCGATAAACTTTTAACGAGCAGCCATAATCGCGCAAATGCACGCCGGTCGCCCAGGAGATCAGGCGATTGGCAATCTGCGAGGGAAAGCGGCGACTCCAGTAGGGATCTTGCCGTTTCTCCCGCCAGCCGCTGACGACATCGTAGCCTTCATCAAGTTTTTGGAGCAGGCGGGCAATGTCGGCCGGATCATTTTGCAGGTCGGCATCAATGGTTACGGTAACCGCGCCACGAGCATGGTCAAAGCCAGCGGCAAAGGCCGGCGTTTGCCCAAAATTGCGCCGAAACCGGATCACCCGCAGGCGGTCATCACTCTGCGCCAGGTTCTGAAGAATCGCAAAGCTCTGATCGTGGCTACCATCATCTACGGCAATGATTTCATAACCCACATCCAGTTGTTCAAGTTCTTCCGTCAGTCGCGCATAGAGCCTGGGAATATTCTCCGCTTCATTATAAACCGGAACAACGACTGAGAGGTATGGTACCGGCTCAACCGCAGTGACCGGGTCTGATCCGCTTGCTGTATCGGTGCGATGCTCGCGTATGACTGATTGTTCCATGATGTACTCCTTACCGGGGAGCCTTTCTATGCTCCACTCCAGGTAGTGTGTACACCATTGTAACCGAATTCGGGATTGACCGATGCTCTGGCGGCCTGTCTCTGAATTCGTCTCTATTGTAAAGAACCTGACTATGGCTGGCTATAGTCCTCTTGTCCTGTCTCACACACCTACATTGTATTATCAAATATTGGAGGCTCGCAGGACCAGCTATGCGTGATGATGCAAGATCAACCAGGAAGTGACTCCACGTTTGATAATATAGCAATCCTAAATTGGTTGTAAACTTCTCAATGTCTTGCCTGGCATTCGGAAGCGTTTGAGCCAAAGCCAGGGTTTACAACTCAGTTAGGACTGCTATATCACCAGATGTTAGCGTTACATCCTGGTACGAGAGGCATGGTATGCTACCCAGGAAGTGAAGTGAAGTGAAGTGAAGTGAAGTGAAGTATAGTGTCTTGTTCTTCTCGAAGGTATGGTTATGCACAAATCGGACACTCCTCCATCTGTATCGTTTCGATTGACGTTCCAGGCAATCCGTCGGCAAATAGATGCCATCGCTCGGCAGCCGCTGCTGATGCTGTCGCTGCTATCACTGCTGGGATTGGGCTTGCGGCTCTACAAACTGACCTACCGGGATTACTGGGACGATGAAGTTATCTCTACCTTTGCTGCGCGCCCGCCATTGAACGAGATTCTTTACTCGGTCATGGCCAATGATGTGCATCCACCGCTCTACCACATGCTGCTGCATATCTGGATGGGTGGGTTTGGTGAGAGTCTGCTCGCCATCCGAGTCTTTTCGGTGCTGCTCAGTACGGCCTGTGTGCCACTGATGTATGTGCTGGGGCGCAGCCTTACGAGTAGATCCGTGGCGCTGGTCGCTGCGGCACTGCTGGCAATCGCACCATTCCAGGTGTACCATGGTCAGCAGGCGCGGATGTACCCCTTACTGACCTTGCTTGTCCTCGTTGCCACGCTAACCTTTGTCCAGGCCTGGCGGAAGGGCGGCCGGCTCCGCTGGCTGGTCTTTGGTCTGTGTGTCACGGCGGGGTTTTACACCCATGTCTACTTTCCCTTCTCGCTGCTGGCACTTAATCTCTGGGCGTTGTATGATACCTGGCGGCAGCGCCGGATCTATGTCAGGCAGTGGATCGGTATAATCGGAGCGCAACTCTTTGGTGTTGTGCTCTTTCTGCCGTTTCTGGTGGAGATGTTCAATACCACCAGCCGCATTGTTAATGAGGGCTTCTGGGTCAAAGCCGGTACCGGCTACCTCGACTGGATGTTTGTCCTGATTAGTCTGAGTAATCATGCAACCATCTCACTGCGGGCCAGTCCATCCATTGTGTATCTGCTTGCGACGTATAGCCCGGCCGTTGCGATAATCCTGCTTACATTTATCTACAGCTTACCGTTCGCTTATTTTTTAGGGCACTAAATGGAATTTCCACCCCACTTGAGCCTGGAAAATCGACAAAATTTGGGACGCTCTCCCCACTTTGACGTACACGGTTCCGTGATGTGTAAAACATTTCTGCAATTTCCATCGCCATGTGGGGCGAGATACTTCCCACGTGGCCGTTTTTGACCCGCTAGTGGGGAATTTTTATGAACTCGTTCCGAAAATAAGCGAACGGTGAGTACAGTGTCCATGAAATCTGGTATCGTCCGGAAGAGAGACCGGCGTGGCTCATACTCAACCTGCTGGTATGGGTACCGATTGCAACAGCAATGTTTCTTTCAGTCACCTTGACACCAATTTTGCTGGATCGTTCCCTTATCGGGATCTCATCAGCGCTCTTTCTGTTAATCGCCTGGGTAACTGTTCGTTTCTGGTCGAGACGGCTTATCCAGGTTGTTATGGTCCTTTTTGTCGTAAGTAGTGCTGCCGGGCTGTCCTATGCTTACCCGGATACCCCCCGCAACAACCAGATTATCCAACTGGCTGACTATATCGCCGCCAACCGCCAGCCCGGTGATGCCATGGTTGTTGCTGACTGGCAGTCGTTTGATATGACTGTCCTGGCCCATCCGGACCAGCGCCATCTGTACATTTTGCCTGGACCCGATGGGGATACATCAGACTGGGAGCAGCGCATCGAAGTGATGCGCTGGCATAGCCCGCAGAATGTGCAGTCGGTTGCCGAATTCGCCCCGGAGTATCGCCGGGTCTGGTTCGTTCTGACCGACTACACCTATCATCGGGGCTATCACCAGGAGGTAAACCAGGGATGGCTGGAAACGCATGGTCGGCTGGTAGAGCAGTTTGACTTTGAGCGGGCCCAGGTTTATCTCTATGAGGTCGATCCGCAGGAGTGATGTACCTCATCGCACCCGCTCATACACATCATACCAGCTATCCTGGAACAACAGACGGAATGCACCCGACTCCAAAACGGGTTCATAGAGATCATTGTCGTGGCTAAAGCTTCCAACCACCAGATAATCCGGATCAGCCGCTAACGGATCATAATCAACTGTTATGTCTTGTTGGAGTAGACTGCGCCGGTTGAGTTCAACAACCAGTTGGTCGGGTGGATAGTGGTAGGGTCGCTCAAGCAGAAAGTGCAGTTCACTCTCATGGGTCTCGATCAGGGTGTCTTCTGCTGTCTGCGTATTGAAAAACGCTGCCACACGCTGCGCTGCACGGTTCTCATTGTCCAGATAATAGCGCTGGAATGAGAGCAGCGTAAGCGGTACAGTCATGGCTATGATCAGCAGGGCCAGGAGTGCTCCACTATTTTGCCGGCTGAATTGCCGGCGCAGCAGTGCTGAGGTACGCTGAAACACTGCTGCCAGGTTATAGTGGGCCGTCAAGTCATACAACCAGGCAGCCACAAATATACTACCGATGAATGTGGCCGGGAAGAGATACCGGGGCACACCTACCGAGAACAGTAAGTACCAGGCAAACCAGCTTCCTGCCAGTGCCAGTAGCATCAGGCGTACGATATCCAGATCTATGTCGGTGTCAGGCCGTCCGCGACTCTTAAAATGAGACCAGAAGAGGTGCCACGCGACGTAGCCCAGCCCAAGCAGTGTGGGAATGCCCAGAATCAGGGTCATCTGCAGCGCATAGATTCGGTTAAAGGGCACCAGTACCAGTGCCATAACATAGTACAGTCCTTCCACACCATCATTGGGTAAAGTGTGTTCCTGGATAAGAAGGTTCCATCCCCAGCTTATAAAATGTGAAGCCATTAACGACCCGACCAGCGATACACCGAGCACCCCGGCCAGTCGCCAGCGTCGTTCTACCAATGTCACGACCAACGGTATGACCAGCGAGGCCAGCCAGAAGGGCGGTACCTGTGCCTTGGTGATACGCGCCACGCCCCAGCAGAGGATCGCCAGTGGCAGAAACCAGAGGGATTGTCGTAGCGCGGTCAGGAACAGGGCATACCCCGCCAGCAGATAGAAGAGCATCGGCATCTCTGCCAGTACCTGCCGTCCCATAATAATGGGATGCAGTTGCGGATGCATGGGCATCAGCAACAGCACAAAGAGTGTCCCGATGGCAATTTCCCGGTTGTAGAGTTGCCGGGCCAGGTAGTACATCAGCAGTAGCGCGCCAATGGTACACAGCACGCTAAACAGCCGTCCCTGCCAGATACCCACACCGAAGAGTTTGAAGTTCAGCGCAATCGGTGCTGTGACCGTGTAGGATGCATTCATGCCATCAGGTGCAGGTTGTCCACTTAGCAGACGACCATAGTGCCCATGCTCCACTAGATTGCGAGCTACCGAGAGCGTCCAGCCCTCGTCCCACCACATTGGACGGGCCGTGAGGTTCCAGGTAAGAATGACGAAGAGAAGTAGTATAAACAGGGGGGTAATGAACATACGGAGAACAGGCATCCAGGTGACCTGTTCATGTTTTCTGGAAAGGCCGATCGATTTCATGATTACTCCATGGTATATACAGTAACTATATAATCTTGTGATAAATATAGGAAGAACAGACAAACACAGGACAAAGAACAAACTGGTTGTTTGATACCAGCGCACCAGAGACGGTTTGTTCTGTGTTTCTTTGTTCTGTGTTCTCTATATATCTGGTGATAGCCTGCAACCAGAAATCACTGCGTGCATTGTACATACCCGGGCCACTGTCCGCTATAGGTCTCTTGTCCTGTCTCGGATACCTCCACTGTACAATGATACATCAGTTTTTGCGGTACCTGATGGAAGCACTCTCAAGTGGAAAGGTTTTCACCGGATCGCCGTGGCATGCGTTCGGTAGAACCGGCAGAGGTCGCCGCTCCAGCGCAGTATTGCCGGCATCGGGACGGGCTGCGGACGCGCAGAAGCGCGTCCCTACTACACGGACATCGTTTCAGGAGTCCCGGCTTCAGCCAGTTTGCGACTGTCAACCGGCTGATGAACGTTCAAAACATAGTCCGGATAGATGTACGGCCGCAGGGCAATTGCCAGAGCGTGGCCCAGTCCCCGGAGTCCCGGCTTCAGCCGGTTACGTCCGCTATCCGGCTAAAGCCGGGACTCCCGTGCCGGGAGCGTAGTGGGAAGTAATTATGCGGATGCACTCCAGTTGTCTATTGCAGATTATAGTGTCCATCCGCCGTTCTACTATTTCGTGCTACACTTCTGGATGGGACTGGGAGAAGATCTCTATACGATCCGCCTTTTGTCTGTCCTGATTAGTACCGCCTGTATTCCATGTATTTATCTGCTCGGACGCGAAATCTTGAGCAGTCCGGGGGCACTGGTTGCAGCAACATTGATGGCGATTGCACCCTTTCAAATCTTTCACGGTCAGCAGGCGCGGATGTATCCTTTATTAACCTTGCTGGTGCTTGCAACGGCATGTTTTTTCTACGGGCATGGCGGCAAGGCACCTGGATATATTGGGTTGGATTGGGCCTGTGTGTCATCTGTGGCCTGTACACCCATATCTATTTCTCGTTTTCGCTGCTTGGTTTAAACCTCTGGGCTACCTATGAGACATATCAACAACGCCGGATTTATTATCGTCGCTGGGTTGGCTTACTGGTAGTCCAGGGACTGAGTGTGCTTGCATTTCTACCGTTTATTCCCCAACTCTTCGGTACCGTTGGTAGTGTGGTGCAATGGTACTGGATTGCTGGTACGACTGCGTTTGATTGGGTATTTGCCCTCTTGAGTATAAGCAACAATGCTACGCTTGCCCAGGAGTCGGGCATGCCGGTCTGGTATCTGGCTGCCACATACACTGCGGGAGTAACTGCAGTGATGCTGACTCTAGTGTACAGTTTACGCGAAGCCCGGCGGGAGCCGGCTGAACGGTCTGGTTGGATTTTTCTCCACCTGCTTCTCTGGACACCGTATAGTTGTTGCGACGGTGATTTCGCTGACCCTCAAACCAATTTTGCTCGACCGTTCACTCATTGGTGTATCTGCGCCGCTTTATCTTTTGATGGCCTGGCTCTTTGTACGTTACTGGCGGGTAAGAGTAGTACAACTTGTTGTTCTATTCTTTATTGTTAGCTGTCTGGCAAGCCTGGCCTATGCCTACCCAAATATGCCCCGGAAAAACAGCCTGGTGCGCATGGCGGATTACCTGTCCACCGAACAGCAAGCCGGAGATGCCATTGCTTTTGCTGATTGGCAGGCCTTCGATACGACCTTACTGACCCGGCCCGATATGGAACATGTATATGTTTTAGCTGGCCCGGTGAGCAACCGGATGCAGTTTGCCGGACGTGATGAGTGGCTGGACCGACTGTCGTATATGCAATGGTCTCATCTGGAGCATGTCCAGCCAGTCGCCGATTTCGCACCTGGATATCGCCGGGTCTGGCTTGTGCTAACCAACTATACCTACAATCGGGACTATCACCAGGAGGTAAACCAGGGATGGTTGGAAAGCCACGGTCGGCTGGTGGAAGAGCATGATTTTAAACGTGCCGTAGTCTATCTCTATGCGCTTGAGCCGCAGGAGTAGCAGGCTCTTTTACAGATTTTGATCAACGCATCTATGATGGTGTGTGTGGAAAGTCTGCTACCTGCTGTACTGAATGCTCTATACGTGGTATATCAGGTAACAGTATGGTCCGGCTTCTGGGCAATAAGGTGAAAGTTGGTGTGCATCCAGATAGGCAGATTGTTCCAGGGAATACGCCGTAGCAGCCAGCGTACCACCGGCGCTACGCGGTCAAGCCGTGCCTCTGTCACCGGCGGGATATATAACCATTGCAGGTTGGTAAATCCGTGTCGTTGCAGACGTCGCCGCAAACTCCAGGCCGACTGGAGCGAGCAGTGGTAACGCCGCCAGGCAAACCCGCGGCATTTGATCATCTCATGAATGGCATTGGTAAAGATGTTGGGGGTATGGAAGAGGTAAACCCCGCCGGGTTTGAGTATGCGCCAGATTTCCTGAAAATGGGCATCAATATCGGGCAGGTGTTCAACGACATCAAACGACATCACAATATCCAGCGTATGGTCGTCATACGGCAACCGGGTGCCGGTCGCACAGAACACCTTGAGTCCCGGGCAGCGTTGTTGTGCCGCCAGGAGTGCCGGCAGCGCCAGATCGGAAGCAGCAATATCGTGCCCCTGCTCATATAAGTATTGGGCAATCGTACCGTCGCCACAACCTAGTTCCAGTAATTTCTTCCCGTGTGTAAACAGGCCGGACATTTCAATCATTGTTATAGATGCTTCCGCATCGCCGGCATCATATCTGCCCGCCTGTAGTCGTGCTGTCCAGCTCCTGGTATAGTGCGTACGTGTATCAAATGTGGTACTACGCTGGCGTGTCATATTATCCTCGATATATCATAATCGTATGTACCTTTTATGGGATATATAAAGTGATATACTTAATGGATTGTAACCCTCAAGTACTATTACCTTCAGAAGGTTTTTCCTGTACTAAATATTTACCGGATGGCTGTTGTGCCTGAGCACTGTTTGGCTTTTTTGTCTTCTTTACTGATAAGACATCCCAGGCTTCTAGCAAACCACCTACAACACTGACAACTACTCCAAAACTGAAGATACTTAGAGACAAACTCAGCGCCTGAGCTTCTGCAACGCCATAATTACTGAGAAGTACCACAATACTGACTTCTCGTACCCCTAACCCGCCAATAGAGATCGGAAACAATGATGCAATGTAAACAATTACATACACCCAGCCGATTACATACACCGGCTGGGAGATTCCAACGGCCCATGCACAGAAGATAACGTGTAGAAGAGCCACAAGATTTAAAAATAGTGATAAAGACCAGCTACAGACAATGATATGAACAGGCAAAGTATGAAATGATATAATCGCCTGCCAGAGTTTCTCACCATTTGAATGTATCCATACTGGTATTGACCAGGATAAGAGAAACCGCTTTGCAAGGTGTTCAAAGAGACGTGCGACGGATGGCAAGAAGAAAGGCGAAATCGCAATAAATCCGGAAATGACCAGGAAGATAAGAATAAACACAAATGAGAGTGATACGCTTCGAAGGTTAAACCAGATCCCCAGAGTACCAATTAAGAGTACAAACAGGGTGTTAAGCAAACGAAAATAAACAATCAAGACGCCTGCTTCAAGGCTTTTTTTGCTGATATTTGCTAGTTTATACCATGTTATACTACCTGCCAGACTTGTAGATAAAAAAAGGCCGTAGAAGGAAGCTATAAGATTGATCTGGAACAACCTGAATACACTTACCTCCATCCCCAGTGGTTTTAGACCAAAAGAGGTTTGGTAGGCTTGAATGAAGTACATAAGGAAGAGAGAGAGCATGATAGGCAGCAGAAGCCACAATTCAAATGCTCTAAAGCTCTGAAGCACCTGGAATAGATCAACATGAGTAAACAGCACAGCTAATATGAGAAATGCAAAAGAGAAGCGAAACCCCCTCTGTAGTAGAGGTTTATGCCAGACCTTTTGTAGAGAATTAATGATAGTCATATCTGTGTCGGCTCGTTTCTAACATATTGAAAAGTCTTGAAATTCCGAAATTTATTTACTACGAGGCGTGCAGAGTACGTTCTGCCATTCCTGAGGTTTTTTGTTTTCGAAAGGCACTAATGATCCGGATCGTCTAATGGTGTATAAATCATATTTCATTTCATGTAAAAATTGTACAATATCTTTGGTGTTATAACCTGATCTTTGTATGTTTCGTTGATCGATTTCAATGATTATCCTGGGAAGATACCTGTGTATTACTTCCTCTGCACCGCGCAAAACTTGTAGTTCAGCTCCCTCAACATCTATTTTCATTAGATCGATATGTGGCACTCCATGTTCCTGTACAAAGCGATCAAGGGTTATAAGGCGTACAACCTCCTGATGTTCCGTACTTTGCCGGAATCGGCCACTAAATAGACTTCCAATTCCATTATGTGTCGATCCATCAGGAAAGTTTATGGTTGGAGAATATAGTAACGTCTCGCCCTCTCTATCGGCAAGGGCAAGTTTAAATAGGTGAACGCAAGAGAAATTGTTTCTTTCCGTATGCATAGATAACTTCTTATACATATGGTTGGCCGGCTCAAATGCGTAGACTTGCCCGGACTGTAACCGCTTGGCCGCAAAGAGCGTAAACTCACCAGTATTGGCACCTACATCAAAGAAAATATCCGAGGGACGAAGGAATTTCTCTAACACCATTAACTCTTCCATTGAGTAATAGCCCCGCCAGAATGTTTTGCTTTCGATATGATCGGCCAGATCTACCTGCATCGCCAGGTCACCGTCGAAGTCGTGCAACCAGATAACTTCGGGATGGCGAATATAGTAGAGACGTACAAGCTCATAAAAGACTTTACCTGGACCACCTATCCTGTATCCAGCCTGTGTCAAGGCACGTAGCAGGCGTAATCGTGAGCGCCGATTCCTGACGCTGTAAGGTAGCCAGTTATGATTTGCTTGAAGGTTGCTCATAAATGTTTCTCCAGATCTGTTTGCAAATCTACAATTGTTCTTTGCCCTACCAGACCGCAGTTCAGGTTGTACCAGATAGAACACGCTTGACATGATGCAAAGGTCGTGTCATTATATACCAGGAACCGCTGTATAACAACATACCGCATCAGCATTACTCAAATATAACCAGATTCCAAACCGCGGGTAATCTTAACAACCACACTATCAGCGAGAACCAATATGGCTAGCTATCTCTTGCGTTTCGACGACATCTGCCCAACGATGAACTGGAACATATGGGGTGAGATTGAGCAGATCCTGATGGAGGGTCAGATTAAACCTATCCTGGCGGTTATTCCAGATAACCAGGATTCCCAACTCTATTTCAGTGATCCCAATCCTCATTTCTGGGATTATGTACGTCGCTGGCAGCAAATGGGTTGGACAATTGGTCTGCATGGATACCAACACATGTTTGTGACTGATGACCCAGGTATTATCGGACTGAATACGCGGAGTGAGTTTGCCGGGGTGACACCCTCTGAACAGGCTTTTAAGCTTCAGACTGCTATAAGTATTTTCAGGCATGAAGGTGTACATCCTGATGTCTGGATCGCTCCGGCGCATTCCTTTGATAGAACTACTATTGAGCTATTAAAAGTCTGGAATATACGTATCATTAGCGATGGTCTGTGCTTTTATCCTTATACGGATGACCAGGGGATGATTTGGATCCCGCAACAAGTATGGGGGTTCATCCCAATACCGTTTGGTGTGTGGACTGTTTGCTTTCATCATAACACATGGGAACAGAAAGATCTGTCTCGCTTCCGTCGGAATATTGATGGTTTTGCTGTGTCAATAGTCAGTATGAGTAAAATCCTTGGTGAATTCAAGCAAAGTAATCCAGGTCTTTTGAGTCTTCTGGTGTCGAAAGTTTGGTTGCTATCCATACTGAGTGGACGTAGAATACGGTCCCGAGTAAATTGGTAACGCATACTTTCTGAGTTGTAAGGAGGTACTCTTGTCTATAATTAGCATTGATCATCAACGAGGCTTGAAAATAGCCGATTGTTTTTTTGAAACACCCAACTCTTCTCCTCATTGCGATATTCTGCGCCTGCGGCAGGTTCCAGCCTGCCTTAGTGAAAAGGGATGGACGTGTGGTGAGTTTCATACCCTCTTTATTGATTTAACTCATGATGAAGAGGCTCTGCTTAAACAGATGCATTCAAACACGCGATATGAAATTCGGCGTGCCATATCTAAAGACAACTTTGATTGTCAAATAGAATATCACCCATTTCCTGATCAAGTTGAACAGTTTCAATCCTTTTTTAATCAATACATGCAGCATCGAGGGTTAGTTGCCCCCAGCAAAGAATTTATTCAGCATCTGTCTGCTCATAATAGTTTCGCTATGTCCTGGGTCAAGCATCTGGACTATAATATTCTTGCATATCATACGTATGTCCTTGGTCTGAAAAGGGCGCGTCTCCTAAACTCAGTCACTTTCCAACCAGAGGAAAATAAAAAAATTCGCACTTTGGTAGGACGAGCTAATCGACTATTACACTGGCAAGATATGCTTACTTTTCAAGAACATGATATTGAATGTTATGATTTTGGAGGAGTGGCTCTCAACACAGAAAGCCCGGAGCTATTGGGGATTAATGAGTTTAAGCGTAGTTTTGGTGGCGACCTAGTAACAGAGTATAATTGTGTCAAAGCAATCTCCTGGAAAGGTGCAATTGCATTGCGCTTCATTCTGGCTACTCCTCGTTTCCGAAGCAAACTATTATGAACTGCAAAGAACAAACGGAGTATCCGCTGAGTATGTGTGCGACACACTTTAAAGCGTAAACAGTATGTTCTATTTCTTCTCAAAACAACACCACACATAATTGCTGACATAGCGGTTAATAATAGGAAATGCACATATAAAGCGATCAAAATTCAGAACACCTCCTCCCAAAGTTGATGGTAACCAGTTGAAGATCTTAAAAGGGGTAAGAATACTTTTGTAGTATTTGATTTCTTGTACAGAAAACCCCACTGATTGGGCCAAATATCTGATATAACCGGGGGAGAATCTTTTAAAATAAAGCCCTTCCTTATTGACTACCTCAAAAACTTCTTTGTAAAGAATATAATGAAAATTATATACACTCATGATGAAAGTTCCTCCTGGTTTTAGGACACGATGAGTTTCCGAAAAAACGTGTAATGCATCTTCCAAGTACATGTGTTGTACTACCTGGCAAGAGGAAGCAATATCGAAAACATTGTTTCCAAACGGGAATGCAGTTGTGGCATCTAATTCTATGATTTCGATGTTTTCCAAGTTTTTTTCTTGTAATATTTTTAAGCTGGAATTAGAAAAATCAAAAGCAACTCCCGAACAAACAAAAGGAGCTATTACTTCTGTGATTCTTCCTGTTCCACTACCTATCTCTAAAATTCTGTCTGCTTGTGTACTCCGAGCATGCTCTCGAAATAAGTTCTTCTCGCGCAGATCAAAAAGTATACCCTTAGATGCTTTGTACCAATGTTCGTAATCTCTAGCACTCGAGTCTCGTAGTTTCTTCTCTTGATTTTTTGTTGTTTTTTTCATGGTTCTCCTCTTTGCTTAACATGTTGTAGATGGCAAGAAAGCTTCTGCGGTTACCTGGTAACTGCACTGTTAGTCCATATTTTTAACGTCTATGATTTCGTCATAAACTTCTTGTGTCATTTTGGTTGTTGTCTCAAGGCTGTAGCGCTTTATTTCCTGATGCGCATTCTGAATTATGCTGCTGCGCAATTCTTCATTACTAAGAAGATGTTCCAGGTGATGAACTATCGTCTGTACATCACCTACATCAGCAAGCAAGCCATCAATACCATCGGTAATGATGGTGCCAGGTCCACCACTACGTGTCGCAATAACAGGACATCCGGCAGCCATTGCTTCAAGTATAGCAATTCCAAATGACTCTGTACGTGAGGTGAGTAAAAAAACATCTGACTGCTGCAATAATGCCTGAACATCTTTGCGATAACCGAGAAAAAAGACATTATCTAATTTGTGTTTGTCTACATAGGTGCGCAATTTGCTTTCTTCTGATCCTGATCCGACGACTAGGAAAACAATATTTTTCAGGCTTGCTTGACGACATTGTCTGGCAACTTCTAAGTACGTTTCCCAATCTTTAGGGGGTTCTAGTCGCCCAATCATAGTAGCAATGCTCGTTTTATCCGATAGACCTAACTCAGTACGAATAGCAGTACTGTTGTTAGTGCTACAAGACAATTTGTGTCCCACTATATCCACACCATTTGGCACAATGACCATGGTATCGCGATTGATTCCATACATTTGAGTATAGATATTGTGAACTTGATGAGTTAACAAAATAATTCGATCTGCCTGATGCAAGGCGTAGTGATAACTCCAGCGATAAAGAAACCGACTAAGCGTATGGGAGAAGTACAAACTTAATACTTTCTGCGTTACGCCCGTATGCTCATGAAGAATAGCTCGACTGCCAGTTCGTCTGGCAGCAATAGTTCCAAGGATACTCGATTTCATTAAATGGGTATGTACTATGTCATAATGTCTAGAGCGCATCAGTTTGATAAGTCGGAAAAGTGGTGCAATAGACCAACGACTATTCCGATTTCCTAATACATGAACAGGTATTCCCAGTGCTTTGTATGCGTCTGAGAATTGGCCGGAAACACCGAGCACAGCTACTTCGAAGGAGTAGTGATTCTGGAGGTATTTCAAGATATTGAGAACAACTACTTGAGCCCCTCCGCTCTCAGTCTGGTCAATAACTTGTAGGATCCGATATTTTTCAGGTGACACTAAAAAACCTATTCCGGATCAATGCCCAGTTCCCGCAACCGGGCTGCCAGACGTTCGGCGCGCTGGTATTCCTGCTCGGCGCGTTGGTGTTCCTGCTCGGCACGCTGGCGCTCTTGCTCAATGCGCTGGCGCTCCTGTACCAGCAATTCGGCTCCAGTCGGAATGACTGCACTCTCGCTGTCACACCAGCGTACCCAGACCGCCGAGTGTTCCTCGTATTGCCCCTGCCAGAGGGTCACGCCCAGTCCCACATCGGGCAACCATGGCTGCTCCAACTCGACGTAGGTGCGTCCGCGCAGTTCGTACACCCGTAACACGCCCTGGTGCAGATTCTCCATCGGATCAAACACGACATAATAGCTCACCCCCAGGCGCGCATACAGCGTTGGCTTGCGGCTGGCTTCCCTGCCCACGCTATTGGAGACAATCTCCACTGCCACATCCGGGGGTTTGCCCAGTCGCCAGATGTAGTAGGAACGATTCTCGCGCGGCCAGAGGTCTTCAGGCAACTGGACATCAAGGCTCAGCAGGACATCGGGGACCACCGCCGGCTGGCTCTCGATATAGAACAGCCCCACATTGGCCGCTGCCAGGATCGGGCGTCCCAACACGGTTCGCAGACCCGCGCTGTATACCGGCTCGACCAGCAGGCGTTGCTGCTTCTCCGAGAAAAAGTTGTCCAAAGGCGCATCATCCTCAGTAACAAACCGGCTATAATCCGGCAATACATCTGGTGGTGGCGGCTGGTTCGGGTCTACATCAGCGATAAACGAAGTCTCTGTTGACATAATTTACTCTCTACTGTCGATCAGGGCCTGGCAGCGCAACCCTCCGGTCACGATCATCCTGACTCGGCGAATGTCCCGAGTTGGTTAATTCTACCATGTTCCTGTGGCTTACGTTGGCAGACACCGCTGAATGGGTAGTCGTATGCAACAGCATCTGATCAAACAGCGCCAGATACTGCTCAGCCGCCGTATCCCAGGTAAAGCGCATAGCCCGCTCCCGGGAAGCCGCACCCATTCGCCGCACGCGATCCCGGTCGGTTGCCAGGCATTGCAGATGCGCAGTCAGGGTATCGACATCGGCCCAGTCAAAGGTCAGGCCATTGACACCCGCTTCAACCAGATCATCGGTGCCACCGGTGCGCGTAACCACTACGGGTAGTCCGGCAGCCATCGCCTCAAGCGTTGCAACGCTCATGCCCTCATTGAAAGACGGGAGTACAAAGATATGTGCCGCTGCATAGCGTGCGGCAATCTCCTCACGCGGCACATATCCACTAAAACGCACGCGGTCGGCAATGCCTAGAGCATGGACCTGTTTTTCATTTGCGACCTGGGCATCGCCCGTACCCACCAGTTCCAACTGCACCTCCAGCCCCATGTCGGCCAGCCGTTTCACGGCTGTGATGAGATGATGCTGACCTTTGCGCTCAATCAGACGGGCTACGCAGATCAGGCGCAGCGGACCAGTGTCGGGAATAGTTGCGCCCGACTGGAAGGCCGCCAGATCCACGCCATTGGGTATAAGTGCAATATGTCGGACCTGTCGATCCACTGCCTGGATCATATCGGCTTCATCCCGACACTTGGCTACAACCGTTTCGGCGGCGTGCCAGGTATGCCGGATGACCGGCGTGAGCAGCGGGTAGAGCAGACCATAACGCTGTTCAAAGCCGGGAATATCCGGTCCGCATACCCGCAACAGATAGCGCAGACCTGTCAGTTTGCGTAAGGCCAGGGCTACGGCTCCGGCCGGTACCGCGCTAAACGCAAAGCAGAAATCATAGAGATGCGCCCGATGCAGCCTGAGTGCGGTCGGTAGTGCGCGTGCCGCATATGTCAGCAACTCGCGGTTTGACGAGTGGTGAATATTGCGGTTGTTAACCGGCACCTTCACGATGCGAATATGCTCAGAGAACTGCTCTGTTTCCGCCCGCCGGCCCAGGGCCGATGTCACCAGATCAATCGTCAGGTCCGGCATACCGGCAAACCGTTGCAGCAATGCCCGATTTACTGTCCCGGTACCGCCACCGAGCGGCGGAAACTCATTGTTGAGCATCAGGATTCGCACGACGTCGATCTTTCTATGACCCGCCGTACCACATACAGCGGACGACGCTTGACCTCTTCAAAAATCCGGCCCACATACTCCCCAATCACACCAATAGTAACTAACTGGATGCCCGCCAGAAAGAAGATCGAGACCACAATAGTAGCAAAGCCGGGTGGACTAAGACCGACAGTTAGTTTCTGGACTGCATAGATAATTGCTATCAGAATGGATATCAGCGAGACACTGAACCCCAGCATGGTAATGACCCGCAGCGGCAGATAGCTGAAGGAGACCAGTCCATCGAGCGCCAGGTAGATCAGGCGGCTGAAGGTGTATTTGGGCTTCCCGGCATAGCGGGCGTGGCGCTCATAGGCCAGACCAGTCTGCTTTAGTCCAATCCAGCTTCGAATGCCGCGCACAAAGCGGTTCCGTTCCGGCATGCCCGCCAGCAGGTCCACCATGCGCCGATTCATAATGCAGAAGTCACCGGCATCCAGCGGAATCTCAATATTAGCGACGCGTTGCAAAATGCGGTAGAACGCGGCATAGGCAGTGCGCATCAACCGGCTTTCTTTGCGTTGCTCACGGATAGCATAGACCACATCGTAGCCTTCCTGCAGCTTCGCTAGAAATAGCGGTAACACCTCCGGTGGGTCTTGCAGGTCGGCATCCATCACCGCAACCGCATCGCCGCGCGCATGATCCAGGCCGGCACTGATGGCGACCTGGTGCCCAAAATTGCGCGCCAGTTCGACCACTACGATATGCGTATCTTCCGCAGCCAGACCCCGCAACTGCTCCAGGCTGGTATCCCGGCTGCCGTCATCGACAAAGACGACTTCGTAGTCCATGCCGGTCTGTTTCAGTACCGCCGTCAGGCGTTGGTAAAGCGCACGCAGGTTATCTTCCTCGTTGTAGACTGGAATGACCACCGAGATGTCCGGGCGGGTCAGCGGCATCTGCAGCGCGTGGACAAACCCGGCGGGCGAATGCACCTGCGCCTGGTTGCGTGCCGGTAGATCCGAGGCGGATGTCAGGAAGTGGGCCAGCGACTGGCAGAACTGCAGCGCGGCGTCGGGATCATTCGTCGGAATCCCGGTGAAGACGCGCATATCTGCTGTGGGAACCTTGTCCTCGATCACACCGGTTGGATGGGTGCCATTCTGTTGGGTTGGATTCTGAGCCTGGTCGGGCATCTCAGTGTTCTTCCACCTGGTCATAGTCTGAACCTGCTGGTCTTAATTTCGTTACGGGATAGGCACAAGGTAACAGAAGCGTGTATGACAGATGTATTGTTCTCTGCGCGCTATGCTTGTGCCTGATTGTACATGTGGCGATGATGTAGTACTGGGATGCCTGGAACTATTATAGAGGAACAGCGTATCAAGGGCTAT
>Ga0207419_1000792_pt1 | contig 26359 bp, 17 predicted proteins | sample ElkSloMetagenome_4_FD_184723 | JGI IMG/M metagenome (GOLD analysis project Ga0207419, IMG submission 184723) | Hot spring microbial communities from Elkhorn Slough, Monterey Bay, USA - MD2A (version 2) | ecosystem: Environmental > Aquatic > Marine > Intertidal zone > Estuary: Microbial mat ... | reverse complement strand
TGCCGTGTCCGTGGTGAAGAAGGGGTTGCCGGTGCCGGCTGCGAAAATGACGGCGCGACGCTTTTCGAGATGGCGCACGGCGCGTCGCCGGATGTAGTCCTCGCAGACCTCGCGCACGGAAATCGCGGACATCACTCGCGTATTGACGCCGGCGCGCTCCAGGGCGTCCTGCAGGCCGAGGGCGTTCATGACCGTCGCCAGCATGCCCATATGGTCACCGGTAATACGATCGATGCCTGACGCCGCCAGGCCCTTGCCGCGGAAGATGTTACCGCCACCGATCACGATGCCGATCTGGACGCCGGCGTCGACGACATTCGCGACCTCCCGGGCGATTCGGGAGGACACTTTTGGATCGATGCCGTAATCGAGCTCGCCGAGCAGGGCCTCGCCGCTGATTTTCAACAGAATTCTTCGAATCCCTGTCTGGCTCATGGCTTGGCCCTCCTTCGCCTGATTATCGAATCAGCTGCCGCGCGCCTGCTGCATGACCTCAGCGGCGAAATCCGTCTCTTCCTTCTCGATGCCCTCGCCGACTTCGAGGCGGATGAATGCGGTAACGCTGGCGCCCTTGTCCTTGAGCAGCTGCGCGACCGTCACATCGCCATCCTTGACGAAGGGTTGTCCGGTCAGGGTGATTTCGGCCAGACGCTTGTTCAGGCGACCCTGAACCATTTTTTCCACGATATCGGCCGGCTTGCCGCTCTCGGCTGCCTGCGACGCGAGGATGTCCTTTTCCTTTGCCAGAACCTCGGCGGGCACGTCGGCCACGTCGCGAAACTCCGGATTCAGAGCCGCCACGTGCATGGCGATATCACGCGCCAGCGCTTCATCACCGCCGCTGACGCTGACCATGACGCCGATTCGGCCGCCGTGGATATACGTGCCCACGGCACCGCCGTCGGCTTTCATGTGGGCGAGGCGGCGGACCTGGACGTTTTCGCCCACTTTGGAGACCAGCTGCTGGCGTGCGTCTTCAACCGTGCTGCCGCTCGCCATGCCCTTGCCCATCAGTTCGTCGACATCGCTGGATTCGAGCGCCAGGCGGGCGACCTCTTCGGCGAAATTGCGGAAGTTGTCGTCCTTGGCGACGAAGTCGGTTTCGCTGTTGACTTCGACAAGGACGCTCAGATCACCCGACGAGGCCTCGACGACCGCGCCCTCGGCCGCCACGCGGGAGGCCTTCTTGTCGGCCTTGGCCAGGCCGGATTTGCGCAGGTGCTCGACGGCACTCTCCATGTCGCCGCTGGTTTCGACCAGGGCTTTTTTGCATTCCATCATTCCGGCGCCAGTGCGCTCGCGGAGTTCCTTGACTTGTGCTGCTGTGATGCTCATGACAGTTCCATACACCTGTGTTCGATTCGTTTGAGGCAGACCCTTGTTATCGCGCGGCCCGCCGATGATCTATTTCGCTGCCGGCAATGGTCTTGTTATCACCGGCAGCGGATGGCGCCTCAGGGACCGAGTCTCCGGTCCCGTGCCGCTCAGTCGTCGTTTTCCGCAGCCGGCTTGGCGGCCGCTTTTTTCTTCTTCGACGCCTTCTTCTTGGCGACCTTCTTCGGAGCCGGCTCGCTCTCGCTGGCTTTCGCCTCATCTGCGCCTTCGGTCTTCTCCGCGTCGTCGGTTTCCTTGGCCGCTTCAGGCTCCGGGGCCGCTTCAGCCTTCTTCGGCGCGTCCGCTTCCGGTGCTTTGTCGTTGGTCGCTTTTGCGTCGTCTGCCGCTTCAACGTCGGCTTCGGCTTGGGACGCGTCGTCGCCGGCAGGCTCATCAGTCGTCGCCTTGGCGGAGGTCTTCTTCTTGGCCGTCTTCTTCGTGACTTTGGCGGAGGTCTTTTTCTTGGCCGTCTTCTTCGCCGTCTTCTTGGCCGGGGTGGAGGCCTCGGTCTGCTCGACCGGGTTGCCGTCGGCGTCGAGCTCGACGAATTCGTCGTCATCGCCCTTCGGCACGGGCGCCGAGGCGCGACCCTCGAGGATGGCGTCAGCGGCCAGCTGCGTGTAGAGACGAACCGCGCGAATTGCATCGTCGTTGCCCGGAATGACGTAGTCGATGTTTTCCGGGGAGTGGTTGGTGTCGACAACGGCGATCACCGGAATGCCCAGCTTGCGGGCCTCGGCCACGGCGATGGATTCGTGGCCCACATCGACCACGAACATGGCATCCGGCAGACCGTTCATGTCCTTGATGCCGCCGAGGCTGCGCTCGAGCTTGTCGCGCTCGCGAGTCAGCTGCAGCACTTCCTTCTTGACCAGGCGATCGAAGGAGCCGTCGGTTTCCATCTGCTCGAGCTCTTTCAGGCGATTGATCGATTGCTTGACCGTGCGGAAGTTGGTCAACATGCCGCCGAGCCAGCGGTGCGAGACGTAGGGACTGTTGCAGCGCTGCGCTTCTTCGGCGACTGCCTGGCCGGCGGCGCGTTTGGTGCCGACGAACATGATCTGCCCGCGCCGGCTGGCGAGACGGCTCATGAAGTCAAGGGACTCCTTGAGCAGGGGCAGGGTTTCTTCGAGGTTGACGATATGAATCTTGCCCCGGGCACCGAAGATGTAGGGTTCCATCTTTGGATTCCAGTAGCGGGTCTGATGACCGAAGTGCACCCCGGCTTCGAGGAGCTGGCGCATGGTGACGTTTGGCATGTTGTGATCCTTTATGAATCTGCTGGACATAGATCGTGGCCCGGCAGCTCTTCCCGCTGCATCAAGGGGCATCTGTCGTGATCAAAATGTCCGGGGTTTGGGCCTCCGCTCATCCCGGTCCTGCGAACCTTCGATTCCAACCGGGCAGGCCAAGAAGGCCAGCCGATCGGTCTCGCGGCAACCCCGCGGCCCGTGTCGATGAGCGTGTGTATTTGTGAGCCAGGCCAAAAGGCCTTGACTAAACCCGTCAAGTATAGCAGCAGGCCCGGGCTGAATGGAATACCCCAAGCGGCCCGATGCCCGCCTCGAACTTCGACCCGCTGCGGGCTCCGCGGGGTCGTCTCGGTTTTCTATAATCGTTTTCTCTACTCGTGCACTACCCTAGACCCAGATTTCCGATGCCTTACCTGCTCAGCGCTTACCAATTCACGTCAATGGATCAGCTGCCGCTCCAGCGGGAGCGGATCCGCAGTCGCGCCGCGGAGCTGGGTCTCAAGGGGACGGTTCTGATTGCCGAAGAGGGCATCAATTTCAGCCTCGGAGGAGGGCATAAGGCGCTCGAAGACTGGCTCGCCTGGGCCGCGCAAAGGCTTGGCATCGACGCGCCGGTTGTGAACTGGCAGCAGGTAGGTACGGTGCCTTTTCTTCGACTCAAGGTGCGAGTGCGCCCGGAAATCATTACCTTCGAGCAGGACCTGGTGCCGGGCCGGGCGGCGACGGGTCAGGCGCTCTCGCCGCAGCAGTGGCACCGCATGCTCGATGCGGACCGGCGCGGCTCCAATCAGCTGCAGCTGGTCGATACGAGAAATCAGTTCGAAGTCGAGCTCGGATCCTTCGACGGGGCTCGAGATCCGGGAACCAAGCGATTTACCGAGTTCGGCGACTGGGCCCTGCGCAACCTGTCCCCGGATCGCCCCGTCGCCATGTTTTGCACCGGCGGAGTGCGCTGTGAAAAGGCCAGCGCCTGGCTGCTGGAGCACGGATATGATCAGGTCTATCAGCTTGAGGGCGGCATCCTCAGCTATTTGGACGCGATCCCCGAATCGGAGTCGTACTGGACCGGCGAATGCTTCGTCTTCGATGATCGGGTCAGCGTCGATCATGCGCTCGAGCCGACGGGACGATCCGTGTGTGCCGGCTGCCGTCGCCCGGCTCCGGGCCTGGGTGGAGACGCGATGCCGCCCATCGATGAGCGGGGGCAGTGTCGTCTGTGCGGTGAACGTTTCGAAGCCGCGCGCCTCGAGGGGCTCAGAGAACGCGTTCGCCAGATGGCCCTGGCCCAGGCGCGAGGCGACCAGCATCTCGGTCCGCAAAACGAGGAGAAAGAATCATGACCCGGACGACGCTGCCCCTTTCCGCCAGCGCGATCGAGCCGCCGACCTGGCTTCCTGCCGCCCTCCACGGTAGCTGGGAGCTGCTCGCCGCCTATCCGCTCGCGCTCGCCGCGGTCATCGTCCTGATCGGCCTAACCCTTGCGGTGATCGGCCGGGGCCTGGTGCTGCACTGGGGCGGTAAATTGACGGCACGCACCCGCAGCGACCTGGATGAGCAGCTGCTGCGCATCGGGGCGAACGTGGCGGCCTTGCTCCTAGCCTACGCCTCGGTGGCCGTCGCCATTCAGGTCATCGGCTTCGCCGAACGGGTCGAACAGATTCTGCTGCGCATCCTCATGAGCCTGCTCATTCTGCGCCTGATGGTCTCGGGTCTGCGGGCGAGCCGGCTGGCGCTCAGCCTCCTCGGCACCTTGCGCGACCGATTCAAGATCGTCGAGGAGCGGACGCTCCCCCTGTTCGATCTGATCGGCACCATCGGCATCGTCGGACTCGCCTCCTACGCCCTGCTGATGGTTTGGAACATCAATCCGACCGCCTGGCTGGCGTCGGCGGGGGTTGTCGGCATCGCCGTCGGTTTTGCGGCGCGTGACACGCTGGCCAATCTCTTCGCGGGCTTTTTCATCATCGCCGATGCGCCCTATAAGCTCGGCGACTACATCGTTCTGGAGACCGGCGAGCGCGGTGAGATCACCAAGGTCGGTATTCGCTCGACCCGGATGCTGACGCGCGACGATGTCGAGATCACCGTGCCCAACTCGGCGATGGCCAATGCGATGGTCTACAACGAATCCGGCGGCAAGTGGACGAAGTTCCGGATCCGGCTCAAAGTCGGCGTGGCCTACGGCTCGGACGTCGATGAGGTCGTCGCACTTCTGGAACAGATCGCCACGGACCACGAGCGGGTCTGCAATGAACCGACGCCGCGCGTTCGCATGCGCGGCTTCGGCGATTCGAGCCTCGATTTCGAGCTTCTGTGCTGGGTCAACCAGCCGGCGGAGCGCGGGCTCGTCAGCCACGAGCTCTACATGAAGATCTACAAAAGCCTCGCCGCCGCCGATATCGAGATTCCCTTCCCTCAACGCGATATCTGGATGCGCCAGTCTGCCGACTCCTGATCGAGCCGTCTTTCGACCCTCGATCGGTCGCCACCAGGGCGAAGGTCAGGTCAGGTCAGGCTGGCGACCACCGCGTCGAGCGCGATCTCGCTGTTGTCCTGTCCTCGGCGCCGGTACTCGATCACGCCGCTGTCGAGGCCGCGGTCGCCGACGACCAGCACGTGGGGAATACCCAGGAGCTCGGCATCGGCAAACATCACGCCCGGCCGCAGCGGTCGGTCATCGAGCAGCACCGACTTGCCGGCGTCGGTCAGCTGTTTGTAGAGGGTCTCGCCGGCCTCCCGCACTCGATGCGATTTCTGATGATTCAGCGGCAGGATCATGATGTCGAAGGGTGACAGGGGCTCGGGCCAGATAATGCCCTGATCGTCGTGGTTCTGTTCGATCGCCGCGGCAACGATGCGCGTAATCCCGATGCCGTAGCAGCCCATCAGTGGATGCTGGCCGCGGCCGTTCTCGTCCATCACGACCGCATTCATGGCCTTCGAATACTTGTCGCCGAGCTGAAAGATGTGGCCGACCTCGATGCCGCGAATCAGGGCCAGCGTGCCCGAGCCGTCCGGGGCCGGATCGCCCGCCTGGACCTTGCGCAGATCGGCGACTTCAGGCAGCGGCAGGTCCCGCTCCCAGTTGATGCCAAAATAGTGAAAGCCGTCCTCGTTGGCGCCAGCGCTGAAATCGCTCATCGCCGCGACGGCTCGATCGACGATTACGGGCATCGGCAGCTCGACCGGGCCAAGGCTGCCCGGGCCCGCGCCAACGGCGGAACGAATCTCCTCTTCATCGGCCATTCGAAGCGGCGTCTTGACCTGTTCGAGCTTTTCGGCTTTTACCGCATTGAGCTCGTGATCGCCGCGAATAACCAGGGCGATCAGCGCCTGTTCGCTGTCCTCGCTGGCGTCCACGATCAGGGTCTTGACCGTTTTCTCGATGGGCTGATCGAACTGATCGACGAGGTCGGCGATCGTACGCGCTCGGGGAGTGGCGACCTTGTCCATCACGCGGGCCGGTGTTGCGCGCTCAGTGGGGGCCAGAGCCTCCGCCAATTCCACGTTGGCCGCATAGGCGCCGCCCGGCACGTGCGCGATTTCGTCCTCGCCGGAATCGGCCAGGACGTGGAATTCGTGCGACACGGCGCCGCCGATCGCGCCACTGTCGGCCTCGACGGCCTTGAACTCGAGGCCCAGGCGCTCGAAGATGCGCGTATAGGTCGCGTGCATGATCCGATAGAAATCGTTCAGGCTGTCGGCATCCATATGAAAGGAATAGCCGTCCTTCATCAGGAATTCGCGCGAGCGCATGACCCCGAAACGCGGCCGGATTTCGTCGCGAAACTTGGTCTGGATCTGGTAGAAACAGATCGGCAGCTGCTTGTAGGAGCGCAGCTCGCCGCGGGCAAATTCCGTAATCACTTCCTCGTGCGTCGGGCCGAAAGCGAATTCGCGACCGGCCCGGTCGGTGATCTTCAGCAGCTGGGCGCCGAACTGGTCCCAGCGATCGGTTTCCTGCCAGAGCTCGGCAGGCTGCACGGCAGGCATCAGCATTTCCAGGGCGCCGGCCGCGTCCATTTCCTCGCGGACGACCTGCTCGACCTTGCGCAGGACCTTCAGGCCCAGGGCAGTCCAGCTGTAGATGCCGGAGGTCAGTTTTCGGATCATCCCCGTGCGCAGCATGAGTTGATGCGAGGCGATCTCGGCATCAGACGGCACTTCACGCTGGGTGACGAGGTGGAATTGACTGATTTTCATGAGCGATGTGCTGCAGGGCTGTGGCAGGCAAGCCCCGAATTCTAGCAGCCGGAGGGCCCCGTGCGAACCGGCGCGATGACCCGCTGCAGCGGGAGGTCAGAAGTGCTGGCTTACGGGCGTTCAGACGCGCCGCGGCGGATCCGCCTTCAGCACCATTCGTCGATGAACGCTTGCGCTTCCTCGATCATGCGCTGGCGCTCGTCCTCGCTCAGTCGCTCGATTTCGCCGCTTTCGTTTTCGCGTTGAATCTGAACGCGCTGCGTCATCCAGGACAGATTGCTGCGGGCTTGCTCGCAGCGCTCGGCCACCATTTCAGGATCCGGCTCCTGGGCGTCAACTTCCGGTAACGCCGCCATGCCGCCATCATTGCCGTTGTCCGATCCCATGTCCTCGGTTTCGCCGACAGTTCGAGGCGCCACCGTATCGACGACGTTGTTGCGGGTGGTGATGCGCTGATACTCGACGCCCTCCGGGGGGCGCGCGGAAAAATGAGTCACGCCCTCGGCGTCGACCCACCTGTAGATTTCTTCCTGGGCCAGGGCGGGATTCGACCCCAGCGACAGCGTTGCGATCAGGGTCGCCGCCGGCATAAGCTTCAGAAATTTCAGAGATTTCATAAACTGCAGGTCTCCTGCTCACAAAAACCGCGTTGATCAAGATCTGAACTCTGCCCTAATCCGGCGGCTCGCGCAAGTTAGCAGCGGCGGTGCTATGCTCTTTCCGCGATGAAATCCCAGGCCCTGAAGTGAGCGACCCAGACAGCAGCAAAGGTCGGAATCGCGGCGCATTTCTGCTGCCCAACGCATTGACCACAGGCGCTTTGATGGCTGGTTTCTACGCCATCATTGCGGCGATTACCGACCAGGCTGTAACGGCCTGCGTCGCTGTCGTGGTTGCCGGCCTGCTCGACGGCGTCGACGGCCGGGTAGCTCGCCTGACCAACACCCAGTCGGAATTCGGCGTCCAGTACGACAGTTTGTCGGACCTCATCTCCTTCGGCCTGGCGCCGGCGCTGCTGGTCTTTACCTGGGCCCTCGAGGGGCTCGGTCATCCGGAAACGGTCGCCGCTAAGCTGGGCTGGCTGGGCGCCTTCTTTTTCTCAGCCTGCGCTGCCCTGCGCCTGGCTCGATTCAATACCCAGGCCGGCGTCGCCGACAAGGCCTACTTCCAAGGCCTCGCGAGCCCCGCGGCCGCCGGCACGATGGTCTCGACAATCTGGTTTTTCGAGAGCCGGTCGATTGCGCCCGAGTCCGTGGCCTGGGGGATGCTGCTGCTGACCATTCTTCTTGGTACCTTGATGGTGTCGCGAATTCGCTATTTCAGCTTCAAGGCCTGGCCCCTTTCCGACCGCGTCCCCTTTGCCTGGATCTTCCTCGTGCTGGTCGTGCTGGTCATGCTGGCCGTCGATCCGCCGGCCGTCCTCTTCACCATTGGTATTGTGTACGTGTCCTCGGGCCTCCTTCTGACCCTACGCGGCCGATACCAGCAGCGTCGGCGTCGTCGTCGCGAGTCCTCCAAAGCGATCAAACAGGACGATTGAACACGCATGGCTTTTGCAGTCAACAACAGCGATTCGAGGGCGTCACTCCGTGTCTGAGCTTCCCACGGCATCGCGCCGTCGCCTGGCCCGCATGGGTGTCGATCTCTGGCGGCTTCGGTCGGGCCTTCCCAGCGCCGATGATCTGGCCAGCGATGCCGATACGCTGCGCGTTCGACTGCTGTCGGGAAGCGGCGACTGGGTGCTGGTTCAGAAACAGGCCTGGCGCGGCGATCATTCGGATCTGATGGCGGATATCCAGGCCACGATCGGAGTCGAGCGCTGTCGCTTCGGGCAATGGGCCGAGGTCGGATCAGCGGGCGTCGGGCCAGCTGAGCTCCGGGCTCGAGGCGTGAGGTACGTGCTTTCATTCGGTCCGCCGCCGGACCTGATCGATTGGTCCATCCTGATCCAGGCCCCGAGCCTGGATGACCTGGTCGACCGCGCCGAGGCGCGTCGCGAGCTCTGGCAGCGCCTGGCGCCCGCGATCGGGGACTGAGCGTTGGCCGCCGTCGTCGAACCCCGGATCGAGATTCGGTCCATGCGCCGAGCGGATGTTTCGGCGGTCTATGCCATTGAAATATCAAGTTATCCCTTTCCTTGGACGCGCAGCATTATGGTCGACTGCCTCAGGGTCGGTTATGACTGCCGCGTCCTGACGGTGGATGGGATCATCGCGGCATATGCCATCGTGACCCAGGCCGTCGACGAGGCTCACCTGCTCAATCTTTGCGTCAGCTCGGAGCATCGCCGCCAGGGTCTCGCTCGCTTGTTGCTGCAGCAGATTCAGCGCGAGGCCCGCCTGACCGGTGCCCAGCGCCTGTTCCTCGAGGTTCGGCCTTCGAATCCGGGAGCTGTGGCCCTTTATCGAAGGAGCGGCTTTCGTCTGATCGGTCGCCGACCCGGCTATTACCCCGACGCGGGAGAGCGCGAAGACGCGCTGGTCATGGTCTGTCGGCTAAACCCCGCCGATCAGAGCGGTAGCGACTGATGCGCATTGCTGCAGCACAGATTGCCTCGGCCTGGTTGAACCGAGAGGCGACGGAAGCGCGCATCATCGACGCCGTCGATGAGGCGGCGGTCAGCGGTGTCGAATTGCTCGCCTTCGGCGAATGCCTGATGCCCGGCTATCCGTTCTGGGTCGAGCGGACCGATGGCGCCCGCTTCGACAGCAAGCTTCACGACGCTCTCTTCGCGCGCTACGTCGACCAGGCGGTCTGCATCGAAGACGGGCATCTGGACAGGATCTGCGAGGCGGCTCGACGCAACGCCATGTGCCTGGTTCTTGGAATTCTGGAACGCCCCGCCGATCGCGGCGAAAGCGTCTACGCCTCGGCCGTGGTCATCCTGCCCGATGGAGCGATCGGGTCGGTGCAGCGCAAGCTGATGCCGACGCATGAAGAGCGCCTTGTATGGGCGATTGGCGACGGCCACGGACTGCGCGTGCATCGCCTGGGCGAATTCACCCTCGGCGCGCTCAACTGCTGGGAAAACTGGATGCCTCTAGCCCGCGTGGCCCTGCATGCGCAGGGCGAGGACCTGCACGTAGCGCTCTGGCCCGGCAACGAGCGAAACACGCGCGAGATCACGAAGTTCATGGCCATCGAGGGCCGAAGTTTCGTCCTCTCGGCCTCAGGCCTGATGCGGCCTCAGGATTGGTCCGAGGACCTTGAATTCGATGATCGACTCAAGGCCGCCGCCTCCGATCTTCCCTGGGCGAGCGGGGGCTCCTGCCTGTGTGGTCCGGATGGGCGCTGGATCATCGAGCCCGTCAATGATGGAGCCGGCATCTTTCACGCCGACATCGACGCGGCCGCCGTGCGCCGAGCCCGGCGCCAGTTTGACCCGAGCGGCCACTATTCCCGCCCGGATGTCTTCCAGCTCAAGGTCGAGAGAAGGCGCCAGACGCTCCTGAAGCCAGAGGAATAGCGTACGAGCCACCGTTCCGGATCTGTCGCAGAGGCCCGCAAACATTCCGTAAGGTCCAGCGGTCATGGGGGTGTGACCAACATCAATCGCCGGAGTTATCGCCCGTCTGCGTGCGCTTGTTCTCGCCGTCGAGCTCCTGCTTGGCGGCGAACAGGGCAGTCAAGGCCAGCCAGGTGAGCGCGCTGAGCGCTACCGCGATCACCCACTCCTGCATGGCACAAGCCACGCCAATCGCCCCCAGCGTCCAGATGCAGCCGGCCGTGGCCGTGCCCAGCACGCGGTCTTCGTTCTTGAGAATCGCGCCGCCGCCGATGAATCCGATCCCGCCGAGGACGCCCTGCATGACCCTGGCCAGGGTGTCGGTCTGCCCGGGTTCGATCATCGCCACGCCGATCAGCATGTAGCTGCAGGCCCCGACAGAAACCAGGGGAAAAGTGCGCAGCCCCATGATCTTACTGTGCAGCTCTCGATTGACTGCCGCAGGCAGTGCCAAGGCACCCGCTGCCACCAGCGACAAAAGTTTAATCATCCAGTCATCCAAGGCATTCACTCCTTTTCAGATTGACAACCTAGCTTAGCTTGCCTGCAAACCCATCAGCGCCCATCAAAAAAACCAACCCCAATCCGTATTCCATAAGCCTCTCTCTTTAGGGTCTTTGTCTTATCCCTTTATCCTTTGCTCCTTGAGCCTTGAGCCCTGCGCCCTGCGCCCTGCGCCTTAAGCCCCATGACCTTCGGCACATCTCGATGCACCCTGCTAGTGTTATAGTTCACCAACACACCTGATTGAACGAACTGGAGTCTCCCGATGAACAGGCTGATCGTGGCGCTTGTCGCCTCCGCTTCCCTCCTACTTACCGCCTGCGGTCAGGCGCCGGAGTCCGGCGAAGGGCTGGCGGAGGAGGCGGACGCCGTGGAGCAGATTCCGGTCGAGGTCGGGGCCGCCGAACTCGGCTCTGTGTCGGCCTTCTATTCCGCGACCGCCTCGCTGGAGGCCGATGGCCGCGCTCGGGTGGTACCGCGCCTCGGTGGTCAGGTCACGGAGCTCCTGGTCGAGGAGGGCGATCCGGTCGAGGCCGGTCAGGTGCTGGCCCGGCTCGATGCCGAGCGCCTGCGCCTGCAGCTGGCCCAGGCTGAAGCCAACATGCGCCGGCTGGAGCAGGATTTTGACCGCAATCGCGAGATGCACGAGCGCGACATGATCAGTACCGAGACCTTCGATCGCCTGAAGTTCGAGTTTGAGGCTCAGGCGGCGCAATACGAACTGGCCCAGCTGGAGCTCTCCTACACAGCTATCCGGGCACCGATTTCGGGCGTCATTTCCCTGCGCAGCCTGCGGGTCGGCAATCAGGTCAATACCAGTGATCCGGTGTTCGAAATAACGGCCCTTGATCCCCTTCAGGCCGTCCTTGATGTACCCGAACGCGAGCTCAGTCGCCTCAAGCCGGGTCAGCCCGCTGTCCTCCACGCGGACGCGCTGCCGGGCAGGGAATTCTACGGCGAGGTGGCGCGCATCAGCCCGGTCATCGATCCCGACTCCGGTACTTTCCGCGTCACCGTCGAGCTGAGCGGAGAACAGGAGCAGCTGCGCCCGGGCATGTTCGGGCGATTTTCGATCATCTACGATCGCCGAGACGAGGTCGTGCTCGTGCCCGTCGACGCCGTGCTCAGCGAGGACGGGCGCTCGTCGGTGTTCGTTGTCAGCGCAGGGCAGGCTGAGCGTCGCCTCGTCGTGCCCGGCTATCGCAACAACGGTCATTTCGAGATCGTCGAGGGTCTCGAGGCCGGCGAGCTGGTCGTGACCACCGGCCAGGCCAGCCTGCGCACGGGCTCATCCGTGCTGGTGCTCAACGAGCCGGTCGGCTACGACGATGCCGCTAGCCTGGCGGCCACGGAGACCGCCGTCGGAGAAGACGCGTGAAACTGATTCGCCTCGCAACTCGGCGCCGGGTGACGATTGCGATGGTCACGCTGGCGGTGATGCTGTTCGGGCTGGTCTCCCTGTCGCGGCTTGACCTCAGCCTGCTGCCGGATCTCTCCTACCCGACCCTGACCATCCGCACCGACTTCGCCGGCGCGGCGCCGGCGGAGATCGAGGCGCTCATCACCCGTCCTATCGAGGAGGTGGTCGGCGTGGTTCGCGGCGTACGCCTGGTCCGTTCGATCTCGCGGGCCGGTCAGTCCGATGTCACCCTCGAGTTTCTCTGGGGCACAGACATGGATTACGCCGCCCTAGATGTCCGCGAGCGCCTGGAAACGCTGATGCTGCCCCTGCAGGCTGACCGCCCGCTGCTGCTGCGCTTCGATCCCGCCTCCGAACCCGTGCTGCGCTTCGCCCTCGCACGCGACCCGGAGGCGATCTTCGGCGATGGCGCTCTCCTGCCGCCGGCCGGCACGAGTGACGCCACCACCGAACTGCGCCTGCTGCGTCGCTTCGTCGACGATCGCCTGAAGCAGGACTTCGAGTCGGTCGCCGGCGTCGCCGCGGTAACGGTTTCCGGCGGCCTCGAGGACGAAATCCAGGTTGCCCTCGACCAGTACCGCCTGGCCCAGCTGGACCTCAGCGCCGAGCTTGTGGCCGATCGCCTGCGGGCCGAGAACGTCAATCTGTCCGGTGGCCGCCTCGAGGAAGGGAGCCGCCAGTTTCTCGTTCGCACCCTGAACGAATTCGCGGCCGTCGACGATATCGATGATGTGATCGTTGCCACGCGCGACGGCCGCCCGATTTACCTCCGCGACGTGGCCGAGGTCACCCAGGGCTGGCGCGAGCGCGAAGCGATCACGCGCGTCAACGGCGCCGAAATGGTCGAGCTGGCCATCTATCGAGAGGGCGATACCAACGTCGTGGCCGTCGCGCGCCAGGTTGATCAGGCCCTCGATCGGATCGAGACCGGCCTGCCTTCGGATCTTGCCCTGACCCGGACCTACGATCAGTCGGTCTTTATCCGCAGCGCCATCGCGGAAGTGATCCAGGCCGCGGTGCTCGGGGGGCTGCTCGCCGTCGCTGTGCTCTATCTTTTTCTTAGGAACTTCCGCTCCACGCTGGTCGTCGGCATCGCCATTCCTGTCTCGGTCGTCGCGACCTTTGCCGCCATGTACTCCAGCGGCCTGACCCTTAACATCATGTCCCTGGGCGGCATCGCGCTGGCGATCGGCCTGCTTGTCGACAACGCCATCGTCGTTCTTGAAAACATCGCCGCCAAGCGCGAGCAGGGCGCTAGCTGGCTCGACGCGTCCCGAGACGGGGCCGGGGAAGTCGCCGGCGCCGTAGTTGCAGCCACCCTGACGACCATCGCCGTGTTCTTCCCGCTGGTGTTTGTCGAGGGGATTGCCGGCCAGCTGTTTCGCGATCAGGCCCTGACCGTGACCTACGCCCTGCTTGTCTCCCTGGCCGTAGCCCTGACGCTGATCCCCATGCTTGCATCCCTGGGCGACGACAGCCGCCCGACGACCGCGCCGAAATCATCGAATAATCAGCCGCCTTCGACCGGCCTCATGGGCCGCTTCCGGGCGCTGCTGGCGCGGGCTCTGACGGGCCTGGCGACCGGCCTCGTCGCCGCCCTGGCCTGGGTGATCGCTCGCGTCGCGCAGCTCGTCGGCCTGCTGATCCGCCCGCTGGTCCTGGTCTTCAACTCCGCCTACGAGGCCCTGGCCCGGCGCTATCCACCGTTGCTCGAGAAAGCGCTGGCCCGCCGCGGTCTGACCGTCTCCCTCGCTCTGGGTCTGTTCGCCGGCTCGCTGCTGCTGGTGCCGCGTTTAGGCATGGAGCTGGTTCCGAGCCTGGCCCAGGGTGAGTTCCAGGTCGACGTGCAGCTGGCTGCCGGCACCCCCCTGGCAGACACCGACCGCTTTATGCGCGAACTCGACCGGATCACGCGCGACCAGCCGGGCGTGGCCCGCGCCGACAGCGTCGCCGGCACCGGACGCCGACTGGACAGCAATCCCGAAGAAGCCGGAGAGCACACCGGCACCCTCAACGTGGTGCTCGAGGCCGGGGCCGACGAGGCCGAGGTTACGCGCGCCGTGCGTGACTACCTGTCTCGCCAGGCCGGCGTTAATTTCACCCTGCGCCGGCCGGAACTGTTCACCTTCTCGACGCCGCTGGAGATCGAAATCGCCGGATTCGATCTGGAGCTGCTGCGCTCGGTGAGCGAACGGGCCGTGGCGCGGCTGGAGGCCTCGGAACGCCTCGAAGATATCCAGACCAGCCTCGATCAAGGGCATCCGGAAATCCAGATCCGCTTCGATCACGACCGAGCGGCGCGCCTCGGCCTGCGCGCCGATCAGATCGCCGACCGCGTCGTTCGCCAGGTCCGTGGCGAAGTGGCGACGCGCTATACCTGGCGCGAGCGCCGCATCGACGTGCTCGTGCGAGCTCAGGACGATCAGCGCGATTCCGTTGAGCGCCTCAGCGAGCTGGTCGTCAATCCCGACTCCGAGCGACCCGTGACCCTCGACGCGGTCGCTGAGCTCTCTCAGGTGGTCGGCCCGGCAGATATCCGGCGCGTCGGCCAGCAGCGCGTCGCTCTGATCACCGCAACGCCGGCCTTTGGCGACCTGGGCAGTGCCGCTGAAGAGGCCGAGGCACTCCTGGCCGGCCTGTCCCTGCCCGAGGGCATCAGCCTGCGCGTCGGCGGGCAATCCGAGGAGATGCAGCGCGCGTTCCGCTCACTGCTCATTGCTTTAGGCCTGGCCGTGTTCCTGGTTTACCTGGTGATGGCCTCGCAGTTCGAGTCCCTGCTCCATCCGATGGTCATTCTCCTGTCGATCCCCCTGGCCCTGACCGGTGCGATCCTCGCGCTCTGGGTCACGGGCGCGAGCCTGTCGGTGGTGGTCTTCATTGGCCTGATCATGCTTGCGGGGATCGTTGTGAACAACGCCATCGTGCTGGTGACCCGCATCAACCAGCTGCGCGAGGCGGGGCGGGCGCGCACCCCGGCGATCATCGAGGCCGGACGCGCTCGCCTGCGCCCGATCGTGATGACGACCTTAACGACCACTCTTGGCCTGATCCCCCTGGCCGTTGGTCTGGGCGAGGGCTCGGAGCTCCGGGCACCGATGGCGATCACCGTTATCGGTGGCCTGCTGGTCTCCACCCTGCTGACCCTGGTCGTGATTCCCGTGGTCTACAGCCTGCTCGATCGTCGGCGAACCGACGCCGACGAGCGGGCATCGAGGCCCGCGGAGCCCGGTGCCATGTCCGAGGGCGTCTCGGCATGAGGACGGCCGCAGGTCTGGCGGTGCGGCGCCCCGTCACGACCGTGATGGTGGCCGCCAGCCTCATGCTCATGGGCGTGGTGGCGTTGCGTCTGCTGCCCCTTGAGTTCTTCCCGGACGTGGATTTTCCCGGCATGCTGATCCAGCTGCCTTATCCGGGCAGCACGCCGGAAGAGGTCGAGCGCTTGATCACCCGCCCCGTCGAAGAGGCCCTGGCGACCATGGGCGGCATCCAGCGGATGAACTCCAATTCCGACGAAAACGGGGCGCGTATTTTCATGTTCTTCGGCTGGGACGCCGACATGTCGGCGCGCGGCGTCGAGGCGCGCGACAAGATCGACGGCGTTCGGCACCTGCTGCCCGATGACCTCGAGCGCGTCATTGTTCAGCGTTTCTCCAATGAAAACGAGCCGGCGCTGGGACTGCGGATCGGCTCCGAGCTCGACCTGAGCAACGCCTACGAGCTCCTCGACCGCAACGTCCGCCGCCGCATCGAGCGCATCGACGGCGTGGCCCGTGTCTCCCTCGACGGCATCGAACCGCGCGCCGTTCGAATCCAGCTCATCGCCGACCGGATCGCTGCGCATCAGATCGATCTGAACGCGCTCAGCGCGCGACTCCGGGCGGCAAACTTTTCCGTGTCAGCCGGCTATCTCGATGATGTCGAAGCCGGTCAGCGGATCCGCGTGCGCCCCCTCGGCGAATTCCGCGCCCTCGACGAGATCCGACAGCTTCCGATCAACGTGCAGGGCCTGCGCCTGGGCGACATCGCAGAGGTCAATCTCGAATCCCCGCCGCGCGACTACGAGCGCCTCCTGGACGGAGAATTCGCCATCGGGCTGGATATCTTTCTGGAGAGCGAAGCCAATCTCGTCGAGGTCAGCGACCGGGTCATTGACGAGGTCGAGGCGATCGGCGAGCTCTCGGACATGGCCGGCATCAAGCTCTACGTGCTCTTCAGCCAGGCCGAGGGCGTCGTCACCAGCCTGAGGGATCTGGCCATGGCTGGACTCGTGGGTGCCCTCATGTCGATGGTCGTGCTCTATCTGTTCCTGCGCCAGTGGACGGCCACGCTCATCGTCATGCTGTCGGTGCCTGCCGCCGTCCTGATGACCCTGGCGGCCATGTACTTCCTCGGCCTGAGCCTGAATATCCTGACCATGATGGGCCTCATGCTGGCCATCGGCATGCTCGTCGACAACAGCGTGGTCGTGACTGAAAGTATTTACCGCAAGAAGCGACAGCTGCCGAACTCGCCGGGCAAGGCCACGCTCCTCGGCGTGCGCGAGGTCGCCCTGGCGATCAGCGCCGGCACCCTGACCACGATCATCGTCTTTTTGCCCAATATTTTCGGTGCGCAGAATCAGATCACCCTGTTTCTGTCGCACGTGGCCTACGCCATCACCATCGCCCTGCTGGCTTCACTTTTGATCGCCCAGACGCTGATTCCCCTGCTGGCGCTGCGCGTCAAGGTGTCGTCGCAGCAGGCCGAGGCCCGCTGGCTGACGCGCCTGTCGGGATTCTATGTTCGGGTTCTCGGCGCTGCCCTGAGGTTTCGCTGGACCGCCGGCGTCCTCGTCCTTCTGGTGCTGGCCTCGGCGATGATCCCCATCAGTCAGGTCAAGAGCAACATGTTCGACGAGTCCGACGGCGACCGCGTGCTGCTGCGCTACAACGTCGAAGGCAGCTACGCGCTGGACAAGGTGCGCGAAGCCGTCGATGAGATCGAGGCCGCGCTGCGCGCCAATCAGGCGGCCATCGGCTTCGAGTCGCTCTATTCCTACTACACCTACGATCGGGCCGAGACCACGCTGATCCTCGATCAGGCGCGCGAGATGTCGACGGAGGCGGTGCATGAGCGCGTCCGCGACGTAATGCCGGCCATCGCGATCGGCCGGCCATCCTTCGATGGCCAGCGCAGCGGCGGTGCCGAGAACCTGGCCGTCAACCTTTACGGCGAGTCCAGCGAGCGCCTGTTCGAAATCGCCGAGGAGGTCGTGCGCGTTGTCGGTCGACTGGAGGGCCTGGTCGACGTGCGCTCAGACGCCGCTGACGGCGAAGAGGAGGTGCGGGTCATCGTTCAGCGTGAAGCCGCCCAGCGCAATGGCTTTTCGGTCCAGGAAATTGCCAGCGCCATCGCGCTGGCGATGCGAGGCCAAACCCTGAATGAATTCCGGACGCCGACCGGCGAGCTGGACATGCGTCTGGAGTTCCAGGGCGCTGACCGTCAGAGCCTCGCCCAGCTCGAGGCCCTGCCGCTCATCAACGCGGCCGGTGAGCGGGTCCGCCTGTCGACCGTTGCCCGCTTCGAGGTGGTGCGCGGCCCCGGCACCATCAGCCGCCAGAACCGGCGGACGGCGGTCAGCGTCAGCGCGAATCTCGACGGCCTGACGATCAACGAGGCCCGCGACCGCCTCGAGGCCGTCATGAATCAGATCGCCTTCCCGCCGGGCTACGGCTGGAGCTTCGGCGAGGCCTTCCAGCAGGAAGATGAAGCCATGCAGCAGATGGTCTTCAACATGCTGCTGGCCATCGCCCTGGTGTTCATCGTCATGGCCGCGCTGTTCGAGTCGACGCTGTTCCCGGCCTCGATCGTGATCTCGATCCTGTTCTCCTTCATCGGCGTCTACTGGTTTTTCTTCCTCACCGGCACGGAAATCTCCTTGATGGCGTTGATCGGCATGCTCGTGCTGATGGGAATCGTGGTCAATAACGGCATCGTGCTGATCGATCACGTCAACAACCTCCGCCGCCAGGGAATGGCCCGCGACGAGGCCGTGATCCAGGCCGGCCGCGACCGCCTGCGACCGATCCTGATGACCGCCGCGACTACCGTGCTGGCGATGATTCCCCTAGCGATGGGCGACACGCGCATCGGCGGCGGGGGTCCGCCCTACTATCCGATGGCCCGCGCCATCATCGGCGGCCTGACCTTCTCCACGGTCATCAGTCTGGTGGTCGTGCCCTACGTCTATGTCCTCCTCGACCGCCTGCGTGCCTGGGTCGGCGAGGTGCGCGACCGCGCGACGGGGGGCAGAGGGAGCCGTCGCAGTGCGTCCGCCTCCTGAAGGCAGCGAGAGGGTTCGACCAGCCAAGCCAGCTAGGACGCCTCTGAAAAATCAGGCCACCTAGTTCCAGTCGCGGGCAGCGTCGTCGGATTCGAGCGCCTTGACCGCGTGGCCCGCGAGGCTGTAGCCGGCTTCGGTCATGGTCAGATGGGTCTGGTCGGCGCCGGCGGCCTGGATCTCGGCGACGTTTTCTTCGTACAGCGCGTGAGAAATGATCGGGCCGGAGAAGCCGCGTTCGCGCAGCTTGCGGGCACCGATCAGCTTGGCTTCCAGGTCGTCCATGGCCAGAACAACGACCTCGAGACCGTCGATTCGGACCGATCGCCACAGATGCGCGTCCTCCGCATCGGCGAGGACGACGTTGCGCTTCGCCGTTTGATGCCTCGAGACGCAGTAGGGATCGGCGTCCATGCCGACGATGTCCGGAATCCTTTGACTGAGCTTTTCGTAGGTGGCCGTGCCGGTTCTGCCCATGCCCATGATCAGCACGCGCGCCGAGCTGAAGTCCGGCGGAATTTCGTCGGGGTGCAGGGTGGCCCGCTCGAAGCGGCTCATCTGTTCCTCGAATCGCTCGGCGAGGCGATGGGAGGCCCGATTCAGTGGCGCTGACAGGGCAAAGGAGAGGGCGACGGTGAGGGCCAGGGGCACCATCCAGTCGCTCAGCGCCGGGACGCCGGCGGCCACGATCAGGCCGAACTCGCTGTAGGCCGTCAGGGTGATCGCGCCGAGAAAGGCGTTGCGCGCACGCAGATGGAAAAGGGCGAGAATGGCGAAGAAAAGCAGGCCCTTGAGCGGCAGGATGAGGATCATGCCCAGGGCGAAGAGCCAGTCGCCCAGCGTGGGCAGGCCCGACATGCCGATCTGCAGGAAGAACCCGACCAGAAAGAGCTCTTTCAGGCCCCAGAGCGATTCCGAGACGTCCTTGGATCGGGAGTGAGTGGCCATCAGCAGGCCCATGACCAGGGCACCCAGCTCGGAACTGAGGCCCAGGGATTCAAAGCCCATGCCGCCCAGCACCACGGCCAGCAGCATGCCCATCAGCACGAGCATCTCGTCGCGACCGGAAAGGTCAAGCAGCCAGTGCAGCGCCGGCCTAAGCAGCGGTAGTCCAAACAGCGCCAGGGCCCAGACCGAAGGATCCTTGCCGCCGAAGACCGTCAGAACGAGCAGGGCAATGAGATCCTGAATGATAAGAATGCCGATCGCGATACGGCCATGAAAGGCCGTCAACTCACGCTTCATGTCGAGGATCTTCGCGGCCAGCACCGTGGAGGAAAAGCTCAGGGCAATACCGACAAGCAGGGCCATCTGCCAGTCCAGACCCATCAGTAGCGCCAAGCCGGGCGTGAAGATCAGCACCGAAATCGTGAAGTGCATCAGGCCGCCGCCCAGCACGGCGGACTGGCCGAGCTGGCGCAGATTGAGCTTCAGGCCGACGGTGAACAGGAGCAGCAGGACGCCGAGGTGGGCGACGTGTTCCAGCACCTCACCCGTATAACTAGGCAGTACGCCGAAGCGCTGCCCGACCCAGTTCAGCCCGAAGCCGGCCGCGAGAAAGCCGACCAGCGGCGGCAGGCCGATTTGCTTGACGGCCAGGCCGAAGAGGAAAGCCAGGCCGATACTGAAGACTTCGAACATGCCGCCTCCGCCAGCGTGCGCGCTGCGTCGATGATCTCGGTAACGGTCGTTGTCGACCGGTCAGGGGTCGAGTAACAAGCGTCGATGGACTCGCATCATACGATGAGATCGAATCCTCGGCAGGGCGATTTTACCGGCAGGCGGCGGCGATGAAGCGGGCCGGAAGGCGGCTGATGAGCCTGTTCACCGGCTTCACTTTCCAGACGCCACTGCCATTCGCGTCTGCCGGTTGCGTCTGGTACAGTCGAGCGACAAACCGCGTCAGCTTCGAGGCCGGGAAGGGACACTTGGGGAGTTTGCATGACTCGATCCAGCGCTGGGCTGACGTCTCTGTCAGGCCCCGATGAGCATCGCCGATAATGTCGGGAATCGAGGTGATCGACACGGGCTATCTGGGCCGCGAGCGCTTCGCCGCGGCGTACCTCCTGATCGACGGTGATCGGGCCGCCTTCATCGACAACAACACGAACTCCGCCGTGCCACGGCTGCTCGCCGCCCTCGACTCGAAGGATCTGTCCGCCGAGCAGGTCGAGTACCTGATCCTCACCCACGTTCATCTGGACCATGCCGGCGGCACCTCCCGCCTGGCCGCGGCCTGCCCCCAGGCCACGGTCCTCGCTCATCCGCGCGCCGCCGTCCACATCATCGATCCAAGCAAGCTTGTGGCCAGCGCCTCCGCCGTCTATGGCGAGGAGGAATTCGAGCGCCTCTACGGCACGATCGAGGCGCTGCCCGAAGCGCGGGTGCGCAGCCTGGAAGACGATGAAACCGTCAGCTTCGGCAGCCGCGAGCTGCGGTTCTTGCACACGCGCGGCCACGCCAATCACCACGTCTGCATCGCCGATAGCGGCAGCGGCGCCATCTTTACCGGCGATGCCTTCGGCCTGGTCTATCCCGATCTGCAGCGCGAGGGCACCTTTGCCTTTCCCTCCACCAGCCCGACGGATTTCGAGCCGGAACTCGCCCGCGAGGCGGTCCGCCGGCTGGTAGCCGAAAAGCCGAGCTGTCTCTATCCGACCCATTTCGGTGCCGTGACCGACATCGATACGGCCGCCGGCCAGCTGCTGCGCCACCTTGATTTCGCCGAGGCGCTCCGCGATCAGGCTCGCGACAGCAACCTGGGCGACGATGCCCTCGAGGGGTTCTGCGAGCCCCGCCTGCGTGACTACGTCGCCGGCCTCCTTGACGGCCTTGGCACGCTTGGGCAGGACAGGGAGACCTGGGCGTTGATCGACATGGACATCAAGCTCAACGCCCAGGGCATCGCCTTTGCTGCCAACAAACAGCGGCGCAAGGCCCGGCAGGCTCATGGCTGATCGGTACTTGCGCCGATCCGATCCGGGCTGCATGGCCCGCGCCGCGCCGGTCAGCCCAATGCGCGGACCCATTGGTTTGGGCTGAATCCAGCAATACGCAACAAGGACACATCAATCATGGGCAGTGCCAAGGAGCCGACCCGCTGGGGTCAGCTGGAAGATTCGAACGATGAGCAACAGCAGCGACAGGCGGCGCTCGCCGATCCAGGGCGCTACCACGGCGATATCGCGGCCTCGGAGCTGCACTGGTTCGATTCGCAGGGCGCGCGCTGGCTGCGGCGTGATCCGCAGGCCGGGAGCTGGGCCGGTATCGACGCCGCCTCGGGCGAGGCCCTGAGCGCGGAGGATCTCGCGGCGGACTGGCGGCCCTGGACGACGGCCTTCGATGATTCGGCAGCGCCCTTCTATCATTGGTTCGCCGGTGCCGAGACCAACGCCTGTTTCAACGAAGTCGATCGCCACGTCCTGGCTGAGCGCGGCGAGCGAGAGGCTTTCTGCTTCGAAAGCGACCGCTGGGACCCCTCGCGCAACGACGGGCGGGGTGGCCCCGTCGCCGAACGCTCGATCAGCTACCGCCGCCTGCTTGTCGAAACCGTGCTCCGCGCCGAGGTCCTGAACGGCCTCGGCCTAGAGCGCGGCGACCGGGTGGCCTTCAACCTGCCGAATATCCCCGAGCAGCTGTTCTACACCGAGGCGGCCAAGCGCCTGGGGCTGATCTATACCCCGGTCTTTGGCGGCTTCTCGGCCAAGACCCTGTCGGACCGGATCCACGACGCCGGGGCAAAGGTGGTCGTGACCGCTGATGGCGGCTACCGCAACGCCGAAGTGGTGCCGTACAAGGCCGCCTACACGGACCCGGCGCTGGATAATTTCATTCCCCTGACCGCAGCGCTCAAGGCCTTTGACGAGGTGCTCGGCGAGCTGGACCTTGGACCCCTGGCCGCGACGCTGAACGACGCGGTCGTCGCCGGCCTGGCCGGGGAGATCACCATCGAGCGCAGCGATGTCATGCGTGAGCTCGGCCAAGCCCTGGCCGAGGACAGCACGCTGGCGCCGGAGCGCGCGGCGACGATTCGCACCACCGTCGCCCGACGACTGGCCGGCGTCGGTCATTCGGTCGATCAGGTCATTGTCGTGCGCTACACCGGCCAGGAGGTGGTCGAGCAGTCGCGCGATCGCTGGTCCCACGACTTACTGGCGACGGCGACCGAGCGAGTGCTCGAAGGCGCGCGCGCTGCCGGTCACGACGTCCACGACCTGGACGCCCTGATGGCCCTCGACGATCGCCGCCTCTGGTGCGCGCTCATAGCCACCCATCCGGCGGTGCCGGTGCCCTCGGACTGGCCGCTTTTCATTATCTATACCTCCGGCTCGACCGGTAAGCCGAAGGGCGTGGTTCATACCCACGGCGGCTGGCTGGCAGGGATCGCCCATACGATGCGAACGGTATTCGGTGCGACGCCCGACGACCGCCTGTACGTCATTGCCGATCCGGGCTGGATCACCGGCCAGTCGTACCTGATCGGCGCGCCTCTTGCCATGGGCATGACCTCGATCGTCCATGAGGGCTCGCCCCTGTTTCCCCATGCCGGGCGCTTCTCATCGATTATCGAGCGCCAGGGCGCGACCCTGTTCAAGGCCGGTTCGACGTTTCTTAAAGCCGTCATGACCGACCCGGACAGCGTCGATGACATGGCCGCCTTCGACATGTCGACGCTGAAGGCGGCGACCTTCTGCGCCGAGCCCGTCTCGCCCGCCGTCCAGCAGTTCGCAATGGATCAGGTCTGCGGCCACTACATCAACTCCTACTGGGCAACGGAGCACGGCGGCATCGTCTTTTCCTGCCCCTGGGGCGGCTTCAAGCCCCTGGACGCCGACGCCAAGACCTGGCCGCTGCCCTGGATCGATGCCGAAGTCCGCGTCGCCGAACAGTCCGATAGGCAAGGGCGCGCCGCCCGCTGGCGCGTGGCAGAGATCGGCGAGAAGGGTGAGCTGGTGATCAAAAAGCCCTATCCCTACCTGGCCCGGACGATCTGGGGCGACGCCGAACGGCTGGGGCAGCCTGATTGGCGGGGCGATCTCGAGCGATTCAGGTCGGTCTATTTCGACCGCTGGGCCGATGGTCTGGCCTACACGCAGGGCGACTATGCCCGGGCCCACGCCGACGGCGCCTTTACCCTGCACGGGCGCTCGGATGACGTGATCAACGTCTCTGGCCACCGTATCGGCACGGAAGAGATCGAGGGCGCGATTCTCCGCGACAAGGTGTTGCGCCCCGACTCCCCGCTCGGCAACGCCGTCGTGGTCGGCGCGCCCCACGACGAGAAGGGCGAGACGCCCGTGGCCTTCGTGATCCCGGCGCCGGGCTGCAAGCTGCAGGACGACGATCTCGACCGCCTCAAGGGCCTGGTGCGAAGCGAAAAGGGCGTGACCGCCGTGCCGTCGGATTTTCTGGTGGTCTCGGCCTTTCCCGAAACGCGCTCCGGCAAGTACATGCGCCGGACCCTGCGCGCCATCCTCCTCGACGAGCCGCTCGGCGACACCTCGACGCTGCGCAACCCCGAGGTCGTCGACGAGATCCGCCAGACCGTCGCCGACTGGCAGGCCTTCGGGCGTCTGGCCGACGCGCGCGATATCGTCCAGACCCACCGCTACCTGCGCCTGGAAAATCATCGCGTCGGGGTCGGCCAGTCCGTCGCGCTTCTGACCGTCGATTCCCCGCCGGTCAATTCCCTGAACGAGCGCTCCCTGGACGAGCTGCACACGGTGCTGCAGCACATCAAGCAGCGCCAGGACACGGTGGCAGTGATCGTGACCGGCGCGCGCAGCGCCTTTGTGGCTGGCGCCAACGTCAAGGAGCTGCTGGAAGTCGGTGAGGAAGGCGATCTGGCCTCGGCCCAGACCCCGCCGAACGCCGCCCACGCCGCCTTCTCTACCCTCGAGACCATGGGCAAGCCGGTGATCGCCGCGGTCAACGGCCCGGCCCTCGGCGGCGGCAGCGAGTTCGTGCTCGCCTGTTCGTATGTCATCGCCAACCGCCAGGCGCGCTTTGGCCAGCCGGAAATCAACCTGAACCTGCTGCCGGGCTACGGCGGTACGCAGCGCCTGCCGCGCAAACTCTTCGCTCGCCGCGGCCCCGACGGCCTGATCGATGCGGCGCGGGTGATCATCGGTGGCCGCACCCTCGACGCCGATGAGGCTCGGACCATGGGCCTGGCCGACGAAGTCGTGGGCGAGGACGCCACAGGGCCCGTCGCCGCCGCAATGGAGCGGATTCGCGACTGGCTGCAGGGCGAGGGCCCGCTGGTGGCGGTGACGGAAGGCCGCAGTGCCGAGCTCGAGTCCCGCGAGCAGCCGATGCCGTGGAGTGATGATCTGCTCGAGCATCCGGCGCTCGCGCCGACTCTGGCTCAGGCCCGAGCCAGTGGACGCGCCAAGGCCGTGGATCGCATCCTCGAAGTCCTGGCATTGGGCGCGGAAAGGGGCCAGGCCGCCGGCCTCAAGCGCGAGGCCGAGCTCTTCGCCGAGGCCGTCTGCGACCCGGACTGCGGGCCGCCGGGGATTCGTGCTTTCCTAGAAAAGCGCAGCGCGCCGCTGCCGCTCAAGCACGTCGAGGTTCCGCCTCAGGCCGATGCGGACACGCGCCAGCAGCTCGAATCGGAGGGCCGGCTGCTGCCCATCGACGCGCCGTTCTACCCGGGCGTCACGCCAATCCCCGCGTACCAGTACGGCATGGGCGTGGCCAAGGATCCGGCGACCGCCTTGCCCGCCCACGGCGATCCCGAGGCAGCGGAGAAGCTGCTCGTCTTTCCGACGCCGAGGCCCGGCCCGAACGAGGCGCTGGTGTTCATTCTGGCCTCGGAGGTCAACTTCAACGACATCTGGGCCATTACCGGGATTCCCGTCTCGCCTTTCGACGCGCGCGACGCGGATCTGCAGGTCACGGGCTCCGGCGGCGTGGCGCTCATCGCCCAGCTTGGCGATGAGCTGGTGCGCGAGGGCCGCCTGTCGGTCGGCCAGCTGGTCACGATCTACTCCGGTCAGAGCGAGCTGCTCTCGCCGGACCAGGGTCTCGACCCGATGGCCGCCAACTTCCACATCCAGGGCTACGAAATCAACGACGGCTCTCACGCGCAGTTTCTCGTCGTCCAGGGGCCGCAGCTTCACGGCAAGCTGCCGGGCCTGACCATCGAGGAAGCCGCGGCCAGTGGCCTGACCCAGGGCACGATCCATCGGGCCCTGTTCCGGACCCTCGATATCCAGCCCAATCGCCGCCTGTTTGTCGAGGGCGCGGCGACGGGTACGGGCCTCGAGTGCCTGCGCTCGGCAAAACGTTCGGGCCTGCGCGTGGTCGGCATGGTGTCCAGTGAAGAGCGCTTCGAGCGCGTGCGCGACTTTGGCGGCGGCGCGGTCAACCGCAAGGATCCACGCTGGGCCGATATCTTCACGCCTGTTCCCGATGCGCCGGAAGCCTGGGCCGATTGGGAGCAGGCCGGCGAGGCCTACGTCGAGGAAGTGCAGGAGCAGGCCCAGGGCCCCATCGACTACGTCGTCTCCCACGCCGGTGAGCGCGCCTTTCCGCGCGCCTTTCAGCTGCTGGGCGAGGGCGGCGTCCTGACCTTCTTCGGGGCGACCTCGGGCTATCGATTTTCCTTCATGGGCAAGCCGGGGGCGGAGAAAGCCAATGTGATGCTCTCTCGCGCGGGCCTGCGCGCTGGAAAGTCCCTGCTGGTGATCTACGGCCCCGGCGCCGAGGACGAAATCGTCGATCTGGCCGCGATCGAGGCGATCGAGGTCGGCTGCGCTCGCGGCGCGCGCGTGGCG
>Ga0207419_1000791_pt1 | contig 26395 bp, 15 predicted proteins | sample ElkSloMetagenome_4_FD_184723 | JGI IMG/M metagenome (GOLD analysis project Ga0207419, IMG submission 184723) | Hot spring microbial communities from Elkhorn Slough, Monterey Bay, USA - MD2A (version 2) | ecosystem: Environmental > Aquatic > Marine > Intertidal zone > Estuary: Microbial mat ... | reverse complement strand
ACCATTCCATTGGCACTACCATTGCTGCTTTTTTCGGCCAATGTGAAGTCATGGTTAGGTATGGCCCGTACTACCTTTCTTTCCATGATCTTAGGGGTTGCTGGTTTGATCATCATGGTAATTACCGGATTTTTTATTTTTGGAAACCAGTTGGATGAAACCTGGAAAATTGCGGGCATGCTGGTGGGGGTGTATACAGGGGGTACACCAAATCTTGCTTCCATTCAAACCGCACTTGAAGTAGATAATGCAGTATACATTATCACACATACCTATGACATGGTTTTGTCTGCACTTTTCTTGCTTTTTGTAATTTCTGTCGGCCAACGTATTCTTGGATTTTTCCTGCTACCATTTCCAGAAGAACTAAAAAAAACCAATGTTCAGGACCCTTTAACCGCTGGAAATACCGGGTATGAGCAAATCTTCAGCAGACAAGTTTTAAAACCCCTTCTTATGGCTTTTCTGGCTGCCGTAGTTATTTTTGGTATTGGGGGTCTCTCTTCTATATTGGTTCCGGAGAGTTTTTCTACCATGACAGCCATTCTAGTAATTACAACCCTGGGGATAGCCGCATCGTTGATTCCAGTATTAAATCAAACGGAGAAAACATTCGAAGCCGGCATGTATTTCATCCTTATATTCAGTCTTGCAGTGGCTTCAATGGCGGACCTACGTTCGTTCCAGCATATGTCGCCACATTTGTTTTATTATATCTCATATGTGCTTATCGGTACCTTATTTCTACATATTGTTTTATCAAAGATATTCAGGATTGATACAGACACCTTGCTTGTTACATCAACCGCACTAATTTGCAGCCCCCCCTTTGTGCCAATGGTTGCCGGCGCTCTTAAAAACAGGCAAATTGTGCTTTCAGGACTGTCCATTGGAATAATCGGGTACGCTGTTGGTAATTACCTGGGTATTGCCATAGCTTATTTGCTCAAGTAAATTAGAACCCCGACAAATCCATGGTAACTGTGGGTATAAGCAATAGAAAACCTGTAATAAGTAAAATTATCATCAGCGGGGTAATCCATTTCACCCATTTTTCATATGGAATTTTCGCCACTCCAAGCACGCCTATCAACACACCAGAGGTGGGGATAATCATATTTGTAAATCCATCTCCAAATTGAAAAGCCATTACGGTAGCCTGCCGGGACACCCCGATAAGATCAGAAAATTGCGACATCATCGGCATGGTAAGGGCCGCTTTACCTGAACCTGAAGGAATTACTGTATTCAAAATGGTTTGAAAGATATACATCATGCCCACCGAACCTATCCGGCCCATCTCACTCATGCTGTTTGAAATTGAATAGAGGAGGGTGTCAATGATATTGCCATCTTCCAGTATAACGATAATGCCCGCTGCGAGCCCTACAACCAGAGCTGCTGATAAAATATCCGCCGCTCCTGTAATAAACAAAGTCGTTATTTTATTTGCATGATAATTCATTGCCGCGCCAGAGGCCAGACCCATAAAGAGAAAGAGCGTGGCAATCTCCTTTACATACCATCCGTAACCCATTACTCCAATGATCAGAAAAAGAATGGTGAAACCCAAAATGGTAAGAATAAAATATTGTATGTTTTTTAGTAAACTAAAAATTCCGCTAAACGCAAAAAGCGCAGCAATTATTGGTAACACACTGAATGTTACACTGCTGTTGCCTACTGTTAAGGTTGTAACCGGATATAAAACAGAAGCTGAAATAAGCACAGCCAGAATAAACCCATACACAACCCAACCGGCAACACCTGATTTTTCGCTAATACTGGTTTCGGTATTTTCATTTTTTGCCCGCCAGTAAGCGTCATCATCATAAACAATTGATCCTTTAGGGTTTCTCCGGATTTTGGCAGCATACCAAAGCACATAGCTGATACCAATTATATTGATCACAACCCAGCAAAATAACCGGTATTCAATGCCTGAAAATAGGGGGATTTGAGATAATCCCTGCGCGATACCGATGGTGAAGGGATTTAGGATAGCCCCTGCGAATCCCAGACCAGCGCCTACAAAACACATGGCAACACCCGTAATTGAATCATAGCCCATTTTTATGGCTAGCGGCACAAAGATGATAATAAAGGCAATGGTTTCTTCACTCATGCCAAACACAGCCCCAAAAAGGCTAAACATAAGCATAATTAGCACTATAATAATATTATCGCTGCCAATGGCGCGTACCATTCGGTATTTTTCTGTTTTTTTACTGAAATTAAGAAAGGAATAAATGCCCGCATCAATGGCTTTGCTTTCATTCATGATCCAAAAAGCGCCGCCGATCATCAAAATAAAAGCAATGATGTTGGCAGCATTTACAAAACCGTCAAAGAAAGCAGAGAAAATCTGCCAGGTTTGGGGATCATTATCCGTATACTGAAAGGAATCGCTCACAATAATTTCTCGTTCAACACCTTCGGATATTACAATTTCTCGCTCATACTGTCCACCCGGGATAAGCCAGGTTAGAACTGCTGCAAGCACGATAATCATAAAAATAATCACATAGGTGTGGGGTATTTTTTTGAACATAGCAAAATTTTTAATGTTAAATGTTAAATGAAACGCAAAAATACAGCTATAAGCTTATCCTGCAAATTTTGTTTACCTTATAAAGGCTGCATTTTTTTCTAATATGGAATTTATGCGCTGGAAGGAACCAGTTTTTATTTGGGTCTGCTGAAAAAGTCAGAAAGCAATGAGATGCAACCTGCCGAAGTGAAGATGTATTGACATACTTCGAATTGAAGGCAGGGAAGCAGATTGCAGCTTTCTGGCTAACACTTTCAATGTTGAAATTGAAAACTTGGGTGCATGAAAAATCACAGATTAACCGGGATTAGTCGTTAGGAACGAAGTGAATTAATGGCAAGCTCCGATAAATCCCGATATAGAGCAACTTTGATTTTTAACCATTCGAATATTCATGAAGAATTTATAAATGTCTGATAAAAAGCTTAGTTGCTCTTTATCGGTTATGCGAACGCATAATTGGGGATTTTTTAAAAAAGGTTTGCATTCATTACACTTATGGATTGGATGTAATATACTAATTTTGTGTCAAAAGTGAGTTTTTCAGCGAGCCCCAAATAGTAGAGAATTAAATTATTTATATTGTGCGTGTATGAAGAAAGTCATCGAATGTGTGCCAAATTTTAGCGAAGGTAAAGACAAAGATAAAATCGATAAAATCATCAGTGAAATTCAGACTGTGAGGGGAGTATTTGTGCTTAATAAAGACATGGGGCTGGCAGCAAACCGCACAGTTATCACCTTTGCCGGTGAACCGCAAAATGTGGTCGAGGCAGCTTTCAGGGCTATAAAAAAAGCTGCAGCGTTAATTGATATGCGTGAGCAAAAAGGGGTACATCCCAGAATAGGCGCCACTGATGTATGTCCCCTTGTGCCTGTGTTAGGCATTACAATGGAGGAAACTATTGTTTTTGCCCGCCAATTGGCCGAAAGAGTGGGCCAGGAGTTAAATATACCTGTATATTGTTATGAATTTGCTGCACTAAAAGAGGAAAGAATAAACCTGGCATACATTCGTAAAGGGCAATATGAGGGTTTACCTGAAAAATTGCAAACCAAGGACGGGTACCCGGATTTTGGTCCGGCACATTTTAATTCCAAAGCAGGAGCTGTGGCAATAGGTGCACGGGACTTTTTAATTGCGTATAATATTGACCTACAAACCACCTCAGCAGCAATTGCCCGTAAAATAGCCACTAAAATCAGGGAAAAAGGACAGGTTAAATCTGATGAAAACGGCAATGTGGTATTGAACAAAAAAGGTATTCCTGAATTTGCATTTAACGGATTAAAAGCAGTTAAAGCCATAGGATGGTACATAGAAGAATATGGAAATGCGCAGGTATCTGTAAATATCACTAATTTCAGGCTCACTCCCTTACACATTGTTTTTGAAAGGGTTAAAGCTGAGGCTGGGAAACTAAATGTAAATGTTAAAGGATCCGAAATTATTGGTCTAGTACCTGTTGCAGTACTTGAAGCTGCCGGAGAGTATTATATCAGGGATAATTCAATGCCCCGAGAATTGCTAATAGAAACCGCCATCTTAAAACTTGGACTAAATGTTAGGAGTCCGTTCTCTCTCAAAGAGAAAGTATTGGAGTATATCCTTGCGACTACAAAAATTTAAGTTTACAGGCAATTTAATTAATTTGGTATTATTTATAAAAAATGCTTTTATTTTGTAATAAAAAGTTTTTAACAGGGGGTGTGTATAAATATCTGTGAAAATTCAGAACAGAAAAGATTTTTTGATAGGGGGTATTTTGTTATTTATCACATTAATAAACAGAAGGTTTTTCTTTCATTGAAGCAATGTTTAAATGTCATTTTCGATTTTATTTATTTTGACGAAATAATTGTATTAAGCTATCATAAATATCCCTTATTTGATAAAATTATTTAAAATTTGTTTTTTTGCGAAAAAAATTTCATAGTTTTGACATGAGATTTAACATTGTTTAACTATTTTTTTAACCTAAACTTTATTTTTATGAAAAGATTTACGCTTTTTATGGCGTTTTGTGCTCTCATAGGACTTGTCAACCTGAGTGCACAAACGAATGAAATTACGGGGGTTGTGACCAGTAGTGCAGATGGGCAGGCAATACCCGGAGTTTCTGTTGTAGTAAAAGGGACAACAATTGGTACTACCAGTAATGTAGACGGCAGCTACTCCTTAAGTGTGCCGCAGGATGCAACTGCACTTATTTTTAGTTTTGTTGGTATGCAAACCAAAGAGGTAGCAATTGGCGGGAAACAAGTTATTAATGCTGTGCTTGAACCCCAACTTTTGGACCTTGATGAAGTTGTTGTAACCGCTTATGGTATTTCAAGAGCTAAAAAAGCTGTTGCCTACCAAACTGAAGAGGTTTCAGGAGATGATCTAATGCAGGCACAAACCTCCTCTGCTGCACAGGGATTAATTGGAAAGGTAGCAGGTCTTCAGGTTAACGTGCAAAGCAGCGGAGTTAAATCTGAAAATCAGATAATTCTAAGGGGATTGCGTTCAATCTCAGGTAATAATGAGGCGCTAATTGTAATTGATGGAGCCATCGCTTCATCTGGTGCACTTAATGATCTTAACCCTAATGACATTGAAAATGTTAATGTTTTGAAAGGGGCAACTGCCGCTGCTCTCTATGGTGCAGATGCATCTAACGGTGCATTAATTGTTACTACCAAAGGGGGTACAAGAAACCAACGTTTTACAGTAGGTTTTACCAACACCACTACTTTAGAAGAGGTTGCATATATGCCCGATTTTCAAACAGAACATGGAATTGGTTGGGATGGAGAATACAACAATATTGAAAACACAAACTGGGGGCCCAGGTTTGATGGTACATTAAGACAAATAGGACCCACATTTCGCGATGGATCTTTTCAGGAAGTACCATTTGCTCCTGTAGAAGATAATTTGAAAAACTTTTTCAATACTGGCCGTACTATTCAAAACACGGCTTATTTTTCTGGCGGTAACGAAAATAGTTCCTTTTATATGTCTGCCGGAAATCTAACTACAGAAGGTATAGTACCTGATGATGTATATGATCGTTACACTTTCACGGCAAATGCTGAGCAAACACTTGGTAAAGTAACATTGGGTGTTAATTCCAGTTTCTCTGTTGATGACAAGGAAGTTGTTGGTAGTGATATTGGAGACCAGGACAGGGCATTTTATTGGTTTGTATTAAATACCCCTGCAAATATTCCTTTGGAGGAATACAGTGACTGGGATAATCCGGAAAGCTTTGGATATGCGGATAATTATTTTAATGCATTTTACCAAAACCCATACTGGGCAATAGGTACAAACAGAAATCAGGATGAAACCAAACGAATACGAGGTAATATATATTCCACATGGGAAATTTTAGATAATATTCAATTAACAGGTAGGGTTGGCCTGAACCGTGTTTCCGGCCAGGGAAAAAATTGGCGCGCAGGACAGAGTTACGATGAAGTCCTTCAACCTTATCATACTACAGTTTCTTCATTTGTTGAAGATACTGAATTCCAAAGGTCACGCATTACCGGTGATTTGATTTTAAACTCCACATTTAATTTAACCGATGATATTGGACTAAGGGCCATTCTTGGAGCTTCTACCGTTGCGAATGATTATCGTGACAGTGAAATCCGGGCAAACAATTTGAGTATTCCGGGGTTTTATGACATCTCGAATGGTACAGGACAGTATGAAGCAACTGTTGATGCTGAACAATCCAGAGAGCTTGGTTTCTTTGGTGACTTTGAGTTCAATTTCAGACAATGGTTTTATCTAAACCTTACCGGTCGACAAGATTATACTTCAACACTTGGTGAAGATGATCGTTCCTATTTTTATCCCGGTGGCGGTATTTCAGTTGTTTTATCTGAAGCCATTCCTACTTTAGAAAATAATTCAGTTTTGAGTTTATTAAAAGTAACGGCTAATAATTCAACAGTTTACAATGATTTAAGACCATATCAGCTTAATGAGCGTTATTTCCAATCTGGAGCATTTCCATTTGGATCAATCAATGGATTTTTTCTGGGTGGCACAACAGTTGATGCCAGTATCCAAAAAGAAAAATTAAATACTACAGAATTTGGATTAAACGCTGCATTGTATCAGGGCAGGGTTACTTTTGATGCCTCATTCTTTACTACCAAAACAACAAATTTGATTACCAACACTACCCCTTCTGAAGCCGCAGGTGCTACTTCTTTCCTTACCAATATTGGTGAACTAAGCAGTACAGGTATTGAAATGTCTCTTGGTTCAAGGGTTGTAAGTATTGGCGATTTCTTTTGGGATGTAAATGTGAATTTTACAAGTTACCGACAAGAAGTAGTTTCTATTAAAGATGATTTAGAAGAAATAACCCTTGATGCATATACAGGATTTGGTACTTATGCTATTGTTGGTGAGCAATTTCCACAGATTAAAGCGGTGGCTTACGAGCGAGATGATCAGGGGCGTGTAGTTGTAGATGCAACTTCAGGAAATCCTATTGTTGGAGATTTAGAGCCAATGGGAAAAACTACCCCAGATTACATCCTTGGATTGTATACTCAGGTGGGATTTAAAGGCTTAACTTTATCAGCTACCATGGATTACCGAACTGGTCATGTGTATTACGCACAGGGACAGGATCTTATGGAATTTACTGCCCGGTCACTTGAGAGTGTTTCCGCAAACAGGGAAGATTTTGTATGGCCTAATTCAGTAATTGAAACAGGAGAAGGTGTATACACTGAAAATACAAATATTCCGATAACTGGCGGTAAAATGGCTTTTTGGAAAGATCATTACGTACAGATTAAAGAAAATTATGTAAAGGATGCAACTGCATTTAAAGTAAGAGAACTTGCTTTGAATTATGAACTACCATCTTCGCTTTTAAGTCAAACGGGTTTTATTAGCACCTTGTCTGTAGGTTTTGTAGGTAGAAATCTTATTACTATATTGCCAGAAGGTCAAACTAAATTTTCTGACCCGGAATTCAGAAACACCCGGGATACAGATGATGTTAATGGTATTGGTATTGGCGGTTATCTTTCACCTCCTCCAATACGTTCTTATGGTTTTACAGTTAAAGTTGAATTTTAAATAATAAGAAAATATGAAAAAAATAAAATTAATAATCCCGGTATTGTTGATCATGATTGCATCAACATCCTGCGATACATATTTGGATGTGAATACCGATCCAAATAATCCAACAGAGGTCACCCCTGATCTCGTTCTCCCGGTGGGCCAATGGTACACTGCTGATTTATATCAAGACGATCGTGGTATCAATCACCTTGGCAATATGATGATGTTTAACTGGGGCGAGGCGTATGGTTTTTCATGGTACGATGAAGAGTTTAATTATCTTGTAACCACAACATTTTATGATGATTTATTTGATCGTAGCTATAGCTCAGCTCTTAAGCAATATCATATCCTTACTGAACTAGATGCAGAAGTTTATGGTTCTTACAAGGCTATTGGCATGATTATGAAAGCATATCATTTTCAGCTTTTGGTTGATTTGTATGGAGATGTCCCATATTCTGAGGCATTACTACGTGGTGAAAATCCAACTCCTGCATATGATGATGCTTCATTAATTTATGATGATTTGCTTGTGCAATTGAATGATGCCATAAGTACAATAAAAACCGCGGAGGAGAGTGCTACAAATGTACTTCCTGGTGAGGATGATACCATGTTTGGTGGTGATATGACTTCCTGGATACAGTTTGCTAACACGCTTAAAGTTAGAATTTTAACCAGGTTAAGTGATGTGCGTGATGCTGCTTTTATTCAGGATGAATTAAACATAATTGCCACAGAAGGTTCTGGTTACATTACTGGCGATGCAGGCATAAATCCCGGGTATCTGGTTGAAGAAAATAAGCAAAATACTTATTGGGATGAATTAGGATGGGATGTTTCAGGAACTGTTCAGCTTACCAACGATGCAACATGTGCAACCCAATTTATTATTGATTATCTTCAAAATACCAATGATCCGCGAATTAGCCTCATGTATGAAGAACCAGCGGATGGCCATTTAGGAGTTGATCAGGGTGCTGATAACAATGATCCGGCACTTGGGCCTGACTTCGTTTCTAATATTGGTCCCGGACATCTCAAAAGTCCTACCATGACCGCTGTTATCTTTACTGAGGCTGAACTATATTTTAACTTAGCTGAGTTAGCTTTCAAGGGTTTTGGAGGCGATCCTAAAGAATATTACTATGATGGTGTATTAGCTTCAATGGATTATCTTGCTCCGGATGCTACAAATAATGTTCAAAAAAGAGATAGCTATTTAAACCAGTCATTTCAAAATGTTAGCTATGATGCTTCTTCAAATAAATTAGAAGCCATACTTACACAAAAATGGTTGGCTACAAATGGAATAACTGCAGAGCAGTCATGGTTTGATTATTCCAGAACGGGTTTACCTTCATTCATACCTGTTTCTGAGGATGCTTCCACTGATGACAGACCTGTTCGTTTGGCTTACCCGGCAAGTGAAATCACTGCTAACAATGAAAATGTTCCGGATCAGCCAAATGTTTTTACAAATAAAATCTTTTGGGCAAATTAAAAACTAAATAAATATGAAAAGTTTAAAATATATTCAATTATTATTCATAGGCTTGATGTTTTTCATCTCCTGTGAAGAGGATACTTTCATTAAAGATATTGAGAATAGTCCTAATATTGCTGGCTTTGAGAATAATAGATTGTCAATTACTGAAATTGCAGATGGGGAAGAATATCCTTATGCAGTTAAAGTTAAAGTACAAGGCCCTACTTCAGATGAATTGTCTGGAGATATCACTGTTTCAATATCTGCTAATGCTGAGGCATCAACAGCCGTAGAAGGAACACATTTTCGAATTGATGATGAGACCATTACCCTCACAAAAGAGAATAATTATTTGGGTTTAGTAAACATAACAATGTTGACTGAGGGAATTGAAACTCCCTTGGATAAATCGCCTGTACTAGTTCTTGAAACTACCCAGGCTTCAGGTGAAAGCAATGTTATCGCTTCAGGGAAACCAATTAATGTTACTTTGAATTACGCTTGCCCTTCTGAATTGGAAGGTACCTATGATGTTACCACTGTTAGGGATGATGGGGCTACAGTTGTATGGACTGAAACAATCAACAATACAGGTGTTGGACAATACCTAACAAATCGTGTTGGTTTATGGGATCCTCCTTTAAATCCTACTTATGGTTTCCCATTCAGCGATGTTTGTGGTGTAATTACTGTGTCTGCGCATAATCTCGCTGATACTTATAGCAATCAGGTTTATTCTCACCAACCTGGAATGGTAGATCCCGAAACAGGAGTAATTACAATTTACTATACCATAGAATTTACTGCTGGTAATAGTACATACACAGCAACTTATACTCCGGTTAGTAAATAAATTTTAACCAACTTAAACTTTTGAAAAATGAAAAATAAATTCAATATATTTTTATTTATAGGTGCAGCTTTATTAATAGCTGCTTTGCCTGGCTGCGATATGGAACCTGAGGTTTCAGATCCAATTAGTCCGGATGACTATCCTGTAGCCTCTTTTTCCACAGATTTTGCTGGTGGTGAAATTAGTGAAGGAGACACTATTGTTTATACCATTACCATTGATAAACAAATGGACGTATACATTCCTTTTGATGCAAGGATTATTGGAGGCACAGCAACTAATGACGATTTCGAGGTTTTTGGTGGAAGGGTCGAACCTTACACAAATGAGACTAAGTTGTATATTGTGGCCAAAAAAGATTATGCAGCCGATGATGGTGCCACAGCAACTCTTGAAATCGGGGCATTTTCTGTTGGCAAAAGGTATGTTCTCAACGAAAAAACTCAAAATCCCACACTTAATGTTACTATGATTAATTATGTTGCCGATTATCTTGAGATGACTTTTGCTTGGGAAAAAGAAATAAACATTGTTTCCAATGGCATCTATAATCCTGACTATCCTACAGATGCTTATTCAACATATGATATGGTTGATATTGACATATTTATTTCCGATGCCGAAGGATTTGACCCTGCTGACCCCTTTGCAACATTTAATGATTTTACATTCGCAGCAACGGGTGATGCCCCGGAGGTATTAGATTTTCCTCTAGAAATTGGAGAAGGTTCATATGTGTTTTTTGCTGAATTATGGTATAACGATTATGCTTTTGTTGATGACATTAAGAATGTTATTGATTTAAACCCATCGGATACCATTGTTGGAGATACTGTTCAATATACAGTAGAACATGAAGATATGCCCATTACTGTTACTGTATCAAGGCAAGGCGTATTTGGCCCTGTGACCTTAACACAGGATGAAGAATTCTTCTTTAATTCTGCTACTCCCGGAGCTGATAACGAATCATATGATGGTGAGGTTATTGATGTACCTGTTTGTAAGGTAACAATTGAGAATGGTGAATTTATTGTAGAGCAATACGATGGTACTGAAGTTGTGAGAGGCAAGATTGAAGATTTTATTGTTAGATCGAAACGACCCGACAATCTACGAAAATAGTGTTTTTATATAGCATTTGATTTTTAAAGAGGCTGTCTATCATAGACAGCCTTTTTTTATGAATGCCGATCCTGGTAACAGAGATGGGGGTGAAAGTTCATTTTGAAACCAACTAATATTCCATGGGAAAAGCTTTATTACAGCACTTATAATTTAAGTTAACTGATTGCGGTATTTTTATGCAGATATCAACTTACCATAGCAGACAATGTATTATATATGAATGGAAAATAAATTTAAAATATATATAATGCATTTGCACTGAATTGTAATTACTTCAAGTACAATTATCTAAAGAGTAATATTCTCACCCATGGATAATGTTTATTTGCTAAACGATTCCGTTTGGAATTTGCATGTACTAAGAAAAAAGGATATAGAAGAACGTCTAATAATATCTAAGTTTACTGATACCATTTTAACGGATTATCGCCTTCCTTAGAGTTGACCCTTTTTTATAAATTGTTGGAATTCATCATTTTTTTTAGTGAACCTTACATTTTTATGATTTACTAGTTCAAACCTAGGGGTATTTGGAGTGCCTTTAATGGTATGAAGACCGTATATTACGTTAAGATAAAGACCTATTATTCCCTTCGAGAATGTTGAATAATATCTCCCTTTTAATAATATTTATTATATTTAACCGTATATTTGCTTGTGTATAGTGTTAAGTTGTGTTTATGATTAAAAAACAATTCAAACTTTTATTTTTTAGTGTATTATTTATTTTAACAATATCAAATTGTCATAATCAAAATAATAATTTTAATACAAAAAAAATTGAAAATTCTTTTAACTCGCGAGGAATTTTTAATTCTGATTCTTCGTTTCTTTTAATTAAGGGTAGGAAGTCTCCAATCAATAATATGGAAACTACTTTGTTGGTGATAGAGGTTTCTTCCTTAGATACCATTTTCCAAAGCAATAACTATTACATGTTTCAAGGTTGGAAAAATGATACAACCATTCTACTTAATAAACGGCTTGGCATAAAGCAAACTAATAGTAATTTATTAGATGGCGCACAAAATGAAAATATAATAAATTATATCCTCTCTTTACCAAGCACTAAGATAAACCGAGTAAAAATTCAACCCAAAATAAAATGAAAAAATTAGTAACAATTTCTCTTAGTATCATCATTTTTATAGTAAGTTTAATATTTATTTTTAATAATAACATCGATGACAAGAAAGATGCTTTTGAAGTAAGTCAATGGGAGAAAGAATATTCCAGGAAAAAGGAAAGACATGAAAAGAACTTACCTGGAAATAAACAGTTCAGAATTAAAGAACTGGATAAATACTTTAGAGGAATCCGAACCCGTTTTGAGGAAAGTAACTCCAATTATCCTGTAAACTATCTACAATCTGAGTTAGAAAAAGCTAAAAATAGATCTAATATTTTAAAATCCGGACAAGAGGTCAACTGGATTAACAGGGGGCCAGGCAATGTTGGAGGAAGAACAAGATCTGTAGTTGTAGATATTTCTGATCCTACCAATCAGACATGGTTTGCAGGTTCTGCAACCGGCGGAGCCTGGAGAACCACTGACGGTGGTCAATCCTGGGAAAACATTTCTGAAGATATACCATATCATGCAATTTCTTCGATAATTCAATCTACTTCCTCGCCTGCGATTCTATATATTGGCACAGGAGAAAGTTTTCCTGGCAGTATGGGGACCACGGGAGGGGGTATATATAAAAGCACTGACAAGGGAGATTCATGGACACAACTTGTTTCAACTGTTAATGAAGATTTTAGGTATGTAAACAGATTGGTAATTGATCCGTCAGATGAAAATATTGTTCTGGCAGCAACCACAGCCGGTATATATAAAACAATAGATGGAGGTAATAGCTGGTCTGAGGTTTATACTTCAGAATTTAGTGTGGAAGACTTAAAAGCGGATCCAAATAATTTTAATAACCTTTTTGCTGGGATTAATTCAATAGGTATTCTCCGCTCAACCGACGGTGGAGATACATGGCAATTGTTAAAAAATGGTATTTTTGGGCGAAATGGCCGATTTGAAATAGCAATTAGCAATGTTAATTCAGATAGAGTATATGCCAGTGTTGAAAATTTTTCCAGGGGTTCAGATGTATATACCTCCGCTGATAGAGGTGAAAACTGGCGAATGATTGAAAATAATGTTGGTGGTGTTGTTGATTATTTGGGTGGGCAAGGCGGTTATGATAATACAATAGCTGTTCATCCTTTTTATGAAGATACAGTTTTTGTAGGTGGAGTAGATATTTGGAAAATAGGAATTACGGATACCACAACAGTGGGTGAAGGTGTTATTACAAATTTTGACACGCTTAACACATCTTCTTTTTTATCATTTGTTGATTTTAATGGAGTTTTACCAGGAATTTCAACCGGCGATCTTGAGGAAGGAACTAATTTAGTGTCGGAAGATTTTATTGATGTTGAAATTAGATTTGGCCCAGGTCTTTCTCAAAAAGCACACAGGTTTACTGTACCAGATCAGTCTACTTCTGGCGTTCCAGCAGGTGATTACACATATCAGGACTATGTTGAAGTACCTTTCCAGGTGTGGGATGTAGATAATAATGTCCAATTAATGTGCTCTTTCAGAGATCAGGAAAAGGATGGGGACTTTAATCTTTATGAAAGAATCGGTGAGGCTTATGGACAATTAGGGAGAGAATACATATTCATCAACTCTGTTCCATATAATCCATCTAGTCCTAATCCGGATATAGCTCAGCAAGGTGGTCGTTCTTATAAGCTAATTTATTTTTTATGGCCAAACTTGGCTGAAGGTGGGGAATGGATGCCTCAAAATCTGCCAGAATCTAAAATTATTATTGATTATGGTTATCCTGATTTATTGAAAGGGCAGGTTACGAATGTTTCAGATTCATATAATTCTTTTTCAGGAAGAAACACTTATAATCAAGCCCAAGGTAAAGGAAAGAAGGCTATCCCGGGTTTTCATCCCGATCATCATGCATTAGTTATGGTACCAATTGATGCCAACATTAACAAATTCTGGATTGTTAATGGAAATGATGGAGGTCTTGGTATTTCCAAGAATAATGGTAGAGAGTTTACTCAAATTAAATCGGGGTATAATACCACACAATTTTACGGAGTATCAAAACGACCCTTTAGGAATCAATATATTGGAGGAATGCAGGATAATGGTACCTGGCAATCTGAATCGGGTACGGATGCTTCATTAGAGAGTGATTACGTATTTCGGGTTGGGGGCGATGGTTTTGAAACTGTTTGGAATTCTGAAGATCCTGATAAAATTTTAGCTTCTGTATATAACAATGATATTCATTTAAGTTCCGATGGTGGTCAAACCTGGCAACCTGCAAGTGGTGGTATTGATGGGGATGGACCATTTATAACCAAGCTCACCATGTTGCCCTCAAATCCTAACAAAGTATTTGCTGTAGGCACGGAAGGTTTATGGTATACCCGTACCTTTGGCCTTATAGGTTGGAGGATGAATGAATTACCTGAAGGTTGGATACCTGCTGGAAGTACCTTATCTAGTTCGCATAATATTGAATATTCTATAGCAAATGATTCTATTTTATGGGCTGGTGCAGCACTTACCCAGGAGTTTGGTTGGAAGATATTCGTTTCTACAGATTTGGGAAATAATTTTTATGCAGTTAACTTTCCCGATAATGAAAAAGATGTTTTTATTTCAAATATTGCGACTCATCCAACAGAACCAAATACTGCTTATTTGATATACAGTTTATTTAATGAAGGAAAAATTTTGCGAACAGAAGATTTGGGACAAACTTGGGAAGATATTACTGGATTTGATAATAATTTAAGCGATACAAGTAATAACGGGTTTCCTGATGTCGGTTGTTTGTCTTTATTTGTTTTTCCTGATGACCCTGATAGAATATGGGCAGGTACGGAATTGGGTATTGTTGAATCCCTGGATAATGGTTTGAGCTGGAATTTATTACAATCTAATCTACCTACTGTACCTATTTGGGAAATTTTTATGCAGGATAATCAAATAGTTGTAGCCACATATGGCCGCGGAATATGGACATACCAATATGCTGAGGCACCCACTGTCATCAATAATAATCCTGTAATCCCATTGGTAAAGGTATATCCAAACCCAAGCAATGGAATTTTTAAGGTTCAAATGCCAGGCTCATATGAGAATGAACCATTGCAAATATCTATTTACGATATTACTGGAATGCTTGTAGAAAAAGTTGTTAAAGATGCTGGTAATGAATTTTCAATGAATTTATCCCATCTTAAAGGTGCTTATTTCCTTAAGATAAAATCTGAGAATCAGAATTATTCTGGTAAAATTCTAATTCAGAATTGATAAATTCAGGCATTTTCATTTATAAGCTGATATTGTAGTTTTATATTTTAATATTATCAATTCCGATAAGCGCTTAAATGCTTTTATTGTGTGAATATTAGTTGCGTTCAACACTATTTTAATATTAAAAGCTATCTTTGCGAGGAATTTGAGTTTTGATGTCGTTTGCGCAAAAGGGTCTCTATTCAAAGGGGCTGTTTATAATTATTATATTGATTTATAAGTGATTATGTTTATTCAACGTTTATATTTATTCTTTGTACTTTCACTTCTTGTTAAAGTCAATTTTGCACAAAATAGTATTACCGGTTTTTATCATCAGGTAGAGGATATTTATAAAACCACCACTGCCTTTTATAGTGGAAGATTTTTTGAAGATATTTACCGTTATGATTTAGGTAATCCGTATTATTTGGCGGGAGATTTTGTAAAAGGTTCTGTGATAGATCATGGTAAGGTGTATAGAAATGTTCAAATCAGGTATGATATTTACAGCCAGCAATTACAAATTCGCATTAGCAAAGATGGTGCTTCAAGTGTTATACTGCCACCAGTAGCTTTTATTTCTGGTTTCTCTATTGATGGTAAGGAATTTTTCCGTTACCAAACAACGGATGACAATTTTATTTATTTAAATAAAATACAGCCTGACAGTAATATTTCTGGTGCAGTTAGTTATAATAAAAATCGCATAGTCTCATATCATATCCCAAACACTACGGGGTATAAGTTTTCAGATATGAACAGAGAATTTTTCCTGATTATCGACAACGAATTAAAATCTGTTAGCACTAAAAGACGATTCATCAATAATTTTAGTGAGACCAAGCAAAAAGAGATAAATAATTTCATTAATAAAAATTCTATTAAAATAAGAAAACTTACGGAAGCTGACTTTATTGATTTATTAACGTTTTGTAATTCGCTTTAATATCGTTGACGTCTTAGAGAAAGAGATATCCCGTATTTTTTATTCAACACTTATGAAGAGATCAAGTCTTTTCCTTATAATTTGCTTATTTGTTTTTACAGTTGCCCGGGCGCAAACAGAAGGAACTATCAGTGGTAGCTTCCAGGATGTGAAATTTATTGAATTTGTAAATTATATCGAGGAACATTCTGAATATACTTTATTTTATAAATACGAATGGATAAAAGAAATTTCGGTTACAAATGAATATAATGAAGCAAAGATTTCTGATGTATTGGCTGATGTACTTTCTATCCATGATCTCAATTACTATATTGACTCAGATAACAATATATTATTATATCCTGATGAGCCAATAGTATCCGCACTAAACAGCATTACTAACGCAAGTGCAGAAAACCATGAATCGGTTAAAGGAGAAACTAACTTGCTGGATAAAAATGAATTAAGCGACGATGCGGCTATGTATGATTACAAAAGCCAGTTTGTTTTAGGGCAAAGGAAAGAATCATCAATGAATAAACAATTTATTGTTGGTGGTCAGATTATTAGTGCCGAAACCGGCAGTCCGATCATTGGTGCTACTATTTATATTCGGGAAACCGGAAAGGGAGCTGCAACTGATATAGATGGGTATTTTAAGCTGGTTCTTTCCGGAGGTAGATATACAGCAAGGATTAACTCTCTTACTATGAAAGACAGAGAAGTGAGGCTCGAAGTTTATGAAAGTGGTAATATTCAGATATTTCTTGAAGAAGAGTTGCAAAGAATAAATGAAGTTGTTATATCGGGAAATAGAATTAACAATGTTCAGGGAATGCAAATGGGACTTGAGCAAATCTCAATGAAAAGTATAAAAGAGATTCCCGCCGTTATGGGAGAAAAGGATTTGCTTAAAGTAGCCCAAATGCTTGCCGGTGTCCAAAGTGCCGGAGAGGGTTCCGCTGGGATCCTTGTAAGGGGTGGTACTGCAGACCAAAATCTTTTTTATATAAATGAACTTCCTATTTATAATACCTCACACCTTTTTGGCTTTTTCAGCGCATTCAATCCGGATATTATTAGGGGATACACCCTTTATAAAAGTCATGTACCTGTTAACTTTGGCGGGCGCATCTCATCGGTGTTTGATATAAATACCCGCCCAGGAAATAAAAAGGAACTCTATGGTAAAGGCGGTATAAGTCCGGTTACCGGACACTTTGTATTGGAAGGACCCATAGTTAAGAATAAAAGTTCATTCATGTTGAGTTACAGAACAACCTACTCAAATTGGCTCCTAAAGCAAATTAATAACGTTAACCTTCAAAATAGTAATGCCTCTTTTTATGATATTAGTGCGGCGATAAATACGCAGGTAAATGATAAGAATCTTATAAAAACGTTTTTTTATAATAGTTCGGATAAATTTTCATTATCTGATTTTGATGACTATGATTATGAAAATCTTGGAGGTGTTATTTATTGGAAACACCTTTTTTCGTCATCCCTGACATTAGATGTAAGTGGAAAATTAAGCAGTTACAGTTTTTCTCATAATAGCAAATCGAACCCATCAGAGGCATACTCACAAAATTACGGATTAGATCACTATGAGTTTAAATCAGAACTTATTTTACAGACCCTTAATGATCAAAGAATTGCTCTTGGAATTAGCAATATATACTATCATCTTGACAGAGGCAATATTTTTCCTTATAATAAGGAATCTACCCGAATACCAATAGATTTTGATGCTGAGAAGGGTTTGGAGCAGGCATTATTTATCTCAGATGAGTTTAGTTTGTTTTCTAATCTTAAGATATATGCGGGTTTGAGATATACCTTGTATAGTTATTTAGGGCCGGGAGATGTTAATTCCTATGCTCCGGGGTTACCCAAAGATATTAATACAGTTACAGACACAAAAACCTTTGACCAAAATGAAATAATAAAACAATACCATGGTCCTGAACCGCGTATTCTGATTAATTACCTTATTAATAAAAATTCATCAGTAAAATTATCATATAATCGAACGCAGCAATTTATTTATATGCTCAGCAATACATTGGCTATTTCACCTACAGATCAATGGAAATTATCAGATTACTTCAACAGTCCGGTAAAAGCTGATCAGGTATCAACGGGATATTATCATAATTTTAAATCTTCACCCCTGGAATTTTCCCTTGAACTCTATACAAAACGGATTCAAAATGTACTGGAATATAAAGATGGCGCTGATTTTATATCGGAAAAACCTCCGGAAATGTATCTGTTACACGGAAATCAAAGAGTTGATGGGCTTGAAGTTATGTTGCGCAAGAATGCAGGTAAGTTAACCGGATGGTTAGCCTATAGTTACTCAAATTCTAAAGTGAGAATAAGTGATGCCCTAATTCCGGAAAACAATATCAATTTTGGAAATGAATACCCATCAAATTTTGACATACCCCACAGCCTTAATGTAGTAGCGAACTTTCGTACCAGCAGAAGAATAAGTTATGCAGCTAATTTTGTGTATAGTACAGGGAGACCAGTAACATATCCGGTAGCTGTGTTTTATTCCGGGGGTAATAAAATGTTGCACTATTCACAGAGGAATGAATATCGTTTGCCAGATTATATTCGATTAGATTTCTCAGTTACATTTGATGGAAATTTACTTGCAAAAAAATGGCTGCATAGTACCTGGATGCTAAATGTATATAATTTAACCGGACGTAAGAATGCCTATTCTGTATTTTTTAAGAATGAAAACGGTTCTTTACAGGGATATAAAATGTCCATATTTGGAAGGCCAGTAGTAACGCTTTCATGGAACTTTAAATTTGGAAATTATGTTAGCGAATAATTTATACATAAATACATCATCAACTTTAAGCTTTTTAAGAAATAAATCGATTTATCTTTTTATTTTATCATTTATATTCTTTACCACTTGTATTGATGAATTTGATCCTTTGATTGATGATTATGAAAATTTACTGGTGATAGAAGGAACACTTATCAAAGGAAATACGAAACAATACATTCGTATTTCAAAAACATCTCCTGTAGGCATCACTGAATTTGTTCCAGTTACCAATTGTGTTGTTAAGGTTATTGATGATACCGGTGCTGAATACTTATTTCAGGAAACAAATTCAGGTGTGTATGAATTGCTCATGCCACAGCAGGCCTTGTCATACGATAGAAGATATCAGTTGCATGTGTTTACTCCAGATGATAAAGCATACCAGTCTGATATGATTCAAATTCTCGAAAGCAGCCCTGTTGATTCTGTATATGCAATTACAGAGCAGGATATTAATTCCCCTGAAGAATTTAGCAATGGTTTGCAATTCTATGTTGATCTTAAAGCTCCGGAAATTGCCACAAAAAACTATATGTGGGAAATGGAAGAGACCTGGGAATTACATTCTGTATATGATATTGACGGAGAATGGAGCCAGGGTGATACTATTGACCCTGTTTACATGCCTAGAACTGATAAGAAAGTTTGTTATTCTGAAAATACCATAAAAAACTATTTTACCTCTTCTACAGAAAATTTAGTTGTAAATGAGAAGAAGAAAATTCCTCTTATTTTTATTCCCTCTTCAGATAAAAGGTTAAATATAAAATATAGCCTGTTAGTAAAACAATATGCATTAAATAGTAGAGCTTATGCATATTATACACAAAATAAGTTATCAAATGATGGTGTAGACGAGCTTTATCAAACCCAACCAAAGCAATCAAAAAGTAACATTGTGAATGTAAATGATGAAAATGAAGTTGTTTTGGGGATATTCTGGGGATCTTCATTTACAGAGAAGCGAATATTCATAGATGGTCCGGTAGGAGCTTATAATATTTTTCACTGTAACGATGTTATTGAAGCCCGTCCGGCTATTGGCCAAACGCTGGTTCAATATTTTCAGTCAAGAGCAAGAGATTTAAGCCTTATTGCCCTGGAATTCGTTCCTGACACTTCTAACCTTGTGCGCCTATGGGGGTATCCTTCAGATCAAACGTGTATTGATTGTACTGCAAATGGAGCATCTACAATAAAGCCAGCATATTGGGAATAGTGAGAATAAAATTTAACCATAAGCATTATCATAATATGTTTTATGCTAATTATACCTATTATTTCCATTATTGAACTATTACCGTTTTAGAGAAATATATACTCGATGAATCAATTAATATTAAATGAGACAAATACAAAAAGGGACATTAATTAAAATCATTTTCCAGTTTTTTTTAATTAGCAATAGTTTAGTATCTATAAGTCAGGATAATTTAGATAAAATTTTTCTTTCTCCGGATCCACCCGTTCAAGAGGAGATTTTACTTAATACAGACCGCTTTTTGTATACAACCAATGAAACCGTAAAAATATCAGCGGCGTATAGAGTATCTCCTGAATTAGGAGACATTTCGTGGAGTAAAGTTCTGTATGTAGAGCTAATTGATGCCGGTGGCACCCCATTTCATCAATCAAAACATCCAATAACGGGCGACTTTATATCACTGGAAATTCCCTTGCCTGGGGCAATAGAATCTGGTAATTATTATTTAAAAGCTTATACCCGGTGGATGCGTAATTTCCCCACTCGATTTTATGGCTACAAAATGATTAAAATAGTAAATCCCAACATTTCTGAAAATGTCATCAGTAATTTAGGACTAACTAAGCATGATTCATTAAAGAAACCCGTTTTCCTTACTGCTGCAAAATTTTCAGAAATTGAAATAAATACAGACAACAAACATTATAAGCCCAGAGATTTAGTTAATGTTAGTGTCAATCTCAGTAACTCCCCATTTAAATATAGTCACTTTACAATATCAGTTGCAAAAAAGGGTGCTATGAATAATGAGCTGCAAAAACCACTATTATTCAGTAGGGATGAGGAGAGTTATTTCCTTAAATACTTGCCAGAGATATATGGGAATACGATTAGCGGAACGGTGAACGATCCGAAAAATGAAAGTGCAATAGAAGGTGCCGATGTTTCTCTTGCAATTATTGCAGATACTGGTTTTTTTGCCCAAACAAACTCATTAGCTGATGGTTCTTTTTACTTTAATGTCCCCGACTATACTGGCACAGTTTCAATAAGCCTTCAAGCCAAAAAGGATACAATTGGTTTGTCGGTTAACACGCACGACCAATTCTGCTCAAAGAAAGTATTCCTTGATGCAGTGCCTTTTGCACTTTCAGAAAATGAAAAGAATTTAGCCAAAGAAATATTAATAAATTCTCAATTAAATCAAAAATATTATAGCCCTAAACAGGATGAAAAAAGTGAGAATGGGGGATATTTAAGTTTTTATGGAATTCCTGATGTTACCTATTTAACAGAAGATTACATAGAAATACCTGCACTGGATGAATTTTTCTTCGAGATAATTCCTGAGGTAAGTATAGTGAACCAAAAAGGTAAAATGAATCTTTTTCTTGCTGAAAACAATACTTTTCAGATGTACCCTTTACTATTAATGATAGATCATACGCCCGTAGGTTCAGTGCAAAAGTTTTTAAATATCAGAACTTTAAATATAGAAAAGATTGAAATTATAAAGCATGCATATTATGTTGGGAACTCTAGCTATAGTGGAATTGTACATGTTTTCTCGAAAAGGGGAAATCGCGCTGGCCTTCCTTTACCATCAAATTCATATATTTCTGAAGTGGAAGCTTTTTATCCAAAAAATGGTAGTAATCAACCAGTAATTGAGGAAGTTGACAAATCCAGAATAGCGGACAGAAGGACTACCTTGTTCTGGGAGCCAAATACTCAATTAGGTAAGCATTCAACTAATATGAATTTTTCTTTTAAAACCTCAGATGTAACTGGAGAATTTGAGATTAAAATTTGTGGTTGGATAGACAACAAACCCGTTTGTGAATCTAAAAGTATTCGTGTTTCTAAGAAATAGCTGATAATTTCGTTGTCATTTTATGCATTTAATATTTCAGGCCTCAATCTTTTGTAACAATTATCTTTTTTACTGATTGATTTTCTGTAGATGTTATTAGAAGAAAGTATATCCCTGTGGATATATGGCCTATTTGAATATCTGCCTCACTTTGATCACTATCATATAATTTATGCGCTATCAATATACCTGTCCTGTTGAATACCTTTACTTCCCTAATGAAGTCTGATTGGTTTTTTGTTGTTAAATGAATAATATCCTTTACCGGGTTTGGATAAATATAATGGACATCATGAATTTGTTTTTCATAGATAACACTATTTGAGGTGGATACAAACTTTTTACTAAGTGGTTCAATAAAAAATAATCCATCGTCTCCACATGCACTGCCGTCAACCTGCAACCAGTACCTTTTATCTGGTATTACATTGGCTTCAAAAATAGCTGCCGAATAATCTGGCCGATTTGCAATATCATCGCTGGCCGCGATAAGATTGTATTTAGAAGGATCACCTGAAAGCAAATCCGATACATTTTCGGCTTCGTAAAGCGCTATTTGATTATCAAAACCTGTGGTATTAATTCCTACAACACCGCTTTCAGGAGCGGTAAACGCAAACCATACACTATTATCCAAAATATTCTCACTAATATCGCAAGGGCACCATTCCGTTTGTGATTCACAGTCGTCGCCGGGAGGATTGGGCTCATTGTTTTGTGTGGTAGCAAAAAAATTATGAAAAGGTCCGTTTACGCTATCAAGAACTAATTCATGAGCCAGTTGCAAACTATCATTGAATATTACCGGCACAATAAAAGACACTGTATCGGCGCAGGTGCCATGCTGGCCTATGGCAGTAACAGGATAATTTACCTGTCCCTGGAGACCCTGATCTGTAAGATTTAGACGCAATGTATCAGCAGTGAGGTCATCTGAGGACAGACCGGAAGGAAGCTGCCAGGTGAAATTTTCTGCGCCGTGAAAAAATATATCGCCATTTAGACCCAGATGCAATCCGTAGGCGAGTGTGTCTATGGGCGTTAGTTTAATCGTATTTGCCGCCTGAATATATTCTTTGCGGGAGCGAATATCAATAAAGCTCAGATATTTAGTAGTTAAGGAAATGGTGTATGGCACATTCTCTTCAAACTGAACAACAGGCTCAAACGAAGTCGCTGACGTTCCTTCAAGGTAAGAAAAAGAAGCAGGAGAGATACTCCAGAGATAGCTTTGCTGTTGAAATAGAGACTTATTTTCCAGTTTTAGAGGCGCATTAATACAGGGATTGGTAAGCTCAACGGTAAAGTGGGCGTCAGGCCGGTTATTGTCGGGGAAGTATCCATCTAATTTATTTACTCCTGAAAAAGCGGGATCTAACCATAAATAAAGGCTACGTGGAGCGGAAGGAATTTTACTCCAGGAATAAGAAAATTTTCCATAAAAATCAATTCCTTCTGAACCGCCATGAAGCTGACCAATAATCTGACCCTTCTGGTTAAAAAGTGGTGATCCTGAAGATCCCCCGGCCGTGGCACCGCGATCAAATTCCAGTACCCAGTGTGAGTTGGGTGGTGAAACTACATCTCCATCCCAGGTAATTTCATATTCATAACTAAAAGCAGGATCAAAATCAACAGATATTTTTTTATAATCACCCCCTGGATGATGAATGCCGATGGTTATGTTTGGCTCATTTTCTGTCCGGTCCCATCCGGCGTAGTAAGGTTTATAGGCCGCAGTTGGTGTTTCATCAAGCAGCAGAAGTGTGAAGTCACTATCAGCAAGGGTAGATTTCAGAGAAGCTCCAGAGAGAGATAACCCATTGGAAGTGGTTCCATTACAATCATTCCTTTCATAATTAAAATACGTAACAAGGGTAGCAGCAGACTCTGTTGTATTGAGACAATGATAAGCCGTTAAAAAATAAGGTGTGCCATCCTCAGCAGTATTGTTAACCAGGGCACCCGTGCATAAATATGAACTTTCATCACGTTGATAAGTCATCTTGGCAACCGCATGTTTCTCAAGCTGCCAGTTATCACCTTCCTGGCAATTAACATCAATAAAAACAGATTCTTTGGTGTCTTTTGTTGTGAAAATGTCACGATATGCCTGAGATACGCCGCTTATAGTTAAAGAAATATTTTCTGTTCCGGCATTTGCAGGCACAAATAGCTCCACGGTAACTTCATTCCCTGGAATATCCTGCGTGGTTAAGGACTTGTAAGGCTTATTATTACTGCTGGTGAAGGCTCCTAACGTCATATGCTCATTGTATAAATACACTTCAACACCTTTTGGCAGATAAAAAGGATCAAAAGTAGTCTGAAGAGAGCGTGCATTTTCGCCTGCTATCTGATAAAGATATACAGTTCCATTCTCTACTTCTATTTGCTCTGCTTCTGACAAAATATCTACCTCTAAGGCCGATACTTTTGCATAACGCAAAGGTGTAGGAAATTCTTCATCCTCTTTTAGTAGTTTCTCAGTGGGTATAGCGGGCAATTTGGCTGAGGGCAGTTGTATGCTGTTTTTTTGCACATTTCCACGTACGCTAAGCGGTTTTTCCTGTGTGCTCAGCTGTGCGTTTGCCGAAAAAGATAATGAGGTGATTAAAATAATAAGGTATAAATGTTTCACGGGATGTATTTTAAATTTAACTTTTATATTTCTGCATTTGCCTGAAAAGACTCTAGGAATGGGATACCCGTTATCAATTAAAGCTATCCATCAAATGTTAAGGTCAATCTTTTTTTTGAAGAAGGGACAATCTTAAAGTTTCACGTAAAGGCAAAATGTGTTTTTAATAATTTAATTTGTTAAAGTTAACAGTTAGGACTGCTTATTATTTATTTAACTCGTTTACATGCCAATTTGTTTTATGGCAAAGGCAGGTAATTACCGAAGGTAATACCTTTTGACAACTTTTGTAAATGTATATAATTTGATTTTATTATACCCTACCTGATATATGTTTAAAAAATACTAAATAAAAAAGCCTTAATCATCACTTTCTTTGGCTTTTTCCCAAACCACATTCATTTCATCCAGGCTCATATCGCGGAGCTTTTGGCCGGATTCCAATGTCTCTTTTTCCAGGAATTTAAAACGTTTCATAAATTTTTTGTTGGTGCGCTCCAGGGCTGTTTCCGGGTCAATGCCATATAAGCGGGCTGCATTCACAACTGAGAATAAGAGATCCCCAAATTCTGCCTCCATTTTATCAGCGTTATGTGCATCAATCTCGTGTTGAAGCTCCTGGAGCTCTTCCTGCACCTTTTCCCATACCTGCTCACGCTTATCCCAGTCAAAACCAATGGCGCGTACTTTTTCCTGCACCCGGTTGGCTTTTATCAGAGCAGGAAGTGAATCCGGTACGCCGGCAAGTACTGACCGGTTGCCTTCTTTCATTTTCAGGTCTTCCCAGTTGTTCTTTACCTTTTCTGAATTGTTATTAACCTCCACATTGCCATATACATGTGGGTGCCTGAAAATTAATTTTTCGCAAACGGCATTCAGTACATCGGCAATATCAAACTCTTTTTGTTCTTCAGCAATTTTTGCATAGAATACGATATGCAGGGCAATGTCTCCCAGCTCTTTTTTAATTTCAAGTGTATCTTTCTCCATAATGGCATCTGCCAGCTCATAAACTTCTTCAATGGTTAAATTCCTGAGGCTCGCGAAGGTCTGTTCACGATCCCACGGACATTTTTCGCGCAAATCGTCCATTACATTTAACAATCGTTCAAAAGCTTTTAGTTTTTCAGGTTTTTGCATAATTTTTTTATATTTATTCTTTGGTACTACCCTTATTTTAGGGGTTAAAAATTGTTACTGGACTTAAAATACGGTTTAAATATAGTTGTAAATGTGGTTGAAATATGGTTTAAATGTTGCTCTTTTTTGATTGACGCAATAGAGTTGCTCATTTTTACCGATAGTTTTTTTGCCTTTTTCGAATATTTTCAAATACATCCTTCTTTAAGTATCCAAATTCAAAAGCTATCTCTGTTTGGAAAATAAACTACGTTAAACTATATTTCAACTATATATAAACAAATTGCAAGTTACCATTAAATT
>Ga0207419_1000790_pt1 | contig 26403 bp, 20 predicted proteins | sample ElkSloMetagenome_4_FD_184723 | JGI IMG/M metagenome (GOLD analysis project Ga0207419, IMG submission 184723) | Hot spring microbial communities from Elkhorn Slough, Monterey Bay, USA - MD2A (version 2) | ecosystem: Environmental > Aquatic > Marine > Intertidal zone > Estuary: Microbial mat ... | reverse complement strand
AAATCAGTCTAGGCAAGTGTCGAAATCCCGTAAGGGGAAAACCAGGAAAACCAAGCCGTGAGGTGAGGATCGCCTACACTGTAATCTTCGATTCAGTGTGGGAGGATGTCACTGCAATAAATTGTTCCTTAACTATACAGTACAGTAATTAGAGGGTTAAACACCAAAAAATTTGACATCTAAAACCCCGGACAATAGGCGGAGATCTGATGATGAACAACAAGTTTCAGCGAAGAAACCGAACACGGAAAACCCCCCCTCAAATGGTAAGAATCCTGCAACAATTGGGATGGCTAAATCCAAAGCCCAGAAATCGTCAAACCTCTGCGGAATCGACGAAGCAGCCTTTTCAGTCTCAACGTCGTCGGCAAAGATTACCCCCCTCTACAAACACGATTCTCTCGGGAGTGTGGCAAAAGTGGATGGCCGATGGTGTTGCTTTTGTGCTGTTATTGGGAGGCTCAACGTTACTCGCAGGGGGTGCGTGGTTCAGCTACAAGTTGATTTTAGATCCCGATGTGGGGATTTGGCTGAATCAATTCTTACCCGCTTGGACTCAAATTCCTCTACAACGCCATGAGGCGATCAAAACCCTGAATGAAGTGCGGGTTAGTCTCGAAGAACAAGGACTGACCATTGGAGAAAGCTTATCTTTATCCCGATCTGATTCTCCAGCAGCCTCATCTTCTTTGTTTGAGAATAATCGCTATTTAAACCTGATCAAACCGTTTCTTTTACCTACTGATCAATTAGTTCAACACTCCCCAGATTTGTTGGTTCCGGTGGTAAAACAACGTGAATCTTCTCAAGCTTACCCTTGTTCTGCTGTCTGTCAGGAAATTGTCGAACTGCGAGTGTATAAAGCGGTTCAAATGCCCTACCAACGTCCTGGAAGTGAGCAGTATTATCGCCTTGTTCATCAACTCGATGCCAACGGGCCGGCTGAATCTTTTGTGTTGACTTCACTGATTAGTAATCGAACAAACCAACAAGGATCTAATAAACCGGTTCCACTCTCCCAAATTCGTCAATTTAGCGGCAAAGTTCCGAGCTTTGGGGTGTGGTTTAGTATGAAGGGTGAACGAATTATTGGAACGAAGAAAGTCCCTTATGGTAAGGTAATTCATTACAATCCAGCTTATTATTATCTTAGTACCATGTTGGAGTGGAAAAGTTCGGCTGGACAGCAACCGATTTGGGAACAAGTTACCGGAAATAGTGAACCGGAGTTACTGGTTGAAGATACGATTGGACTCGAACCTCAATTTAATATTTATCAAGTTAAACCTCGTCAGTTTGTTCCCAATCCAATTCAGCTTGCAGATATTTCTTTAGATGAACAAGTCATTGATAATTATGCTTATCGTAAGGCGTTAAGACTGGCTCGCAGTGGGCTATGGTCGGCTGCTTTAGAGTTAATGGAACCTTTGAAAAAAGAGGTTGATAAAAACGGTTATGATGCCAATAAATGGCCGGCTTTGGCTCAAGCTCAATTAGATTTAATTCAGTTTCATGCTAATATTACAGATGCTCAAGCGGGTGCAGCCTGGGCGAGTCCGACTCAAAAAGTTCTCGCGAGTTTAATTGATGGTCGGTGGACAGAAGCGTTGGATGTGGTTCAAAATGAACGGGTGAATTCTGATGAGATTAATACCCTTTTACAAGCCGATGATGGACGTTTGAAAGTTCGGATTCAAGCGGCTTTGGCTGAGAGTCCAGAAGAAAAGGATTTACAAGCCTGGGGAGCTTTAATTGTGGCGGCTCAGGAGGGACGAAATCAAGCGATTACTTGGTTAGATGAACAGTCTGCTACCAGTGATAATAGGATTCGTATTCAAGAGTTGTTAGACTAGAAGGAATCTCAGAGTTCAGGAGTTGAGAAAACGGGTGACTGTAAAGACTCCTGATATTATTTTATTGACAATTTGTTGATGATTGAATGAATGGATAAAGAAGGGGAAGTCGAAGGGCTAAAGTTAACTCGCAAGCGAATTGCGTTTTATTTTGATGATTTAGAAACTCCACTGGGTCGAGTTGTTAGTTTCAGTATCACGGGTTTAATTCTACTCTCGTCTGTAATTTTTGTGGTTCAAACTTATCCAATTTCATCTCAATTTCGAGATATATTAGAAGAAATAGATCGGGTTATTGTTATTGTTTTTGCCTGTGAATATGTGATTCGATTCTGGGTTGCAGAACACAAGATAAAATTCTTTTTCAATCCCTTTTCTTTGATTGATCTCGTAGCAATTTTACCTTATTTCTTAGGAATTTTCAATGTTAGTTTTTTGCGGATTCTGCGTTGGTTTAGAATTTTGCGGTTGATTCGATTTATTGATGTGAAAATTTATATTTTTCGTCTACAAACAGAAGATGGAATTATTTTTGCTCGAATTCTCTTTACCTTACTGACGATTATTTTTATATTTTCAGGTCTAATTTATCAAGTCGAAAGTCCGGTAAATCCCGAAATCTTTGGAACCTTTTTAGATGCGGTTTATTTTTCAGTCGTCACGATGACAACAGTCGGATATGGGGATGTCGTTCCTTTCTCTGAACCCGGTCGATTTTTAACGATTTTGATGATTTTAACTGGAATTGCTTTAATACCGTGGCAAATTGGAGATTTAATCAAACAAATAGTCAAAACCGCAAACAAAGTCGAAACCACTTGTCCGGGTTGTGGGTGGAGTAGTCATGATCCCGATGCCCTGTATTGTAAGCGATGCAGTACCCTTCTCAATACTCATCGTTCTTCTGGCTGATGAACTTTTGTTGATTTCGGTCAGGCTTTCTTCAGAAGTCGCTCTGTCAGACATTTTTTTGATCTCCCTATCTCCTAACCTCCCCGAATTCACCCCCGATCAAGTTCAACCTAAAGAATGATATTAGTCAACAATCAGCTAAAAATCAGTCAGTGAACAGACAAAAAGACAATTCCTTGACATCATAAAAGGTAAGTTACCTAAATCCAGATTAAACAATGACTGCTCATGCTCCCAACCTAGAAACATCTAACTCCCGAAAATTATTACAATTGCTGCGATCGCTTTCGCTGTATAGTAGCCTGATTGTTTTAATCACGGGGTGTGTTGTACTCATGGGCTGGGCGTTAGATATCGACATCCTGACCAGCATCCTACCGGAACGGGTAACAATGAAGCCTAATACTGCCCTGGGATTTATTGCTAGCGGTACAGCTTTGGGATTATGGCATCGTCAACAGCGTTTGAGCAATCCCAAATTGCAGCGAATATTAACATTTTTAATTAATATTGGTTCGGTTTTAATTATCGTCGAGGGTTTAATCACGCTGATCGAGTATCGCTTTAACCTTGATTTTCAGATCGATGAACTTTTATTTCCCGCCTCACCAGATGCAGTCGATGCCATCGTCAAAGGTCGTATGGCTCCCAATACTGCGGTTAACTTTATATTATCAGGATCAGCTTTAACCCTACTGGCGGGTCGTCGTTGGTATCCCGCCCAACTGTTGAGTCTATTTATGTTTTTGATCGCGTTGCTGGGCTTGACAGGACACCTCTACGCGATCAATCCACTTTATAGTGTGGGTTCACCCACAGGTATGGCAATCCATACCTCGATTTGCTTTATGCTCATGTCTTTGGGGATTTTGTTCGCCTGTGCTGACCTAGGCTGGATGCAGGAAGTGACGAGCAGCGATGCTGGGGGTATCATGGCTCGACGTTTAATCCCCCTATTGACGATATTGCCGTTAATGATCGGCTTATTTGTCCTTGTCCTCTATCAAACCTTTCAACTTACACCCGAATCTGTTTTTGCCCTGCGGAGTATATTGGGTATTGTCATCTTTGTGGCGATTGTCTGGCGCAATGCCAAAACCCTCAACCGCATTGATAGTCATCGCCAACAGATTCAAAAGCATCTAATTAATAGTGAACATCGCTTTCGGGCAATTTTTGATCAAACTTATCAATTTATTGGCTTATTGCAACCCGACGGGATTTTAATCGAAGCCAATCAAACCGCCCTGGAATTTGGGGGCTTAAGCCCGACAGACGTGATCGGTAAACCCGTCTGGGAAACCAACTGGTGGAGTACATCAACCCAAGCCCAAGAGCAGTTAAAACAAGCTGTCGCTACCGCAGCTTCGGGGGAATTTATTCGCTATGAGGTGGAAGTACAGGGTGCTGGAAACACCGTTGCGACGATTGATTTTTCGATTAAGCCCCTCCGAGATCAACAGGGAAACGTTTCACTTTTGATTCCAGAAGGGCGAGATATTACCCCTCTTAAACAAAAAGAAAAGAAACTGCAAAAACTCAACCGCCAACTTCAAGAGGTTAATACTCTGTTGCGACGTCGAGAAGAAGAATTTAGAGCATTAGCGGAAAACATACCCGATACTATCACTCGCCACGATCGCGCCTATCGCTATCTTTATACAAATCCAGCCTATACAAAACAATCGGGCATTCCCTCAACGGTTTATCGGGGCAAAACTCCACGAGAGTTAGCGTATCGCGAGGGCATTACTCAGATGTGGGAAACTTCTCTAGAAACAGTTTTTCAGACGGGGCAGATGAAAATTGATGAATTTGAAGTTATTAATAATAAAAATGAAGTCAAAATTTATCAGACTTTAGTTATACCCGAATTTGCACCGGATAGTTCTGTGCAATCGGTCTTAACAATTTCTCGCGATATTACCCAACTGCGACAAACTGAACACCAACTGCGACAACTCAATCAACACTTGGAAAGTCAGGTACAAAACCGCACCGCAGAACTGGCTGCAACAAATGCTCTGTTACGAGAAGAAGTTGATCGCCGCCAAACTATTCAACGGGAATTAGTGGAGCAAAAACAGCTTTTAGAAAGTTTCTTTGAAGGTTCGACGGTGGGGATGTTTCTACTTGACCAACAACTGCGGTTTATACAACTCAATCAAGCGATCGCTGAGATAAATGGAGTTTCAGTCGAAGCCAGTTTAGGTTTTACTGCTGATGAGATTATACCCAATCTTGCCCCCCAACTCAATCCGATTTATCAACAGGTTTTAGAAACCAATGAACCCCTTTTTAATGTTGAAATTTCTGGAGAAACTCCTAAGAATCCGGGTGTAACTCGCTATTGGCAAGGGTCTTATTTTCCACTTTTGAGAGAAGATGATCAAATTATGGCAATCGGCGCCGTGATTGTTGAAATTAGCACTCGCAAACAAGCAGAAATAGCTTTACAGGCGAGTGAACACCGATTCCGACAAGCTGTAGTTGAAGCCCCTTTTCCGATTATCATTCATGCGGAAGATGGCAAAATTCTTCAAATCAGTAATACTATTACACAAATCACCGGTTATACAGCCCAAGAAATTCCCACAATTGAGGATTGGACAGAGCGAGCCTATGGCGAACGTCAGAATGTTGTTTTAGAGAGAATTAATCAACTCTATACGCTCAATCATCGAGTTGATGAGGGAGAATTTGAAGTTAGAACGAAAGACAAAACCACTCGGATTTGGGACTTTAGCTCCGCTCCTTTGGGTCAGGTTTGGGATCACAGACGATTGGTTATATCAATGGCGACAGATATTACAGAACGTAAACAGGCTGAAGTCGCTCTGGCGACTCGCCTCAGACAACAGGCGCTCATCACTCAACTGGGTCAGGTGGCGTTGTCAGGATGCTCGTTAACGATACTTTTTGATCAAACGACTCAACGGGTTGCCGAGAGTTTGGGGGTTGAATATTGTAAGGTATTAGAGTTGTTGCCTGGGGGTGAACGCTTACTATTACGCTCAGGAGTGGGATGGCATGAGGGCTTAGTGGGTAAAGCGATTCTGGGAACGGATCACGATTCTCAGGCGGGTTTTACATTGCGAGTCCATGAACCTGTGGTCGTAGAAGATCTGACGACAGAATCCCGTTTTAGTGGCCCGTCTTTGTTACGGGAACATCGAGTCATTAGTGGGATGAGTACCATTATTGAGGGGAGAGATTCTGATCAGCCTTTTGGGATTTTAGGGATTCATTCGACTCAGAGACAGGATTTTACCCCCGATGATGTTAACTTTCTCCAAGCGATCGCCAATCTGTTAGCTGAAGCAATTACCCGCAAGCAAACCGAAGAAGAAATCTACGAACTCAACAAAACGCTCGAACAACGAGTTCAACAACGAACCCAACAGTTGCAAGATGTTAACCAAGAGATGGAAGCTTTTTCCTACTCGGTTGCTCACGATCTACGCGCTCCTTTGCGGGCGATTCAGGGCTTTTCTCAGGTTCTGATCGAAGACTACGGCAATCAACTCGATGAGTTGGGACAAGAATATATTAACCGCATGGGTGCTTCTGCTGAACGCCTCGATCAACTGATTCAGGATTTATTGGCTTATAGTCATTTGGGACGAACCGAAATTAAGTTACAAAATGTCAGTTTGGCGGTTGTCCTAGAAGCTGTTCTCAATGAACTTAAACCGGACTTAGAAACGAAGCAAGCCCAGATTTTTATTGATCCCTCTCTACCCATTGTCTTAGCACAACGTAATGTTTTAAAGCAAGTGATCGCTAATCTCCTGTCTAATGCGATTAAATTTGTTGAACCGGGTGTTTTACCGATTGTCTCGATTAAGGCTGAAAAACAACAGGTTAATCCTGTTGAGATCAAGACTCATCCCTCAGAGACTCAGTGGGTACGACTGTGGATCGAGGATAACGGAATTGGGATCTCACCTCAACATCAAAAGAAAATTTTTGAGGCGTTTGAGCGATTACACGGGATTGAATCCTATGCGGGGACAGGAATTGGATTGGCGATTGTTAAGCGGGGGGTTGAACGAATGGGTGGACGGTTTGGTGTAAAATCAGATCTCGGTCACGGCAGTCGATTTTGGATTGAACTGATTTGTGCCGAGTCTGTTGAGATCTCTAGATAAGGAGCAGTCGTAGGATATTTTCACTGATTAATAACGACAATACTTGGTTCAAAATCTAAAAGTAGGGTGATCATGGATATCTCGATCAGTCGTAGTTCTGCTTTAGGGAACCGTCTTCTCGCTGCATTACCAAATGCAGATTTTCAACGAATTGCTCCCGATTTAATCGAAGTTTCCCTTTCTTTAGGACAAATCCTCCATGAACCCCAGGAAAAAATAGAAACGGTTTATTTCCCAACCGAAGCGATGATTTCTCTGGTTTCGGTTATGGAAGATGGTTCTACCGTTGAGGTGGGGATGGTGGGAAATGATGGGATGCTGGGTTATCCTGTTTATTTGGGCGGAGTTCAGAGTCATACTCGTGCTATTGTCCAGAGTCAAGGAAAAGCTCTGCAAATGAATGCGATTCTCCTGAAAAATGAATTTGATCGGGGTGGTTTTTTCCAGCGATTACTGCTACTTTATACTCAGGTGTTTCTCGCTCAGGTTACTCAAACAGCCGCCTGTAACCGTTTTCATCCGACTGAAGAACGACTCGCTCGCTGGCTATTGCAGTCTCAAGACTTTACGGGTTCTGAGCAGTTGCATCTGACTCAAGATTTTTTGTCTAGTATGCTCGGTGTTCGTCGGGCTAGCGTGACGGTGGCAGCCGGAACTTTACAGCAAGCGGGGATGATTGAGTATAATCGGGGTAAAATCACGATTTTGGATCGAACCGCTTTAGAAGGCGCGACTTGTGAATGTTATGAAATTGTCCGACGAGAATATAATCGTTTATTCAATTTTGTAGAAAGTCTTTAGAAAGTGATGACCACGAATGTCGTTTTAGAGGACTATTTTTTGAGTTAATTTGATTTAGACTTGGCTCGGTACGGTAGCGTACATATGTTTGCATAGAAATATGGGATACTATAAATAACCTCTGATGCCTTAATTCATCAATAGCTAAAGTTATCCTGTACTTAGTGAATCAGCTTGTTATCTAAACTTAATTAGTGAACAACTATTGCCCGAAAAAGTTAGCTCTAAAAATAAATATTTGGAATAGACTGCAATGATGGATTTTAATGATTACGGTATACTTTTAGTAGAAGATGACTCTAATGATATCCTTTTTGTCCAACGAGCTTTTCGTCAAGCTAATCTAAACAATCCTATCCGTATTGTCAAAGATGGTGATCAGGCAGTTTGTTATCTCAATGGAGACAACGAATATTCCAATCGTGATGTCTATCCTTTACCTGCTTTGATTCTGCTGGACTTGAAGTTGCCTCGTCGTTCTGGATTGGAAGTGTTAGAATGGATCAGAACACAAAAGCATTTGAGACGCATTCCCATTGTGGTTTTAACGTCTTCTAAAGAAAGTATTGATGTTGACAAAGCTTATGATATTGGTGTGAATTCTTATCTCGTTAAACCGGTAAAATTTGAGTCTTTAGCGAATATGATAGAAGTCATAGATGCTTATTGGCTAAAATTAAATCAATATCCTTCATTGACAAGTTAAAATCACTCAATATATGAATGTAGAATTCTGTTGATTGAGTCGTCTTGATTTTAATTTTTGTCCTAAAATGTAAAAGTTATCTTGCTCGAATTCAAAAATGACTGCGGAGCCATTGCTGAAAAGAATTTTGTTGGTTGATGATAGCCCGGATGATCGTCTGCTGGCGATTAGAGAAATCCGCCGACAGTTTCCCGATGTTGATATCCATGAAGTTCCCACTTTGGATAAGTTTTACGAAGCCTTAGAAGCTGATAAATTTGATTTTGTAGTTACAGACTATGAGCTAAACTGGACAACAGGATTGGATATTTTACGGGCGGTTAAAGAGCATGATCCCGAACGTCCAATTGTGATGTTTACCAATTCCGGGACGCAAGAAATCGCCGTAGAAGCGATGAAATCGGGTTTAGATGACTATGTGTTGAAATCTCCCAAACACTTTATTCGGCTGTCTCAAGCGATTCGTACAGTTTGGGAAAATGCCCTAGCTCGTCAGAGAGCAGATCAACTCGAACTTCGTCTAAAATTTTTATTGAATGAGTTAAATGTTGGAGTCTTTCGAGCAACAGTAGACGGGAAACTCTTGGAAGCTTCTGATGGTTTTCAGAAGCTTTTAGGATTAAGTTCTTTTGAGGAATCTCAACAGTTTTTTCAAGAGAAAATAGCGACTAATTTCCCAAAAGATTACCACCTAAAAGAAAAATGGGAATGGCAAACTGAATTGATTTTTCCTCAACAAAAGAAAATGTGGGTCAGAATTAGTGAAACTCTGGTTAAACAAAATGGAAAAATTCTGATCGATGGATTAATTGATGACATTACCGAACAAAAACAATACTCAACTCAAATCAAAGAACTTAACAGAACCTTAGAAAAGCGAGTTAAAGAACGAACCACTCGTTTAGAAAATGTTAATAAAGAGTTAGAAACGTTTGCTTTTTCTGTGTCTCATGATTTGCGATCGCCAATTCGTCAGATTGATGGCTTTGTGAGTTTACTAAAACAACAACTAGCCGAGATTACCACAGATGAAACCGTTCTGCATTACTTAGATACGATTACAACTTTAACCGAGCGTTCGGGTAAAATGATTGATGATTTATTGCTTTTGTCCCGCACGGGACGGGCAGAAATGCAGTATACTACGGTGGACATGAACCTGTTAGTTGAATCAATCAAACAACAAGTTGAGTTGCGATTAAACAACAGAAAAATCACCTGGAAAATTGATTCATTACCGACGGCAAAAGGGGATCGTAATTTACTTCAACAGGTTTGGCAAAATTTAATTGAAAATGCAGTAAAATATACCAGCCTAAGACAAAAAGCAGAAATAGAAATTGGGAGTATTTCTAATAATCAAGAAAGTGTTTTTTGGGTTAAAGATAATGGGATTGGCTTTGAGATGAACTATGTTAATCAATTATTTGGGATCTTCCAACGACTCGAAAATGCTCAAGAATTTGAGGGAACGGGGATCGGACTTGCGAATACGCGCCGGATTATTCATCGTCATAATGGCCGAGTTTGGGCGGAAGGAAACCTTGATCAAGGTGCGACCTTTTACTTCAGTTTACCTCAAGATATACCCCAGATTTTAAAATATTGATCGATGACTTCAGTCGTTAATTTAAAATTGAATAGAGAATATTGAGCAAGTCTAGAAGCAGCAGATATGCGTTGATTTATACCTTGAGATAGAGACTGTGATTAATAGCTTGTAGTACAATTTTATGATATAAGTTATTTGATCGCTAACTTCCAATGTAAACTTTATATAATCCCTCATTCGTTCAACTTTTATCTCCTACAAAAATGCTACAAATTCTCCTATTAGAAGATGATCCCGTTGATAGAGAGTTAATTCAAACTATCTTGATCAATGGTGGTATTGAAGCCGAATTTACTTGTGCTAATCGACGCTCTGAATTTGAGGAGGTTTTGAACGCTAAACTTCCTGATTTAATTTTATCAGACTATGTATTACCCGGTTTTGACGGCATTGCAGCACTAGAAATTGCTCAACAAATTTGTCCTCAAGTTCCGTTTATTATCGTCTCGGGAATGTTGGGAGAAGAACGAGCAATTGAAGCCCTTAAACAAGGAGCGACTGATTATGTTTTAAAACAGCGTTTAGAGCGATTAGTTCCCTCTGCAAAACGAGCGTTAGGAGAAACTCAAGAACGACAAGAACGCCAGCGAGTTGAGGAAGCATTGCGTCAAACCGATGATTTACTCAAAGCCATTGTCAATGCTTCACCCGTGGCGATTATTACCTTGAGTCATGAGAAGAAAGTCATGACCTGGAATATAGCCGCCGAACGGATTTATGGTTGGCAACCTCAAGAAGTTATGGATCAAGTTTTTCCGGTAATTCCTGACCATCAAGAAGAACAGTTTAATCGCTTATTTCAACAAGCTCTAAAAAACAATACACTGAGTAATTATGAATTTCAACATCTTGGAAAAGATAATAACTTAATCGACATTAGTATTTCCTTGGCTCCTCTCCACAACGCAGAAGGAAATGTTTGTGGTGTCGTGATGACTGCTGTTGATATTACAACTCGTAAACGTATTGAAGCTGAACGTTTTAACCTCCTCCAACGAGAACAATCCGCTAGAGCCGAAGCCGAAGCCGCCAACCGGATTAAAGATGAATTTTTAGCTGTTCTTTCCCATGAGTTACGAACCCCTCTCAATTCGATTTTAGGATGGATTACATTAATTCAACGGGGGAAACTCAACAACACCACTCTTGAACAAGCATTAGAAGTAATCGAACGTAATGCTTCTCTACAAACGCAATTAATCGAAGATTTGCTTGATATTTCTCGGATTAGTCGCGGCAAACTCAATTTGAATATTAACTCAGTTAATCTCGTTGAACTGATTCAAACAACAGTTGACACTTTACGCCCCGCAGCAGAGGCGAAATCGATAGCAATAGAACTGGTTATCGATAGTCGTATAAATATTATTTCTGGGGATGGAAATCGACTTCAACAAGTCTTTTGGAACCTATTCTCAAATGCAATTAAATTCACTCCAAATCAGGGTTCAGTCACAATTGAACTGAATAAACTAGAAGACTCCTACGCTCAAATTAAGGTGAGTGATACCGGGATGGGGATTGATCCCAGTTTCCTTCCTTATGTATTTGAATATTTTCGTCAAGCGGATGCTTCCACAACGCGATCTCAAGGCGGTTTAGGATTAGGTTTAGCGATTTCTCGTCATTTAGTCGAACTGCATGGCGGTACGATTGATGTTGAAAGTGAGGGGAAAGGAAAGGGGAGTATTTTTACCATTATGTTGCCCATTCGGCCGATTCAATTAGATGAAAATCAGACTGATAAACCCATAGATGATCAGTTCAACTTACAAAATCAAAATATCATGGTTGTCGAAGATCAAGCTGATGCCCGAGAATTAATTCGGTTAGTCCTCGAACAACAAGGGGCGAAGGTAAGTGAAGCAAGTTCGGGTCAAGAAGCTTGGGAAATTTTGAAAGAATTTACGCCGGATGTTATCATTAGTGATATTGGAATGCCAGATGAAGATGGATATAGTTTGCTACAAAGAGTGCGTTCTTTACCGAAAGATCAAGGAGGTAACGTTCCGGCTTTGGCGCTTACTGCTTATACAAAAGAAGAAGATAGAGAACAAGCAATCAAGGCGGGATTTCAGATGCACTTAAGCAAACCTCTTGATATTACAGCGTTGCTGAAAGCTGTTTCTAAACTGACGGTCAAGACTCAATAATTTTTAGAGCAATTTATTAAAATTAAAAACGATGAAAGATTCCAAACAAAAGCGAGAAAAAAAACGAGAGATTGATCCAGTAACCGTGGTAGCGATTATTATTGCTATTTTATTTATTCCTCTGTTTGTTGCTGGATTTTTCCCTTAATTTATCTCGTTTAATTTTGTGGACTATTATTAAATTGTGCTTTTAAATCAAAGGGTGGGCCATAATCCCAAATACAAATTTCAAGAGATTCGTGAAAGACAGTGACTTGGAGATGAATGGGAGTGGTGCAAGGGAGATTTTTATGAGCATGATTCACAGCATTGGTAAATCCTTCGGCTAAAGCAATTTGACATTGCCACCAAATCGGTTTAGGAATGGGTTGATCTTCTAACTGTTGATACCAGGCTAAAACATCTTCTAATACGGCTAAATCACTGTTAACTTGTAGTTGAATTTGTTTGATAATTTTCGGGGAGTTTGTTGAGTGTTGGGAGAGAGAAGACCAGCGTTTTTTGAGTTTATTTCCAGGATCTTTTTGGTTTTGAGAAGATGATTCAACATCAGTTGAGTTATAATTTTTAACCAGTTTCAAGCAATTTTGATTATTGTCGGGAGTGCGATTGTAAGTTAACTCATCTGCAAGTGGAAAGAGGATTTTTAGACCCCAACCACTTTCGGGAAGTTCATCAATATTAGACAAATTGAGATTATTCATAATCAGGTGTTAGGAGTGTTACCAGTATTCTAAGGGAACGCTTTACAAACCAGAGTCAAGAATCATAGGGTTTGGAGTTGATGTACTGAATTTTTCTGAGTCATTTCAATTAACACGCGCGAACATTGCGAATGGCAATATCCGGTAATTTTAAAGGAACTGGAGACAATTCTATTTTTTGTACATTTTGCATCGGAATCACTAATAAGCGATCGCCAATTTCCAACATTAACTCTTTCGAGTTCAGAACCCGTTGAATGTGACTGGCTAAGAGAGCTTTTTCCTCTTGGGGAGAATCAAACTCAAAACAATCCGATTCCCCATTAATATAGCGAATCGTCATTCGCACGGTACGAGATTCTGGGATCTCATTGATCATCTCAACATTCCTTGATGCAAGGTTAGCAATTCAACAACAACATAAACAGTTGACAGACCGTCGATCAACACTCCCAACACCGAAAACCCATCAAAAACTATCGACGACGTTCAGCTAACTTCCGGTAAACCTGACGCAGATCGGCTCGATGATAAGCAATAGCAACCAAAGTGTGATAAAACAAATCTGCCACTTCCGAAGCGATCGCCTCAGTATCATTATCCTTGCACGCCATCACCACTTCTGCCGATTCTTCTCCAATTTTTTTCAGAATTTTATTATCTCCCCCGGCCAACAACTTACAGGTGTAAGAATCTTCTTTGGGGTGATCGCGGCGATCGCAAATTACCTCAAAAACCTCTGACAAAAGATTACTCGGGACTTGAGCAAACTCCCCATTTTGTTGTTCTGCAATAGACTCACATTCAACTAAAATTAATAAAGATTGACTAACCGGGTCATATCGCAATCCGGTAATCAGTAGATGCGACCCAAGTTCAACAACAGATCCTTGACAATTATAAACTCGTTGATCTTCCCAAGTCTTTTGTAAAGAGTCTGAACTCATCCAGACGAGCGTTAAGACTCGACCCTCTAAACCGTCTTGGATAATGGCGGGGATCAATCCTTGTTCGTTGTAACGAATTTTATCAATTGGGATCAACTGGCTCAGTGAAAGGGGTTTTGAGGCAGACATAAGTTGAGCGAGTGTAACGAAGAACACCTAACCTGTATAAAATATCATTTTGCGGTGCGATCGGGTGGATGTTTCATCTGCAATCGGTAGCGTACCGAGAGCGTCGTCTTTTCTTCCTGTGATTTAGGATTATCCTCAAATTTGTAATCGTTGCATTTACAAAACTTGAACACCAGCATTTTAAGGAGATATACACAATGGTAACAACTCCATTGAGAACAACAAAGTCAGAAGAAATTTTTACCGCCGCTAAAAAACTGATGCCGGGGGGCGTTAGTTCTCCGGTACGGGCGTTTAAATCAGTAGGTGGACAACCGATTGTTTTTGATCGCGTACTTGGATCTCATATTTGGGATATCGATAGTAACGAATACATTGACTATGTTGGCACTTGGGGGCCTGCTATTTGTGGTCATGCTCACCCGGAAGTGATTTCCGCTTTAAAAGCCGCCTTAGATAACGGCACCAGTTTTGGGGCGCCTTGCGTCTTAGAAAATGTGTTGGCGGAGATGGTGATCGAAGCCGTTCCCAGCATCGAAATGGTGCGGTTTGTCAACTCAGGAACTGAGGCCTGTATGTCCGTTTTGCGCTTGATGAGAGCCTTTACCGGACGCGATAAAATCATTAAGTTTGAGGGCTGTTATCACGGTCACGCGGATATGTTTTTGGTGAAAGCTGGTTCTGGGGTAGCAACTCTAGGTTTACCGGACTCTCCTGGCGTTCCCAAGTCTGTTACCGGAAACACCCTCACCGCCCCCTACAACGACCTAGAAGCGGTGAAAAAGCTGTTTGCGGAGAATCCGGGTGAAATCGCAGGAATCATCCTAGAACCGATTGTCGGCAACTCTGGTTTTATTGTTCCAGATGCGGGCTTTTTGGAAGGGTTGCGGCTACTGACCCAAGAAAATGACGCTTTGCTGGTGTTTGATGAAGTGATGACAGGATTCCGCATTGCTTACGGTGGCGCTCAAGAACGTTTCGAGGTCACGCCAGACTTAACCACGTTGGGTAAAATTATTGGGGGCGGTTTACCGGTCGGGGCCTATGGCGGACGTCGGGATATTATGGCGATGGTGGCTCCGGCAGGGCCAATGTATCAAGCGGGTACGTTGTCGGGAAATCCGTTAGCGATGACGGCCGGAATTAAAACCCTAGAATTGTTGCAAAAGCCGGGAACCTACGAATATCTTGACAACATTACCAAGAGATTATCCGATGGGTTGCTGCAAATTGCACAAGAAACGGGTCACGAGGTTTGTGGCGGTCAAGTCAGTGGGATGTTTGGGTTATTCTTTACTTCTGGCCCAGTTCATAATTATGAAGATGCCAAGAAGTCGGACTTAACGAAGTTTAGTCGTTTCCATCGGGGAATGCTCGAACATGGGATTTACCTGGCGCCTTCACAGTTTGAGGCGGGGTTTACTTCAATTGCTCACACCGATGCTGACATTGACAAGACGTTAGCGGCGGCGAAAGAAGTGATGTCAAATCTCTAAGCCTTGGAGTGGGGAATCAAAGCCCGGTTTCTTGGAGAAGCCGGGTTTTTGAGGTGTATGAAATCTTTTAAGTCTGAACAATGTTAGGTAAAATTTGGCGATGGCTAAAAAATTGGTTTCAACGATTGTTTCGGGGACGTTCTCAAGCCTCTCAGTCTCCACCCTCTCCCTCGGTTAATCCTCTGAGTGATACTGGTTATGAAGCGTTGTTTTTAAAAGTGTTAGAAGGAGTTGAGCAAGGATGGGAACAGTCTCAAGTGTTAGACTATCTGGGAAACCGCATCAATGACCGATTTTTTAAGTCTTGGTTACAACGGTTTGGACGAAAATTGATGGAGTCTCCTCTACCTCAAAAGGAACTGGCTCAACGAATGATTAAGTTCGGTCAAATCGATTGTGGAGAGATTAGCGAAATTTCGGCGGAATTGGGAGAGATGCTACAACAGAAACCCACTCGTTCTCTGAGTGAAGCAGAATATCAACAGGTATTTCAGCAGGTGTTAGCAGGGGTGAGTTTGGGTTGGGAAGGGGCAGAACTTGAACAGTTTTTTGAGCGGTTGGGCGAACAGGGAAAGCCGGAAATTTGGGTTAATTGGTTGAGAGAATATAAACGCCAAGAACTCGCATTATCTCCGCCCAATTATGAATCTTCTGCGTCGTTATTATTATTGGGAGAAAAAGCGGTTTCTGTTCCTGAATGGCAACCTTTCGGAGAAATTGCGATCGCGATGGGAAATGAATTGTTAGAGAAGCAAGAAAAAGAATCGATTTGGGAATATGACGGGTTAGATCAAGTTGAATAGCGACGGTTTTTTGACCGGATTAATCCTCAGCCGCCGCTACGTTTAACCGCAAGTTGGCGCTTAACGATAATTGGTAAACTGCAATGCGACCGGAAGATCTTCTTGCTTCAAACGTTGAATGATATCCTGCAATTCATCCTTAGATTTAGCAGAAACCCGAACCGCATCACCTTGAATTGAAGGCTGAACCTTTTTAAATTCATCCTTAATCAGTTTGGTAATTTGTTTAGCGATATCTTTCTCAATTCCCCGTTTCAGCTTGATTTCTTGTCGAACCCGATTTCCACTGGCCGATTCAATTTTACCATAGTCAAAGATTTTCAGAGAGAGATTTCGTTTAGAAGCTTTCATTTGCAAAACCGTATTCACAGCATCTAAAGTAAACTCACTGCTGGTACTGACCGTAATCGCATCCTCACCCAATTCAAGAGTTGTATTCGTATCTTTGAGGTCGTAGCGACTGTTAATTTCCCGTGTGGCTTGATCAATGGCATTGACCAATTCTTGACGGTCAAAATCGCTAACAATATCAAAAGATGAAGTTGAAGCCATAACTATCTACTGTTAGTGACAAACAAAAACGTAAGACTTTGAACTCAAACGTTAATCAAGGAGAAGTTCAGAGACATTATATAACCCATTAACTCTATTGATTCACGGTGATTAAACTCAGGATGAATAAAATAGAGATACAAGTTGAGCCGACAGCAAACATGAGGGAACGGGCTAAGGAAATATTAAAAATATAAAACACAGAATAGAGAAGCCGAGCGCAGACAAAAATGATTGCACTGGCGGCGGCTAACTGTGAATCTTGTCCCGTTACATAGGCACACAAGGCGGCGGCTGAAAACAGCATAAACGCCTCAAAAGAGTTTTGGTGCGCCCATGTCGCCCGTTGAGCAAAGGGGGGCAATTTATCAAACATGGCGCGAGGTGCGCTCATCTCATAGCCTACTTGTAATCGACCATAAGCCACTAACAAAAAAGGCAGATAAACTAGCACGAAAGCAACAAAAATTGCATCTACTAGAATTGCCGATGTCGGCAGTTCCAAAATCCCCATTGATCGTATTTCCTCATATATTCAAAGTCTAGTCAAAATAAAACAGCGTCACAATTTTACGTTGATTTTCTGCTTCCTCACAACTGGTTAGCAAGGTATGACTATCGTGAAACGCAAAACAAATTAACTGTTGACATCGAGTAACAATCTCTTGATTGCACAAGGAACTCGCTTCAGCTAGAGAGAGTGTATCCCCTTTAGGATTTTCCACTAAATGGATCACCTGTTCAAGCTGGAGGCGTGACTCTCTGGGCTGACGTTCCATACTTTGAGGTAAAATTACCGTCAACAAATTCGGATCGGCTCGCATTGCTCCTCGGATGGCGGCTGAATTTGTACCTGTAGCACCCGATGTAATGATGTGATTTCCCCCTAACGCTAGCGCATAGCTCATCAGTTCGATGAGGTTCTGATGAGTAAGGGGAACATGACGAGATCCCAGCACAGCGATTCGCTTAGAACCTGTTTGCTGGATAGCTGCGAGTTCTTCTAGAAATTCATCTACTCTAGGCAGATCGATGGATTGACTCAAGGATATTCTTATCGCATAGCAAGACAACCCTGTAGATTGTAGCAAATCAAGTCACAATTTTTCGAGTTTTGTCAAACTAGCTTGAAAGTTGGGACTGGGGTGTTAGCCATTACTCCTCGTTTTTGGGGTGTGAGTCTCTGTCCCCGGTTCGAGATCGGCTTTTGTCCAAGCTTCTTTTTGAGGGGAAGCCGCATAGTAACCTGATAAATTGTGTTGAGGTTTGGCTGAATTGATGACTAAACCTAAAATATTATGTCGAGAAAGTTTGAGAGATTCAAGGGCTTGATTGAGCAAGTTTTTGTCGGTTTTTTTCAGCCGAACGACCATTAATAATCCGTCTGTATGAGGGGCTAAAATCTTACTATCAACGAAATCGTTACAAGGGGGCGTATCATAAATAACCCAGTCATAATTAGAGCAAAAGAGACTCATCAAGCTCCTCATTTTATTAGAAGAAAGTAGTTTGGTGGGATCGGGCGGAATTTGACCTGCGGTTAAGACGAATAAGTTATCCCAAAGCGGGACGGTTTGAATCACTTCATCGGGATCAACATCGGTATTAATGAGGTTACTCAGTCCAAATTCATTGGCTAAATTAAATTGAGTATGAACTTGAGGGAGTCTTAAGTTAGCATCTACTAATAAAACTCGATTCCCCATCGCCGCCGCCGCTTGGGCTAAATGAACAGCAAGGGTTGATTTGCCATCACTTTGAGACGGAGAACTAATCACAAAAGATTTAATCGGTGTATCGGAACTGAGAAAGCCAATATTAGTACAAAGGGTGCGAAAGGCTTCCATAAAAGGCAGAAAGTTGTGACCTAAAACAAAGGGGATAGAAGCTTCGGAAATTCCTCCATTTTCGCCGTTTAGCTGGTTGTTCTGTATTTGCTGTTCGAGAGAGAGTTGTTGCCAAGCTTTGAGTTTTTTGTTGTGAGGAATAACCCCTAATATTGGTAATTTTGTTTTGTCTTTTACATCTTCATCGGAGTAGTATACATTATCTAAACGTTCGAGGAGAAATGCCACTGCTACTCCGGCTGCTAAACCGCCAAAAATACCCGTCATAATTTGATTGATTAAATTGTCCGCAGGCGCACCCGGACGAGCGGGAGGAGATAGAACTTGCCAGGGAACTTCTGTTTGAGCGCCTTCAATTTGTAGAGATTCTCGTTTTTCTAAAAAGCGATTGAGACTGTTGGTTGCAATGGTTAAATCCCGTTGTAAATCAGTATATTGACGGTCTAAAGTCGGCATTTGTTCAAGTTGACGATTGACTTGGGTTTCGGCTTGAGAAATAGCATTTAAACGAACTTGTAATAATAATAGTTCATTGGTGACAGCAGCGACTTGAGAGCCTAAAACTTGTTGAGCTTCTTGACTCAGTAAAGGCATTAAGTTTTGGCGTTGGTTGAGTAGGTTTTTGATTGGAGCGCTGTTAGAACGGTAGCGGGTAGATTCTAAGGCAATTAGGGTTTCAATTTGTCGGATTTGACCGATTAATTGTTGATAGTTTGCCGAAGAATTTAAAACAGCAATTGCTCCTTCATCTTGTTGTAATATTGAGTAGCGGGTTTGAACTTCGACTAATTGTTTTTGAGTTTCAAACTTTTCGGCTGATAAACTTTCAGCTTGAGAGGATAATTTTTGGGCTTGAGTTTGCGGATCGATAAAATTATATTGTTGTCGAAATCGTTCGAGTCTGGCTTGTAAGGTATCCACTCGATTGATTAATTCGGGTAATTGTTCATCTACAAAGAGTAATCCTTGACGGAGATTTGTTTGTTGTTCTTGGAGAGAATATCTTAAATAACCAATTGCTAATTGATCGAGTACAAATTTCACCCGCTCTGGATTAGAGTCTTTATAACGAATATTTAATATTTTTGTTTCTCCTTGTCTAAAAATAGATAATTTACTGATAATCGAACCATAACTCAATTGCGGATATTGTGGAGAAATTTCATTTTCAATAATTTTATTAATCAGTTGAGGACTTTTTAAAATCTGAATCTGAGTCTCATAATCTAGAGAAGTTTCAGTGACTTTTCCCCCGTAACTATTGGTGAGTCCAGCCAGTTTATTAGAACTTTTTACAGGTTCAACTAAGAGTTGAAAACCAGATTGATAAACAACGGGTTTTCTGATAGCTTGTAACGTCATTGTCGCCGCCACTGCAAAAGCAACACTGGTAATTAAAATAACGCGACGCTGAATAATCGCAAAAATTTGACCAAAATTATTTTCTTCTCCTTCTCTGGATGGACTGATTTGATTTTGATAAAGGGAAGGGAGAGAGGGAAGGGATTTTTCAGGCTTTGATGAAACTAATTTTTCGGAGTTAGATGGAGTAGCCATAGGAGAAATGGTTAAGTTAAAAAAGCGGAAAAGTTAAAATTGCTTCAAAATCTCCTTCACTCCTGCTGATTAAGATTCCGTAAGCAAAACTGTTATCTGGGTGTATATTCCCTAGCGTGAGTGACTCGAAAAAAAGAGTTATACTGTTAAAATAAACGCTCAATTAATTGAAAAATAATTCCAAACGGTGAAGTTGCATTCAGAATATTACCAAGGTCATCGGAGAGTTTATTTAATCCCGTCGGTCGGACAACAATAATATCATTATTTCGCAGAGTCGGGTTATTTTCTTCTGTAATTCCTTCAGCAAAATTAACACTAATTTCTCGCTTTTCTAAGGTTCCATCGGGAGATAAACGAATTAACTCGACTGCTCCTTCATAGGCACGATTATTAAAGCCTCCAGCCGCTAAAATGGCTTGACTCAGAGGAGTATTAGGTGGAACATCTAAAATTCCTGGACGCAACACTTCCCCAACAAAGTTTACTTTAATTGTATTGGGAGAAAGGGTACTTCGAGCCAGATCATTTACTTCGTTCGGTGTTAATTTATCCGCAGTAGGAATCATAATAGTATCCCCAGTTTTTAAGATTACATCTTGACGTAAATCTCCTTGTTGAATTAACGCAAATAAGTTTACATTAATTGTTTCTTCAGTACCATTGCGGTTGAGACGTTTCACTTGAATTTGACGTAAATTAGCAGATGAAGTAATTCCTCCGGCTTGTTGAATGGCTTGAGTGACAGTTAGAAATCCACCACTTGCACTATCGGCGGTTAAATTATAAGGCCCAGGACGCACAACTTCTCCCACAATTGCGACTTTCATAGGTTTTGATTCAGCCGAATATAAGTTATTATTAACAAGCTGTGGAGCTTCTGCTAAATCAACATCAGTCAGGGTTGGGATAATAATAGTATCGCCATTTTTTAAGATCACATCTTGACGTAAATCTCCCCCTTGCAATAGTGCAAATAAATCCACATCAATAATTTGTTCTTGACCATTATTGAGAGGACGACGGACTTTGACTTGACGTAAATTGGCTGTTGATGTAATTCCACCTGCTTCTTGGATTGCACGAGTAACGGTTAGCACAGCACCTCCACTTCCGGTTTGTAGGGTGTAGGAACCCGGTTGAAAGACTTCACCCACAATGGCAATTTTAGCGGGAAGGGATTCAGTAGGATAAAGATTGTTATTGGCGAGTTGGGATGCTTCTGTCAGATCAACCCGAGTTAAGGTGGGAATGATAATTTTATCATCATCTCTTAAGGTTAAATCCTGCCGCAAATCCCCACTTTGAAATAAATCCCACAAATTAACAGCGATGATTTTTTCTCGTCCATAACCCATTTTTCGCTGTACTTTGATTTCTCTTAAATTAGCCGATTGGGTAATTCCTCCAGCGAGTTGAATGGCTTGGGTAATGGTGGGAAATTCTGTCGGATTTACTTGCAGTTGCAAGGCATAAGCACCCGGACGATTGACTTCTCCGGCGATCGCAATATTTAACGGTCTAGCAGAAACTAAAGTTACGGTCACTTCCGGACTTTTCATAGTTTGAGAAAATCGGGCTTCTAGATTTCTCTCCAGTTGTAAAATCGTCATTCCAGCGACTTTAAATTGACCCAGAAGGGGCATATTAATCAAGCCATTGGTTAAGATAGCATATTCACCATTGTGTTCGGGGAAGTTAGCAACAAAAACGGCTATCCGATCCCCTCCTCCTAGATTATAGTCTGTATTTTCAGCAACTTCGATGGCTTGAATTGTAGAGGAAGAACTCCGAGGATTTTGAGGTGGTGATGGGGTTCTCTGACGCGGATTATTTCGAGGGTTGTTGCCTGTTTGAATCAGGGTTGGGGCTTCTCCTAGACTGACTAAAGCTTGATAGACAAAAGCAGAAACTTCTGCAAGGGTTGCACTTTTATTGGGGTTTAAAACCCGGATATTCGGATAGTTAACAATTAAACGATTTTCAGTTGCCGCAGCAACTTGACTTAAGTTTGATTTCGGTATATTATGAGCATCAATAAAGTAACGATTTAAGCTCTCAGGTGTAATTTGACGGGATTGCAAATTCAAAACTTGAACCAATGTCACCAAAGCTTCAAGGCGAGAAACGTTTTGATTGGGATCGATATCCGGTTGGAGAGGATTAACGCCGAAAGCATTTTGAAGAATGGAGGAAAATTGAGCTTGAGTGATGAATTGATCCGGCTGAATTGAGTTGCCGTCGAGAGGAGGAATGATCCCTCGTAGCACTAAAGGTTCAATAAAACTTCGCGCCCAATGTTGCCCGACTGGATTAGTAGAATAAGCTGAATCGGGGAGAGAAGCAATTCTTTGTTCAACTGAGGTGAATGTCAGGGTTAAAGGATGCGGAGTCGCACCACAATTTCCAGAGGTCAGAATGCTCAGAGTTAAAACAGTTAGAATAGAAACGCGCATGAACGTTGTTTGAGTGCTTGACTGAACAAATGATCAATTAGCAAAAACAAATCGGAATTTAAAAGGGGGAGAAAGGCGGATTTTGTGCGAATGATATCACCCCGAAAACAGCGACAATGATCAAGAAATACTATTTAGATTTACGAAGTGTTTGTCACCGATCCGGAGATCAGCAAAATTACTGTTTATTCATCCGGATGGTGATTGCATAACTCGTATATTTGGAGAGTGTGCGGAAGTAAAATTCTACTCGATCTAACCCTAACTTCCGTATAATTTCGAGTTGGGGGGCTTGATTTTGCGACTCAGATTGGGGTCGGAACCCGGTGAGGTTCCCTTGCGATGGGAATGCCGACCCAGAGAAACAGAAACCCTGAATTGACTATGAGTGTGATCAATAATTCCGCCCTAAGCTGTATTGCTACCGCAGTCGGCTGTACACTGACAGGTATGGCTGTCAACGAGCATCTCGAGCAACCCAACCAGACTGGCCCGATTAAACTCGGTGTTCAGGAAAATCCTCTGATGGATGCTGAGGATTTGATGGTTGCTGCCTCAGATGGCGTTGAACAGTCGGTTGCCCCACCCCGACAGATGTTCACCCAAGACTTGACACCTTCGGTTAAAGCTGATAATTTTTCCAATTTTAGACCACATGAGCCAGAAATTTGGCAACAGTCGCCACTCGATATTGGTAATTTAGTGGTTAAGGCTCGCCCACTTCCTCGGATTGAACAGCCCAAGGTCAAGCCGACGGGGAATTTCAGCAACGAGTATTTTCCCGAGTACCTCAACTTTGACGGCGATGCTCAGGCTCCAGAACCGATTGAGATGGCGATCGAAGAATTACCACAGCCAGAAATCATCAATGAACCGATGGCTGTTTCTGCCTTTCCATCGGGGTTACAGCCTGTTCCTGCTCCACCTCCTCTATTTGACGGTGAACCGATAGGGGGTGAATATATCGTTGAACCTGAGACGATGATTAGCAATGGTTTTGAGGGAATTTATCCAGATAATATTGCTCCTCAAGAGCAATTGTCTAACCGTTCTTCAACAAATGCAACTCAATATATTGTTGAACCTCAGTCGATGACAAGGGCGACTCCTCAACCGCAGCAAGTCAGGGAGAATTCACAAGCTTCAATGCCTGAATTTTCTATTGCTGATTCGGCTAAACTTGCGGCTCAATACGTGGTTGAACCTCGAAGCGTGATGGCAGTTTTTCCGAGTGAACAACCCCAAGAAATTTTATCAACTTCTGAGGTGAATCGTCAGAGAGATGGGGAAGTTACTAATTACCGATCTCAAAAACCGAGAGTTTCTAGAATTTCGAGATCAAATCCATCTCAAATAACAGTTGCATCTACAGTTAATTCTTCAGTTTCGGCGATCAATCCCAGACCTAAATTATTGCAAAAATTAGTTGAACCTTATCAACTGCCCTCAGAAGTGAGAACGAATGAGGTTGTTTCTCCGGTCACTTCTACCCCTGAAAATAATCAAATTAATTCAAAGATCGCAGTTAATTTAGCCGAGGAAAAAACTGAAGTTATTGTGGCAGTTGAGTCGGAGTTAGATACGGCTTCAGAATCGATGATTGAAGAACCAGAGACAGAAACAGAACAAATGCCAAGTTTGTTAAGAAAACTGGTTGAATCCTACAATGAATCATCAGACGTTCTGCATGATATCAAAGTTTCTCCCTCTCCTTTAAAAGCATCCGAATCTAAATTTGCACAAAACTAAGTGATCTATAAATGATCAGGGATAGCAAGAATAGTTGAATCTAAGACTCTGTTGGAGTTTCGAGATATTTGATCTCAAGCAAGCAGAGTCTTGTTCAGCTTAGGGATTTTACAAAACTAGGGTATTTATAAAGCTTAAGACCGATCAGCTTTACAAAACTAGGGGATTTGTAAAACTCCAGAGGTCAATCCGGATAGTGAAGTTTGATTTAGTAAAAGGGAGTGAAAACAAAACCTGTTTTCATTGCTTTAAATCCGGTATGATTTATCTTCATTAATTCCATTTATGACCCTAAACTCTACCGAATTAATCATTGAATCTGGTCGAGTAGAACGCCAATATTGGCAAGACTTGTGGCGATACAGAGAGTTGTTTTACTTTCTCTCTTGGCGGGATATTTTAGTTCGTTACAAGCAAACGATTATTGGGATAGCTTGGGCATTAATTCGACCGTTTTTAGCAATGGTTGTATTTACTGTGGTATTTGGTAAAATCGCCAAACTTCCATCCGATGGAGTTCCCTACCCAATTTTAGTCTTTGCGGCGATGCTTCCTTGGCAATTTTTTGCCAATTCCCTAACCAACTGTAGTAATAGTTTAATCGGGAATGCTAATTTAATTTCTAAGGTTTATTTTCCGCGATTAATTGTACCTGTTAGTGCAGTTGTTGTTAGTTTTGTTGACTTTCTGGTTTATGGAATTATTTTACTGGGATTAATGGCTTGGTATAACTTTATTCCCAGTTGGCGAATTATTACATTACCGTTATTTGTTTTGATTGCAGTCTTAGCTTCTGTAGGAGGAGGGTTGTGGTTTGCATCACTAAATGTCAAATATCGCGATTTTCGCTATGTTGTGCCGTTTGTCGTTCAGTTTGGTCAGTATATTTCGCCCGTTGGATTTAGTAGCACGATTGTTCCCGAAGACTTGAAGTTTTTTTATTATCTCAATCCTCTTGTTGGGGTAATTGATGGGTTTCGTTGGGCAATTATCGGCGGAGAAACTAAAATTTATTGGTTGGGATTTAGTTTGTCTATTGGATTGGTTGTACTAATATTTGCTACGGGAGTTTGGTACTTCCGAAAAACAGAGCGAACTTTTGCCGATGTGATTTGATTGAATTGAATTTCAAAAAATTTACGCATTTTTCCGGAAAAGTTAATCAAACTTAGCAATTAGGGAACAGTAATTCTTCAAATATATGTCTGAGACAATTATTCAGGTCGAAAACTTAGGCAAAAAATACATTATTGGTCATCAAAAGCAGGAGCGTTATGCTACGCTGCGAGATCAGATGGCAAATGGGGCTAAGTCTTTCGGACAAAGTTTACTCAAACCTTTTGGAAAACAAACCAATGATCCCAGTAGTGAAGAATTCTGGGCGTTAAAAGACTTATCCTTTGAGATTAAAGAAGGGGATAGAGTCGGAGTTATTGGTCATAATGGTGCGGGTAAATCGACACTCTTAAAAATTCTGAGCCGCATTACAGAACCCACAACAGGAAGAATTACAATTAAAGGTCGGGTTGCGAGTTTATTGGAGGTAGGAACTGGATTTCATCAAGAGTTAACTGGGCGAGAGAATATCTTTCTTAATGGTGCAATCTTGGGGATGAGCAAGGCAGAAATAAAACAAAAATTTGATGAAATAGTTGCTTTTTCTGAAGTAGATAAATACCTCGATACACCAGTGAAAAAATATTCTTCTGGAATGCGAGTTCGTTTGGCTTTTGCAGTTGCTGCTCATCTAGAACCCGAGATTTTAATCGTTGATGAAGTCTTAGCGGTTGGGGATATTGCCTTTCAAAATAAATGTCTTGGTAAGATGGAAAACATCACCGAAAATGAAGGCAGAACGGTATTATTTGTTAGCCACCAAATGGCGGCAGTTCGCAAGTTATGTAATGTTGCTTATTGGCTAGAGGGAGGAACTGTCCGGGAAACTGGAAAAGTTGATGACATCATTGATTCCTAT
>Ga0207419_1000789_pt1 | contig 26404 bp, 20 predicted proteins | sample ElkSloMetagenome_4_FD_184723 | JGI IMG/M metagenome (GOLD analysis project Ga0207419, IMG submission 184723) | Hot spring microbial communities from Elkhorn Slough, Monterey Bay, USA - MD2A (version 2) | ecosystem: Environmental > Aquatic > Marine > Intertidal zone > Estuary: Microbial mat ... | reverse complement strand
TTCATCATCCAATACACCCGCAACATTGACAACTTCACCGGGAACTAATTGCAAAAATTGTGAATCGGGTAAATTGGCATCAACTAACAGCGGACTGCCGTTAATATCGAGGAGAAATTCATCGTTATCCACCAAATTAATCACCGTTCCGGTAACAGTTGTAGCAACCATTGGAGGAATATCCAATTGAGGAGCGGGAGGATTTCCAATCAAAGGATCTGCGGGAACTTCTGGGGGAACTACGGGTTGATTTCCGCCCAAAACGACAGAACCATCGGGGCGAGTAATGGAGGGAGTATCGATTTCTAAACCGTCAAATTCCCCCACAAAAACGTTAACCGTTTCACCGATCATTAAACCCAATTGATCGGCTTCTAAAGGCGTAGGATCGACAATGGTAGTACCGCCCGACCAATTTAAAGTAAAATCGTCTCCATTGTCTACAAAACCGCCCACAACTCCGGTAACAGTTGCTCCGGGAAATAAACCTGCTAGGGGATTGGGTTCAATCATCTCTTGTCCTGCCTTTCTGAACTCGATGATGTTACTTTAAAAAGTAAAAATGACAGGAAGATGACAGGGGGTTGATCTCAGAAAAAATTAATCGTAAATTTGATAACGAACCAAAGTCCGAAGCTGTGCGGGAGAGAGGTTCAGGGTGTGAGAAAGTTCCGCTTCCACATCCGCCACATCGATGACGGGAAACTCAAATTCTAACTCTTTTAAGGTGGGACTATCGGTATCAATATCGACTTTGGTATAACCTCTTTGTTCGTAAATTTTAGCTTCAATAGAAATCAGTTGTCCTTTCAGCACCAGTTCAACTTCCGGTAAGGTTTCCCCTTCCACGGATATCCGCTCAATTTGGGGGGCTTCACCCAACACGGCTGCGGTTGTCCAACCCGTTCCCACCCAGAAGATTAAACCAATTAACGGTAAGGGAAACCAAAATTCTAAACCCACTGAATCGGCTATTTTTCGCCAATCTCTCCATTTCATAATTATCTCTGAAATTTTTATGCTACTTTTAATTATTATGCACTTTTTCCGTCCAGTTTTGACATGAACTCTGGCAATCCTCAACAGGTGTTTCTCTAAGATAATCTAACAAGATAAATTGATATTTATCGGGTCAGATTCAGGACAAAAGACAATTTTTTATTGTCGGCTAATTGTCTGATAAACTAGAGTAACGAGATAAACAACCGATGAGAATCCTATTGGTTGAAGACGATATAGAACAGTTGGAACCGATCCGCACCGCCCTTTCCCAAGCCGGACATATTGTGGATGGGGTAGAAACGGGAGACACCGCCCAGTGGTTAATGGGCGAAACCGATTATGATTTACTCATTTTAGATTGGATGTTACCCGGCATTTCCGGTGTCGAACTCTGTCGCACCTATCGAAGTATGGGAAAAACAGCACCCGTTTTGCTTTTAACCGCTAAAGATACCACTGCCGAAAAAGTAATTGGGTTGGATAGCGGGGCGGATGATTACCTGGTTAAACCGATAGATTTGCTGGAACTTCTCGCCCGAATTCGCGCTTTGGGGAGACGTTCTCCCCACTGGTTGGGAGACCGTTTAAAATTGGGGGATTTAGAATTAAATTTAACCCATTTGTGCGTACAAAGAGAAGAAAAACAGGTTCAACTTTCGGTTAGAGAATCGCAACTTTTAGAATATTTTCTCCGCCATCCCAACCAAGTTTTAAGCCGAGATCAAATCGAACAATCTTTATGGGAATGGGATAACCCCCCCGAAAGCAACGCGGTGAGTACCCTCGTCAGGCGTTTAAGACAGCGTTTAGGACAGGTGGATGCAGCCAACTGGATAGAAACGGTTTACGGTTTAGGATATCGAATTAGTCAGCCCAATGTTTAGTGAAAAATGTTTAATCAAAAATGTTTAGCCAAAGTCGTCGAAATTTAGCCCGTTGGTTTACTTGGTCAATGGGGGGTATTTTAATTGTATTTGCCCATTTTATTTATTATATCGAAACTCGCCACCAACTGCGATCGCTCGATAGTGCGTTATATGATCGAACCAACGCCCTCGCTTCAACGGTTGAATTTAACACCCGCCAAGCCCAACCCAAACTAGAATTTGAAAACCTATTAATGCTGCAAAATAATTCCGGCTTGGGCAATCAATTAAAATATGTTCGCTGGTACAATCGACAAGGAAAACTGGTTCAATTTGTCGGGGAAGCGCCCGCCGAAACTATCCGCCTAAATTCCGGCTTTAAAAGCTTAACCATCAATGAAAATATTCGGGTTAGAGAATTAACCCTCGCCGTCGTACACAATCAAATACTGATCGGCTATTTGCAAGTCGGAACCTCCCTGGAACCGTTAGAAAATACCATAAACACCCTGCGTTTATTTTTAAGTATTGGAGTGCCGATCACGTTGGGAATTATCGGTTTAACGGGTTGGTTACTCGGAGGAATGGCAATGCAACCCATTCGTCAATCTTACGAAGCCCAAAGCCGGTTTACCGCCGATGCTTCCCACGAATTACGCGCCCCTTTAGCCGCCATTCTCAGCAACGCCCAAGTCGGTTTGCTCGCCCCAACTTGCGATGAAATTCCCCGCCAACGCCTGGAAAAAATCGTCAATTTAACCAAATCCATGACGGTTTTAATCGGTCATTTATTGCTATTAGCGCGTCAGAGCAGCAAACTCAATCCCGAGTTATTGCAAACCGTTAATATCGTTCAAGTTTTGATCGATTTAGTCCCCAATTATCAAGACTTAGCCACAGAAAAAGATTTGACGTTTTATACTCAACTTCCCCAAAAATCTATTTTAATTCGCGCCGAACCCGAGTTACTCCGTCAAGCCATTGAAAATCTTCTCAATAATGCTATTAAGTATACAAATTCGGGGGGAACAATCAGCCTAAAATTAATCTATGAGTTCCGTTGGGTAATGATTACGGTAACAGACACCGGAATGGGTATTCCGCCCGAAGATTTACCCCATATTTTTGATCGCTTTTATCGCGTCGATCAAGCCCGAACCCGCAAAACGGGAGGCTTCGGCTTGGGGTTGGCGATCGTTAAACAAATTATCGAAGCCCATCAAGGTTATGTGCGGGCTACCAGTACCCTTGGAGTGGGTTCTACCTTTACCCTCGAACTTCCCCGCCTCGACAGTTAAGATGACATAAAAACCCGGTTTCTCGAAGAAATCTGGTTTTTGAGGCCGATAGAACCCGCCCCTACAGTGTTGAGATTGCCGTTTTTTGTTACAATCTGTGAAGACAATAGGTTATGGATGGGCAGAATGCGGGTTGCGATCGCTGGAGCAGGTTTAGCAGGTATGGCCACAGCCGTCGATCTCGTCGAGGCTGGACACCAAGTTGAAATTTTTGAATCTCGTCCCTTTGTAGGCGGTAAAGTTGGCAGTTGGGTTGATCCCGATGGCAACCATGTTGAGATGGGATTACACGTCTTTTTTGGTTGTTATTACCATCTGTTTGATTTAATGAAAAAGGTGGGAGCCTTGGAAAATCTCCGGTTAAAAGAGCATTCTCACACCTTTATTAATCGTGGGGGAATCACCGGAAGTTTAGATTTTCGCTTTATTACAGGCGCCCCATTTAACGGACTCAAAGCCTTTTTTACGACCTCTCAGCTTTCGGCTTATGATAAGTTGAAAAATGCCCTTGCTTTAGGAACAAGTCCTCTCGTTCGTGGACTGGTAGACTTTGAAGGGGCGATGAAAACAATTCGAGAATTAGATCGGATTAGTTTTGCTGATTGGTTCCGCAGTCATGGCGGTTCAGAAGGTAGTTTAAAGCGGATGTGGAACCCGATTGCCTATGCACTGGGTTTTATCGATACGGAAAATATTTCCGCCCGGTGTATGCTGACTATTTTTCAATTTTTTGCAGCTAAAACTGAGGCTTCGGTACTGCGAATGTTGGAAGGTTCACCCCATGAATATCTTCATAAACCGATTATTAATTATCTCGAAGAACGGGGCGCGAAAATCTACACCCGACGGCGAATTAAAGAGATTCAATACGAACAAATAGACGGCAAAACCTATGTAACAGGAATGGTTGTCGCTTCAGGAGACACGCAAGAAACGATCAAAGCCGATGCTTATGTTTGTGCTTGTGATGTTCCTGGAGTTCAGAAAATCTTGCCGCAAGATTGGCGCAAATGGTCGGAATTTGATAATATTTATAAACTCGATACGGTGCCGGTTGCGACTGTACAATTGCGGTTTGATGGTTGGGTCACAGAACTTAATGATCCGCAGCAACGCCAACAGTTAGAACGGGCGGTTGGCATTGATAATTTGTTGTATACTGCCGATGCCGATTTCTCTTGTTTTGCGGATTTAGCCTTAACCAGTCCGGGGGATTATTATCGTCAAGGTGAAGGTTCACTATTGCAATTGGTATTAACACCTGGTGATCCGTTTATCAAACAAAGTAACGAGGAAATTGCCCAACACGTTCTTAAACAGGTGCAGGATTTATTCCCGTCTTCGCGAGAACTGAAGATGACCTGGTATAGTGTGGTTAAATTGGCTCAATCTCTCTATCGAGAAGCGCCAGGAATGGATCTTTATCGTCCGCCTCAAAAGACCCCTGTTGCTAACTTTTTCTTGGCTGGAAGTTACACCCAGCAGGATTATATTGATAGCATGGAAGGCGCGACAATTTCCGGTTTTCAAGCCGCACAAGCGATTTTAAATAATACAGCTAATTTGATGAAACCCTCAGCGGTGACAACAGGTTAACTAAAAATTTCAAGGGAAAGTCTGAATCTTTAACACGAGTTAATGCTTGTTTCTTTCCCTCTCTTGCTTTAAAAATCTACTCTATAAACTCTAAAATCTAATGGCAGACTGGTTAGAACATAGTGTTCAAGTTGAAGTTCCAATTCCGATAGAATTAGCCTGGAGTCTTTGGTCTGATTTAGAACAAATGCCCCGTTGGATGAAGTGGATTGACTCAGTTAAAATTCTCGAAGATAATCCGGAATTATCCCGGTGGAAATTGGCAGCAGGGCGGTTTGAATTTAGTTGGTTGTCTCGGATTTTGAAACAGGTTCCAAATCAAATTATTCAGTGGGAATCGGTTGATGGTTTACCCAATCAAGGGGCAATTCGTTTTTATGATCGTCATGGGAGTAGTATTGTTAAACTCAGCTTTTCCTATGCGATTCCGGGGATTTTGGGCAAACTAATGGATAATTTGTTTTTGGGACGGGTGGTTGAATCAACGATTAAAGAAGACTTAGAACGGTTTCGGGATTATGCCGTAGCCGTTCATACTAAATCCTAAAATAAATACAAAATTGATTAATTTCTAACTCAAAAGACGTTCCAAACAAGCGAATGGAAGAACAATCGGCCAGAAAAATGTAGCCTCTAGCAAAATCAACCAAGACAGACCGTGATTTTTAGGTGTTGATTGATCGCGTAGAAACGTACTCAGACTAATTGCAAATGTGGCTACAGCACCCAGAATATAACAGGATTCCAGCATAATCATTAAGATGCAAACTGTGATTAATTTTTTCACCTCGTCTGTTATAGCATAGGTTTCTGTTCATATCAATTTTAATTTATCAGTCTAAACGCCCAGATTTAGATCCCACTACTGATTTTAGCAATCGGCATCCGCCACCCGGTACCAAAAGCGCGATCGCTAATTTTTAATCCGGGAGGGGCTTGACGCCGTTTAAACTCCGCCCGCATGACTAATTTAACGACTTGTTGAACAATCTCAGAATCATGTCCGGCGGCAATGATTTGTGAAACAGATTCCTGCTTTTCCACTAATCGATGCAAAATGTCATCTAAAATCTCATAAGGAGGGAGTGAATCTGAATCTATTTGACCCGGTTTGAGTTCAGCACTGGCAGGTTTTGTTAAAATATTATTGGGAATAACTTCTTGATTTGAGTGCTGATTAAACCATTTGCAAATCGAATAAACTCGTGTTTTCGGTACATCCGCAATTACAGCTAATCCTCCATTCATATCGCCATACAGCGTACAATATCCCACCGCCATTTCTGATTTATTTCCCGTCGAAAGCAACAGATGACCAAACTTGTTAGAAATTCCCATTAATAATGTTCCCCGAATTCTGGATTGAATATTTTCTTCAGCCACCCCAAATTCTGTTCCTGAAAACACCGGTTCTAACACGCGATCGAAAGCTTTCATCGCCTCAGCAATGGCTAAACTTTCCGTATTAATTCCCAAATTTTTCGCCAATTCTAAGGCATCTTTAACCGAATGTTCGGAACTGTAGGGAGAGGGCATTAATACCCCCAAAACATTTTCTTTACCCACCGCTTCCGCTGCGATCGCCGCCACCAACGACGAATCAATTCCCCCACTTAACCCCAATACAACTTTAGAAAAACCACATTTTCGCAGATAATCCCGCACGCCTAAAACCAACGCTAACCAGATTTCTTCATCCTCACTTTCTGGAGAAGAAGATTGAGGTTTGTCGAGAGACTTAACCCAACCAGAAGCGATTACATCCCGTTTTTCAAAATCAAATTCAACAACCGTAAAATCAGTTTCAAATCCGGTTAAATACTGAACTAATTCACCTGTTTTATTAAAAACTAAACTAAACCCATCAAAAATCAAATCATCATTCCCCCCGACTTGATTTGCATAAATAATCGGGGTAGAATAACGTTTAGCACTGTGTCCCAACATGGCTTGACGGAGTTTTTGTTTGCTGGCTTGGTAGGGAGAAGCAGACAAATTCACCACCAAATCAACCTCTTTCTCCGCCAAAGCTTTCATCGGATTACAAGAATAATTTTGTCGCCCCCAAAATTCCTCGTCATTCCATAAATCCTCACAAATTGTTACCCCAACTTTTAAAGATGAGGTAGCATTAGATAAGGTGAAATATTTGCTTTCTTTTCCGCCTTCAAAATAACGATCTTCATCAAAGACATCATAAGTCGGTAGCAAACGCTTCTGAAAAAACTGCTGAATTTTGCCCTGGTGAATGAGGGCGGCGCTATTAAATAACGGCTTTTCACCTTGTTTTTCAAACTCAGGATTGGGTTCTACCGTTCCAATCAAAACCGCAAGTTCTGGGGGGATTTTTGCTGCTAAGACTTGTAATTCGGCGATCGCCACCTCGATAAAACTGGGGCGGATCAGCAAGTCTCTCGGGGGATAACCCACCAAAGCCAATTCTGTTGTTACAAGAAGATGACAACCCGCTTCCGTGGCAAGTTTGGCGACATCGAGAATGCGTTGGGCGTTTCCGGTAATGTCGCCGATGGTGGGATTGAGTTGTGCGATCGCAATTTTCATTATCAATCTCTGATGCTATATTTAAACTCAAGTTTACTACTCAGAAATTGATTTTGGGATGGAGTCTGCCGAAAAAAAATGAGTGGTCAGCGAGAGATTTCAATTAGGGTTCTGAGGAAACGGTGGAATCCTTCTCAAAGGTAACATCTTCATAAAGGTCAGTCAAAGACACCGTTAAATTCAAACTTTCGAGAGAAAAACTTTCTGAACTGGGAGTATAGGTTTTAAAAATCCACTCTCCTTGTTTGTGACGTTGGAAAATTTCAACTCGTTGATGTTTAGTATTGACTAAAACATATTCTTCTAAGGTGTCTAGAGTTTGGTAATCGTTGAATTTATCTCCTCTATCAAAAGCTTCGGTACTCTCAGAAAGCACTTCAATAATTAATTTTGGAAAGCGTTTATAGGTAGAAGTTTCTTGGTCTCGGGTATCACAGGTGACGAGAAGATCGGGATAATAAAAACAGTTGCATTGTTCGAGACGAGCTTTGATATCAGCAAAATAAACACGACAGTTTGTTCCGCGTAGGTGAGCGCGAATTAGGATAGCGAAGTTTAAAGCAATTGTATTGTGGGTGTCGGTGGTTCCCGCCATTGCGTAGACTTCGCCATCAATATACTCGTGTTTGATGGGGCTTTGAGTTTCGAGTTCCAGGTATTCTTCTGGAGTTAGGGAGTGATGGTCAGACAGAGCAATCATGGTTTTTGTATTCGGCAGTAAAGGTATTTAGTAAAGATTGTAACGCCTTTTTATAACCCAATAAACTTGACCCCCGCGAAACAGCGAGTATACTGGAAACACGACTTCACACTCCTAAGCTATTTTCTAAGGAAATTCTATGGCTGTGGATATCAAGAAAAACATCAACTTTTTTGCATTAATCCTGTTAAGCTGTTTGTTCCCGTTGCTATCTGCAAGTCCGGGCTGGACTCAAACCTGTACAGAGACGGAAATTAAAGCTAATCTTGAGAAATTGCAAGATTTTAATAGTGACCCTTCAGGGAGAAACATTGCCCAATGTGGAAAAGATGCGATTCAACCTCTAATTTCTATTATTCAGAATAAACAGGATAATACAACAAAAGTTCGCGGCAATGCAGTTTGGGCTTTGAGTAGAATTTACGACGGTTCACCTGAAGTCATCAACGTTTTGCTTGGGGTAATTGGGGATAAACAGGATGATAAATACGTTCGCGAGGCTGCAATTAGCAATTGGAATAGTCTTTTTATTCTTAATCAAATTGACGAAAGGCCACCCGAAATGGTCAAGGCTTTGCTGCAAGTCCTCAACGATAAACAGGATGATGCAGTGGTTCGCAGTAGTGCAGCTAGAGCTTTGGACGACGAAGAAGGTTCACCCGAAGTAGTCCAGGCTTTACTGGGAGTCCTCAACGATAAACAGGATGATTCATGGGTTCGCAGTAGTGCAGCTTGGGCTTTGGGTAGTGGAATTGAAGCAGATATACCCGAAGTAGCGCTCAAGGCTTTGGTTGAGGTCCTCAACGATAAACAGGATGATTTGGAAGTTCGCAGCAGTGCAGCTACAGCTTTGGGTCAAATTGGGGAAGATTCACCCGAAGTAGTCCAGGCTTTGGTTGAGGTCCTCAACGATAAACAAGATGATTCATCGGTTCGCAGTAGTGCAGCTTCGGCTTTGGGTCGTAGAATTGTAGAAGGTTCACCCGAAGTAGTTCAGGCTTTGGTTGAGGTCCTCAACGATAAACAGGATGATTCAGGGGTTCGCAGCAGTGCAGCTTGGGCTTTAGATAGTGGAATTGCAGATATACCCGAAGTAGCGCTCAAGGCTTTGGTTGAGGTAATTGGGGATAAACAGGAGGATTCAGAGGTTCGCAGCAGTGCAGCTAGGGCTTTGCATGATCAAAGTTCACCCGAAGTGGTCAAGGCTTTGCTGGGAGTGGTTAACGATAGACAGGATGATTCAGAGGTTCGTAGCGATGCAGCTTGGGCTTTAAGAATGATACCCTCCTACCTTTTTGATGAGGCGGATAACCTCTCTATCCAAGAATTAGAACAATGGATTGAACTATACAAAACTGTTTTACCAGTAGTTCAGGATATCAATGAAGTAGCAGGTGATGGAATCAGAATTAGTATTAATAATTTAGAGAGAAAGTTGCAAGAGAAGAAAAAGTTTCAGATTCTCCAAATAACTGGGTTGGCTATCTTGGTTCATGCTTTATTCTGGACGGGTTTAATTTTCCTCTATCCCAAATCCCCGCAAGTGCGAGCGACTTTTTTCTGGAATCCGAAAGTTAGAAAGATTGTTGGGTTGTGGTACGTTGGTTTGGCGTTAACTTGGGTGCCGTTTCTGCGTGAGAGGTTGTTTGAACCGTTTCGAGAATCGCTCCTTTCTGATGCGGATTTAGAAGGCTTTAACCCTCAAACTTATTTAGCAAAATCTCCAGTTCAACACGAAGCTTCGGGGGAGATTCAACCGTTAAATAAGGCTATTCCCGAAATTAACGGTCAAATTCTTTTAGTCGGAGAATCGGGTTTAGGAAAATCGATGTTTTTACGTCATTTGGTGCAGTCTTCCGAAGGAATTGTTGTTTATCTTCCTGCACATAAATGTGATGCGGGGGTGATAGCAGCTATTCAAGAGAAACTAGATGATTATGTCAAACAAGATCCAAATTTTCTACAAAGTTTGATTGATCACCGTGCAATTGATATTTGTATTGATGGACTCAACGAAGTGACACCGGACACTAAAGCAAAAATTATCAAATTTGTCGAGTCAAATTTCAAGACAAATATTATTATGACCACTCAACCAAACTGGACTCCGCTTCCAACTGGAATGCTTAAAATTTATACCCTTCAACCCCTCACCAATGAATAAATTAAACAGTTTCTCCTTGATCGCAACATTATCATAAAAACCCAGTTTCTCAGAGAAAGCAGGGTTTTTGAAGTATCTTTAAATATTAACTCATGGGTTCAAAGTCAGATTTACTCGCCCCACAAGTTGGACAAACCCAGTCATCTGGAATACTTTCAAATGTAGTTCCGGGATCTATTCCTGAGTCTGGATCACCTTTTTCCGGATCATAAACATATCCACAGGTATTACACACGTATTTTTGCACGATTAACTCAGTCTCCAGTGTTCTCCAATTTCAGTAAAATTTTAACAAAAACCACAGTTTCTAATATCTTTCTATGGAGAGATTTTTTACCGGGGAGTTTTATCTTTAACGTCTGAGAGATTAAGTGGGGGTTGTTTTGAGGGTGAAATCATAGAAGAATCTGATTTTTGATCGGGTTTCAAACTACACAAACGACGAGTCCAGATAATCGCAATTAAACCAACAATTAAATTAGAGATACAAGCGGCTGCAAAAATCCCATTTAAACCAAATAACCAACTCCCCAAATAAGCTAAGGGTACATATAAAACAACCATTCTAGATAACGTTAACACAACCGCAGGAAAGGGTTTTCCGAGGGCGTTAAAAGCCGCATTCGCGACAATTAAAATACCATAGGTTCCGTAGCTGATGGGTACAATTGCCAAATAACGAGTGGCGGTGTTAACGACTTCAGAGTTCGTATCAAATAAAGTGATAATCTGTGCGGAAGTAGCTGAAAGAATAACCGCGATAAAAATTCCAAAGCCGATACAAAATAAATAGGATAAGTGCAAAGAACGATGGACTCGTCCATAGAGTTTAGCCCCCCAGTTTTGACCAACGAACGGCCCAATTGTTGCCGAAAGAGCCATAAATGCAATTAAAGCAAAAGATTCAACCCGAGAAGAAATCCCAAATCCAGCAACAACTTCGGGACTATAAGTCGCTAATAAACTGGTAATAATTCCCAGAGAAATCGGCGTGATCATATTAGTCGAAGCCGCAGGTAAACCCACATATAAAATCTCTTTCCAACAGTCCCAACAATTTCTCAGACAGGTGAGACTCCAAAGAATCATTCGTTCTCGGAAATGAAGCACAATTAAAGAGGCAATTAACGTTAGAGAACGAGCAATAACTGTGGCTAATGCTGCCCCTTTTAAGCCCCAACTGGGAATGAACGCCCAACCAAAAATAAACACCGGATCTAAGGCAATATTCACAATCGCCGCAAACGTCATAATTAGACTGGGGATTTTGGTGTCACCCGCCGCCCGAATGGCACTATTTCCCACCATTGGAACGACGAGACAAATCATGCCGGGATACCAAATTTGCATATAATCGTGAATATAGGGCATGACTTCAGAACCCGCCCCTAAGAGTTTAAATAAAGGGTCAATTGTTGCCAATCCAATGAGGATAAAAATTCCCACAATTAGCAGAGATAATGTTAGACTATTGGTGGTTAATCGTTGTACTCGGTCATGATCGCCTTCACCAATTGCCCGAGAAATTACCGAAGCCGCCCCGGTTCCTAGTCCAATTGCTAAACTTCCCATCACCATAACCACGGGGAAGGTAAAACTCATCGCCGCGAGTTGGGCGGTTCCCAGTTGACCCACAAAATAGGTATCGGCTAAATTAAAGGCAATCACCGAAAAAACGCCCCAAACCATCGGTAAAGTCAGGGCGAGAAGTTTCAGTCCGACAGAACCTTCTGTGAGGTTGTATCTGCGAGTTGGGGTTGATTTAGGCATAAAACGACTATTGAGATCAAATTGGATGCTGGGGCTATCAAGTCACCTTTGTCTGTTTGTTAATATAACGGCGATCGCTAAATTTCGCATTCAAACTCAGTTCAGGGAAATCAGAAGCTGTTAAAATTTGTCTAAAGATCGATGACAAAAGTGATAATTTGTGCTTTTTTGAAACTTTAGTTAAAAGTTTGACTTGAATTAAAAACTGTGAGGTCTTGACTACCGTTTTTTCGAGTCTTAAACCGCCCTTGTCCAATCGGTATAAATACTGTCTTAATTTCTGTCTTTAGGAGGTTAAATAAACTCTCTTACTTGTGCTTTAATTAGAGATTATGCCTCATCTGGGCAGAACAGGAGATTGGTTATGACATCGAATCAACATCAAGGACAACTGGTGATTATTGGCGGCGCAGAAGATAAAGAAGGCGAGTGTAAAGTATTACGAGAGTTTGTGCGCTGTGCGGGTGGAATTGATGCCAAAATTGTGGTGATGACGGTTGCCACTGAGTCACCTCGAGAAGTGGGAGATGACTATATTCGAGTGTTTGAACGGTTGGGGATTGAAAATGTTCGGATTATTGATACAATCGAGCGAGAAGATGCAGAAACCTCAAGAGCATTAGAGGCTGTTAATGAAGCAACAGGTGTCTTTTTTACGGGAGGCGATCAAGCCCGAATTACAGAAATTCTCAAAGATACTACTTTACATCAAGCCCTATTAAAAAAATACACTGAAGGGTTAATTGTTGGGGGAACCAGTGCAGGTGCAAGCATGATGTCTGCGAACATGATTTTAGAAGGAGAAGGACAGACTCACCCCCGGATTGAAATTGTGGAAATGGAAGCAGGAATGAGTTTTCTTCCCGAAGCAGTAATTGATCAACATTTTGCCCAACGGGGACGTTTAGGACGCTTACTGACTGCGGTGGCGAGACATCCCGATTTAATTGGGATAGGGATTGATGAAAACACCGCTATTGTGGTACGAGATCATCAATTTGAAGTGGTTGGAGATGGGAGTTGTACGGTTGTAGATTTAAGTGAAATCACTCATAACAACATCGGAGAACTCTTAAGAGATGAAGGTTTAGCGTTGTGTGGAATTAAACTTCATATTCTGCCGGAAGGATACAAATTTGATCTCAAAAATCGTCAACCTTTAACTGAAAACAAAGTTGTTAAAACTCCAGCAATGGCAGTTGCGAGTTAAGACAAAAGGGGGCAACGTTGCCCCCCAAGTTCACTTTTTAGGATTAATTATTGTTTTTGAACTTTATCTTTCATCGGATCGGCAATATAGCGGAAATTCTCGTCAGAATTCCAGGGGCCGCGATGATCTTCTCCGTTGGTTGATAAGTTGTAGTAGATATCAACGGTTTCATCAGGTTGAATATTTCCGAAGAACGGATCGGTGAGTTTACCCATCGAATCTAATGCTTTCATAAACATTTTCGTATGAGAAATCTCCCGCGTCAATAAGTGAACTAAAGTTTCTTTGGTTTGGTTATCGGGTGCCACTTTAATCAAAGATTCGTAGGTTTGACGCGCACCTGCTTCGGCTGCAATATCCGCCCGCAAGTCACGGACAACATCGCCACCTTCGTTTAAATAAGCGGCTGTCCAAGCTTGTCCTTGAGAGTCTAGAAAATGAGGCCCTTTACCGCGTACTGCAAATAATGTACTCTTAAATGCTTCAGTTTGATCAACATTTTTAGTATGATTTTCAATCAGCCGTCCAATCATTTCTAAATGACTAAATTCCTCAACGGCGATGTCTTGCAACATATCGCGAATTCCTTGGTCTTCGGTATGAAAAGACTGCACCCAATATTGTAAGGCAGCAGATAATTCACCCGTTGCGCCGCCAAATTGTTCTAAGAGAAGTTCGGCATAACGAGGATTCGGATCATCAATCTTGACATCTTTTTCGATCAGTTCTTTTTTATGAAAAAACATTAGGTTTTCCTCCCAAATGGATTATTTAAGACAATAAATGAATTCTGGGGTGCAAAAATTTGATTTTTTTGTTTTTGCTCCTTCTATAGTTTATGAATCTCGCTTTCTAATGACCTTGATCTAAAGATAGACTTTCATTTAATCCAATCTCTATCTATCTATTCTGCTGGTCGTCAATGGGAACATATTCTCTATTCAAGACATAAATAGGAGGGTTAAAATATAGAATCATTTTAGAGAGGGGTGAAATTATCACTTCCGAATTAGAGGTTGAAATCTATATCGAAAGATAGATGAAAACTAACAAACCCCCAAATTAACAAGCTTTTAAAACCTGATAAAGTTTAATTGAATTCCATTCAAATCTTGACTTTCAATAAAATCCTCGTCACTATTGTCAATTTTTAAAATTCAGTCTAGAATAAATTTAATTTTTATACACCCACTCAATCAACCCAGACTCAATAATCTTCTATGTTAAAAGCCTATAAACTGATTAAAGATTTTGGATTAGAAGCAATCCCCTTGTTGAAATTAAGGGAATCCTTGCTAAACGATGCGAAATTTACCCAGAATTACTTAGTTTTAACCATTAGTTCTTGCTTGATTGCGACATTGGGTTTACTGATTAATAGTGCGGCTGTGATTATTGGCGCGATGATTATTGCCCCCCTAATGTTGCCCTTGAGAGGAATGCCTTTTGCCACTCTAGAAGGAGACTTAAAACTTCTCCGATTGAGTTTTACTTCTATCTTTGCAGCAACATTAATGTCAATCCTATTTTCAGGATTAGTGGGTTTAATTATTCGCATTCCCGAATTTGGATCAGAAATTTTATCGAGAACCCAACCCACTTTAATTGATCTCTTAATTGCGATTGCGGCAGGCGGTGTGAGTGGGTATGCTAAAATTCGTCCTCAAGTTGGAGATGCCATTCCTGGAACAGCAATTGCCGTTGCCTTAATGCCTCCTCTTTGTGTGATTGGGATTGCAATTTCTCAGGGAGAATGGGATGCAGCGACTGGATCAAGTCTCCTCTATTTTACTAACTTAATTGGGATTAATCTAGCTTGTTTAGGCGTTTATGTTTTAGCAGGATATGCGAGAAGTAGTGAACTGGCTCGGACTATTTCTTGGGGAGTTTCCATCTTGTTAATTGTTCTGCTGACTATCCCCCTCGGAATTAGTTTTTTTAGACTTGTTAACCATGCCCAAGTTAATAACTCTATCCGCGAAATATTAGTCACTCGTTCTTTGGTTGATCGACCCGATATCGAGGTTGATAAAATTAGTATAAACTGGCGAAAAACAACACCGGAAGTCTTAGTCGTTGCGAGAACGGCTAATGAGATCACACCTGAAGAAGTCGCCATTGTCGAACAACTTCTCAAGCAAGAGTTAGCCCTGTCTTTAAAAGTTATCTTTGATGTCACCCCCGCTCAACTAATCGAATCAAATCAATCATCGATTACTCAGCCCTAGAATGATCAGGGTTCCTGTAAATATTACTCAGAATCACCTATAATTATGGGTTAAAAGAGAACAAAGACTTGAGACGATCGCTCCCAAAAAACGATTTTACCGAGCCATTTCTCTCTAAATTCTGACCAACGGTTACAGCAGGCTCCGTCGTTTTACGGCGGAGTAATCTGTAACTTCAGCAACTATCCGTTAATTCCTCATGGCATCGACTCAACCTTCCCCCGCATCTGGCGATCGCATCTCAGTTCAAACTGCATCAACTTGGCACACTCAGACTATTGAGGAAACGTTGCAGTTGATCAACACTGACCCCAAACAAGGGCTAAATTCTCAGCAAGTCACCCAAAAACAGCAAGAATATGGTCTTAATGAAATTGAAACCACCGAGGGACGCAAACCGTTAGAAATTTTGTGGGATCAGTTTACCAATATCATGTTAGTGATGCTGATCGCCGTTGCTATTGTTTCAGCGATTCTCGATCTCCGCAACAACAACTTTCCCAAAGATGCGATCGCCATTTTTGCTATTGTTATTCTTAACGGCTTATTGGGTTATTTTCAAGAAAGTCGCGCCGAAAAAGCCTTAGCCGCCCTCAAAACCCTATCCTCCCCGAAAGTGCGAGTTTTGCGAGATGGTGAAATGGCTGAAGTTGAATCCCCCCAACTGGTACCGGGTGATATTATCTTCCTCGAAGCCGGAGTCCAAGTCGCCGCAGACGGACGCCTGATCGAAGCCCAAAACCTACAAGTGCGAGAAGCCACCCTCACCGGAGAAGCTGCCGCCGTCACCAAACACGCCGAAACCCAACTACCTGAAGACACAGCCCTCGGCGATCGCATTAACCTTGTTTTTCAGGGTACCGAAGTCGTCGGTGGACGGGCTACCGTTTTAGTCACAGACACGGGAATGAAGACGCAACTGGGACAAATTGCCACGATGTTGCAGTCTGTCGAAACTGAACCCACCCCCCTACAACAGCGAATGTCGCAACTGGGAAATGTCTTGGTGACGGGTTCCCTGCTGTTAGTGGCGCTGGTTGTGGTTGGGGGAATCATTCGCACCGGGTTTGAATATTTTGAACATTTACTCGAAGTTTCTCTGAGTATGGCGGTGGCGGTGGTTCCCGAAGGTTTACCCGCCGTTGTTACCGTTACCCTAGCCATCGGGACTCAACGTATGGTGCGCCGCAATGCTTTAATTCGGAAACTGCCCGCCGTTGAAACATTGGGTTCAGTGACGACGATTTGTTCCGATAAAACCGGAACCCTGACTCAAAATAAAATGGTTGTCCAGTGGGTGCGAACTCTCAATCATGCTTTTCTGGTGACAGGTGAAGGTTACGCGCCCTGGGGAGAATTCCAACCCCTACATCAGTTTTCAGATCAGGAGTTGAACCCGCTTGAGAAACCCAGATTAACCTCGGAACAACAGCAAGAGTTACAACCGTTATGTGTGGCGAGTGTGTTGTGTAATGATGCTCAACTCCAACATCAAAATGATAATTGGACAATATTGGGTGATCCGACAGAAGGGGCGTTATTGGCATTAGGGGGGAAAGCGGGGATTTCCAAACAGACTTGGAACGAACAACTGCCTCGGATTGGTGAAATTCCCTTTTCTTCTGAACGCAAGCGGATGAGTGTGATTTGTCAGGATAACCACCGAGAATCTAGAACAGAAAACGCTCAATATCAGATTTTTACAAAAGGTTCACCTGAACTGATTTTACAACGGTGTGATATCGTACAAACAGAGGGTCAAAGTATTACGCTTCAGCCGGAACACCGTCAACAAATTCTCGAACAAAATGACCAATTAGCCGCTAAAGGACTGCGAGTTTTGGGCTTGGCTTACAAACCCTTAGAAAAGTTTTCATTAGAACCGACTGACGCAGAAACCACAGAAGATCGGTTAATTTGGTTAGGCTTAGTGGGGATGTTAGATGCCCCTCGTCCGGAAGTCACTGAAGCGGTTAAACGTTGTCGAGAAGCCGGAATTCGGCCGGTGATGATTACTGGAGATCATCAGTTAACTGCCGCCTCTATTGCCCAACAGTTGGGGATTTCCGCCTCTGGTGATCGGGTGTTAACGGGCCAGCAATTACAACATCTTAGCCAAAGCGAACTTGAACAAGAAGTTAAACAGGTGAATGTGTATGCGAGGGTAGCACCAGAACATAAACTCAGAATCGTTCAGGCGTTGCAGAAACAAGGGGAATTTGTGGCGATGACGGGGGACGGCGTTAACGATGCACCTGCCCTCAAACAGGCTGATATTGGCATTGCGATGGGGATTACGGGAACTGATGTTAGTAAAGAAGCCAGTGATATGATTTTGCTGGATGATAACTTTGCTACCATTGTCGCTGCAACCGAAGAAGGACGGGTGGTTTATAGTAATATTCGCCGCTTTGTCAAGTATATTTTGGGGAGTAATATTGGGGAAGTGTTAACCATTGCTGCCGCCCCATTACTGGGTTTGGGAGAAGTGCCGTTAACGCCTTTGCAAATTTTATGGATGAACCTCGTTACAGACGGTTTACCTGCTTTAGCCTTAGCCCTCGAACCTCCGGAACCGGGAGTGATGAAACGTCCCCCCCACAGTCCCCGTGAGAGTATTTTTGCACGTGGGTTAGGAATTTATATGGTGCGAATTGGCTTAATTTTCTCCATTCTCACAATTGTACTCATGGTTTGGGCTTATGGGGTGGCACAAACATCAGGTGATCCCGGACGGTGGAAAACGATGGTGTTTACAACCTTGTGTTTGGCTCAGATGGGTCACGCTTGGGCGGTGCGTTCAGATACTCGTCTGACGATACAACTCAATCCGTTTTCTAATCCCTACCTAGTGGCAGCCGTGAGCCTAACAACTATTCTACAATTCATGCTGATTTATGTCGCGCCGTTGCGAGAATTTTTCGGAACGCATTGGTTAAGCGGGACAGAACTTGCAATTTGTCTCGGGTTTAGTAGCTTGATGTTTGTTTGGATAGAAATGGAAAAATTAGTTCAACGGTGGTGGAAAAACCGCAAATAATAGCTTACTGAAAGGGGGTGAAGTTAAACTATTAATCATTGGTTTGCATAGACTATAATAAAAACTTGTCGCTTGCGGCTATCGACAAACGCAGGTCTATTTGGCTGTCTTTTGAACAAAATATAGTGTCTAGAATTACTATTTTTTCATTTGCACCCTTATGGTTTTTTGCACTGGTTCCCTATCGAATTAGTGAAGGTTTGCTGATTAATTTACTCCCCTTATTTGTGGTACAAGTTGTGGGGGGAACGATTACAGATGTCGGAAAAGTAAACTCTTTAGTCGCTTTGGCAGGGGTGATTGGTTTTAGTTTTTGGGGAAATCTTTCAGATAGAGTTAAACGCCGTCGCCCTTTTTTAATGATTGGAATTGCGGGCTTTTGTTTGGGTTTATTTGGGATTGGTTCAGGAGAGACAGTTGATCAAGTTTTGAAAGCTTCTGTATTGGGTGGGTTTTCAATGGCGGCGGTGATTCCTTCGGCGACGGCGTTAGTTATAGATACTGTACCCGAAGAACGAATTGGTTACTATTTTAGTCGATTTTATTTAATTGGCGGTTGGAGTTTTATTATTGCGTTAATTGTGGGCGGAGTTTGGCTCAGTGTTTCCCCGGTAATTTTGGGAATTCCAGAAGCCATGCGAAGTTTATTTATTATGGCTGCAATTGGAGCAATTTTGAGTTTGATTTTATGTTTAATTTGGATCAAAGAACCCCCTCGTCAACACATCAATCCCCACCGAGAGTTTACACAAGCTTTATTGGGTCGTTTATCTGTGGGATTAATTGAACGACGGGTGTTATTTTATCCGGCAAGAAGTATTTATTTTATCACCCGTCCGAATTTTTTTCAGGAGGTCGTTCAAAACTTAAAAACTACCCTGAGTTTATATTATGGCTGTTCCGCGTTATTATTTCTTTCTATCCAAATTGTTTATATTCCGTTTCCTTTGTTTTTAACACAGATTTTGGGCGCGACAAACGACCAGGTTTTATGGATTACTTTAGCCCGTTCTTTGGTAGAAACCTATTTTTATCTTCGGGTCGGTCAGTTAGTTCAAAGTAGAAATAGTATTCATTTACAAGCTTTGGCATCGGGGGGGCGGATTGGTATTTTTATAATATTAACCCTAATAGCTTTATTTCATCCAACTCGATATAGTTTAGCCATTATTACGATTACTCACCTCTTAACAGGTTTAACTTGGGCGGTTATTGGGGTTTCTGGGACGACATCTGTAGCCCGACTTTCTCCGCGAGGTCAAGAAGGGAGTGCCATCGGGATTTATAATTCTGTTATTGGTTGTTCTACGATTTTTGGATCATTGCTAAGTGTATTTCTGGTGGCGACTCAAGGCTATGTGGTCTGTTTTGGCATGGGTACAGTGTTGATGAGTTTAACCACAATCTGTTTATGGGGGTTGGGAAGGGTTACACCGGAGGTCAGCCGACAGCAGTAAACCCGATTTTAGAAAAAATCTACCAAAATCTTTTAATTGATGTATAATCATCGATTAAGGCTAGATACCTTGACCAATATACCATGAAGGAGACGGCAACAGAGAAGATGATCAAGAGTTGATGACAGAAGTCAATACTTCTCGAGAAAGTTCGGTACTGCACAACACGTAAGCGCAAAAGCTTGGTATCGTTTTTAGTCATCGTTGGCTCAAAAAATATTAGCTTGAGAAACGCAGTGTTTGAGATTTCCCACTAAATCAATCACGAATTAGCCTCAGCAACTTTAATATTAAAGTTGTGATTAGAGTTGTGAAGTTTGAGAGGGTCAATATCAGAGTAAAAAGGTGATTGACTTAGATTCAAGCGACGTTTGATTACTGAGGATGGGATGACCTGGACATTAACTCACTGGATGATTTTTGACTATCTTAAAACGACTCCTCACAATAGCTTGACATTCTCTTAAAACTTGCTTTATTCTTAGGCGAGCTTAATTTAGAACTCAACGGTTCAATTGATCAACCCTTAAAGGAGAAAATATGAAACGAGTTTCCCTTCTATTCGTTCTCTTAGCGACTGTTTCTTTCGGAACACTCACGGCTTGTCAACAAACTGACCCCAATCCTGAAACCCCAACCGAAACCGAAACTACACCGGAAACGGCACCTTCTCCTGAACCGGAAGCAACGACTTCTCCTCAGTCTTCTGTTGAGACTCCTGAAAATCAAGCTGTTGAAAATTCATCCGATACAGACTTCTCAGCAACTCCGGTTGTCTCCCCTGTCGGAGAAAGTTCTGAAGTTTCTCAACCTGTTCTTGTTGAAGAAGAAATTCTCATTGAAGACAATGCTAGCGAGATGAGTGAAGTAGAGTCTAGCGTTGAACCCGAGTCTTACTCTACTGAAGAAATAGAACCCACTGTCGAAGAACCTGCACAGTAATTTGAAGTTGGATTTAAAGTTGGGTTTGAGCAAATTGAGAGGGGAAATTTTTCCCCAATAGGTCAGCTTCTCACCTTTTGTTAAATTAGAACACTTAAGTATCCCCTGCTTTGTGCGGGGGATTCTCAATTTAGAAAACTATACCCAAAAATAAACTCAGTACATTTGGAGAAAATATGAGCAAAACTCAATCAAAAGCAACTTTAGAGATTAATCAAACTTTCAAAGTTAAAGAATTTGTAGAAGCAATTTTGTTATTTTCTATCTCAGCCGGAATGAGTTGGTATCTAGATATGATTCAGCTGACTACAACACCCATAATGGTGGGAATCGGTTTGATAGTAGCCGGAATTAGCATTGGATATTCTACTCTAGAAACGGTTTTAATTGCCTGGACAGTGTTAACCCTAGTCAGTGTGATTTTGATTGCCTCAATCGCGATTTTTGTCCCCCTAACGGCACTAAAAATTTCGGCAATTTCGATGATTAGCCTTCTCGTGGGCGGCACAAGTGGAAGTGTGATGTTTTGGTTAATTCAAAGAAGATTATTTCTGAGTTTGGGTCGAACTAAAGGAATTGTGGTTGCCAGCTTGATGATTGCTTTAGGTCTGCTTTTATCCTTCTAGTCTCACCAATCTTGATTGGAGATTTTATGGAAATTATCTTGACTCTGAGTTTGCTAGTTGTCGCCTTAATTGCCTTTATTTTTGAATGGCTTCCGGTTGATATTACCGCGATTTGTGTCACTGTTGCTTTAATGGTATTCGGATTGGTGACACCGGAAGAAGGAATTGCGGGTTTTGGCAACTCAGCAACCATTACCGTCATGGCAATGTTTATTTTGAGTGCAGGAATTACCCGTACAGGCGTTGTACAAATTGCCCGAGATGGATTAACAAAATGGGGCGGAAAAAACCTAACTCAGCAAATTATTGCGATGGGAATTATTGTTGGCCCGATTAGCGGTGTGATTAATAATACTGCTGTGGTAGCTATTTTTTTACCGATTATTGAAGACTGGTGCAAAAAACAACGAATTTCAGTTTCTAAGTTGTTAATGCCGCTTTCTTTTGTGACGATTTTAGGAGGGATGATTACTTTAATCGGAACGTCTACTAATATTTTAGCAAGCGGTGTTTCTAAAAAGTTAGGATATGGTGAATTTAGTATTTTTCAGTTTACAAAGCTCGGAATTATTACTTTTATTATTGGTTTAATTTATTTGGCTTTTATTGCCCCGAAACTCATTCCCAATCGTCAACCCCTAACGAATGAATTTCTAGGTCAAGATTATGATATTAAAGAGTATTTTACCGAATTAATTATTACCCCTCGTTCCAGTCTCGTTGGACAAACTCTCAGCCGCAGTGAAATTCAACGTAAGTTTGATCTTGATGTTCTAGAAGTCATTCAAAATAACGTGCGTTTTTCTCAACCTTTGGGCGATAAAGTTTTAGGCGTTGGGGATATTTTAGTAATTCGGAGTAGTAAAGAAGACTTACTGAAAATTCGAGAAGAACGAGGGTTAAGTTTGTTACCAGATATTCAGTTTAAAACTGATCAAATTGAATCCATTTTAACCTCGGAAGAAGAAAAAATAGGAGAAGTTTTAATTTTATCAAACTCTCGTTTAATTGGAACAACACTCAAAGATTTACGCTTCCGACAACGATATAATGCAACGGTTTTAGCAATTCGTAGAGGGGCAGAATTATTACAAGGTCGTTTAGGTCGAATTCCGTTAAGATTTGGTGATTTGTTATTAGTTCAAGGGCCAAAACAAAGTTTTATTGGTTTACAAACCACTCGAGAACTTCTAGTTTTAGAACAACAAAATGTTGAAACTATTCGTACTGATAAAGCATTAATTGCGGTATTAATTACCATTGCGGTTATTCTGGTTGCGGCTTTCAACTGGCTACCTATTTTAGTGACTGCTTTAACTGGGGTAATATTAATGATTATTACAGGTTGTCTTAAACCGGGTGAAATTTATGGTGCAGTGCGTTGGGATGTGATTTTTTTATTAGCAGGTTTGATTCCTTTAGGAACTGCAATGGATAAATCGGGCGCAACTGAATTACTCGCTAACTTTGTTGTGGGTTTAGGCGGTAATCTTTCGGGTTATTGGATTTTAACCTTTTTCTTTATTGCCACTTCTCTACTCACCGAAATTCTCTCTAATAATGCTTCTGTGGTGTTGATGATTCCGATTGCAGTAGAAGTTGCGAATAGTTTAAATCTCAATCCTTTAGCGTTTATGTTTGCCGTTACATTTGCTGCTTCTAATAGCTTTATGACTCCCATTGGCTATCAAACAAATACTATGGTTTACGGCCCTGGAGGGTACAAGTTTTTAGACTTCTTTCGTGTCGGTGCGCCTCTGAATTTATTGATGGCAATTGTCACACCTTTATTAATTGTGTGGCTGTATGGTTTACAACCAATTAATTAATCTTTTGATTCATTCCCTAAAGGTGAAAGTGGGGTTTGATCGTCTTTTTCTCTCAGAAGATAGAGGAAACGGGGTAAATTTTTTGAAAGTTTATTCCTAAAGCAGGATGATAGTCTAGCCCCAAGTTGATTATAGTAATAGAAGATTCAAATTTTGAATGTATTGATAATAGGAGATTAAAGTAATGCCTAGTGATATAAGAAATGAACAACAAAAAAATTCTGATATTCAACAACCCATGAACCCCGAGGAAGTTGATCCTCAACAAAAGCGCGAACACAAAGCAGAATTAAGAGAAAAGGGAAATAAGCTCACGGGGAACCCAGGTGAACGCATTGATGATTCGATGTCTATCGAAGAAAAGGCGAAACAAGTCGCTGTTGACGCGCCCGACCCGACAGGAGATCAGGTGGTGGTTCCCACATATTTTATCGCAGAAGGTGAAGACGGGGAAAAAGAAGCGTTACACCATGTCAAAGATGCTGAAGAAATTTCTGATGTCATTCGTCAAGCGCGAATGGATGAAGACGGCAATCGCCAATGGCGGTAAACTTGATAGCTTTATCAATATAATCCCCATTAATCAGTAATGCAAGTCCTCTGTTTCTTGATGAAATAGGGGATTCAATCGACTAATCTTAATTAATTCTATACTCATCTTTTCCTTTTACTCAAACTCCGTTTCAATTAAGAGTTTGCCAATTTTATCATTAACAAGTTCTGAATATTCTGCCCTCAATAAATGACCCGCTTGGGCGAGATGAAGATGTTGGCTATTGGAGGAAAAATAATCAGCAAGTTCTTTTCCCCATCTAGCTGCACTACCTGAAGTTGTTGTTGCTTTAATTCGGGCTGATTCTGGTGATCGTCTTTGGGACTACTTTAAACCCTGCTCTTAGTTTAATTATACATTAATCACCCTTTAAAACTTAAACTTTTTTCAAAAACGTTCAACTTGGACTTGATTAAAAAAAAAATTGAGTTGAGTTGTTAATTGTCTCAAAAATAGGTTATCGTTAGTATTTATTTTGAGCAATGGATGCCAACGATGCAACTATTCAATTGGCTACCGGATAGCCCCATTGTTACCTTTACGATTTTACTCTTGGTTTCCCTCACATTACCGCCCTGGTTTGAACGTCTACGCCTTCCGGGTTTAGTCGGTTTATTATTAGCGGGTGTGGTTTTAGGAGAACATGGCTTAGGGTTATTAAATTCTCAGTCTGAAACCATGAAATTGCTGTCAGACATTGGGAAAATTTACTTAATGTTTGTGGCGGGTTTAGAAATTGACTTGGTGCAGTTTCAAAGCAAAAAAAATCGTTCCATCGGCTTTGGAATTTCGACCTTTATTTTTCCCATGCTGGCGGGAATTGCCATAGGTTTGTGGTTTGGTATGGGGTGGAATGCAGCGATTTTAATTGGTTCTTTACTTGCTTCTCATACACTGCTTGCTTATCCGATTGTGCAACGTTTAGGATTAATTGATACTGAACCTATTATTATCAGTGTGGGTGCCACGATTTTTACCAGTATTAGTGCTTTATTAGTTTTAGCAATTTGTGTGTCAGTTCAAGCCGGAGAATTTTCACTCTTTAGTTTGAGTTGGCAACTCGGAAGTCTAGCGATTTATTCTGCTATCGTTTTATTTGGGTTTGATTGGCTCGGAAAAGCCTATTTTAAACGCAATGGGAGTGAAGAAGGCAATCAATTTTTGTTTGTTTTATTATCTGTTTTTCTAGCTTCTGTTGGCGCTCAAATTATTCAAATTGATCAAATTGTCGGAGCATTTTTAGCAGGTTTAGCGGTTAACGATGCGGTGGGAAATAGCCTCGTTAAAGAAAAAGTGGAATTTGTCGGCAGTGTATTGTTTATTCCTTTTTTCTTTATTGCTATGGGTCTTTTTCTGAATGTCCCTGTTTTCATCTCAACCCTAACCACAAATTTTACTTTACCTTTAGCCATTGTTTTAGGATTAATTATTAGCAAATTTATTGCCGCCTGGGCTGTTAAACTACTCTACGGTTACAGCTTAGATGAAACTCTCTTGATTTGGTCACTTTCTCTCCCTCAAGTTGCCACAACTCTAGCAGCCGCTTTAGTGGGTTTTAATGTAGGTTTACTCAATGAACAAGTCTTTAATAGTATTATTGTTTTAATGTTAGCAACTTCGATTCTTGGGCCGTTGCTGACTCAACAATATGCGCCCCGTTTGCTGACCCTCAAACCTAAACCGCCTCTTAATCCTAATAAAGCTTTAATTTGGTGGGAAAATAGCCAACAACAAGCTGAAGAAGCACCCCCCTTTACTGTTGTTGTTCCCATTTCTAACCCTGATACTCAACGTTATTTAATGGAAATGGCGGCTTTAATTGCTCGTCACGAAAACGGTTCTATTGTCTCTTTAGCGATCGCAACTCACGCTCAAGTTCACATGGATGAACCCGAACTGCAAAGCACTTTACGGCAGAGTCGCGTCTTATTAAAACGTTCGGTAGAAGTTGGGAAAGCTTTTCAGATTAAAACCGATCCCATGCTACGAATTGATAGTGATGTCGCCACTGGAATTGTTCGGACAGCTTGCGAACAAGAGGCGAGTTTAATTGTCATGGGTTGGAGTGAAACCAGTAGTTTACGAGCGCGACTTTTTGGAACACTAATTGATAGTGTATTTTGGTCATCTCATTGTCCGGTAGCAGTGATGCGACTGTTACAAGAACCTGTGGAAATTCGCCAGATTTTAGTCTTAGTTAAAAGTATTGCACCGCGAACAATTAGAACCATTCGCTTTGCTCAACTTTTGGCTTATACTAATCAAGCAACGGTGACTTTATTACAGATTTGTCCGGCACAAACGACGAGTTATCAAATTAACCTCATCAAAAGAGAATTGACCGAAGTTCTCAGCGCTGAAAGTTCTGCGATCAAGACTAATGTGATCGTCAAGGCGACCAATGATGTTGTTGAAACGATTTTAAACCAAGCCAAAGGATTTGATCTCGTTGTTTTGCGATCGCAACGTCGGCGCACAGCAGGGGGTTTAGCGGTGAGTAGCGTTACCCATGAGGTCATGCAAAACCTAGAATGTTCGGTTGTGATGTTCGGTGAACCGCA
>Ga0207419_1000788_pt1 | contig 26417 bp, 26 predicted proteins | sample ElkSloMetagenome_4_FD_184723 | JGI IMG/M metagenome (GOLD analysis project Ga0207419, IMG submission 184723) | Hot spring microbial communities from Elkhorn Slough, Monterey Bay, USA - MD2A (version 2) | ecosystem: Environmental > Aquatic > Marine > Intertidal zone > Estuary: Microbial mat ... | reverse complement strand
GAGCCGGTCAACGCGGTCACCAATCTGGCGTTCATCATTGCCGCCCTGTTTTTCTGGCGGCGCAGCGCAGGGTTCCCGCTGGCGCGGACGCTTACGGTGATCCTTTTCGCGATCGGCGTGGGCAGCTACCTGTTTCACACCCACGCAACTGCATGGGCGCTCTTGCTGGATGTGGTGCCGATCGCCGCGTTCATTCTTGTCTATCTCTTCGCGGTGAACCGTGACGTGGTCGGGATGAACGGCTGGTTCGCCTTTTCGGCCACCTGCCTCTTTGTGCCTTATGCGGCGGCCGTGGTGTGGCTGACGGCGCGACTGCCTTTCTTCAATATCTCGGGGTTCTATTGGACGGTGCCCCTTCTGCTTTGCATCTATGCCGTTCCGCTGCGCCACAGGCGCGGAATCGCCACCGGGTTCCTGATCGGTGCGGCGATCCTGACATTGTCGATCAGCCTGCGCTCTATCGATGAAATCCTGTGCGATACGATCCCGCTGGGCACGCATTTTCTATGGCATATCCTCAATGGGGTGATGCTGGGCTGGATGATCCATGTTTACATCCGCCATATGCTTGCGACCGCGCCCATGCAGCGGTAAAGCCAACGGAACAGTCAAACCGGAGAGTTTCTTCATGTCGATCGACACCGAAACCGCCCGCCGTGTGGCCAAGCTGGCCCGCATCAAGGTGGAAGACGACGCCCTGCCTGCGCTCGCATCCGAATTCAACGCGATCCTCGGCTTCATCGAACAATTGGGCGAGGTCGACGTGGACGGTGTCGCGCCGATGACCTCTGTCACGCCCCAGCGTCTGAAGCGCCGGGACGATGTCGTGACCGACGGTCACCAGCAAGAGGCTGTCCTGAAAAACGCGCCTGATGCACGTGAGGGCTTTTTTGCCGTTCCGAAGGTGGTTGAGTGATGTCCGACCTGACCAAGCTGACCATCGCGCAGGCGCGCGACGCCATGCGCAAGGGCGAGACGACAAGCGCCGAAATCACCGCGGATTGCCTGACCGCGATCGAGCGCGCCGGCGCTTTGGGTGCGTTCGTTCACAACACACCCGAAATCGCGACGGAGCAGGCGAAATCCGCGGACACGCGGATCAAGGGCGGCGACGCACCCGCGATGTGCGGTATCCCGCTTGGCATCAAGGACCTTTTCTGCACCAAAGGTGTCCCGAGCCAGGCCGCCTCGCGTATCCTCGACGGCTTTGCACCGGAATACGAATCCACCGTGACGACCCAGTTGTTCGACGCGGGCGCGGTGATGCTGGGCAAGTTGAACATGGACGAGTTCGCCATGGGCTCGTCCAATGAAACCTCGGTCTATGGCAATGCCGTGAACCCGTGGCGGCGCAGCGGTGATGAGGCCGCGCTGACGCCGGGCGGTTCATCCGGTGGCTCGGCCTCGGCTGTTGCGGCCGACCTCTGCCTCGCCGCGACAGGAACCGATACGGGCGGATCGATCCGCCAGCCTGCGGCCTTCACCGGTATTACAGGAATGAAGCCGACCTACGGCCGTGTCTCGCGCTGGGGGATCGTGGCGTTCGCCTCGTCCCTCGATCAGGCCGGACCGATGACCAAGGATGTACGCGACGCGGCGATCATGCTGCAGGCGATGTGCGGGCACGATCCCAAGGACAGCACCAGCGCCGATCTGCCTGTGCCGGATTTCGAGGCTGCGCTGACCGGCGACATCAAGGGCAAGACAATCGGTATCCCCAAGGAATACCGGATGGATGGCATGCCCGATGAGATCGAAAAGCTCTGGGCGGACGGCACGGCGATGCTGAAGGACGCAGGGGCCAGGATCGTCGATATCAGCCTGCCGCATACGAAATACGCACTGCCGGCCTATTATGTGATCGCGCCCGCCGAGGCGTCGTCCAACCTTGCCCGCTATGACGGCGTGCGGTTCGGGCACCGCGCAAAGCTGGCCCAGGGCGACGGCATTACCGAGATGTACGAAAAGACCCGTGCCGAAGGCTTCGGGGCCGAAGTGCAGCGCCGGGTGATGGTGGGTACCTATGTGCTGTCCGCCGGTTTCTACGACGCCTATTATAACCGCGCGCGAAAGGTACGGGCGCTCATCAAGCGCGACTTCGATCAGGTCTATGCAGATGGTGTCGACGCGATCCTGACGCCGGCGACACCGTCGGCCGCGTTCGCGCTGGGCGAGATGGTGGATGCAGACCCGATCCAGATGTACCTCAATGACGTTTTCACCGTGACGGTGAACCTTGCGGGTTTGCCGGGGATCTCGGTGCCGACGGGGCTGGACGAACAGGGCTTGCCGCTTGGGCTGCAACTGATCGGACGCCCGTGGGAAGAGGCGGAATTGCTGAACACCGCCTATGCGCTCGAGCAGGCTGCCGGATTTGTGGCCAAGCCCGAAAAGTGGTGGTAAGCTTTCGACAAAATCTGAGGCGTGTTTGGCGGCAGTTATGAAAACGACCGGTATTTTATTGTTGGTGACAGTCGCGGGCCTCGCCGCTTGCGCGCCCGCGGCACCTGCGCCACGCGGCATCGGCTTTGATGATGCAACCGACAGGGCGATCCGTGATGCGCAGCTTTCTTCTCCCCAGTCGATCATTCCGCAGGCACGGGTGAATTCCATTCCGGGAACGACACCGATTCCGATCGCGCAGGCGGGGCCGCAAGGCGTGCAGAGCAGCGATCTGGCAGCGGCGGGAATCGGGCAGGGCCCCGGTGTCGATCCGGCGCGCACCCCAGGGGTGGATGCCAACCCCAACAATCCCGCGCCACAGCTCAACGGGACGGTGGCGCTGTCTGACGAACAGAATTTCGACGCTGTCTCAAGCCGCGAGACCATCGAAAGCGATGCCGAGCGCCGGGCCGCGCAGGCGGCCATTCGCCAGCAGGTCAACCCGACCGCCCTGCCGGATCGTCCCGCCAACGTGGGCCCCAATATCGTGGAATATGCACTGAACGCACCCAACGCGAAGGGCCAGGAGTGGTACAGCCGTTCGCTTTTGACCACGCAGGCACGATCCCAGCGGAATTGCGCGCAATACGCGACCGATGACGATGCGCAACGCGATTTCCTTGCCCGTGGCGGGCCAGAGCGTGACCGGCGGGGGCTTGACCCTGATGGGGACGGGTTCGCCTGCGGATGGGATCCCGCACCCTTCATCGCGGCCTTCCGCAACTGAGACCAAGAACCATCGCCTCGCCCAATTGCGGGCCGCGGCGTCACGGGGCGACACCGGATATCGTTGTCATACACTACACGGCGATGCGATCGGCTGAGGCCGCGGTGGACACGCTTTGCAACCCCGAGACAGAGGTATCGGCACATTATCTTGTCGCCGAAGACGGAACCGTGATCTCGCTTGTGCCCGAGGCGCAGCGGGCCTGGCATGCAGGGGCGGGCGCGTGGGGACAGGTCACCGATGTGAACAGCCGCTCGATCGGGATCGAACTGGCGAACACTGGTGTCACGCCTTTTCCGGCGCCACAGATGGATGCGCTGACCGCGCTGCTGTCGGACATCCTGGGCCGCTGGCGGATTCCGCCCGAACGCGTGATCGGCCATTCCGACCTCGCACCCGGTCGCAAGATCGATCCCGGTCCGCGGTTCGACTGGCGCAGGCTTGCAAGACTGGGCCTGTCGGTCTGGCCGGAGGTGGCGGTGTCCGAAGAGATGGATGATGGCACCTTCGTCGACCTGATGCACAGCTTTGGCTGTACAGCGACGGACGATCCAGATCTGTTGCTCAGGACGTTGCGGCTGCGGTTCCGGCCGCGCCACGAGGGGCCGCGCGATGCTACGGATGCAGCGCTTATCCGCGATCTCGCCAGACGCTTTCCCGTTGACGTGACGGACCCGAGCACCTAACTGCGTGGCTGCGCGGATGGCTGGATGGCCGCGGGCCTGATGGTTCGAGGAAAGTCCGGACTCCAAAAAGCACGGTGCCGGGTAACGCCCGGCGGGGGCAACCCCAGGGAAAGCGCCACAGAAAACAGACTACCCCGACCTGTTCGGGGAAAAGGTGAAACGGTGGGGTAAGAGCCCACCGCGCAGGTGGCAACACCGGCGGCATGGCAAGCCCCACCGGGAGCAATGCCAAATAGGGACCACGCGCGGTGGTGATCCTGCTTGCAGGATATCAGCCGCAGGCAGGCTTGAGGCCTATGTGGTTCGGGTTGGCAGCCAGAGGGCGTCTGGTAACAGGCGCTCCAGACGAATGGTCATCCAGACGCGGGTCTCCGCGTTGGACAGAATCCGGCTTACAGGCCATCCGCGCATTATCCCCGCCCTGACGGTTCTTTGCGGTTGACTCGGCCCGGTCGGAAGGTAAAAGGCAGCTTCAATCGAGATTCATGCGCAGTGCCCGAAAGCGGCCCGCAATCAGGAGAGATGAGACATGGCGAAGCCAACCACCATCAAGATCCGCCTCAACTCCACCGCGGGGACCGGGCATTTCTACGTGACGAAAAAGAACGCGCGCACCATGACCGAAAAGATGGTCATCAAAAAGTATGACCCCGTGGCGCGCAAGCACGTGGACTACAAGGAAGGCAAGATCAAGTAAACGATCTGCCGGACGGGACAGTGACGGGGCCGCACGATCGTGCGGCCCTTTTTCTTTGGTCGAAGCGGGGTGCCCCACGCTGCGCGGGGGGCATAACCTTGCCGCAGCGGACAGGCAGAATGCTTGCAGCCCAGCATGATAATCCGGTTCATCCGGGGCGGCTCGAAACGGGCAAAAGAAAAGGGGCCGGTGTTTCCACCGACCCCGCTGTTGTCAAATCATGCGCCTGTTATTCGCGGCTGCCGAACAACTGCAGCAGGAACATGAACATGTTGATGAAGTTCAGGTAGAGGTTCAGCGCGCCCATGATGGCGGCTTTGCCCAGCCATTCGCTGTCACCGTGCTGTGCGTGCGCGACGTATTCCGACTTGATACGCTGCGTGTCATAGGCGGTCAGGCCTGCGAAGATCAGCACACCCAGGATCGAGATCGCGAACATGATCGCGGGCGACTGCAGGAACAGGTTGACGATCATTGCGACCAGCAGGCCAATCACGCCCATCACAAGGAAGGTGCCCCAGCCCGACAGGTCTTTCTTGGTCGTGTAACCATAAAGGCTCAGACCGGCGAAAGCGATCGACGTGATCAGGAAGACGTTCGCGATCGAAAGACCTGTGAACGCCACGAAGATCCACGACAGCGACAGACCCATGACAGCTGCGAAGGCATAAAAGAAGGTCTGTGCCGCAGCAGCCGAGAAACGATTGATCATCGCACCGAAGCCGAAGACCATCGCGAGCGGCGCGAACATTACGATCCAGCCCAGAATGTTGGGCTGCAGGGTTACAGGATCACGGAACACCGCAAGCAGGGCGGGCGATGTACCCACCGCCCATGCCACGGCGAAAGTGATCAGCATGCCTACGGACATCGTGCCGTAGACTTTGTTCATATGGGCGCGAAGCCCTTCATCAACAGCGGCCGTGCGGACCCCACCGACCGTTCTTGCTGTCTCATATTGAGCCATATTGACCTCCAAATAATCAGCGGCGCCGAACCTCCGGCATCCTCGCGTAACATATTGGCAGGCGCACGGCTTAATTCAAGATCAACTTTATACTATCGGTCTTGGTTACAGTGCTTTGGGCCGTAATGTCGCAGCTTGGTGCGCCGCAATACTAGCCGCGCGGGTGCGCCGGAACGTCCCAGGGTGCGCGGCGTGCCTCGGCGTGGGCGGCCTTTGGCGTGATACCGATGTCGCGCAACAGGTGTTCGGGCAGGGCGCCCAGCGCCTGGCGCTGCCGGCTGACAGCGAACATATCGCGCAGAGCATTCACAAAGCTCATGGCAGGGTGGTTGGCGGCGACTCGGCCGCTGGTGTGGTGGGTCAGGGTGCTCATATCATATCTCCTATCGTGATGTATTCCATCCCGCTCATTTCAATGGTTGATACATAGGAGTGGCTCTGGCATAAGAAAAACGAATACTTTTGAATTTAATTATCAAGGAATTTGATATGCCGAGGAATCTGGATCTCACCGCGCTAAGGTCGTTCGTGGCGGTGGCCGACAGTGGCGGGGTGACCCGTGCGGCAGGCATGCTCAACCTGACCCAGTCGGCGGTATCGATGCAGTTGAAGCGGCTTGAGGATGCGCTGGACCAGAAGCTGCTCGACCGCTCCGCGCGTACCATCGCAGTTACCCCCGCGGGCGAGCAAGTGCTGGGCTATGCGCGCAAGCTGCTCAAGATCAACGACGAGGTGTTCAGCCGCCTGACGGCCACGGAATATGAGGGAGAGTTGCGTCTGGGTGTGCCACACGACATCATCTATCCGGCTATCCCAAGCGTCCTGAAACGCTTTGCCGCCGAGTTTCCCCGCATGCATGTCCGGCTGATCTCGGCGCCGACGCGCAAGCTTCTGGATATGTTCGCCCGCGGCGAGGTCGATCTGATCCTGACGACCGAGGAAAACTGCGGCCCCGGAGGACGTGTGCTTGTCGAACTGCCCCTGCTCTGGATCGGGGCACTGAACGGGACTGCCTGGCGCAAGACACCACTGCCGATCGCGTTCTGTAGCAACTGCATCTTTCGCAGCGGGGTGCTGCGCGCGCTGAATGCCCATGGCAACGACTGGTACATGTCGGTCGATTCCGAGATGGACAATGCGGTCGAGGCGGCCGTCAGCGCCGATCTTGCCGTCCATGTGGCGCTGAAGGGCAGCCTGCCGCCACATACCGAGGTGATCGACCATGGCGGCCTGTTGCCGGCCCTGAAGGTGCAGAACATAAATCTCTACGTGCTCGAACCCGACAGCCACCCAAGCAAGATGATGGCCGATATCGTGGCCCATGCCTATGCCATGCCACCCGCGATGCCGAAGATGGCTATGGCGTGACGACGACCTTGCCGGTGGACTGGCGGCTGCGCATCAATTCCAGCGCCTCCGCACTCTTGTTCAGCGGGACGACATGGCTGATGTGCGGGGCCAGGCGACCCTCGGCGTGCCATTGCATCAATTCCAAGAGGCTTCGGGACAGGGCGTCCGCATTGAACTGCAAATAGCCGCCCCAGTAAAAGCCGATCACGGTGATATTCTTGACCAGCAAGATGTTGGCCGGGATCTGCGGCACAGTCCCACTGGCAAAACCGATCACGATCACCCGCGCCTCGCGGTTGCATGCGCCGAGCGCTGCTGTGAATGCGTCACCTCCGACCGGGTCATAAACCACATCCGCGCCACCAAGCGCCTTGACCGCGGCTTTGATATCCGCGGCTTCACTGTCGATCAGGTGGTCCGCACCGGCGGCCTTGGCCACCGCCAGCTTGTCTGCACCGCGGGCCACCGCGATGACGCGCGCGCCCATGGCCTTGCCGATCTCGACCGCGGTCAGGCCGACCCCGCCCGCTGCACCGAGAACCAGCAATGTCTCATCTGGCTTCAGTTGAGCGCGCCGCGTCAGCGCCAGATGAGACGTCCCGTAGGCGACCATAAAGCCGGCGGCAGTGACGTCATCCATGCTATCGGGGACAGGGCGGCAAAGCGCGGCGGTGAAAACCCCGTAATCGGCAAGCCCGCCCTGACCACCGAAGACCGCCACGCGGGTCCCGATGGGCGGCGTGGAGACCCCCGGGCCATGGGCGATGACCTTGCCGCAGACTTCCATGCCAAGGGTAAAGGGTGGTGCGGGCGTGTCCTGATACTTGCCCTCGGCCATGAGCAGATCCGCAAAATTGAGGCCGCAGGCCCCGATCTCGAGCAGGACTTGCCCGGTGCCTGGCGATGGGGTTTCGACCTCTTCAACTTTCGGTGGTGTGTTGAAGTCTTTGACCTGAAAGGCCTGCATTTCGTGGCGCCCTTGCAATATTAACGATTTCATAAGGCTTATGCTTGTCTGATTTCGCAATGTAAAACGGTTCCATGCAGGGGGATCAGGGCAAAAAACGGCCTGTCTGCCTGTCCTAAAGGTAAGGCGATGGCCTGCAACCGTTGCGTGTTGTCCCGCTTCCGGTACACACTACCAATATGAACAAGATTGCGGAGTGGCACTGCAATGACGCACACACGCCGCAGACGCCGGGATCATGAAGAGTGAGGACGTCGTATGAAACACCCTGTTGATGTGCATGTAGGGAAACGGATCCGGCATCGCCGCTGGATGAATGGAACGACACAACAGCAGCTTGCCGAAGCTGTCGGGATCAAGTTCCAGCAGATACAGAAGTACGAAACCGGTATGAACCGGGTCAGTGCGTCACGTCTGTGGGATATCGCCAGTGTATTGAATGTAAACGTTTCTTTCTTCTTCGAAGGACTTGACGAGGGCAAGCTTGCTGCCGGCAACGGGTCCGACCTGCCCGGCGATATTCTGACGGACAAGGAAGCGTTGGAGCTTTTGCGGTCCTACTACGCGATCCCGGAAAACCAGCGCCGGCGCCTCTTCGATCTGGCGCGCGTTCTGAGCGAAGCTGCCTGAGGCGCGCGCCATACGCTTGACCTTGTGCCCCGCATGACGGTACCGCCTTTCGCAGTGTAGCCGGAAATGCAGGGCACCATATGACCGTCGATGAATCAACCCAAGCGGAACTGGTGCGTGTCGCTCACGCTTTGGCCGAGGCCGCGCGACCAGTGACATTGGCGTATTTTCGCGCATCCGATCTGGTTGCCGAGGACAAGGACGGTTCGCACTTCGATCCGGTCACGGTCGCCGACCGGTCTGCCGAGGCGGCGATGCGGGCTGTTCTTGCCGAATTGCGGCCCGACGATGCGGTCGTCGGCGAAGAACACGGCGCCACAGTCGGGACAACCGGTTTCACGTGGGTTCTCGATCCCATTGACGGCACCCGAGGGTATATCAGCGGCACGCCGACATGGGGGATCCTGATTTCGGTCGCGGATGCGACCGGTCCGCTTTTCGGCATCATCGACCAACCCTATATCGGCGAGCGGTTTTCCGGTGGCTTCGGCAATGCGCAAATAGACGGGCCGGGGGGTGCGCGGGGTCTGGTCACCCGAAAGACGCGGAACCTGTCCGATGCGACCGTCATGACGACATTCCCCGAGGTCGGTAGCCAGGTCGAAGCTCGCGCCTTTCAAGCGGTTGCATCGCAGGCCAGACTGACGCGCTACGGGATGGATTGCTATGCCTATGCGCTGCTGGCGGCGGGTCACATTGATCTGGTGATCGAAGCGGGGCTTCAGGCCTACGATATTCAGGCCCCCATCGCTGTCGTCACCGCTGCAGGCGGTTTGGTCACCAATTGGCAGGGTGGACCGGCGCACGACGGCGGCAGGGTCGTCGCCGCCGCGAACACGGACATACATGCCGCAGCATTGGCGATCTTACGGGATGCCCCCGAGTCCTGAAATACCGGTCTGGAAAGCCGACTGCACGGTCCCGCCAGGATGACGCGCGGCACGCACCACACGTATCGCCGGACGGGGCGTCACCGCCGCTTCGCGATTGAATCCGCTTGCGCCTGACACCAATGTCAGTGCAGTCCGCGGCACGGCGCCGACAGCCCGGTATATACTAGCCACGCAGGAACGCGCCGAAGTCTTCGGCGCGGTCAAACTCTGGCCACAAAAATTGGCTTACTGGCCTTCGTGCATCAAGGAATGATTACGATGAAAGCTTTGCTTGCGCTTGTCGCGTGTCTGCTGGTTTCGGGCTGTATCGCAGTTGTGCCGATCCCCATCGCGGCCACCGCCACGGCCACGCGGGCGCCTGACACCTCGATCCCGGTACGCGCGACGGATAGTTTCACCAACCGCATCAACGCCTTTCGCGCCAGCCAGGGCGCGGGCCCGGTGCGTCAGAGCGCCATACTGACACGGGCGGCGCAGGCCCATGCGCAAGATATGTCCGATCGCGGGTACTTTTCCCATCGGTCCCGTGGCGGACCGAACGGCGAGACCCTCATGGCACGGTCACGTGCCGCGGGCTGCAATGTACGCGCCGTTGCCGAGAATATCGCGAAAGGTCAGCGGGGCGAGGCTGAGGTGCTGGAAGACTGGGCCAATTCATCGGGGCACCGCCGTAACATGCTCAACCGGCGCATGACCGACTACGGACTGGGACGTGCCGGTGATATCTGGGTGCTCAAACTCTCGTCGGGTTGCTAGCCCCGGCGCACGCCGGCGACCCACACATCCCGGATCGCGCGGTCGTCGCCCATCATGATGGTCGGAAAGACAGCATCCCAGATATCCGCAGCCTGGCCTGCGCGCTGTGCGATCGCCGGCGTTGAATCGAGGTCGAGCACCGTGATATCGGCCATCGCCCCTTCACCCAGATGCCCGATCTCGCCCGACATTTTCAATGCCGCGGCCGCGCCCTCGGTCGCCAGCCAAATCAATTGACTGGGATGCAGCGCGCTGCCGCGCAACTGTCCGACTTCATAGGCCGCGGCCATCGTGCGCAGCATCGAAAACGATGACCCGCCCCCGGTATCGGTGGCCAGCCCCGTCGTGATCCCGCGCTGCGCGAGGCCAGCCACATCGCACAATCCCGATCCGATGAAGAGGTTCGAGGTCGGGCAATGCGCAACAGCCGCACCGACCTCGGCCAGCCGGTCGATCTCGCGCGGGTCCAGATGAATCGCATGCCCATAGAGCCCCCGTGCGCCCAGCAGACCGAAGGCTTCGTAGGTATCGAGGTAGTCGCGGGCCTCGGGAAAGAGCGTGCGCATCCACGCGATCTCCGGCACCTGCTCGGACAGGTGTGTCTGCATCAGGCAATCGGGATGCTCGGCCCAAAGCGCCCCGAGTGCTTGCAACTGATCCGGTGTCGAGGTCGGCGAGAACCGTGGCGTGATCGCATAGGACGCCCGCCCCACCCCATGCCATTTGCCCAACAGTGACTTGCTGTCGTCATAGGCCGATTGCGCGGTGTCGCGCAGGGTGTCGGGCGCATTGCGATCCATGCAGGTCTTGCCCGCGACCACGGCCATGTTCCGCTGGGCGGCCGCTTCGAAAAACGCATCCACGCTTTCGACATGGATCGTGCAGAAACTGGCAAGCGTGGTCGTCCCGTGTGCCAGTGCCAGATCGAGCGTTCGGTTGGCGATCTCGTCGGCGTATGACTTGTCGCCAAAGCGGGCCTCTTCGGGGAAGGTATAGGTGTTGAGCCAGTCGATCAGCTGCTTGCCCCAACTCGCGATGATTCCGGTCTGCGGGTAATGCATATGCGCATCCACGAATCCCGCCGTGACAAGGGCGTCGCCGTAGTCGATGACCTTGGCGTCCGGGTGCGCGGCGCGCAGATCGGCACCGCTTCCCGTTGCCGCGATCCTGTCACCCGCGATCAACACGCCACCGGCGCTGTCGAACGACACTGCCTGCATCGGATCACCGATCATCGGATTGCCTGCAAACCCAAGGGTCTGCCCGAGAAGTAATCGCTTGTTCATACGCACAAGCATATGGCCGGCACAGGGCGGGGTAAATCGCCGAATGGCGTTGTCTGTGTGGGGCAGATGCGTATTGTGCGGGGACAATAAGGGGCGACGATGGCCGAAGAAGCACCTGAAAACGAAAACGAAGCATGGGGCGTCACCGAGCGGTTGCTCGCTGATGTGCGCGCCGCGCTTCAGGCATCCGACAGTGCCAGGCTTTCGGAACTGCTCGATGATCGTCACGCCGCCGACATTGCCCATCTTCTCGAACAGGTCGACACCCGTGAGCGCCGCGATCTGCTGACGCAATGGCCGGGCAACCTTGATGGCGAGGTGCTGTCGGAGCTCAAGGAATCCCTGCGCGAAGAGGTGATCGAACAACTCGCCCCGACCGAACTGGCCGAAGCGGTCCGCGAACTGGACAGCGACGATGTGGTCGATCTGGTCGAATATCTCGACGATGACCAGCAGGGTGCGGTCCTCGATGCTCTGGATGCCACGGACCGCGTGGTCGTCGAACTCGCACTCACCTACCCCGAGGAATCGGCCGGTCGCCACATGCAGTCGGAACTTGTGCGTGCGCCCGAACACTGGACCGTGGGCGAGACCATCGATTATCTGCGCTCGGACGTGATGTTGCCCGACCAGTTCTATCACGTGATCCTGGTCGATCCGCGCCTCAAGGCCACGGGCTATGTCACACTGGGGCGTATCCTCAGCCATCCGCGTGACAAGCCGCTCAAGGATCTGGCCGAGGACAGCTTTCGCACCTTCCACGTGGCGCAAGATGTCGAAGAGGTCGCGCAGGCGGTCAATCACTACCACATGATCACCGCACCCGTGGTGGACGACAACGACCGGCTTGTCGGCGTGATCACCATCGACGATGCGATGATGTTTCTCGAGGAAGAAGCCGAGGAAGACATCCTCCGTCTGGCCGGCGTGGGCGAGGGAAGCTTTTCGGACAAGGTCATCAACACGACCAGGCAACGCTTTCCATGGCTCGCGGTCAATCTGGTGACGGCGATCCTGGCGTCGATGGTCATCGCGCTTTTCGAGGAAACCATCGCCGGGCTCGTCGCACTGGCCGTGCTGATGCCGATCGTCGCCTCCATGGGCGGCAATGCGGGAACGCAGTCGCTGACCGTTGCAGTGCGCGCGCTGGCCACGCGCGATCTGACCACGGCCAACGTCTGGCGCGTGATCCGGCGCGAGGTTCTGGTGGGCCTGATCAACGGTCTCGCCTTCGCGGTGGTGATGGGCGTCGTTGGCGTGGTCTGGTTCGGATCACCCATGCTGGGGGTCGTGATCGGTGTGGCGATGGTGATCAATCTGGTCATCGCGGGGTTTGCCGGCACCGTCATTCCGGTCGTGCTGGAAAAGCTCGGCTTCGATCCGGCCCTCGCTTCGGGCGCATTCGTGACGACCGTCACGGATGTGGTCGGCTTTTTCGCCTTTCTCGGGCTCGCCGCGCTATGGCTGCTGTGATCGACAAGGCGGCGGCCCGCAAGGCCGCCTTCGCCCGCCGTCGTGAGACGCACAGACCCGGTAGCGCGACAGCCGGCTACCTCAGCGAGGTGCTCGCCGGTTATCGCGGTGTTCCGCTGGCAGGCTATATGCCGATCCGGACCGAGATCGACCCGCTTCCTTCCATGCAGGAGGCGGCAGCTTACGGTCCCGTCGGCGTGCCCGTCATCATGGGCAAGGACAGGCCGCTCGCTTTCCGGTGCTGGTCCCCCGATAGCATCATGATTGCGGGCACCTTCGGCGCGTTGATCCCCGAAACCGGCGACTGGATGACACCGGAAATCGTCATCGTTCCGCTGGTCGCCTTCACAAGCCGGGGCGGGCGGCTCGGCTACGGTGGCGGCTTTTATGACAGGACTCTCGAAAAACTCCGCGCAACACATCCAACCATGGCGATCGGATTCGCCTATGCCGCACAGGAAGACGCGGACCTGCCGCTCGAAGCCACCGATCAGCCGCTTGACCTGATCGTCACCGAACAAGGCATCATCACGCCCTGATCTTCTCATGTTTCAAAATACCTCGGGGGAGTCCCGGACTTGCTCCGGGACGGGGGCGGCGCCCCCGCTGATCCTTCAGCTTGCCGCGTCGAAAGACGCTATCACGTCGTCCGGGGCTTCGAAGTTCGCCGTGACACGCTGGATGTCGTCGTCTTCTTCCAGAGTGTCGAGCAGCTTCATCAGCTTGGTCAGACCCTCAAGGTCGACTTCTGTCGTGATGTTGGGTTGCCAGATCAGTTTGGTGCTTTCGCTTTCGCCAAGCGACTCTTCCAGCGCGTTTGAGACCTCGTTCAGGTCGGTATCCGCGCAGATGATCACGTGGTTTTCCTCGTCGGACTGCACATCTTCCGCACCGGCCTCGATCGCGGCCATCATCACAGTATCCGCGTCGCCGACGGACGCGGGGTAGATCACCTCGCCCTTGCGGTCGAACATGAAACCGACAGAACCGGTTTCGCCAAGGTTGCCGCCGTTTTTTGAAAAGGTCGACCGCACGGTCGACGCCGTCCGGTTGCGGTTGTCGGTCATCGCCTCGACGATCACCGCGACCCCGTTCGGACCATAGCCTTCATAGCGGATCTCTTCATAGCTTTCAGCATCGCCGCCCTGCGACTTCTTGATCGCGCGGTCGATCACGTCCTTGGGCATCGAATTCGACTTGGCTTCCTTTACCGCAAGGCGCAGGCGGGGGTTCTTGTCGGGATCGGGGTCGCCCATCTTGGCCGCGACGGTGATCTCCTTCGAGAGTTTCGAGAAGAGCTTGGAACGCAGTTTGTCCTGCCGCCCCTTGCGGTGCTGGATGTTTGCCCATTTGGAATGGCCGGCCATGAAGAAACCCCGTCTCGTGATCGCCAGAAAATCTGCGTCTCTATATGGCATAGCCGTTGCGGCCCGCAACCCCGCCTAGAGCGGCCAGACAAGCGGGATCACGAAGGATGCGATGGGCGCCAACGTGAGGTTCAGGGGAATGCCGAACCTGAGAAAATCGGCGAACTTGTAGCCGCCGGGGCCATAGACCAGCGTGTTGGTCTGATAGCCGATCGGGGTGGCGAAACTGGCGCTTGCCGCGATCATCACCGCCACGACGAGGGGGCGCGGATCAACGCCGAGTGCAGCGGCTATGCCGATCGCGATGGGCGTCATCACAACGGCGACCGCATTGTTGGACACAAGCTCGGTCAGAATGCTGGACAGCAGATAGACCGTCAGGACGACAAAGAACGGTGGCAGCACCATCATCACAGGTGACAACGTATCGGCGATCATCGCGACCGCCCCCGACGATTGCAGGGCCGATCCTACACCCAGCATCGCGAAGATCAGGGCAAGCAGGCGACCGTCAATCACCGAGAACGCCTCGTCTGCATCGATACAGCGTGTGAGCAGGACCAGCGTCACACCCAGCATTGCCAAAAGAAGGATGGGTGCGATGTTCAGCGCCGCCAGCACCACGACCCCCAACAGGACGGCCACCGCAACCCACGCCTTGTTCCGTCGGAACGCGCGTTGCGAGGCCGCCGATACGTCGCCGAGGTTCATGTCCTCTGCAAGGCGCTGGATGTCCTCGGGCGCCCCCTCCAGCAGGACCGTATCACCGACCCGGATCACGATATCGTCGATCTGCTGGCTGATGTTGGCATCCCGCCTGTGCACCGCCAGCGGATAGACCGCATAGCGGCGGCGCAGCCGCATCGCCCCCACGCGCCGACCGACCATTTTGCAGTTCGGCGTGATCAGCACCTCGACCGTCTGGGTCTCGACCGCCGACAATTGATCGACGCGCCGCAATTCCTTGTTTCTCTGCAGCGACAGCAGTTCCGTCATCTCGGTACGCAGGACGATGCGGTCACCCACCTGCAATGTCACTTCGCCGAGATTGCGCCGCAAGGACTGGTCACCGCGCACCACGTCGATCAGGCGGACGCCATCGCGTTTGAAAAGCTGCACATCCATGACCTCGCGGCCGATCAGGTTGCTTTCGGGCGGGATGATCGCCTCGGAGAAGAACTTCTTCTTGGAGCGGTCCGACAGCATCGTCGCCATGCTTTGTCTGTCGGGCAGCAGGCGGGGCGCCATGAAATAGAGATAGGTAAACGTCCACACCACGACGACTGCCCCGACGGGCAGGATTTCGAGCAGACCGAAGGGCTCAAGCCCGGACGCGCGCGCCACCCCATCCACCAGCAGGTTGGTCGACGTGCCCAGCAGCGTCATCGTGCCCCCGACGATGGCGGCATAGCTGAGCGGGATCAGCAATTTGGAGGCGGAGGTGCCAAGCGTCCGCGCCAGTTGGACGAAAACGGGAATCATCACGACGACCAGCGGGGTATTGTTCATGATCGCGCTGGCCAGTGCGACAAACAGCAACCCGCCGCCGATCGCCCGCGCAGGCGAGACCTTCGCCTGCCGTTCCGCGATCGTCGTCAGCGCGTTCAGTGCCCCGGTCCTGACGAGTGCGCCCACGATGATGAACATCGCGGCAATCGTCCATGGCGCGGGGTTCGACAGGACGGCGACTGCGTCCTGATAGGGCAGCACGCCCGTCACCAGCAAAAGCGACACGCCGCCCATGGCGACGACTTCCGTGGGGTAGATCTCGCGCAGGAACATCGCGAACATGCCCACGACGACCGCCATCGTCAGAAAGGCGCTCTGGGTTTGCGTCAGCGTGACGAAGCTATCCATGCGCTCCAGTTTCTACTCTCGCAAGCCCCGGGGCAAGCCGTGGCTGCACCAGCGTCAGACCGCAGCCCATCGCCAAAAGCGCGGCCCATATCCAGAGGCTGTAACTCTCGCCCAGAAGCAGCATCGCCCAGAGAACCCCGGATCCGGTCACGATGTAGCTGACCTGCCCGGCGAAAACCGCGCCGGCCCGTCCGATCAGCCAGACATATCCGGCATAGACGCTGACATGCACCAGCGCGCTCAGCAAAAGGGTTGCATCGGCCAGAATGAAGGGCGCGCGCGGGATGAAGAACTGCCCCGAAAGCACCGCCAGCGGCAGCGCCAGAATGGTGCCGATCACCGAGGCTCCGAAGAGCACGGCAATCGGGTCAAGCCCACCTGTGCCCCATTTCGCGACGATATTGCCCTCGCAGGCGTAGCAGAACGGGGCAATTAGGGCCAAAGGCAGAAACGCGATCATGGCGCGTTCCGGCAGGCTGGCCTCGGGCAGGGCGATCAGACCGACCCCGACAAGGCCGAGCCCCAGGCCCAGAAGCCTTCGCCACGAAAACCGGTCATTGCCGAGTGCAAGCGCCATCGGAAAGGCCATCATCGGGATCGTGGCGATCACGATCGACATGATACCCGATGGCAAATGAAAGGCCGCGCGGTAGCCGGCGGTGTTCGGGATCAACGTGCCGATGACGGCGATCATCAGCCACACGGCAAGGGTGGTCCGTGTCACCGGCAAGCGCTTCAGCCGATGCCATTGGATCGCACCAAGCGCCACCGCACCGATCAGCATCTGCCAGAAAACGAGGCCCAACGGCTGGTAGCCCGCCGTGACCGTGATCTTGATCAGCGGCTGGGTCAGCCCCCAGCCGCACCCGATCACAAGCAGGATCACCGTCAGCCGCAGGCGCGTGTCGATCATGCGGGACCGGCCTGTTGCAAACGGCCACCCTGCCGGATCATCGCGACCTGCGTGGCCTTGCCCGTCCGTGTGTCTGTTTCGACGAAAAGCCCCGAAAGCGTCGCGTCTTCCATCGCGGGGGTGAAACGTGCCTTGGGCATGCCCGTCACGAAGCGGCGCAATGGCTCGGCCTTGTCCATGCCGATCACCGAATTGTAGTCGCCGCACATTCCGGCATCTGTGAGATAGGCCGTGCCACCCGGCAAGATCATCGCATCGGCCGTCGGCACGTGGGTATGGGTGCCCACCACGATGCTTGCCCGCCCGTCGCAGAAATGCCCGACCGCCATCTTCTCGGAGGTCGCCTCGCAGTGCACGTCGATCAGACTGGCCGCGACCTGTCCGCCCATGGGATACTGGCGCAGCACCGCGTCGAGGGCCGAAAAGGGATCATCGAACGGACGCTTCATGAAGACCTGCCCAAGCACCTGTGCCACCAGGACCTTGCGCCCCTGTGGTGCCTCGAAAACGCGGGCGCCGACGCCGGGTGCGGCCTTGGAGTAATTCATCGGGCGGAGGATGCGGTGTTCCCTGTCGATGTAGGCCATCATGTCTTTCTGGTCGAAAGCATGGTCTCCAAGCGTGACGACATCGGCCCCTGCCTCGAGCAGGGTCTGGGCGTGCGGCTCGGAAAGCCCCATCCCGCCGGTGGCGTTCTCGCCATTCACCACGACGAAATCCAGTTTCCATTCCTTGCGCAGGCGGGGCAGGTGTTCGGTGACGGCAGCGCGTCCTGCGCGCCCCATCACATCACCGAGGAAAAGTATCTTCATGACCCCGTGTTACGGCCTGTCGGCCACGGCATCCAGCGAATTGTGTTGCGCAGCCTCGCACGTGGTGACAGCTAGGGCGGATGGAGCCGCAAAAACAGTCAAATCCCGTCCTCGGTGTCTTCTGGATGGTCATTACCGGGCTGATGTTCGTCGGTGTCACGGCCGTGGTGAAACACGTGGGCAGTGACGTGCCCGCAGCGCAGGCGGCGTTCTTGCGGTACGTGCTGGGGCTGGTGTTCCTGATCCCGATGATCCGCCCGATCATGGCGGCAAGGCTCACCCCGCGCCATCACCGGCTTTTCTGGATAAGGGGGGTGATGCACACGCTGGCGGTGATCCTGTGGTTCTTCGCCATGGCGCGCATTTCCATCGCCGAGGTCACGGCGATGAATTACCTGACGCCGGTCTACGTGTCGCTGGGGGCCGCCCTGTTCCTGGGCGAACGCCTGCCACCACGCCGCCTTGTGGCCGTGGTCGTGGCGCTGCTCGGGGCTGTCATCATCCTGCGCCCCGGTCTGCGCGAGATCGAGGTCGGCCATCTGGCGATGCTCGGCACGGCTGTGTTCTTTGCAGTGGGCTATCTGATCGCCAAGCAGCTCTCGGGCGAGATGTCGGCGCCGGTGATCGTGGGAATGCTGTCGATCACGGTCACGGTCGGGCTCGCCCCTTTCGCCTATGCAGTGTGGGTGCCACCGACAGGCGCGCAGCTGGGCTGGCTCTTTCTCGTGGCCTGCTTTGCGACCGCCGGGCACTTTACCATGACATTGGCATTCGCCGCGGCGCCCCTGACGGTGACGCAACCGGTGACATTCCTGCAACTGGTCTGGGCCGTGACGCTGGGCGCGGTCGTGTTCGGCGAACCCGTCGACGGCTGGGTCGTGATCGGCGGGGCCGTCATCATGGCCTCGGTCACGTTCATTACATGGCGCGAGGCTCTGGCGCGGCGCAGGGTAACGCCCGCTGTGAATGAACCGAAAGTCTAGCCGTCCGGCGACGGCGCAAGGCGCGCAAGCACAGAGGCTTGGGTGACCTGTCCGATGGTCTGCCCGTTCTCCGTCACTTGCAGGGCCTCACCGTTCAGCCTTTGCATGATTTCCTGAACCGGCGTTTCTGCATCAACTGCAGGGCCGTCGCCTGCACCCGCGACCATCACGTCACGCGCGGTCAGCACACCCAGCGGGTTCATGTGGGCGACGAAATCCGCAACATAGTCATTCGCCGGATTGGTGAAGATCTCGCGCGGGGTGCCGCATTGCACGATGCGCCCGCCTTCCATGATCGCGATGCGGTTGCCGATCTTGAAGGCCTCGTCCAGATCATGGCTGACGAAAACGATTGTCCGGCCGCGCTCTTTCTGCAATTCCAGCAACTCGTCCTGCAACCGCGTGCGGATCAGCGGGTCGAGCGCCGAAAACGGTTCGTCCATCAGCAGGATCGGCGCATCGGTGGCAAAGGCGCGGGCGAGGCCGACGCGTTGCTGCATACCGCCCGAAAGCTCGGCCACCAGTGCATCGGCGCGGTCGGCGAGGCCCACCATCTCCAATTCCTGATCGACGCGCGCCACCCTTGCGGCGCTGTCCATCCCCGCCAGTTCCAGCCCCAGACCGACATTGTCGCGCACCGTGCGCCACGGCAGCAGGCCGAATTGCTGGAACACCATCGATACGCTTTCGCGCCGCACGCGACGCAGATCGGAGGCCGAGCAGTTGACGACATCGGTGCGTCTCTCGCCGTCATCGATCCAGACAGAGCCGCGAATGACCGGATTGAGCCCGTTGACCGCGCGCAACAATGTCGATTTGCCAGACCCCGAAAGCCCCATCAGCACAAGGATCTCGCCTGCGGCCACGCTCAGCGAGCAATCGTGCACACCCAGTATCTGACCGGTGCGTTCGTGGATCTCGGGCCGCTCCAGACCTTCGTCCATCAGGGGCAAGGCTTTGGCGGGACGGTTCCCGAACACGATCGAGACATTGTCGAAAGTAACGGCGCTCATTTCCGTCTGACCCGCAACATCCGGTCGAGCATGATCGCGACCACCACGATCACGAAACCGCTTTCGAAGCCGAGCGAGGTGTTCACCGTATTGAGCGCACGGATCACCGGCACGCCAAGCCCGCTGGCCCCCACGAGGGCGGCGATGACCACCATCGACAGCGACAACATGATCGTCTGGTTCAGCCCCGTCATGATTTGCGGCAGGGCCGAGGGCAGTTCGACCTTGAACAGGACCTGCTGTTTGGTTGCGCCGAAGGCTTCCGCGGCTTCAAGCAGCGCGGTAGGCGTCGACGAGATACCCAGATGCGTCAGCCGGATAGGTGCCGGCAGCACGAAGATCACCGTGGCGATCAGGCCCGGCACCATCCCGATGCCGAAAAAGACGATAGCGGGAATGAGGTAAACGAAGGTCGGCAAGGTCTGCATCAAATCAAGCACCGGAACCATGGCGCGATAGAGACGCGGGCGATGCGCGGCCGCGATGCCGATCGGCACGCCAAGTCCCATGCAGACCACGCAGGCCGACAGAACCAGCGTCAGGGACTCAAGTGTCTCTTCCCAATAGCCCTGATTGAGGATGAACAGGAATCCCAGCACAACGAAGAGCGGCGTCTTCCAGTTGCGTTGCAAGACCCATGTCAGTGCTGCGAAAACAGCGATAACGATCAGCGGATGCGGCGTTTCGAGAACCCACAGGATCGCGTCGATCAGCGCCTCCATCACGTCAGACAGCCAGTCGAAGAAAAAGCCCAGCCGATCGTTCATCCCGTCGAAGATGGCTTCGGCCCCGTCGCCGATCGGTATCTTGTTCTCGGTCAGCCAGTCCATGCGGCCCCCTTTGTTGCGTGCGAAAAAGGCGGGGACGGCATGTCCCCGCCCTCAACGCCTGCCTTACATCTCGAGGGCTGCATCCACGGCGGCAACGGCGTCGCCGCCATCCGCGGTGGTCACACCGTCAAGCCATGCGGCATAGGCGTCGGCATTCGCCGCGAGCCATGCCCGCGCAGCATCCGCCGGGTCTTGCCCGTCATTCAAGATCGCGCCCATGATCTCGTTTTCCATGGCCAGCGAGAATTCGAGGTTGGTCAGAAACTGGCCAACATTCGGACAGCTTTCCACAAAACCCGCCGTGGTATTGGTATAGACCGTCGCGCCGCCCAGGTTCGGCCCGAACCAGTCATCGCCGCCTTCCAGATAGGTCATGTCGAAGTTCGCGTTCATCGGATGCGGCTCCCAGCCCAGGAAGATGATGGGCTCGTCCCGGCTTGTGGCCCGGTCTACCTGCGCCAGCATCCCCTGTTCGGAGCTTTCCACGACCTCGAAACCGTCGAGGCCGAAGGAACCGGCGGCGATCATGTCCATGATCAGCCGGTTGCCGTCATTCCCGGGTTCGATCCCGTAGATCTGGCTTTCGAGTGCGTCCGCATTGGCGGCGATGTCGTCGAAGCTGTCGATCCCGAGGGCTGCACCGGCGGCATTGGTGGCCAGCGTGTATTTCGCACCTTCAAGGTTGGCGCGGACCGTGTCGACAGTGCCGGCCTCGCGGTAGGGCGCGATATCGGCCTCCATCGTCGGCATCCAGTTCCCCAGGAAGACATCCACATCACCCTCGGCCAGCGAGATATATGTGACCGGGACGGACAGGACACGAATGTCGGTCTCGTATCCCAATGCTTCCAGAACGACAGTCGTGGCTGCCGTGGTTGCCGTGATGTCGGTCCAGCCGACATCCGAGAATGTGATGGTTTCGCAATCGGCGAATGCCGGTGCGGCGGCACAGATGGCCAGCACCGAAAGACTTGATTTCAGTTTCATGAACGTTCTCCCGTTGGTTTTTTCTTGATTGACGAGTCAATAAAGAACAATTTAACTGGCCTGCGTCAACCGAAAGGATTTCAGATGCCCAAGCTCGGCATGGAGCCTATCCGCCGCGCAGCCCTTGTAAAGGCGACGATCGATGAAATCGGGGCGGTTGGCAACTTGGATGTGACCGTCAGCAATATCGCCCGACGTGCAGGCATGTCCTCGGCGCTCGCGCATCACTACTTCGGCGGCAAGGACCAGATCTTTCTCGCGGCGATGCGGTACACGCTGGGGGTTTACGGCGCCGAGGTGCGGGCTGCGCAATCACGCGCCAAAGGCCATCGCGCCCGCCTCGAGGCTATTGTCTCGGCCAGTTTCGGGTCGACCAACTTTCAGCCGCAGGTCATCGCGGCATGGCTCAATTTCTACGTTCTGGCGCAGACCTCGCCCCAAGCCCACCGGCTGCTGCGTATCTATCAGCGACGGCTGCATAGTAATCTGATGTATGACCTGCGCCCGCTGATCGGTCCTCGCGCGGCGGCCGCGGCGGATCGCATCGCCGGTCTGATCGACGGGCTTTACCTGCGGCAGGGTCTCGCCCGTGTCGCGCAAAATGACACCCATGCCGCCGGACAGGTGCTTGCCCTGCTGCGCATGGAAATGGAAGGACGCGCCCGATGCGCAAACCCAACATCCTGATCCTGATGGTCGACCAGTTGACCGGCACGCTTTTCCCCGACGGGCCCGCCGACTGGTTACATGCGCCGAACCTGCGAAAGCTGGCGGCGCGATCCACGCGGTTCGCAAATGCCTATACCGCCTCGCCCCTCTGTGCGCCCGGCCGCGCGTCGTTCATGTCGGGGCTGCTTCCGTCACGCACCGGCGTCTATGACAATGCCGCCGAGTTTTCCGCAACCATCCCCACCTATGCCCACCACCTGCGGCGTGCCGGCTACCGGACCTGTCTTTCGGGCAAGATGCACTTCGTCGGCCCCGACCAGATGCACGGCTTCGAAGAACGACTGACTACCGACATTTACCCCGCCGATTTCGGCTGGACACCGGACTACCGCAGACCGGGCGAACGCATCGACTGGTGGTATCACAACATGGGCTCGGTCACGGGTGCCGGCGTGGCCGAGATCACCAACCAGATGGAATATGATGACGAGGTCGCCTATCATGCGACGCGCAAGCTCTACGACCTCGCACGCGGGCATGACGACCGGCCTTGGTGCCTGACCGTCAGCTTCACCCATCCGCACGATCCTTACGTCGCACGCAAGAAATACTGGGACCTTTACGAGGATTGCGCGCATCTGATGCCGCAGGTCGGACCAATTCCCTACGAGGATCAGGACGCGCATTCCAAACGCATCCTCGACGCCAACGACCGCGACAATTTCACCATCACCGAAAACCACATCCGGCGTGCCCGCCGCGCCTATTTCGCCAATATCTCCTACCTCGACGACAAGGTGGGCGAGATCCTGCAAACGCTCGAAGATACCCGACAGGACGCGACGATTCTCTTCGTCTCCGATCACGGCGATATGCTGGGAGAGCGGGGTCTGTGGTTCAAGATGTCCTTCTACGAAGGCTCTGCCCGCGTGCCGCTCATGATCGCCAGCACGGATATGGCACCGGGTCTCAATGCAACGCCTGTCAGCACCATCGACGTCACCCCGACACTTTGCGACCTTGCAGGCATCGACATGTCCGGGGTCGCTCCATGGACCACCGGCGAAAGCCTTGTGCCTCTGGGGCAGGGCGGGACGCGTGATACACCCGTCGCGCTGGAATACGCCGCCGAAGGATCATACGCGCCGCTGGTCTGCCTGCGCGAGGGCAAATGGAAATACACGCGCTGCGCGCTCGATCCCGATCAGCTCTTCGATCTCGATGCCGACCCGCTGGAGCAGACGAACCTCGCAGACGAACCCGCTCACCAAGGCACCCTCGCACGACTGCGCGCCCAATCTCGGGCCCGCTGGGATCTTGACGCCTTCGACGCGGCCGTGCGCCAGAGCCAGGCCTGCCGCTCGATCGTCTACGAAGCATTGCGCAACGGCCACTATTACCCCTGGGACTACCAGCCGCTGCAAAAGGCGTCCGAACGCTACATGCGCAACCACATGGACCTGAACATCCTCGAAGAAAACCAACGCTACCCGCGTGGCGAATAGCCCTCGTCATCTTGCCGAAAATACTCCCGCCGGAGGCATCCAACACATGAATACCAAACCCACCGCCAGCCATTTCATCAACGGACGATACGTCGAGGACAAGACAGGCGAGGAAATCCCCGTGATCTATCCCGCGACAGGCGAGGTCATCGCGACGCTTTACGCCGCGACACCTGCGATCATCGAACAGGCGCTCGCCACCGCCGATGCGGCCAAAGGGGCATGGGCCGCCATGACAGGCACCGAGCGCGGCCGCGTCCTGCGGCGTGCGGCCGATATCATGCGCGATCGCAATCATGATCTGTCGGTGCTGGAAACCTTTGATACCGGCAAACCCTATCAGGAAACGTCGGTCGCAGATGCGACCTCCGGTGCGGATGCGCTGGAATACTTCGGCGGTCTGGCCGCCACGATCACCGGCGAGCATATCCAGCTGGGCGAGGATTTCGTCTATACACGCCGTGAACCCTTGGGGCTGTGCGTCGGGATCGGCGCATGGAACTACCCTACCCAGATCGCCTGCTGGAAGGCTGCCCCCGCGCTTGCCTGTGGCAACACGATGGTCTTCAAGCCTTCCGAAACCACCCCGCTTTGCGCGCTCAAGGTCGCGGAAATCCTGCTCGAAGCCGGTGCGCCCGCAGGCGTCTTCAATGTCGTTCAGGGCTACGGCGGCGTGGGTGCTGCGCTGATCACGGACCCCCGCGTCGACAAGGTGTCGCTGACCGGATCGGTGCCGACCGGCAAGAAGGTCTATGCCGCCGCCGCAGAAGGTATCCGCCATGTCACGATGGAACTCGGCGGCAAGTCCCCGCTGGTGATCTTCGATGATGCCGACCTTGAAAACGCCGTCTCGGGCGCGATCCTCGGCAATTTCTACTCCACAGGTCAGATCTGCTCGAACGGTACCCGCGTGTTCGTGCAAAAGGGGATCAAGGATGCGTTTCTGAACCGTCTCGCCGAACGTCTGCAGGGGATCAAGGCGGGTGATCCGCAAGACCCCGAGGTGAACTTCGGGCCCATGGTCTCGGAAAAGCAGCGCGATATCGTCGAAGGTTATATCGCCAAGGGCATAGAAGAAGGGGCGCGGCTTGTGTGCGGCGGCAATCGCCTCGACATCCCCGGCTTCTTTCTTGAACCCACGGTCTTTGCCGACGTCACCGACGGGATGACCATCGCGCGCGAGGAAATCTTCGGTCCCGTCATGTCGGTTCTCGATTTCGAGACAGAAGGTGAGGCGCTGACCCGCGCCAATGACACCGAATTCGGCCTTTCCGCCGGTGTCTTCACCCGCGACCTGTCGCGCGCGCACCGCATGGCCGCGGGCTTTGCGGCAGGGACCTGCTACATCAACACCTACAACGACGCACCGGTCGAAGCCCCTTTTGGCGGCATGAAGAACTCCGGCGTCGGCCGCGAGAATTCCAAGGCTGCGATTGAACACTACAGCCAGTTGAAGGGCGTCTACGTCCGCACCGGCGATCTGGAGGCACCTTTCTGAAATGCAGGCCGATTACGTCATCGTTGGCGCCGGCTCCGCCGGTTGTGCCATCGCCTACCGTCTCGCCGAGGCAGGCAAACAGGTGTTGATCATCGAATATGGCGGCACCGATATCGGGCCGCTTATCCAGATGCCCGCGGCATTGTCCTACCCGATGAACATGAAACAATACGACTGGGGCATGAAGTCGGAACCCGAGCCGCATCTTGGCGGGCGCCAGCTTGTGACCCCGCGCGGCAAGGTGATCGGCGGATCATCCTCGATCAACGGCATGATCTACGTGCGCGGGCACGCCTGTGACTATGACCACTGGGCAGAAAGCGGCGCGCATGGCTGGTCCTACGCAGATGTGCTGCCCTACTTCAAACGGATGGAGACGTGGCACGACAGCGGTCATGGCGGCGATCCTTCGTGGCGTGGCAACGATGGCCCACTGCATGTCACCCGAGGTCCGCGCAAGAACCCGCTGACCCGCGCCTTTGTCGAGGCGGGGCGTCAGGCGGGCTACCAGGTGACCGACGACTACAACGGCGAGCAGCAGGAGGGCTTTGGCCCCTTCGATGCCACGATCTACAAGGGCTACCGCTGGTCGGCGGCCACCGCCTATCTGCGCCCTGCGCTGAAGCGTCCCAACTGCACCATCACCCGCGCGCTGGCCCGCCGCGTCATCATCGAGGATGGCCGCGCAACCGGCGTCGAGGTCAGCCGCGGCAGCAGGATCGAGGTGATCAAGGCCAACAAAGAGGTGATCATCGCCGCCTCGTCGCTCAATTCGCCCAAGCTCTTGATGCTGTCGGGGATCGGCCCTGCCAAACACCTCGCCGAACACGGGATCGGCGTGGTGGCGGATCGCCCCGGCGTCGGCCAGAACCTGCAGGACCACCTGGAGCTTTACATCCAGCAGGCTGCGACCAAGCCTGTCACGCTCTTCCAGTATTGGAACCTGCGCGGCAAGGCGCGGATCGGTGCCGAATGGTTGTTGTGGAAAACCGGTCTGGGCAGTTCGAACCAGTTTGAAAGCACAGGCTTCATCCGGTCGCGGGCCGGTGTCAAATACCCCGATATCCAGTACCATTTCCTGCCCATCGCCGTCAGTTATGACGGCAGGG
>Ga0207419_1000787_pt1 | contig 26427 bp, 29 predicted proteins | sample ElkSloMetagenome_4_FD_184723 | JGI IMG/M metagenome (GOLD analysis project Ga0207419, IMG submission 184723) | Hot spring microbial communities from Elkhorn Slough, Monterey Bay, USA - MD2A (version 2) | ecosystem: Environmental > Aquatic > Marine > Intertidal zone > Estuary: Microbial mat ... | reverse complement strand
CGCTTTACAACGAACAACCTGTCAAGGACGTATTGGCCGTAGATGCGCCCGCGGAACTGGGGCGGCTGGGGCTGAACGATCATCTGTCGGCGCAACGCTCGAACGGATTGCGTGCCATGGTCGAGCGTATCCGCCAGACGGCTGCGGCCGCCTAAAGCGCCGTAAGCCTGCGTTCCAGATCACCGTATCCGGTGAAGCGGCGTTCGAAGGCAAGGCCCAGCCTCGCGGCACAGTCCCGTGCCCGGGCCGTGAGGGCGGGGTCATCGGTCTGGGCCTGATAGACCAGCTTTTCGTAATTGCCGAAATACATCTCGCGCAGTGCCGGATGCCGGTCGAGCCCAAGCGGCTCCCATACGAAGGCATCGAACTGCCGCACCAGAAAGTCGGTCAGATAGAAGGCGGTGATCTCGTCGCGGGCGGCGAACTGGTCATTACCTTCGAAAAAGGCATAGCAGTGCGGCCCGGCGACCATTTCGACACCGAGGTCCGCGCATGCAGAGGCGAGTTGCCCGCCGGTGCCGCAATCGGCATAGACCACGAAGATATCATCATAGGCGTCGCGGTGCTTTTCGACTGCGTCGCGCACGGCCGGAACGATCTTTTCAGGGTGGTTGTGCAGGATCGCAGGCAGGCATTGCAGGTCGAGGTGCTCAAGCGCATTCACCGCCCTGATAGCGAGGATCTCGCGCGCGAGCGCCCCGCAGGCCAGAAGCAGGATCCGGCCCTTCCCCGTCGGCGCCAGACCTTGGGTGGTCAGGGCGCGGTCAGTCGTCATCGCCGTCAGCGGCGCGCCGGGCAAGGTAGCGCACGCCCAGCGCCAGCGCGCCAAGGGCCACCGCCAGCAGTGTGATCTGCGACAGGGATGCAGGCCCGCCATCGTTGAGGAAAGCTGACATAAGTGCGACGGTTCCACCGGCCAGTGCCAGAACGGTCACGAGAATGAAGATCAATCGGTTGAACGGCATGGCGTATCTCCTTTGTCACCAAAGATAGGCACGCCACGCCGCAGGCAAAAGGTCAGTGGGCCAGCGCACCCTGATTATGCTTGCGCGCCATGAAGCTCTTGGCTGTCTCGACAGCGACGGCGGCGTCCCGGCAATAGGCGTCGGCGCCGATGGCGCGCCCGAATTCCTCGTTCAGCGGCGCACCGCCAACCAGAACGATGTAGTCGTCACGCATGCCTTTCTCGACCATCGTGTCGATCACGACCTTCATGTAAGGCATGGTGGTGGTCAGCAGGGCGGACATGCCGAGGATATCCGGCTGTTCGGTTTCCAGCGCCTCGACGTATTTCTCGACGGCGTTGTTGATGCCGAGATCGACGACCTCGAAGCCCGCACCTTCCATCATCATCGACACGAGGTTCTTGCCGATGTCGTGGATGTCGCCCTTGACTGTCCCGATGACCATCTTGCCGACGCGTGGTGCGCCGGTTTCGGCCAGCAGCGGCTTGAGGATGAACATGCCGCCCTTCATCGCGTTCGCGGCCAACAGCACCTCGGGCACGAACAGGATCCCGTCGCGGAAATCGTGTCCGACAATCGTCATTCCGCCGACCAGCGCTTCGGTCAGAATGCGGTAAGGCGCCCATCCCCGTTCGAGAAGGATGTTGACCCCTTCCTCGATCTCTTCCTTCATGCCATCGTAAAGGTCGTCATACATCTGGGCGACGAGCTCTTCGTCGTTCAGGTCGGAGAGAATGATATCGTCTTCTTGATCGGACATTGGGATACTGCCTCGGTTTACCTTTGTGACGCTGTTCTGCGCGTATTTGCGCGAAACTACCTGCTAAATTCCGACATTCGCATGAACGTGACCGACTTTCCATTGCTGGCGTTCCTGAAATGTTCTAATAAAGATTATGCGAGACGACCCTGTCAGAGACCGGTACAGCCTGCGTGGGCGCGGAGCGGGAAGCAATCCGGCCGTGCGGTTCGAGACGACACACCGTGAAAGTATCGATGATGGCTGGCCGCGGGATGAAGATCTGCCTGTCTTGCGTACGCAAGTGCGTGAAGAGACTGCGAAATCGATCATCTCGACCAACCGCTCGCCGGATCTGTCTTTCGATCGCTCGATCAATCCGTACCGGGGATGCGAACATGGTTGCATCTATTGCTACGCGCGCCCCAGCCATGCCTTTCTGGGGCTCTCGCCGGGGCTTGATTTCGAAACGCAGCTGACCGTCAAACCGAATGCGGCCGAAGTCCTCGAAAGATCACTGCGCAAGCCCGGCTACGCGCCCCAAACGATCGCCATCGGCACCAATACCGACCCCTACCAACCCATCGAAAAACAGCGCGGGGTGATGCGCGAGGTCCTTCAGGTCCTGTCGGATTTCAAGCATCCGACGGCGATCGTGACCAAGGGGACGCTGGTGGCGCGGGATATCGACATACTGGCGCCAATGGCGGCAGCAGGCCTTTTGCGCGTCGGGATCACGATCACCACACTTGATCCGGTGCTCTCGCGCAAGCTCGAGCCGCGTGTGCCGCATCCGGATGCACGGCTGCGCGTCATCCGCCAGTTGACGGATGCGGGGATACCGGTGCGTGTGATGATCTCGCCGGTGATTCCCGCACTGACCGATCACGAGGTCGAATTGATCCTTCAGGCCGCTTGGGATGCAGGTGCGGTGGCCGCCTCGTCGATCATCCTGCGGCTGCCGCGTGAGGTGGCCCCGCTTTTCAAGGACTGGCTGAACACCCATTACCCCGATCGGGCCGCGCGGGTGATGAACCGCGTGCGGGAACTGCATGGCGGCAAGGACTACGACCCGGAATTCGGCACACGCATGGCCGGGCAGGGGGTTTGGGCCGATCTGCAACGACAGCGGTTCCGGCGTGCTGCGGCCAAACTGGGCCTCGATCGCAGCCTGCCCCGATTGCGCACCGACCTTTTTGCAGTGCCGCCTCAGGCAGGCGACCAGCTTGCACTTTTCTGACCGAAGCAGTGCGGGCGTCACGCGCCTCCGGCGGAGGTATTTGGAAACATGAGAAATTGAAAGGAAACCCCGCCGCGGACTGTCGCCCGGGCGGGGCTTCTCACGTTACGGCCATCGGCTCCTCAGCCTGTTCCGCAGTTCGGAAATGACGCAATGAGGTTAACAAATCATGACTTCTCATGTTGCAAAATACCTCGGGGGAGTCCCGCAGGGACGGGGGCAGCGCCCCCTAGCCGCGTCGCCGCCGGCCGCGCCGCGGCGAAGCTTCCGGACCGGCGCCGTCCGTCCCGTCGGAAGCGGATGAAAACGCCCCGAGCTTTTCCGCGATCGTCTCGAGTGTCGGCGCGTCCGACTTGGCGCGTGTCTCGAGAGCCTCGCGCATTGCTTCAAGATGTGCGGGCGTCGTGCCGCAGCAGCCGCCGATGATCGTGGCGCCGCAGTCACGGGCAAGCACGGCGTAATCGGCCATCAAGGCGGGTGTGCCGTCGTAGTGGATATGTCCGTCGTGGTATTTCGGGATGCCCGCATTGCCCTTGGCGATGATCGGCAGCGTAGGGCCGGTGGCCGAGAACCCAAGCACGGTGCGCAGAAGGTCCGACGCGCCGGTGCCGCAATTTGCCCCGAATGCCAGCGGCTGGTTGGTCAGTTTGCCGACCTTCTTGACCATATCCGCCGAGGTGAGCCCCATCATTGTCCGGCCCGCGGTGTCGAAACTCATCGTGCCGCACCAGGGCATGCCAGCCAGGGCAAAGGCCTCGGCGGCGGCGGCATATTCCTCGGGTGCGCTGATGGTCTCGACCCAGAGAACATCGGCGCCGCCCTCTTTCAGACCCTCCGCCTGTTCATGAAACATCTCGACCGCGCTTTCATGGGTCAACGTCCCCATGGGGGTCATGATCTCGCCCGTCGGCCCGACCGAACCTGCGACGACCACCTTGCGCCCGGATGCATCCGCGACGTCGCGGCCGATCGCGGCGGCGGCACGATTGAGTTCGCGGACGCGGCCCTGGGCCTCGTGCAGTTTCAGCCGCGAGGCATTGCCGCCAAAGCTGTTGGTCAGGAAGATATCACTGCCCGCATCCACCGCACCTTGGTAGAGTGCCGTGATCTTGGCGGTTTCGGTGACGTTCCAAAGCTCGGGTGCGTCACCGGACATCAGCCCCATGTTGAAAAGGTTGGTGCCAGTGGCCCCATCGGCCATCAGCCAGTCGCGCGCGCCGAGCAGCTCGGAAAGGGCGTTCGTCATGGGTCGTGCTCCGCTTGTGTCCTGCGCCGCGTGCCACGGCTGGCACGGCGGGGCAAATGGAAAAACCGCATCATCTTTATGTGCGGCAATCACACACCGCACCCGCAGGCGCGCGATCGCGGCAGCCGTCGGCCGCCCAGGTCAGACTTCGTTGACGAGCTGTTTTTTGGCTTCGATCATGCATTCCGCCATCTTGGCGCGGATCGTCGCCTCGTCCGCGCGGTCCCCCAGATCGCCAGCCACCTTGCGATAGACATCCTCGTGGCCGGCTTCTTCGAAGTCCGCCTTCACGACTTCCTTGGCGTATTCCGCGGCGTCTTCGCCGCTCTTGCCCATCAGTTCGGCAGCCCACAAACCCAGAAGCTTGTTGCGGCGCGCTTCGGCCCGGAACTGCATCTCGGCGTCATGCGCGAATTTGTTTTCAAAGGCATTTTCACGGTCGTCGAACGTGCTCATCGGGGAACCCTCGTGGTTTGTGGTGCGATCGCTATAGATATGCCCGTGCTGGTGCTTGCCCGCAAGGGGTGCATGCACTAAGACGCGCGCAGACTGCAGCCGATGCGCTGGACGGGAACGAGTGCGAGGAACCGATATGGCACGCCGCAAGAAGCTTTACGAAGGCAAGGCGAAAGTACTCTATGAAGGCCCCGAACCAGGCACACTGGTGCAATACTTCAAGGACGATGCAACCGCCTTCAACGCGCAGAAAAAAGGCGTGATCGAAGGCAAGGGGGTCCTGAACAACCGCTTGTCGGAATTCTTCATGACGGGTCTCGCGCAGATCGGTATCCCCAACCATTTCATCAAGCGCCTCAACATGCGCGAGCAGTTGATCCGGCAGGTGGATATCGTTCCGCTCGAGGTGATCGTGCGCAATTTCGCCGCCGGTACCATGGCCAAACGCCTGGGCATGGAGGAGGGCGCCTCACTTCCGCGTCCCATCGTGGAATTCTCGTACAAGGATGATGCGCTCGGAGATCCGCTGGTTCCGGAAGAGTATATCATCGCCTTCGGCTGGGCGAGCCAGCAGGAACTCGACGATATCGTCAGTATCGCCCTGCGGGTCAACGATTACATGTCGGGGGTCATGTATGGCGTCGGGATCAGGTTGGTCGACTTCAAGATAGAGATCGGGCGGCTCTGGGACGGCGAATTCCCCCGCCTGATCGTGGCCGACGAGATAAGCCCCGACAGCTGCCGTCTCTGGGATGTCGAAACGGGGCGGAAGCTCGACAAGGATGTGTTTCGGCGCGATCTCGGCGATCTGGCCGATGCCTATACCGAGGTTGCGCGCCGCTTGGGAGTTCTGCCCACGAACGTCACCCATACGCCAAGCAAACCCACCCTGATCAACTGAAACCGCGAAGGAAGACCGATGAAGGCACGTGTCTATGTGATGTTGAAAAACGGTGTGCTGGACCCGCAGGGCGAGGCTGTGCGCCATGCGCTGGGATCGCTCGGGTTCGACGGTGTCCATGGCGTCCGGCAGGGCAAGGTGATCGAGCTCGATCTGGCCGATGGCACCGACGAGGCCACGGTCGCGCAGATGTGTGAAAAGCTGCTCGCCAATACCGTGATCGAAAGCTACCGGGTCGAGGTGCTCTGATGCGGGCCGCGGTCGTCGTCTTTCCGGGATCCAATTGCGACCGTGACATGGCCGTCGCCCTACGGGCGGCGGGGGCCGATGTCACGATGGTCTGGCACAAGGATGCCCGCCTGCCAGAGGCGGTGGATCTCGTGGCCGTTCCCGGCGGTTTTTCGTTTGGCGATTATCTGCGCTGCGGCGCGATCGCCGCGCGATCGCCGATTTGTACCGCGATCGTCGCCCATGCTGAACGGGGTGGCTATGTCTTGGGCGTTTGCAACGGGTTTCAGGTTCTGACCGAAACCGGTCTCTTGCCCGGGGCGCTCATGCGGAATACCGGGTTGAAGTTCATCTGCAAGACCGTTGATCTGAAAGTGGAAACCACAGAATCCGCTTTCACCGAAGGGTACCGGGCAGGTGACACGATCGCCTATCCGGTCGCTCATCACGACGGGAACTACACCGTTGATCCGCAGACGCTGGAAAGCCTGCGCGACGCAGACCGGATCGCCTTCACCTATGCCGAGAACCCGAACGGATCGGTCGGCGCCATCGCGGGTGTGCTTTCAGAGAACCGCCGGGTTCTGGGCTTGATGCCGCACCCGGAACGGGCCGTGGACGCAGGACACGGCGGCACCGACGGACAGGCGCTTTTCCGCGGGTTGGTGGCGCAATTCGCCACCGCCTGACGGCTCTTCTTGCCGACACGGTCGTACTGCTCGTAAACTACGTCCATGAAGGTGTTGTCCAAATCATTCAGCGGGCTTGCCCGTGGGCGGTGGTATCTGCGCCTTGCGGTCGTGGTGATCTGTGTCTTCGCGGTGCTTGTCATCTACGGCTCGAACAAATTCCTGACCGAACGCTTCACGGAAACGATCGCTGACAGGGCGGAGGTGCGGCTTTCGCAGCACGTCAGCAACCTGACGAATGAATTGCAGCGCAATTCGGTCGTCCCGCAACTTTTGTCGCGTGACCCCGAGTTGATCGAAGCCCTGCGTGATCGGGACTTCGTCGATTCCACCGCACGGCTGATGACCTTTGTGGATGAAATCGGGGCGGCTGGCCTGACCTTGCTCGACCGCAACGGTCGCGTGGTGGCGGCGACCGATCGCACCCGGATCGGCGAAAGCCATCGCAGCGCTCCGTATTATGTCGATGCGACGCGCAGCAACCAGACGATGTTCACGACTTATCAGGACGCTGAAGGCGGTTTCGATTTCATCTATTCGCGCCGGATCGAGGTGGGCGGCGAACTTGCCGGTGTCATCATGGTCGAGATCGACACACCGCGCGTGGAAGGCGGCTGGCTCGGTGTGGCCGAAGCGGTGCTTGTCACGGATAGCGACGGCACGATCATCCTGTCGACCGAACCGCGCTGGCGCGGTTATACCGAGAGCGAAGCACTGTCCCGTCAATCTGCGCCTTCGGCGATCGAACGTGCATTCCGGATCACGCAAGGTTGGGCGGCACTGCCTCCGGACGCCTACGTGCGCGGCGAGGCGGTACTGCGGCGCGAAATGCGTGTGCCGCATCAGGGATGGAACATGGTCAGTTTCACCACCTATGCCTCGGTGCGGGACCGCGTGAATGGCATTCTGGCATTGCAGGCGATGGGCTTTGCGATTCTTCTCGCCCTCTTGTTCTGGTCCTTGTCGCGCAAAACGGCGTCGCGGCTGGTGTTCTTCCAGCGCGAGTCAGCCGAGCTTCGCGCATTGAACCGCCGCCTGCAGCGGGAAATCGCCGAACGCGAAAAGGTCGAACGCACGCTGGAAGTGGCCGAGCAGACCATTGCACAATCCTCCAAGCTCGCCGCTCTGGGCGAGATGTCGGCGGCCGTCAGTCACGAGCTGAACCAGCCGCTTGCGGCGATGAAGACCTATCTGGCCGGAGCAAAGCTGTTGTTGCAGCGTGAACGCCCCGACGAGGCGGTGGCGTCGTTCCAGCGCATCGACGATCTGCTGGAACGGATGGGCACGCTGACGCGTCAATTGAAGTCTTATGCGCGCAAAGGCTCGGATGCGTTCGAGCCTGTGGATACACGGGCCGCCGTATCGGCGGCATTGTCGCTGATGGAACCGCAGCTGAAGTCGCGGGCGGTGAATATCGTGCGCAATCTGCCTGACGAACCGGCGATGATCCTCGGCGACCGGCTGCGCCTCGAACAGGTCATCATCAACCTTTTGCGCAACGCGCTGGATGCCACCAAGACGGCGCAGAATCCGACTGTCGAAATCCTGCTGGCAGTCGGCGAGATCATCAGCCTGACGATCCGCGACAACGGACCGGGGATCGAGAATCTCGACGAGTTGTTCGAGCCCTTCTACACCACCAAACAACCCGGTGATGGGATCGGACTCGGGCTTGCCATTTCCTCTGGCATTGTAAACGATCTCGGCGGGCGCCTGACGGCCCGCAATGCGGCTGATGGCGGGGCTATTTTCGAGGTGCAACTTCCTGTCATGAAACAGGAGGTCGCCGCGGCTGAATAAGGAACAAATGGCATGAGCAAGGTCATGAAGGTCGCTATCGTCGACGACGAACGCGATATGCGCCAATCCATCTCGCAATGGCTGGCATTGTCGGGCTTCGACACCGAAACCTACGCATCCGCCGAAGAGGCGCTCCGGACCATCGGAACCGATTTCGCCGGAATCGTGGTCAGCGATATCAAGATGCCCGGCATGGACGGGATGCAGTTCCTCAAGAAGCTGAAGAGCGTGGACAGCTCGCTGCCCGTCATCATGATCACGGGGCACGGCGATGTGCCCATGGCGGTCGAGGCGATGCGCGTCGGCGCTTTCGACTTTCTCGAAAAGCCGTTCAACCCCGACCGGATGACCGAACTTGCCAAACGCGCGACACAGGTGCGGCGAATGACGCTCGACAGCCGGGCTCTGCGCCGCGAACTGTCGGATGGATCGGCCCTGATCAAGAAACTGATCGGGCAATCGCCGCCAATGCAGCGCCTGAAGGAAGATATCCTCGATCTGGGGCAGGCGGATGGCCATGTGCTCATCGAGGGGGAGACAGGCACAGGCAAAACGCTTGTCGCCCATGCGCTGCACGCTGTCGGCGCGCGTGCCAGCAAACCCTTTGTCCTGATCAGCTGCGCGGCTTTCGACGAGGACTCGCTGGGGCGGGTCATCTTCGGTCCGGGCGGCGACGAGGATCCGATACCGGCCATCGAAAAGGCACGTGGCGGCACGCTGGTGCTGGAGGATATCGAGGCCCTGAGCCCGCAGCTGCAGTCGCGCCTTCTCACGGCCATCAACGCGCAAGGCACGCCCGCCGAGACACGGATCGTGGCCATCTGCAATCTGCAGGAGCACAACAAGACAACCGAGGATGCGCTGCGTCCCGATCTGTTTTACCGTCTCGCCGCGCTACGCGTCATCGTCCCGCCGCTGCGCCAGCGCGGCGAGGACATCCTGACGCTTTTCGCCCGGCTCAGTGATCAGTTCGCTGACGAATACGGCTGCGAGGCCCCCGAGGTCACGGCACAGGAGGCCGCCCAGCTCTTGCAGGCGCCCTGGCCCGGGAACGTGCGCCAACTCATCAACGTCGCCGAACGCGCCGTCTTGCAGAACCGCCGCGGGTCGGGTTCCATCGCCTCGCTGCTGATGGCCGATGTGGAAGACGCCAAGCCCGCCATGACCACCGAGGGCAAGCCGTTGAAGGAATTCGTCGAAGCCTTCGAGAGGATGCTGATCGATAACACGATGCGGCGGCACCGCGGCTCGATCGTATCGGTCATGGAGGAGTTGTGCCTGCCGCGCCGCACCCTGAACGAGAAGATGGCCAAATACGGGTTGCAGCGGTCGGATTACCTCTAGTGCAGGTTGTGTGCCTTGCCATGCACACGAACCCTTGTGCTTTGTCCCATTCGTCCATTATGTAAGACGCACGGGTGCCCGCGCGTTGGTTGCGTGGTGATATCCGATCGGAATTCTCTGTGTCTCTGGGGCAAGACCCTGACAAGACACGGCTGATTTGATCCGCAAGGATCAGAAGAACGCCGCAGGTTGTGCGATGATACGCACACCGGGCCATGAACGGGCCCCATTCGGGGTCGGAGAGCAACGCGATGCAAGGCGCGCCGACAGTAAGGCACGATGCAGTTGTCCACAGGGACGACGGTCCGGCCCGCGCGCTGATCGCCAATACCAGACACGTCTCACGGACTTCCGCGCCCCCCGGGGCCGGCCTGTGTCGACGTGCGAACGGACAACATGCCAAAGAAAATGCTTATCGATGCCACGCACGCGGAAGAAACCCGCGTTGTCGTGGTGGACGGAAACAAAGTCGAAGAATTTGATTTCGAAAGCCAGTTCAAGCGACAGCTTGCTGGCAACATCTACCTGGCCAAGGTCACACGGGTCGAACCATCGCTACAGGCAGCTTTCGTCGATTATGGCGGGAATCGCCACGGCTTTCTGGCCTTTTCGGAAATCCATCCCGACTATTACCAGATCCCCATCGCGGATCGCGAGGCGCTGATCGCCGAGGAAAAGGCCTATGCCGAGGCGATGAAGGCCGAAGCCGAGGCGGAGGCCGAGAAGGCGAAAGAGGACAAACCCAAGCGCCGCCGCCGCCGGACCAAGGCAGCCGATGCCGCCAACGGTGACGCGGTCACGACCGCCGAGGTCGCAACACCCGAGGAAGAGACCTCGGGTGATATCGCGGGTATGGAAACGATCGACCTGGAGAACAGCGAAGAGGGCAGCTCGCCCATGGAGCTGGTCGGCGAAACGCCGGTCGAGACACCCGCGAGAGACGAAGACCTCGACGACACCGATGACGACACCGGCGAAAATGACGACAGCGAAGACGCTGGCGCCAAAGACGACAGCATCGAAAGCGTCGCCGAGGAGGATGATACCGACGAGGTGCGCCCCGTCCGCAAGCCGCGCCCCAAGCGCTACAAGATTCAGGAAGTCATCAAGGTCCGGCAGATCATGCTGATCCAGGTGGTCAAGGAAGAGCGCGGCAACAAGGGTGCCGCGCTGACGACGTATCTGTCGCTTGCAGGCCGTTACTGTGTTCTGATGCCCAACACGGCGCGTGGCGGCGGCATCAGCCGCAAGATCACCAATGCGAGCGATCGCAAGAAACTCAAGGATATCGCCAATTCGCTGACCGTGCCGGAAGGGGCCGGCTTGATCATACGGACCGCGGGCTCGCAGCGCACAAAGGCGGAAATCAAGCGTGACTACGAATACCTGCAACGCATGTGGGAACAGATCCGCGAGTTGACATTGCAATCGACCGCGCCAGCAAAGATCTACGAGGAAGGCGACCTGATCAAGCGCACGATCCGCGACCTTTATTCCAAGGAGATCGACGAGGTGATCGTCGCAGGCGAGGCGGGTTATCGCGGGGCCAAGGACTTCATGAAAATGATCATGCCGTCCCACGCCAAGAACGTGAAGCACTACGCCGAGCAACTGCCGCTTTTCGCGCGCTATCAGATCGAAGGTTATCTGAACGGCATGTTCAACCCGACGGTGCAGCTGCCATCGGGGGGCTATATCGTCATCGGCATTACCGAGGCGCTGGTGGCCATCGACGTCAACTCGGGGCGCGCCACCAAGGAAGGGTCGATCGAACAGACCGCGCTCAAGACCAACCTCGAGGCGGCCGACGAAGTGGCACGCCAGTTGCGTCTGCGCGACCTTGCCGGCTTGATCGTCATCGACTTCATCGACATGGATGAACGCCGGAACAATGCGGCGGTCGAGAAGCGGTTCAAGGATCGCCTGAAAACCGACCGCGCCCGCATCCAGGTCGGGCGGATCTCGGGCTTTGGCCTCTTGGAGATGTCGCGACAGCGCTTGCGGCCCGGCATGCTCGAAGCGACAACGCAGATGTGCCAGCATTGCCATGGAACGGGTCTTTTGCGGTCTGATGACAACGTGTCATTGGCGATCATTCGCGCGCTGGAAGAGGAAGGTGTACGCGGACGCTCGAAAGAAGTGCTGATCAAGGCACCGATCGGGATCGCCAATTTCCTGATGAACGGCAAGCGCGAGCATATCGCCGAGATCGAAGCCCGTTATGGGATGTCGGTACGGATCGAATGCGATCCGGCGCTGGTTTCGCCTGAATACGCGCTTGAAAAGTTCAAGACCGCGACCCGCAGCGTGCCCGAAGCGGCGCAGGTCGTGACGACGACCCAGCTGATGGACGATGACGAGACACCGGACGACAGCGATATCATCGTCGATGCTGACGAACCCGAAGAGACGCCTGCGTCTTCCGAGGCGGACGACAAGCCCAAGCGCAAGCGTCGCAGGCGTCGCAGGCGGCGTGGCGGTGCCAACAAGGACGCCGAGCAGAATGGCCAGCAGGACAACGGTGGCGGCGAAAACGAATCCGCGCCCGCCCCGGAGACTGCGGACGCGCAAGGCGCTGAGGCGGCCCAGGACGCGGAAAAGCCCAAGCGCACCCGCAGCCGCCGCAGAAAGAGCACCGATGTGCCCGGTTCTGAAAAGACCCCCGAGACAGGGTCGGAAACCCCGGTTGTGACCGAAGCCGAGGCAGTGACCGAAGCAGCCCCTGCGGAAGAAGCCCCAGCGCCGAAGAAGCGGACACGCCGCAAGAAGGCGGATGCGCCGGCGGAAGTGGCCGAAGCCTCGGCGGAAAGCGCGCCCGCAACATCTGACGCGCCGGATGCCTCGGGCACCGAAGCACCTGCCGAAGAGGCGCCCAAGCCGAAGCGGTCCCGCCGCAAACCGGTGGCAGCGAAAGAAGACACGGCGGCGAAGGCGACTGAAGAGGTGGACAAGCAACCGGAACCGGACACAGCCACCAAGGCCGAAAAGCAACCCGAACCGGAGCCTGCCACGGAGCCTCAAAAGCAACCTGAAGCCGGCGCGGAGGCGAATGCCGATGAAGCACCCAAGCCCAAGCGCAGGGGATGGTGGTCGATCGGACGTTGATGGACGGCGAGGTCGGGATCACGGCGGGCTGCGACTTTCTAGGCGCAGCCCTTGCCCGTCCGGTCTCTTGCTGCGCTTTGGGCGTCGCGGTAAACCGCGATCAGGCCTTGCGGATGAAATATATCTGGTTGTCGCCGTGATCCTCGGTCAGCAGCAGATCATGTCCGGCCTCGTGACAGAAGTGCGGCATGTCGACGATCGCCGCCGGATCGTCGGCGCTGACACGCAAGACCTGTGACGCGGCCAGTGACTGCAGACGCTTGCGCGCCTTCAGAACGGGCAGGGGGCAGAGCAGCCCCCGGGCATCCAGATCCGCGTCGTAGTCCATGCTGCGGGGGTAGTGACGATATTTCATCTTGTCCACCAAGATGTGACACTCGGGCACGTGACCTTGCCCGCAACCTCGCCTAGGTAGGTTGCAAGGAAGGGACACTATGCTCGAAACCTCGCTGATCTTCGATGCCGCAATCCTGCCTGCGATGATGGTGGCACTTGCAGCTGGCGTCCTGTCTTTCCTCAGCCCTTGTGTGCTGCCTGTCGTGCCGCCCTACCTGGCCTATATGGGCGGGGTCTCGGTCAGCGAGATGGAGCATGCGCAGCGTGCCAGGCGGCGCGTCTTCGTTTCGGCGGTTTTCTTCGTGCTGGGGCTCTCGACGGTCTTTCTGCTTCTGGGCATGGCGTTTTCGGCACTCGGCCGGATGCTCTTGCAGTGGCAGGACGCGATGCTCATCGGGGCCGGTGTGTTGATCATGGTCTTGGGCGCGCATTTCGTCGGGGTCTTCCGGATCGGGTTTCTGGACCGCGAAATGCGCGTGGATGCGGGCGACAGGGGCGGCTCGGCCTTTGGCGCCTATCTTTTGGGGCTGGCCTTTGCATTCGGATGGACACCCTGCCTCGGCCCGATCCTCGGGGCCATCCTGTCGCTTGCAGCCTCCGAGGCGGACGTCTCGCGCGGGGCGACCTTGCTTGCCGTCTATGCGCTCGGGCTTGGTATCCCGTTCTTGCTGGTGGCCGCGTTTTTCCCGCGGCTCAAAGGGCTGATGGGATGGATGAAGCGGCATATGGACAGGATCGAGCGGACCTCGGGCCTGCTGCTCTGGACCGTGGGCCTGATGATGATCACCGGGCAATTCGCTGCCTTCAGCTTCTGGCTGCTCGAAACCTTTCCGGCGCTGGCGCTGGTCGGCTAGGGTCGCTAGGCTTGCCCCACACGCAGGCATGAGGCGGCGATGGACGGGGCGGAGCGACAGGTCAGAACACGGCGGGTATTCCATATTCCCGGCTATGATCCGATTCATCCCCGCCGCTACCGCGAGCTTTACCGCAAGGAAAGCGCGGCGCAGGCCAAGATCTCGGGCTACCAGATCGGTATCCGACCGGCGAAATCCGATGACAGTTATCGCTGGGTGGTGGGGGCCGAAATGGATGGCAAGGCGGTCGCCGCCCAGATCGACGTGCTGGTCTGGTCCGACATCGTGCGTGACAGCATGGCCCAGTCAATCCCGGCGACATATCTTCAGATGTTGCGGACAGCCTGGATCTACATCGGCTCCGGTGCGCTCCGGCGGTTGATGTGGATGCGCAAGGGGCCGGTGATCGCGGCACTCTATCCGGTGGCCTTTCTAGTGGGCCAACTGATGCTTGCCATCGCGGCAGGCTGGCTTGTGGGCCGAGGGGTCGTTGCGCTGTTGGGTAGCGGTCTTGGCCTGATCGGGCTGGGTGAGGTGGCGGTCGTGGGTTGGGTGCTGTTCATCTTGCACTGGTTTTTCGTGGGGCTGGTCGCCACCGTCGTCATCCGCTGGTTCAAATCGATCGATAACAGGATCTTCGCCTATTACCTGATGCATGACTATGCGTTCTCGGCCCAGTTCAACGGTGCCAATCCGCCCGCACTGGAAAGGCGGATGGCGCAGTTTGCCGACCAGATTGCCAAAGCCCTTTCCGATGACGTCGACGAGGTGCTGGTCGTCGGCCATTCGTCCGGCGCCCATCTCGCCGTGTCGATCCTTGCCGATCTGATCCGTGACGGACGCGTCCCCGCGCGGGGGCCTGCACTGGCATTCCTGTCACTGGGGCAGGTGGTGCCGATGGTGTCCTTCCTGCCCAAAGCGAAACGACTGCGGGCGGACCTGGCTTTCCTGGCAGGATCCGACGCCCTGACCTGGATCGATGTCTCGGCGCCCGGCGACGGCTGTTGCTTTGCGCTTTGCGATCCGGTGGCGGTCTCGGGTGTGGCGCCCGCCGACAAAAGATGGCCCTTGGTGATCTCTGCGGCTTTCACCCAAACGCTGTCGCCAGAACGATGGAGGTCCCTCCGCTGGCGCTTTTTCCGGCTGCACTTCCAGTATCTTTGCGCCTTCGATCAACCACGCGATTACGACTACTTCAAGATCACCGCCGGTCCGCGCCTGCTACGCGACAGGTTCGCCGGTCGGGGGCCTTCGGCGTCCCGGATCGATGTGCCCGCGTCCCCGTATACCTCGCAAGCATGACCGAGCGCCCGCCCAAACCCGTTTCGCGGCCTGAAAAGGTATCACTCTGGCGATACATGCGGCTTTTCCGCAAGGACATCCTGTCAGCCCAACCCGAGAAGCTCTATCGCGCGTGGATGGCCGAGTTTCGCACGCCGTTCTTCCGCAGCTATCTGGTCAACGATAGTGCGCTGGTCGACTTGGTGCTGCGCGAGCGACCCGATGACTTTCCCAAGTCCGATCGCGTTGGCGCAGGTTTGCGGCCGCTTCTTGGCCAGAGCGTTTTTCTGACCAATGGCGAGACATGGAAGCGCCAGCGCCGCATCATCGACCCCGCCTTCGAGGGCGGGCGGCTGCGGGACACGTTCGAGGGTATTCTGGCAGCAGCGGATGCGGGCGTCGCGCGTCTGGGGGACATCGATGCCGGTCCGCAGGAGATCGAGGCGATCACCAGCCATATGGCGGCTGATGTCATGTTCCGCACGCTTTTTTCCCTACCGATCGAAAACGCCACTGCGCAGGAAGTATTCCATGCCTTCCGCAGCTACCAACGCAGCCAGCCTATCCTTAATCTTGCGGCGTTCATTCGCGGACCGGCATGGATGCCGCGGTTCTTTCGCCCCCAAACCAAGCGGAGCGCCGCCCATATCCGTCGTCTGATCGCCCGCCTGACGCAAGAGCGGCTGGACCTGATTTCGACCGGAGACGCTCCGGACGATCTCGCAACCAAGATCCTGACGACCGCTGATCCGGAGACCGGCGAAACCTTCACTGCCGAGGAAATGGTCGATCAGGTGGCGATATTCTTTCTTGCAGGGCACGAGACGAGCGCCTCGGCGCTATCGTGGGCGCTCTATCTGCTTGCGCTTTATCCGGATTGGCAGGAACGGGTGGCACAGGAAGCAGCCAGCTATGACGGAACCTTTGCGGCGCTTTCCCAGCTCAGGATCACGCGTGACGTCTTCCGCGAGGCGCTGCGCCTCTATCCGCCCGTTCCGATGATGGTGCGCGAGGCCGGGCGGCCCGAAACCTTCCGCAATCGCGCGGTCCGGCCCGGAGCGCAGATCGTTCTGTCGCCCTGGCACCTGCAGCGGCACAGCCGTATCTGGGACCGACCCGATGACTTCGACCCGGCGCGTTGGGCGACCGCCGAGGGCAAAGACTCTGCGCGGCAGGCCTATATGCCGTTCTCGGCCGGGCCGCGTGTTTGCACAGGTGCAGGGTTTGCGATGATCGAAGGTGTCGTTCTCCTGGCGCGATTGCTTGCCGCGTATCGGTTCGAGCGCGTGCCGGGATGCCGGCCTGTGCCGGTGGCCCATCTGACGGTGCGCGCGGCAGAGGGTATCTGGCTGACAATCACACCTCGCAGGTGATTCTCGTTTCTCAAGCATGCACAGTGAGCGCATTCGTGCTTGCCCGACTTTGGCGACAAAGCTTTGCTATCTCTATTATTACTGCCAAATTAAGTGACAGTTTTCAGGAGAAAGCGGCCATAAGTGGGCCGAAACCTGCACTTAGGGCCAAAATAGAGCGAATGTTATTGGAAGATGTGCCAATTTTATGCCACATATGATTACCACACGAAAATTGGGGTTTTTCGACTTTACTGAGGTCAATCATGACGATTTCGCTGCCAGGTTCAAAAAAACGCGGTCTTGCAGGCCTCTTGGGTCGCAAGAAAACCGAGACCACGGAACGGACCGCGAAAGCACAGCTTGATCCGGCACAGGTTGCCAAGCTCTTCAAGAAAGGGGCCGACGAGCCCGAGGCTCCGAGGCCGGCAAGATTGAACGCGGAAGAACGCAAAGAGCGTGACAATCTCTCGACGCTGCGGGGCGCACTTTACAGGCCGAAAGCCTAGTCCTTCAGGGCCCGCTCAAGCACAAACAAACGAATGGCAGATGCGAGGCCCGTGTCCCCGCGCGTTGCATCGATCCGTGCCGCCAGCCCGTTGATCGTGTCGCCATCCGCAGCAGCGATGCGTTTGAACTCATTCCAGAACAGATCTTCGAGCGACACGCTTGTGCGGTGCCCCTGCAGTGTGAGTGATCGCTTCACCGGACGGCGGTGGTCGCTCATGTGCGATCCCGCAGGTGTCGATCAAGGCGCGCGGCGTCCTGACGCTTTTGCGCCTCGTCCTGCGCCTTGTCGGCTTTACTGCGACCGAAGCGGATCGCATTCGCATCCGCCTCGACTTTTGCCGCGGCCTTCTTCTTCGCTTTCCGGACCTTGTTGAGGTTGACGGGTTTCACTTGGGGCCGATCATGTCTTCGGGACGCACGACCCGTTCGAAGGTTTCATCATCCACGAATCCCAGCTTGATGGCCTCTTCCTTGAGGGTCGTGCCATTCTTGTGCGCCGTCTTGGCGACGGTCGTGGCATTGTCGTAGCCGATCGTGGGTGCAAGGGCGGTCACAAGCATCAGCGATTCCCGCATCAGCTGGTCGATCCGGCGTTCATCGGCCTTGATGCCAACCACGCAGTTATCTGTGAAGGCACCGCAGGCGTCACCGATCAACTGCATGGATTGCAGCACGTTGTAAGCCATCATCGGCTTCATCACGTTCAGTTCGAAGTGGCCCTGCGATCCTGCGAAACCAACGGCGGCGTCGTTGCCCATGACATGGGCGCAGACCTGTGTGATCGCCTCGACCTGCGTCGGGTTCACCTTGCCCGGCATGATGGACGAGCCGGGTTCGTTCTCGGGTAGCATCAATTCGCCCAGACCGCACCGCGGGCCAGAGCCCAGCATCCGGATGTCGCAGGCGATCTTGTAAAGGCTGGCGGCCACGGTTTTCAGCGCACCGGACATTTCGACCAGCGCGTCATGGCTGGCCAGTGCCTCGAACTTGTTGGGGGCGGTCACGAAGGGCAGGCCGGTGATCTCGGCCATGTTTGCGGCGACAGTCTCGCCCCAGCCCTGCGGGGTGTTGAGGCCGGTGCCGACAGCGGTGCCCCCTTGGGCCAGTTCGTGGACTGCGGGCAGGGCGCCCTTGATCCGGCGGATGCCCATGGCGACCTGGTGCACATAGCCGGAAAATTCCTGCCCCAGTGTCAGCGGCGTGGCGTCCATCGTATGGGTGCGGCCGATCTTGATGATGTGATCGAACTCCGCCTGTTTCCCGACCAATGCGCCGTGCAGTTTCTCCAGTCCCGGCAGCAGCACGTCGCGGGCGGTCATGGCGACGGCGATATGCATCGCTGTGGGGAATGTATCGTTCGAGGATTGCCCCATGTTGCAGTGATCGTTTGGATGCACAGGATCCTTGGAGCCGATGTCACCCCCGAGGATCTCGATGGCGCGGTTCGAAATCACCTCGTTGGCGTTCATGTTCGACTGCGTGCCTGACCCCGTCTGCCAGACGACAAGGGGAAAGTGATCATCCAGCTTGCCGTCGACGACCTCGGACGCCGCCGTGATGATGGCATCGGCAAGCGCGGCGTCCAGTTTGCCGCGGTCCTTGTTGGCCATCGCACAGGCCTGTTTGATCACGCCGAGCGCACGCACGATGGCGATGGGCTGTTTCTCCCAGCCGATGGGGAAATTCATGATGGACCGCTGCGTCTGGGCTCCCCAGTAGCGGTCCGCGGGCACCTCGAGCGGGCCAAAGCTGTCTGTTTCAGTACGCGTTGCGGTCATGGTCATCCCCCCGGGCTAATGCTTTTCCGACCTATAGGCAGGCAGGGGGCCAAGGGCAACATGGGCCGGCGATCCGCGGTTCGCGTAAATGCGTTATTTGCGGAACTTGTCGAGGCTCACGACCTCGGCCTCGCGCGGCGGCTCTTCGGCACCCTCGGCCGGTTCGACCATTTCATCCATCGGGGCTTCGTCCGCCGCGTCATTGCCGGCATTCGTATCCTCGTCCTGCGTCTCGAACCGAAGACCGAATTCAACGGACGGATCCACGAAAGTCTTGATGGCATCGTAGGGAACATAAAGCGGCTCGGGGTTGTCACCGAAGTTCAACGTGATCGCGAACCCTTCGTCTGACACATCGAGGTCGGCGAACCAGTGCTGGATCACGATCGTCATCTCACCGGGATACCGGTCAGACAACCAGTCCGCGATCTCGACATCGGGATGCATCGTGTCGAACGTGATGAAGAAATGGTGCTGTCCCGGCAGGCCGTCTTTCTGGACATCCTCCAGCACGGTCTGGATGAGGCTCCGCATGGCGCGGTGCATCAGGTTGCCATAGTCGATGGATTTGGCCACGGGTGCATCCTTCTAGTCGTCGGGAATCAGCATAAGGGATTCGGGGGCGGTGAAAAGGGGAAGACCGCCAGCGCCGCTAAAGCAGGGACAAGCCGCCGCCTATTGCGGCACAAATGCACAAGACCAGGGGCATCGGCCATCCCCGCCACAGGATCAGCGCCGCTGCCAGTGCGCCGAGGCCCAGGGCCACTGGATCGATTGTCCCCGGGACCGGGGCGATGGTTTGCAGCGGGCCTGCATCGATTGTGATCACTTCGCCAAAGAAGACATGCATGGCGAACCACAGCGACAGACTGGCGATCACGCCCACCACAGCGGCGGTCACAGCTTGCAGGGCTGCGCGCAGACGCGGCTTGCCATCCAGCCAGTCGATCAGGGGCGCGCCTGCGAAGATCCAGATAAAGCAGGGCACGAAGGTCACCCAGAGAGTCATGGCCCCGGCGATCAGGGCCAGGGCCGGGCCGCCATCAGCCGCCCCGGCCAGCATGCCGACGAATTGTGTCACAAGTATCAGCGGCCCCGGCGTGGTTTCGGCCAGACCCAGCGCGTCGATCATCTGCGCCGTGCTCAGCCAGCCGTAGGATACCACGACCTCTTGGGTCATGTAGGCCAGCACCGCATATGCCCCGCCGAATGTGACGACGGCCAGCAGCGAGAAAAACAGACCCAGCTCGACAAGGAAATCCTGCCCCAGAAGCGCCGCCACGACGATGGGAATGGCCCAGATCACCGTGCCCACCAGCAAGACGAGCAAACTCGGCCGCCAGTTCGGCGGGGCGGGCGGGGCGTGCTGCTGCACCGGCGGTGTCGGTCCTGCGCCGAGCACCGCAGCGACCGCGATGACGATCGGGAATGGCACGGCAAAGAAAAAAAGCGCCAAGAAGGCCGTGGCGGCAACGATCTTGTAAAGCCGCGTGCCCAGTGCCCGCCCCACGATCTTGATCAGGGCGGCGATGACGATGACGACGACGACCGCCTTCACCCCCGTGAACAGCGCCTGCACAACAGGCAGCGTTCCCAGGGAAAGATAGAGCAGCGCCAGGACCCCGATCACGATTGCGCCCGGCAGCACGAACAACCCACCACCGATCAGCCCACCGGTGATCCCGCGCTTCTTCCACCCCGCATAGGTGGCAAGCTGCATCGCCTCGGGGCCGGGCAGCAGCATGCAGAACGACAGCGCCCTGAGGTATTCCGCCTCGGTCAGCCAGGGGCGCTCGTCCACCAGTTCCTTGTGCATCAGCGCGATCTGCGCTGCGGGACCGCCGAAAGACAGAAGGCCGATCCTGCCGAAGACCTCGATCAACTCACCCAAGGTCGGGCTGGTGTCCGCCTGCTCAGCCAAGGACGCGGCTTATTTCACGCAGGATCTTGAGGCGGAGGGTTTCGGGGTATTCGCGGTGTGTCCGCGCGGTCATGACAAAGCCGTCGCGGGTGATGACAGAGTCACCGTAGAAGTTGGTGATCGCAAGGCCCATCGATTCAATGGCGATCGCGTTGATCGTCACCCCCGCGCGCTCGGCCATCCTGCGGGCCTGCCGTACGTCCGAACCGCCGTTGGGGGTGCCGTCACCCGAGATGTCGATGACGCGCCGCGCGCAGCCCGGGACCTCGGCAAAGAGATCCAGCGAGAAAAGGATCGCCTCGGCCGGGGCGGTATCGGACAGAACAAAGGCGCGTTCCAGCCCGCGCGCGCGCGCGGCAAGACCGATGACGTCACCCTCGCTGCGTATCTGCGTCCAGGGGATCGAGACCGCCTGCTTGTCCTCACCGGACCATTGCACCACGGCGATGGTCGTGGCCGTCCGCACAAGCGTGTCACGGATCTCGGGGTCGGACAGGGCGTCGGCCAATCCGTCGACCTGCAGGCGGTATTCGGCGACGTCGACGGAATTGGACACATCGATGGTAAGCACCAAGGCCGTCTCACAGGCCCGTGCCATCAGGGGCGCGAAGACAAGGCAGAGAGCGAGGATCGGGCCTGACCGTTTCATGCGGTGAAAGTGACACGCAATCCTTGCGTTTCAAGGATGAAATGCGCAACAGCCCGTGCAAATCCGGCAATGCTTGAAATGTGGGCGGAAATGCAGGTTTCTGTTGCCAGGTACCTGCGAACCCCGCCTAAGGTCGCAAAACCTCAGGAGTTAGATTTCGATATTCCGCGCAGCTTAGGCTGCGAGTGCAATCGGTGCTTTGTTGTCATTTGCAACTAGCTTTTTTGAACCGATAACGGTGGTATCTCACCGGGACAAAGCAAACCCCTTTAGACGTTCGTCGATCCTGTTTCGGCCCCATGATCCCCAAATGAAGGATTTTGGTGGAGCCGCCGGGTACCGCCCCCGGGTCCGATCCGCTTATTACGAGCGCGTTTATGTCCATAGTCCCGAAAGACACTTCTAAGATAGGGCGTGTGTCGGTGCGCCGCAAGGGGCTGAGATTGACGTACACATGCTGTACACACTTAGTACACAACCCGTACACCGGTTGTGCAGACAGCGTGCAGCAAGGCGTCCAGACGATGTGCAACCTTTATTCTTTGACGACCACGCAATCGGCCATTGCCGATCTGGTCAACCTCTGGCGAGACGACACCGGCAACCTGCCTGCGATGCCTGCGATCTATCCTGACTATCCGGCACCGGTCATCACGCAAGAAGATGGTAGCCGAGTTCTGCGGATGATGCGCTGGGGGATGCCGTCACCGGCTTTCGCACTGAAAGGCAAGAAAACGGACAAGGGTGTCACGAATGTGCGCAATACCTCGTCACCGCACTGGCGCCGCTGGTTAGGGCCTGCTCATCGCTGCGTGGTGCCATTCACCAGCTTTTCGGAATACAAGGCCGTCAAGGGCGGCCCACCCGAGGTGGTCTGGTTCGCCCCGACAGGCGAACAGAAGACGCTGTTTTTCGCGGGAATCTGGACCGAATGGACATCCGTGCGCAAGCTGAAGGAAGGCGAAGTGACGGCTGACCTTTTCGCCTTTCTTACGGTCGAACCCAATGCCGTTGTCGCCCCGATCCATCCAAAGGCGATGCCCGTGATCCTGCGTAGCGCCGATGCGGTGGAACATTGGTTGACAGCATCACCGCAGGATGCACTGCGATTGCAACGCCCGTTTGCCGATGACGGGCTGAGGGTCGTTGACGAAGCGGTTTAGCCGTCGCTACCCGGCGGGAACGGCATCACCGTCCGGCGTGATCAGGAACCATCCGCCACCATGACTGGTAAGGCCATGGCCGATCGGGCCGGATTCTTCAGTATCGCGGTGGAAATAAAACAGCGTGTTGGAATTGTAGATGGCAATTCGCTGGCCCTCGCTCGTGACGGTGGCGCCAAGGTCCGCGTCCAGCGCATCACCGAGAACAAGATCGCCTGCGACGGTCACGAGCGGCCAATCTTCGCGGCACCTTTCAGCGCATGAGACAAGAGGTGCAAGGCCGTCGCCCGCGCCGATCGTGGTATCGAAAAGATAGACCGGCCGTCCATCGCCGGTGACAAGATAGGGGCCGAATTCATCGCTCGTGTTGACGGTCAATGTGGTATTTTCCTGCGCGTGGGCCAGCCCGCCGGTCATGCTGGCGATGAGGAAAAACAGGTATGTAAACGTCCGCATGCGATCTCCTTGGTCTCTGCTCGTACGCGGTCAACGACGCCCAAATGCGATTGTTCCGGCGACCAGATGACACAGGCTGGGGGCAACAAGGATCGGGACCCGCCGGGCGAGGTCGCACGTCGGGGCCGCCAATGGTTTTGACGGGCCGGTCGCGGGTGTAATTCTAGGCGGTATTCGGTCGAAAGGGACATCGATCAAGTGCTTGACCGCCGCCGGCTTCGGCGCGGAGCTAGATATTCAGCGCGACAGCAAGCACACCGACCGCAGCCTCGACCGCGAAATAGGTCCATTTCTTGCGAAACGCCCCGTCAAGCGCCAGTGACGTGGCCCGCCCGACCGCAGCCCCGCACCAGCAGAACCCCAGCATCGCGTAGGCGACAGGCGTGCCGAGAAACAACGCCCCGAGTCCCATGCCGACGAAAAGCCCGCCGGCAGAGGCGCGCACCTCGGACAGGGCCATCGTGGTCTCGCCGCCCGACATATCCAGCGCGCTCATGGTGAACCTGGGCGCAAGCCAGCCGAAGCAGCCAAGCGCGATGCTGACCAGCGCGAAGATGATGTTGAGGATGTCCATGGGCTACTCCTGTATTGCCTGCCAACACAACCGGCGCGGCGCCCGATGGTTCAAGATGCCTGCGAATATTGCGCCGCGATGCTGCTGAAGCCGTCATAGTACTGCGCGATGATCCGTGTAAGCGGGCGACCTTCGGATGTGATCCTGATCTGATCGCCCTCACGGATCACATAGCCCGGGAAATCGTTCAGCACGCGCTGGTGCACAGGCCCGAGCGTGGCGGCGGCAGGGTGCCGTTCGAGCGCGGGAAGGTCGATCGCGAAATCGCACATCAGCATATTGATCGCCCGTGCATGCAGCCTGTCGGTCTCGGTCATCGCATAACCGCGGTGGCCGGCCAGTCGGCCCGCTTCGATCCGTTCGAGGTAGGCGGCCGTGGCCGAGGCATTCTGGACGTAGCCCTGTCCGAATTGCGAAATCGACGAGGCCCCGATCCCGATCAGCGTCGGGCAGGTGTCGTCGGTGTAGCCCTGAAAGTTGCGCCGCAGGTGCCCCGTGCGGGCGGCAATGGCGAGGCTGTCGGCCGGTTTGGCGAAATGGTCGATACCGATGGATTGGTAACCTTCGTCGGTAAAGGCCCGTGCTGCCTGCCGTGCGAGGTTGTAGCGATCCTCTTCCCCGGGCAGGGCGTCATCGGGGATCAGTTTCTGTCGCTTCGAAAAGGTCGGCACATGGGCGTAGCCGAAAAGCGCGATCCGGTCGGGGTCCAACTGCCGGACCTTGGCGAGGGTGTCGGCCATTCTTTGCGGTGTCTGGAAGGGCAGCCCGTAAACCAGATCGGCATTGAGCGAGGTGATTCCCGCCGCCCGCAGGCTATCGACGCAGGCGCGGGTCTGATCGAAGCTTTGCTGGCGCCCGATGGCATCCTGCACTTCGGGCGCGAAATCCTGAATGCCGATGCTGGCACGGGTCATCCCCATTTCGGCCAGGGCCGCGATCTTGGCGTCATCGACCAGCGTGGGGTCGATTTCGACAGAAAAGCTGAATTTTTCAGCCGGTGGGATGGCCGCCTTGATCGCCGTCGCCAGCGTCCTGATCATGTCGGGCGGCAGGATGGTGGGCGTGCCGCCACCCCAGTGCAGCTGCCCCATGCGTATGCCCCGTGGCAGGGCCGCCCGCATCAGGTCAAGCTCTTTCAGCAATACGCCGAGGTAATGCGCGACGGGCTTGAGCGTCGTCGTGCCTTGCGTGCGGCAGGCGCAGAACCAGCAGAGCCGTTCGCAGAAAGGGATATGGACGTAGACCGAAACCGGCGTGGCGGGGTCGAGCCTGCCCAGCGCGTCTTCCTGAAATGCGGCATCGGTGTCGGGACCGAAGGCGGTGGCGGGCGGATAGCTGGTGTAGCGGGGCACGCGGGCATCGAAAAGGCCCAGTCGGCGCATGTCATCAAGATGTGTCATACACCATCTGTGCCACGCCCGGGGGGCGGGCGATTTGCGCCAGATCAAGCGGTGATGAAAAACCTCAGCTGAGCTGATCGATGAAACAGGCCGAGACCTCGGCCACCCGTTCGGGCGGTGTGTCGTTGCGAAAGAAGGTCGCAAAACCGGTGTCGGGAAACATCAGGTAGGTCTGGGTGGAATGATCGACGAGGTAGAATTCGGGATCGTCATCCGCGATGCGGTAATACGTCCGGTAGGCTTGAGAGGCCGCGCGGACCTGTTCGGGGCTGCCGGTGAGCCCGATCATGTCCTCGTGGAAGTTGTCGGTGAAATCGCGCACGACCTCGACGGTGTCGCGGGCGGGATCGACGGTGATGAAGACCGTGCCGATATCGACCCCCTGATCCTCCAGCATGTAAGCCGCCTGCGCGTTGCGCATGCTGTCAAGCGGGCAGACATCGGGGCAGAAGGTGTAGCCGAAATAGACCAGCGTCGGTTTGGTGATGACATCTTCGCTCGTTACCGTGTCGCCGGTTTCCGAGACCAGTTCGAACGGCCCGCCGATGGCGCCGCCGGCGACGGCGGTGTCGCCGCAGGGTGCGGGGGTCTGCGTGGCCTGCCACGTATAGACACCGAGAGCCGCAGCAGCGGCAAGCGTGACCGATCCGGCGATGATGGCTTTCATGTGTGGTCCTTCGTCGAAATTGATTGGCGATATCTCATATAGTCACGACAGGGGCCATGCGACAGGCTTTCACATCGTTGCAAGGTCGCGGATCAGGGGCGGGCGGCGTTTGCGCGGCTGTCGATGACGCTTTGTGCAAGTTCCGTCGTATAGCCGGCGAGTGCCGCGAGGTGGTCGTCGGCGGTGGCGGCATCACTGTCCGCGATGGCATCGGTGATGGCCGAGTGCAGGCCCACGATCCTTTCGCGCGACCTTGCGGTGAAGGTGATCATGTTCATCAGGGGCTGCATCGCCTCGACCGCGCCGGCGAGCTGGTAGGACAGAACCGGATTGCCCGCCGCATCGACCAGCGCACGGTGGAAGGCCACATCGGAGGCGCAGAAGGCCTCGTCGGTCAGGCCCGGCTGGGACTGGCGGTGCGCCTCGGCCCGCATCGTCGCAAGATGATCGGCGGTGCGCCTTTGCGCGGACAGCGGCGCACAGGCGCGTTCCAGTGCGTAGCGGGCCTCGCAGGCGGTGGCGAAGCTGACAGCGTTCATCGACAAAAGCAGGGTCGAGGTCGTGATCTGCTGGCCGTAGGCGTCCTCGTAGCGCAGACGGTTGACGAAAGCCCCGCCGGTAGCCCCGCGCTGCGTGCGGATCAGCGATTGGGCGGCAAGCCGCTTGAGCGCTTCGCGGACAGTGGGGCGAGAGACATCGAAGTGTTCGGCCAGTTCGGCCTCGGAAGGAAGGCGCTCGTCCACAGGCAGAGCGCCCGAGATGATGGAATCGCG
>Ga0207419_1000786_pt1 | contig 26449 bp, 20 predicted proteins | sample ElkSloMetagenome_4_FD_184723 | JGI IMG/M metagenome (GOLD analysis project Ga0207419, IMG submission 184723) | Hot spring microbial communities from Elkhorn Slough, Monterey Bay, USA - MD2A (version 2) | ecosystem: Environmental > Aquatic > Marine > Intertidal zone > Estuary: Microbial mat ... | reverse complement strand
TTCAATGTTGGCATACAGTGCCCGGTAGCGTCCCTCCCGATTCAAATACTCCGCGAGTGCCAGCAGGCAGGTGGTCTTGCCGGTCTGGCGCGGGGCATGCAGAAGGAAGTATTTCTTTTGCTCGATCAGCCCCAGTACCTCCGCCAAATCCCAGCGTTGCAAGGGTGGCAAGCAATAATTGTCCTGGGACCTGACCGGCCCCTCGGTGGTGAAAAATCGCATCGGCTTGCTCCTTAGGTCTGCAGCCAGCTGGAAGGTGGCGCCTTCCATTGTAGGCCGGGCCGAGGTACAAGGCCCACCGCGACGAGCACCCTCCGGGTAAGGGCCAGAGCCGGCAGCCGAACCCGCCGCCCATCGGGGCAGATTTGCTCGCTGTCTGAGCGCATCGGTCAATAGGCGCGCCACCTCGGCTCTTTGCCGCGGTTCCTCGCGCGGCATGGCCGCCAGCGCCGCGCTGTCGAGCTCGATAAAGTCGCACAGGGGTTCCAACTCGCCCGCGGCGTAGAAGCCAGCACCTCGTTGGCGAAGTTGTCGTATTCGTCCATCAGTATCGTACCGCGCGGTGGCGGCTTGGCCGATTTTCTGGCCCACATCCGTGGTTTGGTCGGACTTAACGCAAGCGGCGATGTCGCCGGGCGCCAGGCATGAACAGTCGCGCCGGGTCTGCGGGCTAGGCAGGTGCGCTCGCCGCTTCGGCTGGGGCGTCGTCCTTCTTGCGCAGCAGCTTCGCGGCAGCATAGTAGCCGCCGATCCCAAGCAACGCACCGCCGACGATAGTCAAGCCGACGGGATGGGCCAAGACAAAGGCTTTGATCCCGGTGGTGCCTGCTGTGACCGCACCCGAGGCGACCGTAGGGGCTTCTATAGGCATAAAGGACTCCAATAGTGATTAATAACGAGACAGGTACATCGAGGCCATGCGGAGGCAAAAAAATCAGGGCGAACCGCCCTGGAGCATGCGCTGTCGCAAGCGCCTTCCATGTCGGCCTCGCGCACAAAGATAGAGTAGATAACACTCGAAAGATAGCGTAAATGACGGTAGATACGAGACCTATGCAGAGAAGCGTGCGAGAGAACCCTGTCGGCCACTGGGCGCGGGGTGCCGACCTGACCGACCGCGTCGTCGTGGCCGACGTTGCATCCACCGGGGCCTACGAGGGCAGCTCGGCCTGGGCAACCGCTAAGTTCGGCGTTGCGGTCGGTGTCAAGGCGATGGGCCTCACCGCTGCATTGGCCGTTCCCGGTGCGCCAGCCGCATCCATCCTGGTGGGGGTGACCATTGGCGCCGCGGCGGCCATCTCCGCCAAGCGCTTGGTCAACGGCCCGAAGAACATCGCCGTCGATGCCGCCGGCAGTTCGACAGCGGGCTCGCCTGTTCAAGACGGAGGCACCAAGCGCTATTGCGTCCGAGCACTTCGCGGGCTGCTCAGAGCATGCCCCGCGGTCGCTGGAGATTGGCGAAGACCTGTTCCCACTTGCCGCCTTCGGCATCCGGTTGCATGAAGGGCGCGACATAGTCGTCGACCCAAACCCGGAGCAGATGCCCGAGGGCGCCTCGGATCAGCTCCGGCTCCACCAGCCGCGCCTGTATCAGAAAGTGACGGGCGCGAAACTTTGCGAGCCATGATCGACACGCCCCGGCGCGCTGGAGGCACTCGGCAGTGTCGATCGCGTCGGTGACGAAGCCACAACTTCGGCACCAGCAAGAGTTGGGGTGTTGATAGACCCATGACCTCGCCGCGCTGGAGCTCACCCCACGCCGACGTTGTCGGCGCTCAGGGTCGTCGGCGATTGACCGGCATGATGGCGCAACGCGGTGGGGGTCATGCCGTAGTGCTCTTTGACGGCGCGGGTCAGATCGCCGGTGGAGCGAAAGCCGATCTCGCGGGCGATGGTCTTGATTGGCATGCAGGTCCGCTGTAGCAACTCGCGCGCGCGGAGCATCCGTTGCGCCCGGATATAGCCAAACACGGTTGTGCCGAACAGGCTGCGAAAACCCTTAGAGAGCTTGGGCTGGTTGGTGCCGACGGCGGCGGCGAGTTCGTGGAGGGGTGGCGGGTCGGCGAGGCGACGGATGATTATATGGCGGACCTCGAACAACCGGGCGACCTCTTGGCGCGGCAGGTCGTGCCGGTCAAGGTCGCCGGTGCCTATCTCGTGGATGTCACCAAACTGGTCGCGATACTCGCGCACATGCAACTCCAGTGTATCGAGCAGGCTCTGTTGGCGCAGGTGCAAGCTCAGGCGCGCGCACAATTCCGACGTGGCAACCGGCTTGGTCAGGTAATCATTGGCGCCCAGACCAAAGCCCTGGACCTTCGTGTGCAAGTCGTCGCGCCCGGTCAATAGCAGCACCGGGATGGAGCGGGTCAGCTCAGTGGCCTTGAGTCTCCGCAGCACCTGCATGCCGTCGATGTCCGGCAGTCCCAGGTCGAGCAGCACGGCATTGGGGCGAGTGCTGCGCGCCAGGTCCAACGCCGCTTCGCCGGTCTCGGCGATGCTGACGGCAAAGCCATAACCGCGCAGGTGGCCGACGTAGAGGTCGCGGCCGTCGGTATCGTCCTCGACGATGAGCAGATGGGCCGGCTCAGGCGCACTGCCCTGCTCCGGCTTCAAGCCAGCCAGTTCGTCGATACGCGGCTGCAGGGCCTGCTCATCAATGAGGGGATCGCTGAGTATGCTCACGTCAAAACACCTTTCTTTGTCGTCTGCGCGGCCCCCGGTCATAAATGAAGTTCAATTGAAGTTCTATTCTCAGGGAATCCGGCCTAGATCGTCGTAACGCCCATGCCTGCACCACCCTCAGGCGTGTGTCCGGTCGGCAATCCCATGCAGCTCATCTGGGTACGCCGGATTGATCCGGCTCCTGGGGCGCGCGACCGCAGTCATCCCAGGCAATCGCGTAATAGGGTCAAACTTCGAGGTCAATGTAGCGACTCCTAAGCTAGGGCGCAACTGGCTAAACGAGCAAGCTGCTTAAGGTGCAGTGTCGCCGTCACGCTCTGGTGGGGTGCTGGGGGATGTGGGCGACGCGGCGGGCTCGGCGCCTAGAAAGATGGGCACGGAGATGTCCTGGCCAGCACCGATGACCACGGTCTTGGGGTTCTCGGACGTAGCCAGCTCCCGCGTAGCGGTGATGCCCTTGTGGGCCAGCAGGCGCTCGGTCAGGGTCTCATCGACGAGGCCCTGATAGTCGCGGATGCCGGTCGCCTCAATGCGCACGCGCTCGGCCTCCTGTACGGCGATCCCGCGGCGAAAGACATAGGAAAGCAATAGCTGCTGCTGGACCAGCTTGTTCTCAATGGCCCGACGCACGGTCTCAGGCAGTTGGATACGGCGGATGATGATGTCTTCCACCTCAACGAAGTTTCTGCCAATCTCATCCATGGCCTGGAGCATGGCGCGGGTCAGCAGCCCGCCCTCATTGGTGTAGATCTGCTCGGCGGTGGCATTGCCGAGTTGCTTGCGCAGCACCGACTCGGTCTGTGGAATGACGACCCGGGTCAGATAATCGGGGCCGACGCGCTGGTGCAGTTTACCGAGCAGGTCGCGCTCAGGGCGGTAGCGGATGGCCAGCTTCAGCTCAAGCCGCATCCCCTCCACCGACAACACGTCGAGGCTATGCTCGACCACTTGCTTGCGCACCTCGTAGATGGTCAAGCGATCCAGCGGGCTGATGATGTTGAGTCCATCGTCACGCACCCGGTCGATCTGGGTACCGCTGAAGCGATTCCAGAGCACGCCGGCCTCGCCAGGCTGGATGACGTGAAAGATGCGGTCCCAGAACAGGACCAACACGAACAGCAGGATCTGCAGTCCAATACCAAAGAATGACCAGCGGCGCAGCAGCCAGCGACGCAGCTCGCGCTTGGCCTCGCCGCCGCCCTGCTTGGGTGCATCCTGCTCGGTTGCGCCCTGTTCCGGGATGCTCTGGTTGGGCATCAGACTGCGTCAGCCCGCGGCGGGAGCCAATTGCGCTCGACGCGCTAGCTCAGCGCGCAGTTGCCGCCGCAGCCTGGACCAACGCAAGTCGTCGAAGGTGCCGCCGGTCTCGAAGTGCGTGATCAGCACTTGGCCGTGGGCATAAGTCAGGGCCGCGGCCAGGGTAGACAGCGTGCCGGCACCGGCGAGCGAGCCAAACACCGGCACCGCCTTGAGCAGCGACAGCCCCAGGCCAGTGGCCGCGACCGGCAGACTACCCAGCACCAGCGCAATGACGGTGCGGCGATAGACGGCGCGGAACGGGACGCCGTAATGATCGGCGAGACGTGCGGCCAGGTTCATCTGCAGATCCATCAGGGCCAGGGCATCGAACAGCGGGAAGGGCAGCAGCCCGATGGATAGGCCGGCAATGCTATAGCCATTGACGATCCCTTCCGCCGCGGTGCGGCCCTCGGCGGCGCGCGCCTGGGCCAACCGGGTCTCGGCGCTAAAGGGGGCGGACTCGAACGGTGCAGCGGGGTTTTGACTTGGCGTCATCGAATTGCCTTTAGTATCGAGAGGGTGCGAAGCATCCAGTGAGATCACAGCGAGGCGATGCCTCGGACCGACCGACAACAGGATCGCGCAATGCCGGCCCTTGGCCCTTGGCCCTTGGCCCTTGGCCCTTGGCCCTTGGCCCTTGGCCCTTGGCCCTTGGCCCTTGGCCCTTCGGAGCGTTCGTAGCTCGTTGCCATCCGTCAAGACGAACCCAAGTAATTCAAGTTATCCGCGCCGGAGAATCTCATAGGCCTCGCGGATGCGTGCACTCTGGGCGCTGGCCTCGGCGAGTTGCTCCGACGACAGGCCGAGATAGCCCAGCCGGTCCGGATGGTGACGCCCGATCTCGCGCCTGTAGGCCTGCTTGATCTCGGCGGCCGTTGCAAAGGGCGGTACCTTGAGCCTGGCCCGAGCCTCGTCCACGGACATCGACGCCCGAGGCGCCAGGTGACCGCTCCCGAATGCACGGCGCCCTTCGGCAAAGGCATGCAGTCGCACCTGCGAGAGGCCGATGCGCCGCGCGATATCCTCCAGCAGCTGGCGCTGTGCCTGAGTCGGCTCGCCGCGCTGCTCGGCAGCCTCAAGCAACGACCACAGCAGAAGATAGTGCACATCAAAGCGGCGGTGGAAAACGCGGCGAAATTGGTTGACCACGGCGGTGAGTGGAAAATCCGCGCGCAATCCATCCTCAAACAGCGCCCTTGCCTCAGCCCAATCGGACCGCGGCAGTTCCAGCCGGCGGATACAGCCATCCCACGCCTCATCAAGGGCCAGGGCCGACAGGGCGCCAGCGCGGGCCAATGCACCGGCCAGTGAGAGTTCCGTGGCGCGCAGCGCGTCGCGTTGGAGCCGACTTATCCGCAGCGCGTCTGGTCTTAGCCAGGTCCGCGCTAGGCCGTCGATTTCCCGGTCTAGGACGTGGCCCATGCCCGCGGCGATCAGGCCAGCGGCAGGGCCAGCAATGGCGGTGCCGACTAGCCCCGCCGAGACCTTGCCCCACCAGGATCGGTTGCGGATGGCGGTGCTGTTCATTCGGCTATCACCCAACGGCCAGGTAGCGCGCGCAGGGCGAGCGCGATCAGCATCCCGGCCCCAATGGCGAGGACCAAGACCGCGGTCAGCCCAAGCGCCTGGGTCATCAATCCAGAGACGACGCCGGCGGCGAGCAATCCCTCGGGACCTAACAGCCCAGGGGCAAGCGCGCCGCTGATCCCGCCGACGGCAAACACCAGGGCCAGGTCCGCGGCGGGGCCGAACCGCCGCCGCACCGCCGAAATGGACAAGGCGTAGATGGCGCCGGTCACCAGGCCGAGCAACAGCATTGGCACCAGCCCGGCCAGGGCATAGGCGGCGGAGGCGGCGAGCACGCCAGCGAGCAGCCCACCGGGCAGCCGCTGCTCCCAACTGCGCTCATCGAAGCGTAGCAGGCCGACCAACACCACCGCGGCGGCGGCTCCGGCCGCGGCGGCGGCGCTGGCGAGAGCTAGCCAGGGCACGGTACCACTGACCGCTCCAGTCGCCACGACCGAAACCAGCCAGGCAGCCCAGAGTATCAGGGTGCCGACAGCGATCAGCGCGCTGCCGCCATCCGCACCCAAATTCGTACCTGCGCCGAGCGAAGCCGTCCGGCCAGCAACCCGTCCAAGCCCCCACGCCAAGGCCAGTGATCCGACGCCAGCGAGCGCGGCCAGTCCGATGGCGTCACCAGCATCGCTGAGACCGGCGACGGCCAGCCAACCGATCGGACGGTCCACGGCATCACCAGCGCCCCAGGCGATTAGCGTCCAATGGCCCACCAGGGGATAGAGGAACGCCCCCATGATGAGTGCCGCCAGCAGACAGGCACCAGGGCTCAGCCGTCCGGCGACGGCAGAGCAGAACAGCAGCGACGCGGCACCGGCCAGCGGCAACTGCATGCTGAGCTGGCGCAGTGGCTCGCTCAGAACCTGGTCGTTACCGACTTGGAGCAGATCGGGCAGGACCTCCACCGGCATACCAATCAGGCCGAGCCAGCTCGGGCCGAACATCAGCCCGAAGCCGATCAACACGTAGCCCACGCCACCTGCCAGCCAGGGCACCAGCCCAAAGTCGACGGTGTCCAGGCGCGCATCCGCGCCGGGGCCCAGGCCGAGATAGAGCAGCACACCGACTGGAAAGGCAAGCCCCAGGACTAGGGCCAGCAGCAGGCCGGAGTCGTCCTGTGCGCCAGCTGCCGCATTCAGGGTCACATCGGTGTTCGCCTCAGTACCGCCTTGCCGTGGGGCCAACCGGCCACGGACAAGCGCGTCCAGGCGTTCACTCAGGGCGGCAAGCGCCTCGCCCGAGTTGTCGATCCCCATCAAGGTCTCGAAAAGCTTCAAGCCGTTATCCTCCAGCCGGACCTCGTGCTGCTTGAGTTGCTCGTCGGCGCGCTTGAGCCCTTCGGCCAGCCCGTCCACACGCACGCGGAGCGGGTCGATGCCGGCAAGCCCGGCAGTGACGCGTTGCTCAAGGTCATCAAGCGCCTGTCGATTCTCGTCGATGGCCTCTTCTAACAGCTTTAGCTGCTCGTCCGTGCCGCCGAGCCGCGGCTCGATGGTACCAAACTGCTGCTCGATGCCCTGAAGACGTTCTAGGGTTTCCTGCCGCACCTCGGCCAGTGCGTCCTTTAGCGCAGCCGCATCCGCCTCTGATGTTTCCCCGCCCTCTGCCGCTGCCCGCGCCTCCGCCAAGGCCTGCTCCAGGGGCTCACGAACGCCATCGGCGAGTCCGGTCGCCAGCGTGTAACCACGCTGGCCGAGTAGCGACTTGGCGCGCTTCAGGGCGGCATCATTGATCAGGTCCTGGAGGCCGGCCGCCTCGGCCGTGGCGATGGTCGCCTCGGCGGCTGCGATGGCGGCCTCGGCCTCGGCACGCGTGGTCGCCTGAACCAGGCCGGTGACAGCCAGCAGCAGCATTGCGATCAACGCTCTAGGATACCACCGGATCATCCAGCCGCGGCAACCATCGGCATGCACCGACCGCATCGCCTGATTCATCGTCGGCCCCCCCCATCACCTGGACGGCGACGCGGCGCCGGATCAGACGCCAACAAGAACAAGAAGCCCATCGCTGGCGTAAAAAAGAGCGATGACCAGAGATAGCCCCAGTAGCCCCATTTACGCCGACGCCCCAGGTAGGCGATCAGCATGCTGGCGCCAACATAGGCCGCGGCGATGATCAGGTAATGCATCATGGTAACGGTGAAACCTCGCGTGCCTCTCGGGTTGTTGCGGATGCCGGCGCCGGATCGGGGCTCGGCTCAGGACTTGGCTCTAGACTCGGCCCGGGACTGGGCTCTAGACTTGGCCCGGGGCTGGACTCGGGGCTGGGCTCGGGGCTGGGCTCGATCACCGCGGAGATCAACACGAGCTCCTCGGGTCTGGGACGCATGCCAATTGCCTCCAATGCTTGCAGATCGACCCAGATGGTCGGCAGGTTTACAAGTTGACGATTGAGCTCACCAACCCGCAGCCCATTCAACAGCCCATTGAAGCGCAGCGCCACGGCAGGGTCGTCGAGATCGATGCCAGCGGCAACCAGGGCCAGGGTCAGCCCGAGATCGGCCTCCAGCGTATCGGCTAGCGTGAAGCTCGGCACCCCGAAATCGCGCAGGGCGCGATTCAACCGGCGAACCAGCGCAGGCTCTAGCGGCAAATCGGCCGGTATGAGCAACGCCTCGACATCAATGGCCAGGCGGCTCCAGCAACCAATCGCGGCGCGTTGCGGCTCCTCTACTTCGGGCGGCGCCATCGGGCTTGGCGGCGCGGCTTGATCCGAATGCGTCGTCGGCTTTGGCGGTCCCGCTTGATCCTGCTCCGGCGACGCGCTCGCCGCGGCCAGGTCCTGCCCGTCGGGCAGCTCACAAGTTAGGATATCGAAGTTGCGAACCGCGGCAACGCCACGCGCCAGGCTGATCATGGCACGACCATCATCGTTAGCCGGCACCACTAGACCGAGTCGCCGAAAGCTCAGCAGATCCTGGGCTAGGGCCAGCCATATTTGGTCACGTCGTGATCGATCGAGGCGGCGCTCGGACAAACCGGCCAGATCGAAGGGATCGGGCTCTTCCGTTCGGCTTGGTGCAAGCGCCGCGGCTTGGCTCGCTGCAAGCGCCGCGGCTTGGCTCGGTGCAAGCGCCGCGGCTCGGCTCGGTGCAAGCGCCGCGGCTTGGCTCGGTGCAAGCGCCGCGGCTCGGCTCGGTGCAAGCGCCGCGGCTTGGCTCGCTGTAAGCGCCGCGGCTTGGCTAGGTGCAAGCGCCGCGGCTTGACTCGCTGCAAGCCCTTCGGCTTCGCCCACGACAGGCAGTTCCGTGGGGCTCTGGGGCACCGCATAGTTGCTCGCGACCTCGGCGGCTGGCCGCACTGGTGGCGTTGTTCCGCTCACCGCCACCTGCCCCGAGCCGGGCCTGGCGAGGGCGAAGGTCGCTGCCTGCTCGCTTAGCTGTTCGCGAGAGGTCTGCGTGAGCGCGGAGGTCAATGCCTGCTCGCGCAGTTGCTCGCGGAAGGTCTGCAGCAGGTAAGGAATCGTCACCCCAGGCATGGCCCACCAGCGCCCAAAACGCAGCACCTGAAAGCGATAGCGCTTGCCGTACAGGTTACCGCTGGAATCAAAGGCGTAGATCCCCGTCAGTCCTGCCCAGGGTGGTCCGTAATGGGCCGACGTGGACAGCACCTGGGGGGTGGTATTACCAGCGCGGGTGATGATGTCGGCCAACAGGCCCATGGAGTCGTAGCCCTGAGCGGCATTCTGGTTCGGTGCCGCCGCGAACGCCTGGGCAAAGGCGGCAATAAATCGGGTATTGCGTGGACTGGGGTCGTCGATGCTGTAGACCACCGGCGCGATGGTGCGCTCACCGGCGGCCCCGGCCAGCTTGGCCAAGGGTCCGAAGTTGAGCCGATCGGAGCCAATGACCGGTACATCGACCCCGAGTTCGCGCAACTGCGACAAGATACGGGCGCCAGCATCGGTCTCGGCGGACAGGTAGACGGCATCAAAGTCTAGGCCGGCCAATTGGCCGAGCAGACCCCGGTAGTTTTGCTCGTCGCCGAAGAATGAGCCGCGAAAGACGATGTCGATGCCCTCCCCCCGGGCCGCGTCCTCAAATAGGAAGGCGACCTCGCGGGCATAGTCGTCGCGGGCGTGCAGCACGACCATGCGCCGGTAGCCGAACAGCCTTGCCAGGCTGGCGGACTGGCGCGCCATGACGGTGTTGTCCGGCAGCATCCGCAGCACGAATTCAAAGCCGTGCAAGGTGAGCTGCTCGCGGGTGGCGAACGGCGGCATAAACAGCACTTTCCCGGCGTTATAGCCGACCGAGGCGGGAATCGCGATCGCGGATTTGCGATGGCCAAGCACGGCGCTGATGCGTGGGTCGTCCGCAATCCGCCAAACGGTCCCGCGGACCTGCTCAAAGTCTTCACCGCCGGACAGCACCTTGAGCGTGAGCTCGCGGCCGAGCAGGCCACCAACCTCCGCGGCGGCCTGCTCGAAGGCGAGGCGAACCCCGTCCAGATAGCCAGGCAGCTTCTCGTCATCAATGACGGCAACGATGATGCTGCCCTCGGCGCGTTCGGCATAGGCGATCCGATCGGCCGCCGCATCCTCATAGGAGCGCCCGCAGCCGGCGAGCAGCATAGCGAGCAGGATCAGGCTGAGACCAAGGGTCCTTTGCATTCGCCGCTACTCCGCTGACGGCAGCGGCAACGGCGCGCCGGGAATAACCGGCAGCCCACCCTCGGCGGCACCGAGGATCACGACGCGGCTGTTCGATGCGGTCGCCAGCTCCTTGGTCGCCAAGATCGCCTCGTGGCGCAGCAACCGATCGCTGAGGGTGGCATCGACGGTCGCCTGATAGTCGCGGATACCGCGCGCCTCGTCGCGCTTGCGCGCGGCCTCCGCCTCCGCCGTGCGCAGCCGAAAGACATAGGACTTCAACTTGGCCTCTTGGGTCTGCTTGTCTTCGATCGCTTCACGCACCGGATTCGGAAGCTGGAGGGTACGGATGACAATGTCGTCGGCGTCGACGAAGTTGCGCCCGACCTCGTCGCGGGCGAGCAGGATGGCCGCATTCAACAGCCCGCCAGCGTTGGTATAGATGTCCTCGGCCGTGCGCAACGACAGCTCGCGACGCAGCACCGACTCGGTCTGCGGAACGACAACGCGCTGTGCATAGTTCGGCCCGATGCGCTGATGCAAGAGCGGCAGCAGCTCCGGATCAGGAGCATAGCGTATCGCTAACTCCATCCGCACCGGCAGCGCACGCACCGACAGCACCTCAAAGCTGTGCATCACGACCTGCTTGCGCAGCTCGTAGCGGATCATGCGATCCCAGGGCGGGATGAAATGCAGACCCTCGCCGTAGGTCCGGTTCAGCTCCATGCCGGTGAATAGCCGAAACAGGACCCCGCCCTCGCCGGCTTGGATCGAGATAAAGACATACCGCCACAGGACCGCCGCCCCCACCAGCACAACCAACAGGAGCAGCGTCAGCAACAACAAACGGGGCTTGAGCCAGCGCACCAAAGGCATTGCGCCTTCGCGGCCTTTCCGTAAGCTGGCTTGCTGGGGGCTGGCTTGCTGGGGTCTGGCTTGTTGGGGGCCAGCTGTTTGGGGACCGGAGTCAGCGAGCGATGCCGATCCGCTCGCCATGGGTTCGGAATTTATCATCCGCCGGTCGTGCCTTGCTTCGCATCGACGGCCTCGGCGCCACGTTTACGCCAAGGACGGCAGTCTGCTTTTCCTTCCTTGGTCTTCATCTGGTCCTTTCTCTGCTGCTTCAGGCGCTCGGCGAATTCCTTGCCCCGCGCCAGCTCATGCTTCAGACGTGCACGCAGCGCCGCGATGTCCGGTGCCAGCAGGTCGCCGCCCTGCTCAAAGTGACTGGTGAAGACCGATCCGAGCGCATAGGTGGTGGCACCGGCGCTCACGGCCACCCCACCGCTGCCGACCAAGGTGCCGATGCCGGGGATCAACTTGGCACCGGAACTCAATCCCACCACCGTGAACACAGGCGTTGCGCCGGCCAGCACGGAGAAGACGATCGACCTGGCCCGAGTGGCACTATAATCTACCTCGTAGATGTCGCAGAGGGCCCTGGTCATTGCCAGATGGTTGCCAACCAGCGCTGCCACGTCAAATACGGGCAGCGGCACCAGACCCAGCATCATCGACGCCATCACATGCGATTTGACCCTGTTCTCGGCCTTGAGCCGACGCTCGCCGGCAATGGCCGCGGCGATCTCAGTTTCGGTGAAACCAATCACTTGATCGGGGTTGCGTTGATCGCCGGAGTCGTCATCCGTCGCTGAGACCCTGTCTGTCGTATCGTGCATGATCGAACCTCTGTACATAATCGAACCTCGTCAGGGTCGGGTAATGGCGATGCGGCCGATCGACCCCTATGTTGATCGCGCGGCGCGCACTAGGCGACGCCGCCGGACGCTGCCTTAAGTCTAAATACACCGACGCCCGCCGGCCAACACTAGGCTAACGATAATCTGGCAAACATAACACTCTGTTTGGATTTACACTCTGTTTGGATTTGCTACAGGCGACAGCCGCAAATGCGGTTGTGGGGCTACGCTTGCGCTAAGTTTCATGGCACGGCGCCACCCCGCGACATGAAGCCTTTGCCTCATCCTAAGATCGCGGCATGGGCGTCGCCAGACAATCTGTTGGCTTTCCCAAACAACTTGCGCATTTGAGCCGGTGCGCTTGCTATGCTCTCAGCGGCCGTGGAGCGCGGGATGCAGTCTAACCGCACCGCACCACGATACACCGAGACATGCTTGACCGGCCTGCCTGCCAGCGCTAGGTCTTTGGCCCTGCCTGCCAGTCCAGCCTCTCAGCATGACACTCGCCACCTCGACATGTAACTTGGAGTCAGCGATGAGCACCGAAATCACCACCGCAGCGACCGCTGCCCCCGCCGCCAGCAACGGCAGCCTTGCCGCTGTCGGCACCGCCGCCAAGGCCTTCGTCCTCGCCCATCCCGTGAGCCTTTCCATCGCTGGAGGCGTCCTCCTAGGCGCTGGCGCCTACTGGGGTATCCAGCGACTGATGGGCAAGCAGAACGCGTCCGAACCGCCGGCCGGCACGGCCGCGCCCGCCGCCGCCTAACCCCAACCGTCGCCCAAACCATCGACCGGACCATCGACCGGACCATCGACCAGGAACCTAGCCTGAGATGAGTGGCTTGGACGAGGGGCGGCGGCACAATCGCCCTGTAGACGGCGAGGCGATGCGAACGGACACTTGGATCGATCGCACTGCCTCGTAGGACCATGACGGCGCCGCCGTCCACCCCATTGCGCCTAAGCAACTAGGTCCGAACACTCAGACGCAGCGCCGCGGATACTGCCCCGGTGGCCCATCCGCCGCTAAACGACAACCTTGATCCCGCAAACTCAACGACAAGGCGCCAGATCATGATGCACCGCCCAAGCCACATCCAAGCACTGTCTACCAATCACCGTCCTGCCATCAGCACCAGGCCCCGGCGCCAGGCCGCGCGCACGCGCTGGATCGGCGCGACGCTGCTCGTCCTAACGACAACAATCTGCGCCCAGCCCGAAGAGGAGCCTGTAGCGGTCGTCGCCGGGAGTTCCGCGGTGGGCGCCGATGCCAGCGGCAGTGAAGCATCCGCCAGGCTCTTCGCCGTCTATGATGTGCCAGACCCCAACGGTCCAAGGGGCTGGAAAGGCAATGCCCAGGTTGGCTACTTCGCCAGCTCAGGCAACAGCGAGACCAGCAACGTCGATGCCTCCGCGCTAGTCGCATACACCAGCTTTCCGTGGCGACACTACTTCAGCGCCGAAGCCAACTTTGGCGAGAACGACGGCACCAGCAACACCGAGCGTTGGGCGGTGGGCTATAAACCCGAGTACTTCTTCTCACCGCGAACCTTCGCCTTCTTATTCCTCGGCTACGACCACGACAAATTTGCCGATATCGACGCCCGCTATTCGGCGACCGTCGGCATCGGCCACGTCATTTGGCGCAACGACAATAACATCCTCATCGGCGAACTTGGCGCCGGCTACCGTCAGACCAACTACATCAGCGAAGCCGAAGACAACGGCGAAGCCATCGGCCGCGTCGCCATCAACTACAGCGGTCGCATTACCCCCACCGTTAACTTCAATCAGAATCTGACCACACTGCTCGGCAGCCAGAATAACTACTTCGAATCGGTCACGGGCCTGCAGGTCGCCATGACCGATACCCTGGCGATCAGCCTGAACTATACCGTCCAATACAACAGCTTCGTGCCGCCTGATTTCGAGAATACCGACACCTTCACCAGCGTCAATCTGGTCGCGGCCTTTTGACAACTGACCAGGGCCCACACCCCAGCTAGCCGAGCCGCCAGCCCAGCGCGACGGTCGCCGCGCATCGCTGGCCGCGGCGTCGCGGCCAGCGGCGTCAATCAGAGATCAAAACGAGGCGGAATAGCCTTATCTATTACCTGAGCCAAACTATCGCTGCGCACTGCCAAACTGCCGTCGCGGTCTTACCGATGACTTGCGGGAACCGCGCATGCCCGCAACCACCGGCAGCGGCGGTGTTTGCGAGACACAAGCGATTGTTTGTCCATGCATGGCCCTGAGAACACAGGGCGGTACGCGCGATGGTACAGTCTCACTTGAGATTCCGACACTAACCGAATTCAGGTTCGAAAACATGGTTTGGCAAGCAAGCATGTTGCGCGCGCTGGGCTGCATGGCAACGGGGGCCGCGACCAGCTTCCGCGGCCGACCCGCCCGTCGGCTCAAGGCGGTCGTGCGCACGGCGAACGGCGGCGCGACCTGCCGAGAGAACGCCTGGGCGCCGCGTCCCGCACAGCCGCGGTCAGGTGAAATTGACCACCCGCGCAGCTTGGTTGATTCCGACGTCGATCAAAGCGTGGCGCTGGCGGCAAGCTCTCTGGCCCTGGCGGTGGTCGGCGGTCTCTGGTATCCGCCGCTGGTCCTGGCGAGCCTGCCGGGCACCATCTACAACGCCCGCTACACCTTCGCCAGCGCTTACCGGCATCTGATGATCCGGCGAGAGGTCAACGTCGATGTGCTGCATGCGGTGATTGTCGGCGGCTTCGTCGCCAGCGATAGCATGTCGCTGGCCAACCTGCCGCTGCTACTCTCCGCGGTGCGTCGGCGCGTCGTCGGCCACGTCAAGCATGACGCCGAGCACGCGATCACCGACGTGTTTCGTCAGCAGCCCGGCCAGGTCCGGGTGCTGCGCGGCACCGGTCCGGCGGAGGTCTCCAGCGCGTCGCTCGCGGTCGGAGACCAGGTGTTGGTGGAGGCCGGCGAGACGCTGCCGGTGGATGGCGTGGTCGTCGAGGGTGCGGCGTTACTTGATCAGCATGTGCTGACCGGCGAGTCACAACCGATCGAGCGCGAGACCGGTGACCAGGTGCTGGCGCTGACGCGGGTCTGCTCCGGTCGGCTGGTGGTGAAGGTGGAGCGCGCTGGCGAGGAGACCGCCGCCGCGCGCATCGGTGCCATACTCGACCGCACCGTGCATGCCAAGACCGGTCGCCAACTGCGCGCCGAGACCCTGGTTGACGGGCTCGCGCTGCCGAGCCTGCTGCTGGGGTTCGCCTGCATGCCCGCCATCGGCTTCGCCGGTGCCGCCGCCGTCATCAATGCGCCGCCGCGCGATAACCTGACCATCGCCGGGGCGGTGGGCATTATGACCTACCTGCGCCTGTTGTCGCACAGCGGCATACTGGTCAAGGACGGGCGCGTGCTGGAGATGCTGACCGAGATCGATACGGTGGTCTTCGACAAGACCGGCACGCTCACCGAAGAGACGCCGATGATCGGTCGGGTGGTTGCCATCGGCCTCAGCCAGAACGAACTGCTGCGCCTGGCAGTGACCGCCGAGCATCGCCAAGCACACCCGATCGCCCGCGCCATCCGTCGGCACGCCGAGGCGCTCGGGATCAGCGTCGGCGAGCCGGAGCACCTCGACCTGCAACTGGGGCACGGCCTGGCGGCGCGCATCGACGGCCGTCGCGTTCTGGTCGGCTCTGCCCGTTTCCTGGCCACCGAGGGCATCGAGCTGCCGGCACCAATTCGGCGCCTTGCCGCCGACTGCCATGACGCCGGCACCGCGTTGATCTATTTGGCGGCCGACGGCCTGGCCATCGGCGCCCTGGAACTCCGCGCACAACCACGACCGGAGGCGGCAGCGCTCTGCGAGCGGTTGCGCGCGCGCGGCCTGACCCTGGCCATCATCTCCGGCGACCGCAAGGCACCGACGCACCGCCTAGCGGCGGCCCTCGGCATCACGCGAACCTTCGCCGAGACCCTGCCGGAGGACAAGGCCGCGCTGATCGCCTCGCTGCAGCATGAGGGCCGGCGCCTGTGCTTCGTCGGTGACGGCATCAACGATGCCATTGCGCTCAAGCAGGCCGATGTCTCAGTTTCCCTGGCCGGCGCCGCCAGCGCCGCCACCGACAACGCGCAGGTGGTGCTGATGCAGGGCGGTCTGAAGGGGCTACCGGCGCTGTTCGAAGCGGCCGACGCCTGTCGTCGGTCGCTCAATCGGACCTACGCACTGATCGCCGTGCCGCGGGCGGCGGGTGTCATCGGCGCGCTGGGCTTCGGCTTCGGCTTCGTCCCCGCGGTGATGCTCAATCAGCTCGGCCTCGGGCTGGGTCTGCTCAACGGGCTGCGCCCGGCGCGCGGTGGTCGGCCGGATAGCCCGAACGCAGCACCCGTCGAGGCCGGCCTGCAACCGACCGCGGCGAGCGTCGAGCCGCCCCGCTACGCGCTTGTCGATCTGCCGACCAGCGCCGCGGCCAGCACCTCGCCCGCGGTCGCCGCTAACCGCATCGAGCGCCCGGCGGCTTGCCGCGCGCTCGCTTGACGCCAGCCACCACCCAGACGACGCCACCGCAACGCCGCAACGAGATCGCCCATGCCCAATCCCCTTTTTTTGCTCGGCCTGGCCCCGGCCAGCATCGTCGCCATCGCACCGGCCCAGCGCATCAAGCGCAAGCAGGCCGTGCGGCGTCTCAGGCGCTCGGTGCTCGACCGAGACGAAGACGGGCAGCAGCGCCTTGCGGCGCCGGTCGACGTCGCCTCACTCGGCGCCCTGGAGCAGCGCTGGCATAGGATGATCAAGACCCGCCTCGACCCCCTGCTCGGGCGCGCGCGCGATCGCCAACTACGCGCACTGTCGGCCCACCCGGATCAGCTCGTGCTGAGCGAGCGGGAGCGCATGATCAACCAGCGGCTGGCGTTCTCAACGGCGCTGATGGCCGTCACCCTGGTCACGCTGCCCTGGTCCTTCTGGCCGCGCTTCCTGGTCTGCGTGCCGCTGGCCGCCTACCTGGTCCGGGGCGAGTTCGAACTCGCCTTGCGTACCCTGTTGCAGCAACGGCGCCTGTCGCTCGCCCTGCTCAACGCCTTCTATCAGAGCGCGCTTTGGCTCGGCGGCTACTATGTGCTTGGCGCCAGCCTATTCGTGCTGACTACGCTCGGCGGAAAGATCTCCTCCATTGCTGAAGACCGCTCGCAGAAGGGGCTTGCCGACGCCTTCGGCCAGCACCCACAGACGGTCTGGATCGATATCGACGGCGCCGAGCTGGAGATCCCCTTCGAACAGCTCAAGGCCGGCGACGCCGTGGTGGTGCACGCCGGGGAGATGATCCCGATCGATGGCCGGATCATCGACGGCAGCGCCAGCGTCGATCAGCACCGCCTGACCGGCGAGGCACAGCCGGTGGACAAGGGCGCTGGCGACGAGGTGCTCGCCTCCACCCTCGTGTTGGCGGGCTCGCTGTCCATCCGCGCCGAGCAGACCGGGGCCAAGACGGTCGCGGCCAAGATCGGTGAGCTGCTGAACAACACCGCCAGCTACCAGCTCGCGGTCACCACCAAGGCCGAGCGACTGGCCGACGCGTCGCTGCTGCCGACCTTTCTGGTCGCGGGCATCGCCGGGCTGAGCGTTGGCTATACGGCCATGATCGCTATTGCCAGCACCATGCTCGGAATCGGCCTGCGCATCAGCGGGCCGATCGCGTTGCTCAACGGCCTCAACCAGGCCGCCCGCAACAGCATCCTGATCAAAGACGGGCGCTCACTGGAGCTGTTGCCGTCGATCGACACGGTGGTCTTCGACAAGTCCGGCACCCTGACGCTCGATGAGCAGCAGGTGGTGGCCATCCACGCCTTCGCCGCGCAGGACGACAAGGCTCTGCTGCTGCTAGCCGCCGCCGCCGAGCAGCGCCAGTCCCACCCCGTCGCACAGGCAATCCTGAGCGCTGCCGCGGCTCGCGGATTGTCGCTGCCGAGCATCAGCGAGCGCCGCTGCGAGCTAGGCTTCGGCATCGAGGCGCAGGTCGGCAGCGAGCTGGTGCAGGTGGGCAGCGAGCGTTTCATGACCACGAGCGGCGTCACCCTGCCGCCACCCGCCCTCGCGTGTCTGGACGCGGCAAGGACCGAGGGCCGGGCGCTGGTCATGATCGCCGTCGACGGCGAACTGGCCGGCGCCATCGAGCTGGAGGCGACGCTGCGACCGGAGGCAGCAAAGGTGCTTGCCGCGCTGCACCGCCGCGGGCTCAAACTCTATATTATCTCCGGCGATCAGGAGGCCCCCACCCGCCGGCTCGCCGAGACCCTGGGCATCGACGACTACCACGCCAACACCCTGCCGGCCGACAAGGCCGCGCTGATTGAGCAGCTGCAGCGCCAAGGCCGTTCGGTCTGCTTCGTCGGCGACGGCATCAACGATTCCATCGCATTGAAAAAGGCCAATGTCTCCGTCTCGCTGACCGGCGCGACTCAGGTCGCCACCGACACCGCGCAGATCGTCCTCATCGACGGTACTCTGAGCCGACTGCCCGCGGTGTTCGAGCTGGCCGAAGGCCTGGAGCGCAACTTCCGGCGCGGATTACAGATCTCGACCCTGCCCGTGCTCGGCATCTGGGGCGGCGTGCTGTTCCTGCATCTGGGCATCCTCGGCGCCGCCGCGCTGTTCGAGCTGAGCCTCTGGGGCGGCATCGCCAACGCGGTACGACCAATTGCGCTGCCCAGCGTCGATGCCGAGCAGCCGGCAGACCGCAAGATCGCAAAGGCACCGGGCGAGAAGACCGACGCCTAGCCGTGCGCATCGCCTTGCCCTGCCGCAGTAAGGGCCTTACGACCTGCTGTTAGAAGTCCCAATCCCTGCGGGCGCCAACCGGTGCAGCCTCATGACCACCATAGAACTCACCATCCCCCCATTTCCTTCCGCACCAAGAACGCTTGGCCCTTCTGCGCGCTGTTACGTTGAGTCATCTCCATGAATGCATATCAGACTTACGTTGAGGTCGGGGCCGCCGGTCGTGTCGTTCTGGAGCATCTGCCCTTTCCAAAGGGTGCCCTGGTTGAAGTCCTAGTGGTCGATCAAGGCACGGAGCCTGGAGAGGTAGAACACTGGCGCGCCCTATTCAAACAGATCCAAGCACTGCCGCAATCACAAGCAATGACGGATGCGGAGATCGCCAAAGAGATCGATGATTACCGGGGCGGCCGGTGAAGATTGTTATCGACACCAGCGTTCTGGTGTCTGCCGCAATCCGGGATCGGCCGCCTGAGCGCGTGATTCTATGGTGTGTCGCGCAACCGGGTATCGAATGGCTGGTCTCTCCCGAGATCATTGATGAGTATATCGACGTAGTCAGTCGGCCCAAGTTCAAGTTGTCGTCCCACGTCATCGCCCGCTGGTTAGACTTGTTGAGCAGGCGCACCCGGATGATTCAACCAACCCTTGATATCCCCTTTCCCAGAGACCGGTAAATTTAAATTGCGGTGACACTTTACCATTTGCACCAATTTTTCTATCCCGAGTCATTCTTTCGGGATGGGGGCCGGCCACGCTTGCCTGGATGCAGCGTTCGGTCGAGTCGTCTCTCAAGTTCGGCGAGCGCGTGGTCACCCATCAATGGTCGGGCTATGGTTTGACCCTTCGTGAGCGCGACAACGCGTTCAGTATCCGCTGGGCAGCCCCCGTAGGACGGGTAGAGCGCAGCGAAACCGATCACGGCGCCTCGGCAGCCCACCAAGATCCAGAACCGGGACGCAATATCGCGGCTCCGAGCCGTTCCCAGGGCAGCCACACCCCAAGGCTTTGCCAGCGCCCAGCGGCGGGCGCCGGAACCGCACCGTCGGATGCCATGCTCTGCAATTGCGCAAACGGCTTACCCATCCAGACGAGATCACACAATGCACTCACCTTCCGTTGCCGATCTTACCAAGCTCTCGGTGCAGCAGCGTCTGCGACTGCTTGAGGAACTCTGGGACACGCTGCTCGCCGATCCGGACCTCATCGACATAACCGATTGCCATCGGACGATCCTTGATAAACGCCTGGCCGCGCACCGCGCCGAGCCGGATAAAGGCACGCCCTGGGAGGAGGTTCGACAGCGACTCAGCGACTGAAATACGGACATAGTTATCATCCGACCGGAGGCCGAGGCCGACAGCCGGATGGCTCGCCGGTGGTAAGAGCAGACATCGCAGGGCCTGGGTGTCACCTTCGTTGCCGACTTGGATGACCTGTTTAGACGGCTTGACGCGCATCCGCAACTCTACGCGCAGATTGCCGCCCGCGTCGGCGTTGGACCTCGGCGGCGGCCGCCAACGCCTGCTAGAGCGGGCGCTGCTCGCCTGCGGTCGGCTGGATGGCGTCACCGCCTTGTTGCCGGACCCGCACCTGTTTCTCTGTGCCTACGTCCGCCGCGAGGCGGTGCGGTCGAGCCAGATCGAGGGCACCGAGCCGTTGTGACGGCAGCGGCCCGGTCGCGGCGGCGGGCTCGCGCGAGCAGGGATCTGGCAAAGCCAACAATGCGCTTGGCAGTGATAAGGGTTCGCGCAAGACCGATGCAGTGCGCTGAGCTATCATCCCAATGATCTCAATGATCTGATACCCGAGCCGCACCGGCGCCTCGGGAAGCTGAGAGTCTCGACGGCGACGCCCGCGTGGCAGCGCATTTGCGAGACCTGATGACCGACGCAGCGGAGACCATGAACGACTTCATAGAACAGACCGAACAGGCCAGGCAAACGCTCGCCGGGGTCATCAACGACACGCCGTTGACGCCAGCCGAGGCGCTGGGACGCGAGGTCGGGGCCCGGGTCTTCCTCAAGCAGGAGAACCTACAGCTTACTCGCTGCTGCAAGGCGCGCAGTGCCTATTACATGCTCTCGCGCCTGACGCCGGAGCAGCGCCGCCACCTAGTGACCGTCTCCACCGGCAACAACGGCATCTCGATGTCCTGGGCCATGCAGCGGCTGGGCATCCCTGGCACTGTGTTCCTGCCGAGCACGGTCAGGGGGCACAAGGTGGAACTGATTCGGCAGAACCCGGTGGAGGTCATCTTCAACGGCGACGACATCGTCGAGTCCGAGGTCGCCGCCCGGGCCTTTGCCGCCGAGCACGACCTGACCTTCCGCTCGCCGTATAACGAATGGGATGCGATGGTTGCGCAGGCCACCATCGCCGCCGAGATCCTCGACCAACTCGCGGCCATCGGCGAGCGGCTCGATGCGATCCTGGTGCCGGTCGGCGGCGGCGGTCTGATCGGCGGCGTCGCCGGCCTGCTGCGCGGCCTGAATTTGCCCTGCGAGGTCATCGGCGTGCAGCCTGAGCAGTCCGCCATCATGGCCCATTCGGTCCGTGCCGGTGAGATCCTGGAGATGCCGTCGCTACCCACCCTGTCGGACGCCACCGCCGGCGGCGTCGAGCAGGGCTGCATCACCTTTCCGTACTGTCGCGATGCGGTCGACGACTATATCTTGATCAGCGAGGAGGAGATTGCTCAGGCGATGCTGCTGCTCGACGAGCAGCACGGGATCATCGTCGAGGGCTCAGGCGCGCTCGCGGTGGCGGCGCTGCTGAAACGCGCGGACCGATTCAAGGGCAAGACGGTGGCGCTGCTGCTTTGCGGGGCCAATGTGGACCCGGCGCTGCACGCGCGGCTGCGGAACGGCTGAGTCACAGACCGGTTGAGTCCCAGAATGGTTGAGTCTCAGAATGGTTGAGCAGGCCGAGGGCATCGAACGGCGGTTGCGCCTGGCGGTTGCATCGCTGCGGGTCGGTGGCGACGTGCGGCAGAACCTACGCCGCGTGCAGGCGTGCATCGCCCAGGCGAGCGATGCCGGCGCCACGCTGGTTTGCCTGCCGGAATATTGTCTGAACCCGGTGATGGAGCACTGGATCGACCTCGAAGCGCCGATCCAGGCGCTGTGCTCGGCCTGTCGCACGCACCGGATCTGGGCCGTTCTCGGTGCCGAGCGCGGCGATCATGATGTCAGGCGCAACTGCGTCTTACTCATCGGCCCCGATGGCGCCGTGCATAGCAGCTACGATAAGGTCCACCTTTGGGGACGCGAGCGCCGGCACTTTCTGCCTGGTACGGACCCGGCCCCCGTTGTCGACATCGGGCCTTGCCGCCTGGGCCTGATCTGCTGCTGGGACATCGCCTTCCCGCGCGATGTCGCCGATCTGGCCACGCGCGGCGCGGAGTTGATCCTGTGCCCGAGCCGTTTGGTCGACTACCGGTTGGATGCCGAACCGTTGCGGGCGCTGCCGTTGGCGCGCGCCTTTGAGAATCTCGTCTATTTCGTGCTCTGCGATGCGCTGTCGGACGATACCCTGGCCGACGATACCCTCTCCGAGTGCATGATCTGTCATCCCTTGGGCATCCGCCACCGGATCGCACGCAGCGAGGGTATGCTCATCGCCGACCTGGACCTGAACGCGCTCGGCGAGCTGCGCGCTTACTATGGCGGCGACGGCCGTAAGGACGGGTGATGAACGCCCAGCCCCAAGCACATCTGCTGACGCCGTTCATCGAGCAGGCACGGCATCACCCCGACGCGGTCGCGCTGATCACCCCAGACGGCAAGATCAGCTTCGGCGCGTTGTTCAGGCGCGCCCAGCAGATCGCCGCGACGCTGTCGGATCAGGGCCTCGATGCTGGGGCCGCTGAGGCCATACCGGTCGGGCTATGCCTGCCGCGGGGCGTCGATTCCGTGGCCGCCATGCTCGGTATCCTGCTGGCCGGCGGCGCCTATCTCCCCATCGATCCCGGCTATCCGTCGTCGCTGCGCCTGGGCATGGCGCGCGAGGCCCGGCTGCGCCTGCTGCTCACCGACAGCACCGCACGCGCCGACAGCTTTAAGGGCGCGGTCGATCGAGTGCTGACGCTTGACGTGATCGATGACGCCATCGACCTTGGCCGCGACGCACCGATGACGGTGCCGGACGATCGCCTCTTCCACGTACTCTACACGTCCGGCAGCACCGCGGCACCCAAGGGAGTCCGCGGAACCCACGGCCAGATGCGCGCGCGCCTCGACTGGCTGTGGCGCGCCTTCCCGCTGGCCGACGACGACCTGTGCTGTCACAAGACCGCGCTGCACTTCGTCGATGCCAGCCTGGAGGTCTTCGGCACCCTGCTGCAAGGCCGCGCGTTGCTGATCGCCCCCGAGGTCGACGCAACCAACCCGGAACGTCTTATCGCCCTGCTCGCCGAGCACGGGGCGACGCGGCTGTCGCTGGTGGTCTCCCAGCTGCGCGCACTGCTGCTCGCCGATCCCGACCTGGGGCGGCGACTGCCCCGGCTGCGTCTATGCATCGTCAGCGGCGAACGCCTGAGCGGCGATCTGGTGCAGGCGTTTCGCCGCGCACTGCCCGCGGCCCGGCTGGTCAATCTGTATGGCTGCAGCGAGGTCCCCGAGGTCAGCTGGGCCGTGATCGACGCCGATACCCCGATCGACGCCGACGGCGCCTCGATCGGCCAAGCGCTCCCGGGCACTGAGCTTCGCATCGTCGACGAGGCCCTGCGCGAGGTCGCCCCTGGGGAGGTCGGCGAATTGCTCGTCGGTGGGCCGGTGTTGGCGCGGGGCTATCTGCACCGCCCGGAGGAGACCGCGGCGGCCTTCATCAAACATCCCTTCGCCGGCAGCGGTTGGCTCTACCGCACCGGCGACCGGGTACGCTTCGGGCCAGATGGACTGCTGCGCTTCGCCGGACGCGGTGATGATCAGGTCAAGGTTCGCGGCCATCGCATCGAGCTCTCGGCCGTCGAGGCCAGCGTGCGTGCCTGCGCCGCGGACGTGCGCGAGGTGGCGGTGGTGGTCCAGCAGGACCCGACGCTGGCCGAGAACCGCAGCCTGGTGGCCTTCGTGACCCCGGCGACGCTGGACGCCCAGGCCCTGCGCTCGCGCCTGCGCGCACAGGTGCCGCGACACCTGCTGGTACAGCGGATCATCCCGTTGCAGCAACTGCCGAAGACGGCGAGCGGCAAGCTTGACCGACGCCGCCTCGCCGACCTGGCGAGCGCGCCCCCGGCATCGCCGCGGTCGCCCGGCGGCGATGTCCGTGCGCAGCTGACGCGTGCCTGGCAGGCGGTGCTGCAGCTCGACGCCATCGGTCACGACGACGGCTTCTTCGACGTCGGCGGCGACTCGTTGGCCCTTTCCCTGCTGCATCAGCGGTTGCAGGCGCAATTCGATGGCTACGACCTGACCCTTGCCGAGCTGCTGGGCTATCCGACCATCGCCGCCCTGGCCGCCTATCTGGAGCGCAGCGACACGGGGGCGGCGGCGGCGCGGTCGGGTCCGGGACCAACCGCGGGGCAAACAGCAGGCTCCGAGGGCGACATCGCCATCATCGGCATGGCCTGCCGCTTCCCCGGTGCGACGACCCCGGAGGCCTTCTGGGACAACCTAAGGGCCGGCCTGGACGCGATCTCGGACTTCTCCGACGCCGAGTTGGAGCAGCCCGACCCCGCGCTTCGCAACGCCGTGGACTATGTGAAGGCCGGCGCCGTGCTCGATGACATCGCCGGCTTCGATGCCGCCCTGTTCGGCTACAGCGACAAGGAGGCGGCGCTGCTCGACCCCCAGCAACGCCTGTTGCTCGAATGCGCCTGGGAGGCGATGGAGCGCGCCGGCACCGCGCCCGGCGGTGGCCGGATCGGCGTCTGGGCCGGCAGCAGCCAGAGCAGCTACCTGATCAATCAGGTCGCCACCAGCCGTCCCATCACCGAGGCGACCCTGGACGAGTACCAGGCCAACCTGGCCAACGACCGCAACTTCCTCGCCACGCGCATCGCCTACAAGCTGGCGCTCAGCGGCCCGGCGGTGACGGTGCAGACCGCCTGCTCCACCGGGCTGGTGGTGGTGCACCTGGCCTGCCAGGCCCTGCGCGCCGGGGAGTGCGACGCGGCCCTGGCCGGGGCGGCGGCGCTGCGGGTGCCGCAAAAGGCCGGCTATCTCTATGAAGAAGGCATGATCCGCTCGCCCGATGGGCGCTGCCGCGCCTTCGACGCCAAGGCCGAGGGCACGCTGTTCGGCAACGGCGTCGGCATCGTCCTGCTCAAGCCGCTCGCCGCCGCCCTTGCCAACGGCGACCCGATCCTGGCCCTGATCAAGGGCTCGGCGATCAACAACGACGCGGCCGACAAGGTCGGCTACACGGCGCCCAGCCCCAGCGGCCAGCAGGCGGTGATTGAGGCGGCGCTGACGGCGGCCGAGGTCGATCCGCGCAGCATCGGCTATGTGGAGGCGCACGGCACCGGCACGCGGCTCGGCGACCCGATCGAGGTCGCCGCGCTGACCCGCGCCTTCCGCGGCCTAACCGCGGGCGCGCCGCGGGGCGACGCGGCGCGCTGTGCCATCGGCTCGGTCAAGACCAATATCGGCCATCTCGACGAGGCCGCGGGCATCGCCGGCCTGATCAAGACCGTGCTGGCGCTCAAGCACCGGGAGATCCCGCCGAGCCTGCATTTTCAGACGCCGAACCCGGAGATCGACTTCGCGGGCAGCCCCTTCGAGGTCGCCGCCCGGCTCGCGCCGTGGCCCGCGCCCCAGCGCACACCCCGGCGAGCCGGCGTCAGCTCCTTCGGCATGGGCGGCACCAACTGTCACCTAGTGCTGGAGGAGGCGCCGCGGCGCTGCACCGACGGTGCGTCAAAGGTCGCCGAGCCGGCGGCGCCGAGCACGCCCACTTCGCAACTCCTGGTCCTATCCGCCGCCAGCCCCCCGGCCCTGCGGACGCTGATCAAGGGCTACCGCGATCTAATCGACGCGCAACCAGACATCGACTTGATATCCCTCTGTGCCACCGCCGCCATCGGCCGACGTCACCTCGGCTGGCGCTGCGCGACGACGGCGGGCTCCGTCGCCGAGCTGCGCGAGCGCATCGCGGGGCTTGCGCCGCCACCAGCACCCGGCGACAGCGGCGGCAAGATCGCCTTCTTGTTCACCGGCCAGGGTGCCCAATACGCCAATATGGGGCGCGGCCTGTACGCAAGCTTTGGCGCGTTCCGGGCCGCCATCGACCGCTGTGCGGAGGTCCTTGAGCCGCTGCTGCCGCGACCGCTGCTGTCGGTGCTGTTCTGCCCGCCGGAGGACACCGCCGAGGCCGACGACCTGCTGGCCCAGACCCAATACACGCAACCCGCGCTGTTCGCGCTCGAATATGCCCTCGCCGAGCTGTGGCGATCCTGGGGCGTCGTCCCCGCCCTGGTGCTGGGGCACAGCGTCGGCGAATACGTCGCCGCCTGCGTCGCTGGCGCCATCGGACTTGAGGATGCGCTGCGCATCGTTGCCGAGCGCGGCCGACTGATCCAGTCCTTGCCCGCTGGCGGCGGCATGCTTGCTGTTGCGCTGGACGAGCCGAGCGCGCGCGCGTTGATCCCCGCCGCTGCCGAGAGCACGCGCATCGCCGCCGTCAATGCACCACTGCGAACGGTCATCGCCGGTCCCGATGCGATACTCAACGGCATCGCCGCGGGCCTGAACGATGCGGGCATCGACCATCAGCGCCTGAAGGTATCGCATGCCTTTCACTCGCCGCTGCTAGAGCCGATGCTCGCGCCGCTGGCCGATGCCGTCGCCAAGGCTTCGCTGCGCGAGCCGCGCATCAGAGTCATCTCCAACGTCACTGG
>Ga0207419_1000785_pt1 | contig 26466 bp, 28 predicted proteins | sample ElkSloMetagenome_4_FD_184723 | JGI IMG/M metagenome (GOLD analysis project Ga0207419, IMG submission 184723) | Hot spring microbial communities from Elkhorn Slough, Monterey Bay, USA - MD2A (version 2) | ecosystem: Environmental > Aquatic > Marine > Intertidal zone > Estuary: Microbial mat ... | reverse complement strand
CAGTATCAAATTTGTAAACGGGAGACCCGGATGACCTTAATTCTGTCAACCGCCGCCACTGCGATCGCGCTTGGCGCGGGCTTCACGACCGTCGCACATCAAAGACACAAACGGCGAACTGAGGCATGGGCTGCAAGCTGTCCTGCATGCTGAAAGCCCCCGCAAAGGCATGCGCCGACCCATCAGAACCGAGCCGTGACATCTATCTCGCCGCGCATTTTCAAGACCAACCCAACCTGAAAGGACCAAGCTATGACAAAAACACTTAAAGCCTTGGCAATAGCCGTTGCCACACTTGCCAGCCCAGTTGTTGCAGAAGACATCGACTCGGTACGCGCATTCTATACCGACATATTGACCGATCCTGCGGGGACCACGTCCGAGCGCTTTTACGAACTCTTCTCGCCTGATGTGGTCTCCATTCCTACGCCTCCGGGCGGGGAAGGGGCGCAGGGTATGCTCAACACCGTCGCGTTCCTAGGTCAGGTCGTCCCTGATCTGACGTGGGAACCCGAAGAGATCATCGCCACGGACGACAGCCGTTACGTGGTGCGCGGCACCTTCAGCGGCACCCCTGTGGGGCCTTTCCTTGGCGTTGATCCGGCGACGGGACAGGGGTTCGAGGCAATGTCGATCGATATTGTCACGGTCGAGGATGGTCTGATCACCCACATCTATCACCTCGAAGACTGGACCGGTGTGATCGCACAACTGACTGCCCAGTAGGCGGCAAAGGGTTCGGCCATACGGCGCGTGGCCGAACCTGTCCCCTGAGACACGGTGTCTTTCGCAAGGACAGATCGATATGCAGGACACGAATGTCCTTTTCGGCCCGCATGGCCGGCCTGCCCCCGATAGCATCCGGCGCAGCGATCCCCAGTGCCCTCTCCGTCCGGGATTTTCCCCTTGCGTTGCCGCAGGGCCCGTCCTATAGCGCAGCCTTCACCCGCGCGTCCGGCCGATATGGCATGCCGAGTCGCGCGTTCGACCGATCTGAAAGATGGAGACGGAAATGCCGAAAATGAAAACGAAATCGAGCTGCAAAAAGCGGTTCAAGACGACGGCCTCGGGTCGCGTCGTGGCAGCCCAGGCGGGCAAGCGCCACGGCATGATCAAGCGCACCAAGAAATTCATCCGCAATGCCCGCGGAACCACGACACTGGCCAAGGCTGATGAGCAGATCATCAAGCCGATGATGCCATATAGCCGCTAGGGAGGATTTGAGATGCGCGTAAAAGGTGGAACCGTCACGCACCGTCGTCACAAGAAAGTTCTCGACGCTGCCAAAGGCTATTACGACCGCCGGTCCAAGACCTTCAAGGTCGCCAAGCAGGCCGTCGACAAGGCAAACCAGTATGCAACCCGCGACCGTCACAACCGCAAGCGGAACTTCCGTTCCCTGTGGATCCAGCGGATCAATGCCGGTGTGCGTGCGGTGGACGAAAACCTGAACTATTCCAAGTTCATCAATGGGCTGGCCCTCGCCGGTATCGAAGTCGACCGTAAGGTCCTCGCCGATCTGGCGGTGAACGAACCCGAGGCTTTCGCGACAATCGTCGGCAAGGCGAAAGAGGCGCTGCCTGCATAAAGGCAGACCCCATGCGAAATACGAAGGCCGCTCTACAAGGGCGGCCTTTTTGATTCCCCCAAGGGTCGGTCGGCGGGAATGACGTGCCGCCGCAATCTGTTCGGCGGCAAGCTGTCCCGCTGATGGCCTAATACTTAAGGTTCTGGCCTGCGGTCTGTGCAGGTCCGGTTTTCATGGGTGGGTCAGGCCTCTCGGCAAATACCGCGGTGCAAAGTTGCGGGATTATGCCTTGTTCGGAGCCTCGGCGATGGTCTGACGGATGAACGCGCCGATCTCCGATATGGCCGTGTCCGCCTCGGGCGATCGGCCGACGTTGAGATGCCACACATGCGTCCGGCCGTGCGTGATCTTCACTGTTGTCCCGACTCCGTCGGCGCGCAACCGGGCCGCCATATCCTGCGTGTCGTCAAAGAGGATCTCCGTTTCGTCCACGTGGAAAAGGCAAGGCGCCGCGCCGGTAAATCGACCCAGAACCGGCGAGACCTCGGGATCTTCAGGGTCGTGACCCGCCAGATACCCCTCGCGTCCGCGCATCGCCCAGCGCAGCGGGATCAGGTGGTCGGACTTGGCGTTGGCCCGGCGCGAACCGGCGCGCATCCGCATGTCCACGATCGGTGACAAGGCGACCACGGCGGCGGGCTGCGGCAGGCCATCACGGCATATCCGGTGCAGGAGGGCAAACACCAGATTGCCCCCCGCACTGTCCCCCGCCAGCGTGACGGGTCCACCGTCGGGATCGGCGGCCAGCGCCCGATAAGCCGCGGTCGCCTGATCGAGCGCCTTGGGAAACGCGTTCTCGGGCGCAAGGTCGTAGGGCAGATAGACACCACGCTGGTTCGCGGCCCGCGCGAGGCTTGCGACCAGATGCCGGTACATGCGCAGGCTGCCGATCATGAACGCCCCGCCATGCAGGTAGAGCATCGTACCACCGGTCGGCTGTGGCCCGCTTTGGCAAACCGTTGCCGCGATCTCCGTGCCGTCATGGGTCAGTTTCAGCGGCGTCATACGCAAGTCGCGTGGTGTCTTGTAGACCAGTAGCGCGTTGAAATCGGCGATAAGCCGTGCCGTGGGCTGATGCGCGACCATCGCCAGCATCGGCTTCTGGACGTACCGCGCGAAGGCGTTCCAGAATTTCTGATTTTTCGACAACATGATACGACGCTGCCAGTCCGGTCGCCCGGCGGTCAAGGGCGAACACATCCCACCGCGCGATGCATTCACGGGCTGACAACCTTTGCCGCGGTAGTTTCATCCCCGGATATCCAACCTCAGGGGCGTGAAAACGCCCCGACAAGATCAGGTTTCGCATCTGGTCCGCAACGCACCTCGACAGGGTGCAGGGCCATCGCGATTGCACACGGCGGATTAGCACCCCGCCGCGATGAAACCGTATGAGGCGGGCCCGCCCCTTCTTGATCTTTCCATGATGACCATCCAGCACAGCGCCGGGCCGCCTCGAAGACGGGGCCGCCGGGCCTTTCGTGCTGCACCTGGCTGAGGGGATTTGCCCCGCGCCAAGCGGGGTCTGGCCAACCGCCGCCATCCGCGCCATCCTTGCGGCAAAGTGCAAGGACAGCCGATGCCCGACGACGACCCATTCCGCCATCATCCGGCGTTACGCGACCTCATCACGCCCCCCGAGGCTTCGGGGCTGCGTGACATGCAGCTCGACCGCGTGATGGCCATGGTGGCACAACATGGCGGCGACACGGGGCTTTTCATGTCCGAGGCGGCGCGCGAGGCCGACCGCGCCGCATTCTTCGCCGGACGGCCGCCGGGGGATTTGTGGGTGTTCGGCTACGGCTCTCTGATCTGGGATCCCGCGGTGCTTTTCACCGAAGTGCGCCGCGCCTATGCGCCGACAGCCGCGCGGCGCTTCATTCTGCGCGATATCGGTGGCGGGCGGGGCAATCCCGAACGCCCCGGCGTGATGGCGGCGCTTGATGACGGTGGCGGCTGTCATGGTGTGGCCTTCCGGATCGCGGCCCATCAGGTCCCCGACGAGAGTTACCGGCTCTGGCTGCGCGAGCGGATCGGCGCCGCCTACCGTCCGGCGATGATCCCGCTCGAGACGGCGCAGGGCCCGATCGAGGCGCTGACATTCATGGCGGACTACGACGCGCGCCTTATCAAGGCCGATATGACGCACGACGAACAGGTGCGCTGCTGCGCCACCGGCGCAGGATTTCTGGGAAGCAGTTTCGACTATGTCCGCAATATCGCCACCCATTTTGCCGCACTCCATATCGACGACCCCGAGGTGACACGTCTGCTTGAAGACGCCCGCGCCTATCGGCAGCAAGCCGGGTTGCAAGTGTAGGGCGGCTGACTAGACTGTCTGCGTTTTTGAACGTCCCGGTTGGATGGGTGTGTGATGGCGCGTATCAGTGAACTTCATTATTCGAATGACTATTCCGCTGACACGGGTATCAACGAATTCCTCGAGGTCGCCCTGTCTCCGGGTGAGGATCCGGCAGATTTCACCGTGGGCTTTTACCAGTCCGACGGGTCACTGGGACTCGAGGTCAATCTTCAGCAGGGCGTCACCGCCGGGCTGATTACGCCTGTCTTCGATCCCGACAACAACGAGACCGCCTATGTGATCTCGGCGGACAATTATCCGATCCTTCTGACAGATCCCGATGGCGGCGGGCCGACCAATTACGAAGCCTATGCGCTGACCGATATCGCGACCAACACGCTGATCGATTTTTACGATATCGGCGGCGGCACGCAGAATATCGTGGCAGCCAGTGGCGTCGCAGCGACCGCGGCCCTGCCCGGACAGGCGGTCTCGACCAATATTCCGACGCCCGTCGGTCCCAATTCCATCGACGCCTCGATCCAGTTCAACCAGCCCCAACCCGATACATTCGTCTTCGACGACCTCGGTCCGGGCGACACCGGGCTGGCCTGTTTCGTCGCCGGAACACTGCTGGCCACACCCGACGGGCCGCGCCCGGTCGAACGGATCGACGTCGGCGATCTCGTGATGACGCGTGACGGGGGGCCGCAGCCGGTGCGCTGGACGGGTGGGCGCACCGTGCCTGCCAATGGCGCGCTGTGCCCGGTCCTGTTCCGTGCTGGCGCCTTCGGAGCCACGCGTGACGTTCTGGTCTCGCCCCAGCACAGGGTGCTTGTGACGGGCTGGCAGGCCGAGGTGCATTTCGGCGAAGCCGAGGTGCTTGTGCCCGCAAAGGCGCTGATCGATGACTGCAACGTGCGCTATGCGCCGCGACAGGCCGTGACCTACCACCACATCATGTTCGATGGCCATCAGATCGTCGAAAGCGCGGGGTTCTGGAGCGAGAGCTATTATCCCTGGGCCGCGCATGACCGGGGCTGGGTGGACGAGACCGCAGAGGAAATCCTGCGCCTCTTTCCCCACTTGCAGGCAGGCGCACCCCTGCCGCTGGCCAGACCGACCGCGACGGTCGCCCTTGGCCGCGCATTGCGGTTGGGCTGATCGGGCGCGCCGCGCCTGCGGCCTGAGCCGGCGCTCCTTTCCGCGACGGCCCGCCCGCATCTTGCAACCGCGGCCCCATTTCGCTACCTCGCGGGTGTCTTTGCAAGGAAGCCCGCGATGGATGATCTCAAACAGAAATACCTTGGCCTGATCGCCGATGCCGCCGACGAGGCCGCGATCGAGGACCTCCGCGTGCAGGCGGTGGGCAAGAAGGGCGAGATCAGCCTGAAAATGCGCGAGCTGGGCAAGATGACACCGCAAGAGCGTCAGACGGCCGGCCCGGCACTGAATGCGCTGAAGGACGAGATCAACAGCGCCCTCTCCGCCAAGAAGGCAGCCCTTGCCGATGCCGCACTTGACGCGCGGCTACGTGGCGAGTGGCTGGACGTGACCCTGCCGTCACGCGCCCGCCGTCAGGGGACGATCCACCCTATCAGCCAGGTGACCGAGGAAGTCACCGCGATCTTCGCCGACATGGGGTTCAGCGTCGCCGAAGGCCCGCAGATCGAAAGCGACTGGTACAATTTCGACGCGCTCAACATCCCCGGCCACCACCCCGCACGCGCCGAGATGGACACGTTCTACACCCACCGGGCCGAGGGTGATAACCGTCCGCCGCATGTGCTGCGGACCCATACCTCGCCGGTGCAGATCCGCTCGATGGAACAGACCGGCGCGCCGACACGCATCATCTGTCCGGGGCGCGTCTACCGCGCCGATTATGACCAGACCCATACGCCCATGTTCCATCAGGTCGAGGGGCTGGCGATCGACCGCGACATTTCCATGGCGAACCTCAAATGGGTGCTGGAAGAATTCGTGAAGGCCTATTTCGAGGTCGATCACGTCGACATCCGCTTCCGCGCGTCCCACTTCCCCTTCACCGAGCCATCGGCCGAGGTCGATATCCGCTGCTCATGGGAAGGCGGCACGTTGAAGGTGGGCGAGGGCGACGACTGGCTGGAAATCCTCGGGTCGGGCATGGTGCACCCCAAGGTGCTGCAAGCGGGCGGGATCGATCCGTCCGAATGGCAGGGCTTTGCCTTCGGCATGGGCATCGACCGGATCGCGATGCTGAAATACGGGATTCCGGATCTGCGGGCGTTCTTTGACAGCGACCTGCGGTGGCTGCGGCATTATGGGTTCGCGGCGCTGGATGTGCCGACGTTGCATGGTGGGTTGTCCCGTTAAGAGACGCGAGGCGTCACCTCTCTTGCCGACTGGGACGCCGCTATTCTACTCTCTCCACGCCTTTGCGCTGCAGTAGTCCTGTCGGGGTGAACCCCGACCTGACGTGACGGAAGGGCCTCGGGTCCATTGATCCGACGCGAAAAGGGCCGCGGCGCCCCTTTGGTCGGCCACGGCCCTCGGGTCCGGTTCGTCAGACCTGATGTTTCCATCAGAAAATAACGGTGCCATGCTCGCCCACATCCGGTTGGTGCGAGCTGTCGACGTTCGCCCGTGCAATCTCGAACGCGAATTGGAGGCGGCTGTCGGTGTTGCTCCAGACTTCGGCGTCACGCAGGCTCATTTTCAGCAAGACGACATCGGGGTCATCCTGTCCTTCGAACCACGCGCCGGAAATGGGCCCCCAAAGCTCGTCCTTCTTTTCGTCGTCGGCCACTTGCTCGATCGTGCCGCGCAGGCAGGCGTAGAACCGGTTGTTGTCACCGACAAGACAGAAATGCGCAGTGGATCCCTGGCCGATCTCGGTCACCAGGTCGCTTGACCGTGACGCAAGAAACCAGAGCGTGCGATGATCGTTATCGGCGAAATGCGTCATGGGGCGCATATGCGAGCCGACCCCTTCCACACCGAGCATGCCGGCGGTGATCTCGTCCATGTTCCTGATAAGGTCATCTTTGATCTGCGTATGGCTGTGATGTGTGTCGGGCATCTTGACCACTCCTTTCATGTTGCGGTTAGCTTGCAGACAAAACCGACAGGGCGGCGGCTGAGTTCCAACGGCTGTGCCCAATTCAACAAATCGGGAACATTCACCGCCCTGACCGGTTCATCTTGCACAAATTCAGGTTTCGGAGAGTGATATGGCTGACGACACGAAGACATCCACATGGAACACAACAACCATCATCATCGCCGTGGTTGCGGCTCTGGGGTGGTTCATTGCGCTATATCAGTCGACCGCGTTGTCACGGGACGCCCAGAACTTCGAGGCAGAGATCGCCTCGCTGGAAAACCAGATCGCGGCACGGCAGGAAACCGGTGACGATCTCGAGACTTTGCAGTCCGAGGTCGAAACGCTGACCCCCGAAGTCGACCGTCTGACCGAAGAACGCGAGAGTATCGCAGCCGAGGTCGAAGCCGCGCAATCCGAGCGTGATACACTGCAGGCCGAGACTACGGCACTTTCCGAAGAAATCGCCGGGCAGCAAGAGCGGCTGGATAACCTGCAGGCCGAGGCCGCGCCTTTGCAGGAAGAGATCGAGACCTTCGACACACGCCGCGCAGAACTGCAATCGGAAATCGAAAGCCAGACGGCCAGTCTTGAAGAGACCAATACCCGCATCGAAGAGGCACGGACGACCGAGGCCGACCTGCAAGAGACCCTCGCCACCCTGACCGAGAATACCGCCAGTCTGACGGAAGAAGCCGCGATGCTGGAAACCGAGGTGCAAACCATGCGTGACGAGCGGACGACGCTCGATACCGAACTGTCGGAGATGACCGATCGTGTCAGCGAGCTGACCACACAGGAAGAAGACCTGTCGCAAACCATTGCCGATCACGAAGACCGCCTTGCGATGCTGGAAGACCAGGTCGCAGCAGCGCGTGAACAGCGGACAGAGGTCCAAGGGCTTGTCACCGACATCACCGGTCAACTGGAAGAGCGGACGAATGAGCTTTTGCAGGCAGAAGAGCAGATGGCGCAACTGACGCAGGCAGATGCCGCCGCTCAAAGCAGCAGCACTGAAAGCCAGTCACAGCAAGGTGGCGGCGACAGCGCAGAAAGCGGATCGCAAGATGCCTCTGCTGAGGGCAGCGAGGGTACCGCGTCCGGACAGACCGGAACGACCGAGCAATCTTCGACCGATGAAGCTGACGCCTCCGGTTCCGATCAATCCGCGTCCGAAGCCGAGGCCGACACATCCATGACTGACGGTGAAGGTAGCGGTTCGGCTGATGGATCGGCGGCTGCTCAAGGCGGCGGGTCCGAAACCGAAGGTGGTACGGACGGTAATGCCACGACCGAGAGCGGTGCGAATGCCGAGACCGAAACCGATGCGAATGCCGACAGCGAGAGCGGCGCAAACGCAGACAGCGAGAGTGGCGCAAACACCGACACCGACACCGACACTGAAAGCGGTGGCGACGAGGAAAGCCAAGCTGTTGAAGACGACACCCAAAACACCCAGGAAGACCAGAGCGGATCTGACGACCAATAAAAACCGTACCACGGCCCTGCATGACTTGCGGGGCCGTCTGGTGCGCCGGACCGCATCGGCATGCGGATCCGCACTTGAAGCGACATCCGGCGCGACCATGTTGTCTGCCATGCAATGGTTGCGATCCAGTCTTTCCCGGCAATTGTCCTGCACGAACGCCTTGCATCGCCGCGGCGGGATGAAGCCGCGCCTTATCAAAGGCCGCAGTAGACGTATGCCCTTCGACACCGCACTTGGCGGGCGCTGACAGATGCGGTTCTACATCATCGGTCTGATCAGTCTGATCGTGCTCGCCCATATCGCGATGTGGACATCCGACATGCCGCGCGATCTGGCGCTGCGGCTGACGCTGATCAATGCGGCAGGATGGGGCATCATCCTGATCCCTGTCTGGCTTGTCGGCAAATGGGCGGCGGCGCACAAGGATCGGGACGGCGGCGGGTAACGTGACGGGCCGACCCGGACCTGCGCGCGGCAATCCACCTGCCGGGTCTTCCCCCTGCGCCACATATCCGCTAATCCCGTTGCGACCCGAATTGATCTGCTGGAAGTCCCATGAAATTCACCCTGTCCTGGCTGAAGCACCACCTTGAAACGACCGCTTCCGTGGCCGAGATCGCCGAGACGCTGACCGACCTCGGGCTGGAAGTCGAAGGGATCGAGAACCCTGCCGAAAAGCTGGCGGATTTCACGATCGGCAAGGTGATCTCGGCGGAAAAACATCCCGATGCGGACAAGCTGAAGGTCTGTCAGGTCGAGACCAAGGACGGACCGACCCAGATCATCTGCGGTGCGCCGAATGCGCGCGAAGGCATCACCGTCGTCATCGCCAGCCCCGGCACCTACGTCCCCGGCATCGATACCACGATCGGCGTGGGCAAGATCCGCGGGATCGAAAGCCACGGCATGATGTGTTCCGAGCGCGAGATGGAGCTGTCGGACGAACATGACGGCATCATCGAACTGCCTTCGGGCGAGGTGGGTGAGACCTTTACCGACTGGCTGGCCGCAAACCGCCCCGACACCGTGGATCCCGTGATCGAGATCGCGATTACACCCAACCGCCCCGATGCGCTGGGCGTGCGCGGTGTGGCGCGTGATCTGGCGGCCCGTGGTCTGGGCACGCTCAGGCCGCTGTCGGTCGATCCGGTGCCTGCCGGCTTCACCGCCGATCTGACGGTCTCGATCGACGACGATACGCTGGACGGCTGCCCCGTCTTCGCCGGTCGCCTGATCCGTGGCGTCAAGAACGGCCCGTCGCCTGCATGGTTGCAGCAGCAGCTTCGCGCCATCGGGCTCCGCCCGATCAGTTTTCTTGTCGATGTGACCAACTGGTTCACCTATGACCTGAACCGCCCGCTGCACGTCTTCGACGCCGACAAGGTGGCGGGCAATCTGCGGGTGCATCGGGCGGCAGGGGGCGAGACGCTCGTCGCGCTCGACGACAAGGAATACACATTGGAGAAGGGCCAGATGGTCATTTCCGATGACACCGGCCCTGAAAGTATCGCCGGCATCATGGGGGGCGACCACACCGGCTGCACCGAAGAGACGGTGAACGTCTTTGTGGAAAGCGCCTATTGGGACCCGGTGCAGATCGCCTACACGGGCCGCGCGCTCAAGATCAACTCCGATGCGCGTTACCGCTTTGAACGCGGGGTCGATCCGGCGTTCACGCCTGAAGGTCTGGAACATGCCGTGCGGATGATCGTGGACCATGCGGGCGGCGAGGCATCAGACCTGATCATCGCGGGCGAGGTGCCGGATACCTCCCGCGGCTACAGGCTGGATGCGGCAAGGTGTTCCTCGCTTGTCGGTATGGATATCCCCGAAGAGACTCAGCGCGAGACACTGACCGCCCTTGGCTTTGTCATGGACGGCGACATCGCCACTGTCCCCAGCTGGCGCCCCGACGTGCAGGGCGAGGCCGATCTGGTGGAAGAGGTGGCGCGGATCGCCTCGCTGACCAAATTGCAGGGCAAGCCGATGCCACGCATTCAACCCGGCGTGCCAAAGCCGATCCTGACGGTCGGCCAGCAGCGCCAGCAGGCGGCGAGGCGCACTGTCGCGGCACTCGGCTACAATGAATGCGTGACTTACAGTTTCATCGACGCGGCGGCGGCGCAGCTGTTCGGCGGCGGCGATGATGCGACCATGCTGGAGAACCCGATTTCGTCCGAGATGTCCCACATGCGCCCCGGCCTGCTGCCCGGCCTTCTGCGGGCCGTTGCCCGCAACCAGGCGCGGGGATTTCAGGACATGGCCCTCTTCGAGGTGGGTGCGGGCTTTCATGGCGGCGAGCCGCAGGAGCAGCACAACCTTGTCACCGGGGTACTGATCGGACGGACCGGTCCCAAGGACGTGCACGGCACATCACGGCCCGTCGATCTCTATGACGCCAAAGCCGACGCCGAGGCGGTTCTTGCTGCCATCGGTGCGCCCGCCAAGGTGCAGGTTTTGCGCGGTGCGGACGACTGGTGGCATCCCGGACGGCACGGCAAGATCTGCCTGGGGCCGAAAAAGGTGCTGGGCATCTTCGGTGAATTGCACCCCAGGGTGCTGCGCGAGATGGACATCAAGGGTCCGGCGGTGGCCTTCGTGGTCTTCCCCGACGAGGTCCCCCTGCCGCGCAACAAGACCGCGACGCGGTCAGCCTTGCAGAGCACCGATCTGCAGGCGGTCGAACGTGATTTCGCCTTCGTCGTGGATGCCGAGGTCGAGGCGCTGGCGCTGATCAATGCAGCACAGGGTGCCGACAAGACACTGATTACCGATGTGCGTGTCTTCGACGAATTCATCGGCGGATCTCTGGGCGAGGGCAAGAAAAGCCTGGCCGTCACCGTTCGCCTGCAACCGACCGAAAGCACGCTGAAAGACGCCGATATCGAGGCCGTCAGCGCAAGGATCGTCGAAAAGGTGACCAGGGCCACCGGCGGGACGTTGCGGGGGTGAAGATCCGGCGCGCCTCTGACGCCGATGCAGAGGCGCTGACCCACGTGATCCTTGCGGCCTATGCACCGTTCCGCGACCTCGGCCTGCCGCCCGTGGAAAAGGGTATGGCCGAGGATATCATCCGCCACTACGTCTGGGTGGCCGAGATCCAGTCCATCATTCGTGGCGGCATCGTGGTGCGTCTGGACGGGCAGGCGCATATCGCGAACCTTGCCGTCGATCCGGCGGTGTCCGGTCTGGGGATCGGGCGCGCGCTGATCGATACGGCCTGCGGCGCCGCGAAAGCGGACGGTTTCGACGAGATCGAACTCGCGACCCATCGTGGCATGACCGGCACACAGGTTTTCTACCGCAAGCTGGGATGGGAGCTGACTGGCCGCGAGGGCGACAGGGTCTATCTTTCAAGGAAACTGATCTGAAGGAGCCAACCGATGACGATGCGTGTTTACCTCTCGGGTGAAATCCACACCGACTGGCGGGAAGAGATCACTCTGGGTATCGAACAGGAAGGGCTCGACGTGACCTGCGACAGCCCCGTGACCGATCACGCGGCCTCGGATGATTGCGGCGTTACCATCATGGGGGCCGAGGACAAGAAGTTCTGGCATGACAACAAGGGCGCGAACCTCAATGCCATCCGGACGCGGCACGGAATCCAGAACGCCGATATCGTCGTCGTGCGCTTCGGCGAGAAATACAAGCAATGGAACGCGGCGTTCGATGCGGGCTACGCCGCCGCACTGGGCAAGTCGCTGATCATCATGCACGGCGAGGACCATCAGCATGCCCTGAAAGAGGTGGACGCAGCGGCGCAAGCCGTCGTCGAAACGCCCGAGCAGGTCGTGCAGATACTCAAATACGTCATGAACGGTGTGCTGCCGGGCTAGCCGTCACATCATTGATGCGCCTGTCCCCACGCGGCCATCGCATCGAAAACGGGCGCGAGGGCGGCGCCTTTTTCTGTTAATCCGTAGGTGACAACCGGCGGGATTTCGGCTTGGGTCTCGCGCCAGATCAGCCCGTCCGTTTCCAGCTGGCGCAAGGTGGCTGTCAGCACCCGTGGCGTGATCGGCGCGAGCGACCGGCGGAGCGCACCCCAGCGTGTCGGGCCGTGCCCCCCCAGCCGGAACAGCACCATCAACCGCCACCGTCCATCCAGCAGACGCAAGGTCCGTTCGACGGGGCAGGCGGTGGGTTCTCCCTTGGGAAAGACAGGCTGATCCTGTAGCGGCATGGGTAGTATCCTAAAAGTGCGTACTTGCGCGATGTGCTGTGCAAAGCCTACGTGATTGCAAGGAATAAATGCAATGGTAAGGAGGCCGCGACATGAAACTACTGGTTTTGGGTGCGACAGGTCGTACGGGTCGCGATGTTGTCGCTGCGGCCTGCGAGGCGGGACATCACGTCACCGCCTTCGGTCGGCGCGAGAGCGACGCCGCACAGGTCAGTCTGACGGGACAGTTCGGCGATGTCGGCTTTGTCGATGCCGTCCGCGAAGCCGATGCGGTGCTGTCCTGTCTGGCATCGAGCAACAGCGATCCGGTCTGCTCGCATGCTGCCGAGGCGGTGCGCCTGGCTGACCCGACAGCGCGCTATCTGACGATTGCCGGTGCCGGGGTCGATCGGCCCTCAGACAGCAAGGGCACGGGCGACAAGGTGGTCGGCATGATCATGAAACTGGTGGCAGGGCGGATGCTGGCCGACCGGCAGAAAGAAATCGATATGCTGGCAAACAGCGACATGCGCTGGACCGCCCTGCGCCCGCCGCGCCTGACATCGGGCAAACCGGCCGGTGGCTGGCGGTTCGATCTCGACCGGCCCCGCAGCACGGCAATCGACCGCGAGGATCTGGCGGCCGCCATGCTTGCCGCGATGATGCGCGACGACTTGATCGGCAAAGCGCCTTTCGTCTCGGCCGGAAAGGGGGGTGTATGATGGCGACGTTGATTTATGGCTACGACCCCATCTGCGGCTGGTGCTACGGCGCGGCTCCGGCGATCCGTGCAGCGGCAGAGATCATACCCGTGCGCCTGGTGATGGCAGGCCTTGTCGTGGGGCCGCGTGTCGGTCCGGCGGCCGAAAAGGAAAGCTATGTCAGGCAGGCCGCCGGAAACCTGCGTGCCGTTACCGGGCGGGCGCCGTCAGAGGCCTTTTTCCAGTGGATGCGCCGGCCGGATGCCGTGGCGGACTCCGGCCCGCCAGCGGTCGCGATCGACGCGGTCAGGCGCAACCACCCCGAGGCCGCGCTGCGCTTTGCCCAGGCCGTCACGGAGGCGCATTATGCCGAAGGAATGGACCCAAATGATCCGGCATCCTATGCGCCGTTGCTGGCAGAGCATGCCCCGACGGTCACATTACCCGATATCCACGATCCGGGCCTGGCGGATGCCGCCTTTGCGGAAGGCCGCCGCCTCGGGATCGCGGCCTTCCCGACACTGTTGGTGGCTCATGACGACGGGCAGATCACCCCGCTGCCGATGAATTACGCGCCTGCCGCGCTGGTCGCGGCGATCAGGACGGTCGTCGGCGGCCCAGAGGCGGCATCCTGAGAACCCCGCCCAGTCAGCGCGACACCGGCTCAGGCACCTGATGGATCGGGGATGCTCTTGGCCTTGTCGACTGCGGGGCGTTCGTAGAAGCGTTCGATATAGGCCGGCACGTTCTTGAGGTCATGATAGCCGACTTCGTCCTTGGTGCCGTAGAACTCCAGCGCGTTCAGCCATGGTGCGAGCGCGATATCCGCAATCGAGAAATCGCCTGCGATCCAGTCCTGACCTGCAAGCTGGTCTTCTACCACGCCAAGCAGGCGGATCGCTTCGTCACGATAGCGGTTGCGCGCAGTCGGGTCTTCCATCTTGGCGCCGGCGAATTTCCAGAAGAACCCCATCTGTCCGAACATCGGGCCGACGCCGCCCATCTGGAACATCAGCCATTGGGTGACCTTGTGTTTGTCGCCCGTGGTCGCACCGGTCAGCTTGCCGGTCTTTTCGGCCAGGTAGAGCAGGATCGCGCCGCTTTCGAACAGGCCGATGGGCGCGCCGTCCGGACCATCGGGGTCGATGATCGCGGGGATCTTGTTGTTGGGATTGAGCGAGAGAAATTCGGGGCTTTTGACGTCCTTGTCGGCCAGCGTGACGAGATGCGGCTCGTAGGCCAGCCCCATCTCTTCCAATGCAATCGAGACTTTGACGCCGTTGGGGGTTGGATAGGAATAGAGCTGGATGATGTCGGGATTCCCGGCGGGCCAGCGGGTGGTAATCGGAAAGGCAGACAGGTCGGCCATGATGCAAATCCTTTTGGTTACGTACCGGCCGCAGCCTAAAGCAGCGTTCGGCGAATAAAACCCGTGCGTCTGTGTAATGCTGGCGCTAACACTGTGCGCAGGCGCGCAATGCGGCGTCTTTGGCAAAGATGGGGAACACTTATGCTGAATGAATTCAAGACATTCATCGCCAAGGGCAATGTCATGGACATGGCCGTTGGTATCATCATCGGGGCGGCTTTTACGGCGATCGTTTCATCGCTGGTGGGCGATCTGCTCAACCCGGTTATCGCGCTCTTCACCGGGGGCATGGATTTCTCGGGCTGGTTCTATGTTCTGGGCGATGGCGACTGCGCATCCGTCGCGGCCTGCACCGAGGCGGGAATTTCCGTCTTTGCCGTCGGGAATTTCCTGATGGCGGTGCTCAACTTCCTGATCGTGGCGTTCGCGGTCTTCATGCTCGTCAAGATGGTGAACCGTATCAAGGACGAGGCGACCGAAAAAGGAGAGCCGGTACCCGAGGCCCCCAAAGGCCCCACGGAACTGGAAGTGCTGCTGGAGATCCGGGACACGCTGAGGAAATAGAAAAGACTATTTACAACTGACAACCGGCCTTTCCATTGCGGCTGTTGGTGCCGCGATGTCGTGGTCGCTGGCATCGATTAACGGCTTGCCATGATATCCCGCGGGGGCGAGATCATGTTTTATCATGATCCCAGCCCCCGCGCGCTCTTGATATCCGCGTTGAGCGCTCAGATCGTTGTCCAGAGCTGAAACAGAAGGCCGATAGCAAACGAGCCGGACAAAGCGATCCCAATATAAAGGAAAAACACTTTGCGCTTCACCAGCGCCCAGACCGCAATGGCTGCTGGCAGCGAGGTCACACCCCCTGCGACAAGAAACGCGAGACCTGCGCCGGGTGCCATGCCTTGCCCGATCAGACCGCCGACAAGCGGCAGGGCAGCGTAACCGTTGAGATAGGCAGGCACGCCGATCAGCGTTGCGATCCCGATGGGTGCGAGTCCCGTGCCGCCGAGCGAACGGGTCACCAGATCGGCCGGAAGCCAGGCGAGCATCAGGCTTTCCAAGACGAATGCGAGCGTCAGCCATTTGGCAAGGAACAATGTGGTCTTGATCCCTTCGCGCATGAACTTGGTCACCCGCTCATTGTCGTGCCAGAAATTCCAGACGACAGGCTTCGCGGTGCGTACTTTGGCACCACCGCATCCGCCGTTGCCGACACCCTCGCGCAGTGGATCGGCCAGACCGCCCGCCCGGTCGAGGAGATGGACCACATAGCCCCCGAAGACGCCCAACCCGACGGCAGCGAGCGTTTTGGCTACGGCAAACTCAATCCCGAGAACCCCGGTGGTCAGGACGAACATCGAGGGGTCCATGACCGGCGACGCTAGCCAGAAGGCCATGACGGCCGAGAGCGGGACACCCATCGCCAGAAGTGCCGCAATCAGCGGAATGACACCACAGGAGCAGAATGGCGACAGCCCCCCCGCGAGCGCCGCGATCAGGATCATGATCGCGGGCGATCCGGTGAAGGCGCGGGCAATCAGGCCATCCGCACCGGTCGCCCCGGCATAGGCGGCGATACCGATTGAGAGAACCAGAAACGGCGCGACCTCGAGCAGGTTGCGCGCGGCAAACTCTGCACTGCTGGCAGCCTGTTCAGGCACCACAACGAGAAGGGCAAGCAAGATACCGGCAATGAACAGCCACACCTTTTCCTTGGTCCACAGCAGAAGAGCGAATTCGGTCGCCCGTGAGCGGACATTGAGGGCAAGTTCAGTCATCGCGACATCCTTAGACTAGTCGTTATTTCGAGCAAAGAAAAAGCCGCGCTTGATCAAGCGGCTTCCTCCCGCGTGAGGGTGACACCGACGCAGCACTCGGCTGTCAGGAAAGAAACGGTGCTGCGCATCGCATCGTAATCGACCCGGTTGACTATCTGGCGGCCCTGCCGCTCCTGTATGACCAGCCCGGCATCGACTAGGGCTTTGAGATGATGCGCAAGTGTCGAAGCCGCCATGTCGAGATGCTGACCGATCTCGCCCACGTTCAGCCCTTCGTCCCCGGCTCGAACCAAAAGCCGAAAGATCGCGAGACGGGTCTCATGCCCAAGGGCGGCCAAAGAGTGAGCGATGGATGTGTTCGTGTTCATGATCACATTAAATAACTATAAATCTAGTTTTGTCAAGATGTGTGACGGGCGAGCTCCCGAGTGCCTTTTATTCACAAAGGGACCGTGTGCCGTCACCGGTGCATGCACGGCGACAGTCGGCCAAGTGCAGCAAGTCGACGCGCAGCCTATGGTAACGGGTCGCACAGGAGTCATACTTTCAATGCCATCTTCGGTGAGATCACGTCGATTCCAAGCGCCTTGCCGACAGCGTAGTAGGTCAGCTTGCCCGCGTGCACGTTCAGCCCGTCCAGCAGGTGCGGATCATCCTCGCAGGCCTTGCGCCAGCCCTTGTCGGCCAGTGCGATCATGAAGGGCATCGTCGCGTTGCCCAGTGCGATGGTGGAAGTCCGCGCCACGGCACCGGGCATGTTGGCCACACAGTAGTGCATGATCCCGTCCACGTCGTAGATCGGGTTTTCGTGGGTGGTGGGTTTCGAGGTCTCGAAGCAGCCGCCCTGATCGATGGCGACATCCACAAGCGCTGCGCCGGGTTTCAGATCGGCCAGTTGCGCGCGCGAGATCAGCTTGGGCGCCGCGGCGCCGGGGATCAGGACCGCGCCGACGATCAGGTCCGCGGCGGCGGCAAGCTCGATGGTATTCCCCGCGCTGGCGTAGCTGGTCTTGAACTGGCCACCGAAGGTATCATCGAGATAGCGCAAGCGTGGCAGCGACCGGTCGAGCACCGTGACATCCGCGCCCATGCCGGCGGCGATCCGGGCCGCGTGGGTCCCGACGACACCGCCGCCGATAACGACGACGCGGGCGGGACCGACCCCCGGCACGCCGCCCATCAGCACACCGCGCCCGCCGTTGGCCTTTTGCAGGGTCCACGCGCCCACCTGCGGGGCAAGCCGGCCGGCGACCTCGGACATGGGCGCCAGCAATGGCAGCCCGCCGCGATCATCGGTGACGGTTTCGTAGGCGATACAGGTCGCGCCCGAGGCCATGAGGTCGCGGGTCTGTTCGGGATCGGGAGCGAGGTGGAGATATGTGAACAGGATCTGCCCCTCGCGCAGCATCTTGCGTTCGGCGGGCTGTGGTTCTTTCACCTTCACGATCATGTCGGCGCTGGCAAAGATATCGGCCGCGGCGCCGGCGATCCTTGCACCGGCGGCGACATAATCGTCGTCATTGAACCCCGCGCCGGCACCTGCCGTGGTTTCGATGCTGACCTCATGGCCGTGGCTCACCGCTTCGCGCACGGCGTTCGGTGTCATACCGACGCGGAATTCCTGTGGCTTGATTTCCTTCGGGCAACCGATGTGCATGGCGTCTTCTCCTCCTTCGGCGTCAGGGTCATGGTCGCGCAGAGGGCCTGCAAAGTCTTGGGAAATCATCTTGGGTTTCCCCGCAAGGTCGGTATTGTCCTGCGCATATCAGCTATTTCTTCGGAGATTCTTGCACGAATGGACATCGACAGTATCGACCGCCGTATTCTCGAGGTGCTTCAACAATCGGGGCGCATCTCCAATGCGGAATTGTCCGAAAAGGCCAATCTGTCGGCCTCGGCCTGTCACCGCCGCGTGCAGCGGCTCGAGAAGGAGGGCTACATTCGTGATTATGTCGCCCTGCTCGATCCGCGCAGGGTCGGCCGGCCGACGACGGTTTTCGTCGAGATCACCCTGAGCGGTCAGGCCGACGAGGTGCTGGACGCCTTCGAGCGGGCGGTGGCGCGCGTACCGGATGTACTGGAATGCCATCTGATGGCGGGCACCGCGGATTACCTGCTGAAAGTCGTTTGCGGCGATACCGAGGACTTCGCCCGCATTCACCGTCGCCACCTTGCCACCTTGCCGGGGGTGGCGCAGATGCAATCCTCGTTCGCACTGCGCACGGTCCGGCAGACCACGGCCCTGCCGGTCTGATCAGTGCCTGCATCGCCTGCGACGGTTTGACCATCCGGGGGGATGCTCTAGTCTGTCAGGATACAAAATAAAACGAGAGGAACATCGTCCATGGTCGAGACCGCAGAACGCCCCGGCAGCCGTTTGATGGATCGCAGTGAATACGCAAGCAAGCCTCGGCCCCTGACCTGCGGGCCGGACCAGAGCGTGGCAGAAGCCGTCGCCGCGATGTCCGACAAGAATTACGGGTGTGTCGTCGTTGTGGACAGCGACGACAAGGTGATCGGGATCGTCACCGAGCGCGATGTGATGAACAAACTGGTGGGCAAGGGTCTTGACCCGAACAAGACCAAGCTTTCCGAAATCATGACCAAAGAGCCGCGACTGGCCAAGGAGACGGACCAGATGCTCGACTGGATGCGGATGATGTCGAACGAACGCTTCCGCCGTCTGCCGGTGGTCGATGACGACGGCCGGATCAAGGCCATTTTCACGCAAGGCGATTTCGTCAGCTACACCTGGCCCGACCTGATGGGGCAGATGAAAGAAGTCGCGAAGGCAACCTTGACCAGCAATTTCCATTATGTGCTGATCGGCGGTGGTATCGCGCTTTACTCACTTCTGATGATCATCGTCCTCGGCGCGCGCTAGCCCCTCTTCATCGGGCGCAAGGCCGTAGGGCGCCGCGAGGTTCCAGACGTGCTCGGGGACCATGTTCTTGATCTTGGCGGGCTCCTCGCGCCGCAGGTGAAGGATGGTTTCGGCGGCTTTCATTTCCAGCCTTGCGCGGGCGAATTCCAGCCCCCGTGGTCCGAAGCGCGGCTGGATCCACGCGACGATGCCGCGCAGCCAGTCGGGCATCCGGCGCAGGGGCAGGCCGCCAGCGGCCAGGCGCGTATTCTCGATGAAGCCCTTGACCCCCGCCGCCCGGTTTCCCTTCGACCGCGGGGCGGCGAGGCGGACCTCGTCTCCGAGGTTTTCCAGCATTTCCACCCCGCGTTCATTGCGCACGATCAGCCATTGCTCGCCTTCGCCGGCCATGTAGCCCACTGTGATATCGGCCAGCCGGTTGGTGTAGTCGACGCAGGTCCGGCAGGTGGTCGGGAAGAAGTCGCGCGGCAGGTCAGAAAGGGGGAGCCTCAGGAATGGTATTTCGCGTTTTGTGCCGTCCGCGAACCGCATCTCGACGTGATAGTCGGCGCGGAATTCGAGGTAGGTCACAGTCTCGGGTTTATCGGTGAGCCGCGCGAGGAAGCTGTGGAAATTCTCGGTCGTGGTGTTGTCCGAACAGGGCGTGCCGATGACGTAGATCCGCTCGAAGCCCAGCTGCGCCTCCAGCGCCCGCAGGGCGTAGATCTGACAGGGGATCCCGATCACTGCGAGCCTCTTGTGGCCGGCGTCGCGGGCGGGTTCCAGCAGTGCCAGCAGCGGCGCATAGCCCATGCGCATCCCCCGGGCCTCGGCCATGTCCGCCGGATCGGTGATGAGCGCGGGGCGGGGCCGCCACCGATCTTCCGTATCGGGCACCATCGTCAGGACGGCATCCACGGCACCGGTTTCGAGCAGGCGTTCGGCAAGCCGCGTGGTCAGGCCGGTCCATTGCGCGCCCGTCCGGGCGGGGGTAAGGGCGGCGCGGTACATCTTGTGGAAAACGCCGAAATAGGCCTCGTCCCCCGTCGTCTGTGCCGCGCGTCCGTGGATACGGGCCTCGGCCGTCGGATAGTCGGGTTTGATGAACTGACACGCGGTCCCGCAGGCCGAAGGGTCGGCCATGCGCGAGACGCCGCAATCGGTGCAGAGCTTGCGTGCAACCGGGCTGCGAAGCGGGGGTGTGAGGGAGGTGCCGTCCATCCGGTCAGTTTAAACGCACGGCGCCATGTGTCCAGTTTGATTTACAGTCCGATCACGAGCAGCACGTGGCGGTATCGGTTTCGGTCCCCGGTGTGGCACCGATGGCCGAGAGTGCGGTGATGATCTGCTTTGTCCATTATCCATGGATGAATGGCATCTGACCTCTTGCCCGGGATGCTTTTCGCAAACCGTGGCTGCCCCCGCCTTTCCAGGCCGTTACGGCCAAGGGCTTTCCCTTGCCGCGCCCTTTCGCTATGGGGGCGCTGGTCAAACCAAGGAGCCAGAGATGGGCTATCGAATCGTCGTTGTCGGCGCCACGGGCAACGTGGGTCGTGAAATGCTGAACATCCTTGCCGAACGGGGCTTCCCGGTCGACGAGATTGCCGTGCTTGCCAGCCGTAAATCGCTTGGCACCGAAGTCAGCTTTGGCGATCAGACATTGACCACCAAGGACCTCGACACCTTTGATTTCGCAGGCTGGGACATGGCGCTGTTCGCTGTCGGATCGGAGGCCACGAAGACCTACGCGCCGAAGGCTGCCAAGGCCGGCTGCGTGGTGATCGATAACTCGTCGCTTTACCGCTACGATTCCGAAGTTCCGCTGATCGTGCCCGAGGTGAACCCGCAGGCGGTGCACGGGTATGCCAAGAAGAACATCATCGCGAACCCCAACTGCTCGACCGCGCAGATGGTCGTGGCGCTGAAGCCGTTGCACGATCGCGCCCGCATCAAGCGCGTGGTGGTCAGCACCTACCAATCGGTCTCGGGTGCCGGCAAAGAGGGCATCGACGAGCTTTGGGACCAGACCAAGAGCATCTACAATCCCACCGACGACAAGCCCGCCAAGAAGTTCACCAAGCAGATCGCCTTCAACGTGATCCCGCATATCGATGTCTTCATGGACAGCGGCGAGACCAAGGAAGAATGGAAGATGGTCGCCGAGACGAAAAAGATCGTCGACCCCAAGATCAAGGTGACCGCGACCTGCGTGCGGGTGCCTGTTTTTGTCGGGCATTCCGAAGCGATCAATATCGAGTTCGAGGATTTCCTTGACGAGGACGAGGCCCGCGACATCCTGCGCGAGGCCCCCGGTGTCATGGTGATCGACAAGCGCGAGGACGGCGGCTACGTCACGCCGATCGAATGTGTCGGTGACTTCGCCACCTTCATCAGCCGCATCAGGCAGGACAGCACGATCGACAACGGGCTGAACCTGTGGTGCGTGTCTGACAACCTGCGCAAGGGTGCGGCACTGAACGCCGTGCAGATCGCTGAACTGTTGGGGCGCGAGTGCCTGAAGAAGGGGTAGGCCCTTTCCGCGCGAGGATGAGAAAGAGGGCGCCCCGTTGCGGGCGCCCTTTGCCGTTTCAATCGGATACTGTCTTTCGCTTTTTTCGCTTCTGCCCCAAGGATCGACCGCGCAGCGGCGTCTTATCCTCAAAACCAACTTTTCCGAGGAGACTGATATGTTCCGCACCCTGATGATGACCAGTGCCATCGCGCTCGCCGCCCCCGCCTTCGCGGACAGCTTTACCGCCGATGCCCCTGTCGATGCCGTGACGATCTATCCCGGCCTTGCCGCTGTCACCCGCCAGCTCGTGCTGGATGTGCCGGCCGGTCGCCACGATGTCACGGTGCCCGGCCTGCCCGAGGGTTTGTCGACCGATGGCTTGCGACTGGCCGCGCCCGAGGGTGTGCAACTGGGTGCGGTCAATCTCGCCTTCGACCGCTTGCCGGTGACGCCCGATATGTCCGCCCCAAGTATCGTGGCGGCGCGTGCCGAGGTCGAACGGCTGGAAGAGGTCTTGCGCGAGAGTGCCGCCGATATCGCCGAGATCCGCCTGCGGGTCGCCGCCGCCGAGGAGCAGGTGGCCTTCCTGCAAACGCTGGCCGCACAGTCCGGTGCCGGGCTGGCGGCTGACGATATCGCCGCGCTGGCGCGGACGCTGGGGGCCGAGGTGCTGGCCGCGAAAGAGGCTGCCTTCGCCGCCGAACAAGAGGCAGCCGCCGCCGAACGCGCCCGCGCTGAAGATATCGAGGCCCTTGAGGCAGCCCGACAGGCACTTGCCGCCCTGACCGCGCCCGAGGCGGATGGTGCGGTGCTGACGTTCACCCTCATGGCCGAAGCGGCCGGAGAGGTGACACTGACGATCACAACGCTCGAGGGCTTTGCCAACTGGCAGCCGGTCTACGACATGCGGCTTGCGACAGGTGATGCACCGACCCTCGATATCGATCGCGCGGTGATCGTCAGCCAGTCCAGCGGGCAGGATTGGACGGATGTGCAACTGACGCTTTCGACCGCGCGACCCGGCGAGCAGACCGCCCCGAGCGATATCAGGGCCCCGCTGCGCCGGATCGTGCCGGAAGACGAGATCGGACGCGCGCCTGCCCCCATGCCACTGGCCGAGGGATTGTCGGCGCGCACGATGTCCGACATGGGCCTTCAAGAGGCGGCCGCGGCACCGGTGACGGCTGAGGCCGATTTCTCGGGCGCGACGGTGACTTACGTCTATCCGACCCGCGTCGATATCAGGGACGGGGTCGAAGATCTGCGGCTGCCGCTCGACCAGCTTTCGTTCGCGGCCGAGGTCTGGGCCGAAGCGGTGCCGGGGCGTGACGAAAGCGCCTACCGGATGGCCGCATTCACCAATACCACCGAAGAATTGCTGTTGCCCGGGCAGGCGCTGATCCATGCCGATGGCACCATGCTGGGCTTCGGCAGACTGCCGATGCTGGCGGCAGGGGCCGACACCCGGATGGGCTTTGGCCCGCTGGACGGTTTGCGCCTGACGCGGCGGATGCCCGAGCGGATGGAAGGCGACCGCGGCGTCTTCCGCAGTACGAACGAAGTGACCGAGCGCGCGGTGATCGAGGTCGAAAACCTTACCGGACAGGCCTGGGATGTTCTGGTGCGGGATGTCGTGCCCTATTCCGAACAACAGGATCTGGAGGTAGAGGTAACCGCCAGCCCCGCCATCACCCGCCGCGACCCCGAAGGCCAGCGCGGCGTTATGGAATGGGATCTTGAGATGGCGGCGGGCGAGACACGGGACATCACGCTGGACTACACGCTGTCCTGGCCCGAGGGTTTCGTGCTGCGCTAGATGCGCGTGCGGAAAGCCTGAACCCCCCTGCCGAAGATAAAGGGGCCCAGTGCGGGCCCCTTTTGCAAGCTTTACATGTTGGGATAGTTCGGTCCGTCCCCGCCCTGCGGGACGGTCCAGACGATATTCTGCGCGGGATCCTTGATATCGCAGGTTTTGCAATGCACGCAGTTCTGGAAATTGATCTGGAACTTCGCGTCATCGCCTTCGCCCACAAACTCGTAGACCCCTGCCGGGCAATAGCGGGCCGAGGGGCCTGCGTACTTCGGCAGGTTGACCGCGACCGGCACCGCGGCGTCCTTCAGTTTCAGATGCGCGGGCTGGTTTTCCTCGTGGTTGGTGAAGCTGAAGCTGACGTTGGTCAGCCGGTCGAAAGACAGGACCCCATCGGGTTTGGGATAGTCGATGGGCTTGTGCTTGCTGGCCTCTTCGGTTGCGGCCGCGTCGCTCTTGCCGTGGCTGAGCGTGCCGAGGAAATCCATCCGCAGCGTGTGCATCCACATATCCATGCCACCCAGACCCAGCGAGGCGAGAAGCCCGTACTTGGACCACAGCGGCTTGACGTTGCGCACCTTCTTGAGGTCCGCGCCGATTTCACCCTTGCGCACGGCATCGTCGTAGCCGTCCAGCAGATCGCCCGACCGACCGTCCTTGATGGCCCTGACCGCGGCCTCGGCGGCGGCGATCCCTGACAGCATCGCGTTATGGTTGCCCTTGATGCGCGGCACGTTGACCATACCGGCGGCACAGCCCAGCAGCGCCCCGCCGGGAAATTCGAGCTGCGGCATCGACTGATAGCCGCCTTCCGAGATCGCGCGCGCGCCGTAGGCCACGCGCTTGCCGCCTTCCAGAAGCTCGGCCACCATCGGGTGATGCTTGAACCGCTGGAATTCCATGTAGGGGAAGACATGCGGGTTCTTGTAGTTGAGGTGCACCACGAAACCCACGTAGACCTGATTGTTGTCGAGGTGGTAGATGAACGATCCGCCGCCCGCGTTGCCGCCAAGCGGCCAGCCCATCGTGTGGGTCACGGTGCCCGCCTTGTGCTTGGCGGGGTCGATTTCCCAGATCTCTTTCATGCCCAGCCCGTATTTCTGCACGTCCGAACGCGCATCGAGGCTGTATTTCCCGATCACCTGCTTTGACAGCGATCCGCGTACGCCTTCACCAAGGAAGACGTATTTGCCCAGAAGCTCCATCCCCGGTTCGTAGGAGGGACCGGGCGTGCCATCGGGGTTCCTGCCGAATTCACCGGCGACAACGCCTGTCACCTCGCCGTTCTCGCCGTAGACGAGCTCCGAACAGGACATGCCGGGGAAGATCTCGACGCCCATTTCTTCGGCCTGTTCAGCCATCCAGCGGCAGACGTTGCCCATCGAGACGATATAGTTGCCGTGGTTGGACATCAGCGGCGGCATGAGCGTGTTGGGCACGCGCAGCTTGCCGGCCTCGCCCAGCATGTAGAAATTGTCTTCCGTGACGGGCACGTCCAGCGGTGCGCCCTTGGCCTTCCAGTCGGGGATCAGCTTGTTCAGCCCCACAGGGTCGAGGACCGCGCCCGAAAGGATATGCGCGCCGACCTCCGAGCCTTTTTCCAGCACGACCACATCGAGGTCGGCATCGAGCTGTTTGAGACGGATCGCCGCCGAGAGCCCGGCAGGCCCTGCACCGACGATAACGACGTCGTATTCCATGGATTCCCGTTCGATTTCGGACATCTGCAATCCCTTTACATTCGGGGCAAAGGCCCCTTTCATTCGGTCGCGCCAAGGGTTACCTGATGCCACACCCGGGGACAATCAAGACACGGCGTCAAAATGCGCAGGCGCGACAAGATGCGCTTGAAAGCCTTGACTTTGTGCAGTCTGCCCCGCGTAAGATCGACCGATTGATATTGAACCCCTGAAGGAGGGTCATGACGATGGATAAGATACCTTTGACCCGTGCAGGCTTTGACAAGCTCGGGGCCGAGCTGAAGCATCTCAAATCCGTGGAACGGCCCGCGATCATCCGTGCGATCTCCGAGGCGCGCGAGCATGGCGACCTCTCGGAGAATGCCGAATATCATTCCGCCAAGGAAAAACAGTCGTTCATCGAGGGTCGCGTCAAGGAACTCGAAGGGGTGATTTCGCTGGCCGATGTGATCGATCCCGCCAAGCTTTCGGGCCCGATCAAATTCGGTGCGACCGTGGGCTTGGTCGACGAAGAGACGGACGAGGAAAAAACCTACCAGATCGTCGGTGAATACGAGGCCGATATCGAGGCGGGCAAACTCAATATGAAATCCCCGCTCTCTCGCGCCTTGATCGGCAAGGAAGAAGGCGACAGTGTAGAAGTACGCACGCCCGGGGGCGTGAAGTCTTACGAGATCCTGTCGATCGATTACCAGTAGAAAGCCCCTTTCACATGGCGGATCACCCGGCCTCTGAAAGATCGGTCAGCGCCGAGGGATTGACCCGGGGCGAATGGCTTGCCTTCTGGATCTGCGTGGCCTGGCTTTTGGTGGCGGGGGCCTATTTCTGGATGCTGCCTGCGCAAGAGACGCTGGCCGGTGGGACCGATCCCTTGCGCTGGGTGTTCGTGCTGACGGCGTTGCTGACGCCGGTGGGTCTTGTCTGGGTCGCGGCGGCTGCGGCGCGATCGGCGCGTATCATGCGGGCCGAGGCCTTTCGCATGCAGACGGCGGTCGACGATTTGCGCCAGGTCCAGATCGCGCAGGCGACAATGCAGCAACAGGCTCCGGCAGCCGATCCGCCAGCCCCGGCGCAAAGTCCTCAGGGGCAGGGTGGTGCTGC
>Ga0207419_1000783_pt1 | contig 26490 bp, 20 predicted proteins | sample ElkSloMetagenome_4_FD_184723 | JGI IMG/M metagenome (GOLD analysis project Ga0207419, IMG submission 184723) | Hot spring microbial communities from Elkhorn Slough, Monterey Bay, USA - MD2A (version 2) | ecosystem: Environmental > Aquatic > Marine > Intertidal zone > Estuary: Microbial mat ... | reverse complement strand
GGCGGTTATAGCTGAGTATGAAAGCGTTGAGTCGTACGATGTTTAAGTTAGCAATTCTGAATGGCAGTATTGAGGTGCAATCAAAAAGTTGGGAATATACCTACTTTTGTGTTGAAGATTCCATTTGAAGAAACTGCTCCATTTGCTCTTTCAATAAATCATATGAAGTATACCCATTACTTAGCATATAGTACTTTTCATCAATTTGTGCGATCATTGTTGGAAAGCCTCTCACACCAAAACGTGCCACTTTTTGAAACTCCTTCTCAGTTGCATTTTTATGGTCAGGATTATTCATTTGGATTAAAAAATCCTGTTTATCTAAACCATATTGCTCTACTTTTGCAGCATATGCTTGTGTATTATCAGGAGCTATGCCCTCATGGTAGATCATTTTTTGCAGCTCGGCGGCAAATAATACTTGCTCGTCAGGTTTATTCTGCTTAAAAATATTCATGGCCATGGCTGGTGGTATTGATGTAAAAATAGCTTTACCATTTTCCAATTCGGTAAGGAAAGCATCTCCAAATTTAACACCACTTGTTGCTTCTACTTGCTTATAGGCTTGCTTTATGTAAGGGGCTACTTCGCCTATTGGTCCAACTCTATCACCTGTGATCATCCCACCAGATAATACCTCAAACTTGAAATCATTTTTATATTCTTGAAATATTTTTTCTATTACAGGGCTAAAGCCATAACACCAGCCGCATAAAGCGTCATAAATGTAAATGATTTTTTTCATATTCATAAAAGTGTAAATTCTCTAATGAAAATGATTTGATAAGGAAAGTGTTTGAATTTAATACTGATTAGTAGGCTCTAACCAATTTACCCTCCATAAAATTAACAAAAGATTTATTTACCACCCGGTTGCCCCCGTGGGTTGGGTAGTGTCCGGTAAAATACCAGTCACCGATATGCTTAGGACAAGCACGATGTAAATTATCCACTGTTTGATACACAACTTCAACTTTTGGCTTAAAATTATTCGGAGTTACAATTTCAGCTATTTTCGCAGAGATTTGATCATCAGTAAATTGATCATAAAGCTCCTTTACATAATTAGGTACATCTTGTTGTCCGGCGGCACCCACACATTTTAAATATACCTCATCCAGTAGGTATTGCTGGTTAGTATCTTCAAGCAACTTCAACAATGCTCTGAAAGCAATAAATTCTTTCATTTTAGACATGTCAATTCCATAGCAATCGGGAAACCGTATTTGTGGAGCAGAAGAAACTATTACTATCTTTTTAGGCTCTAATTTACCTAGTAAGGTAAGAATACTTCTCTCTAAAGTGGTACCTCTCACGATAGAGTCATCCATTATTACAATGGTATCCTTATTTTTCTTTATCAATTCGTAGGTAGCATCATAAACGTGAGCTACCAAATCTTCACGATCCCGATCGTTTGTAATGAAAGTGCGCATCTTCACATCCTTTGTTACAAGCTTTTCAATTCGGGGTTTAAAGCTAAGAATGTCTTCAACTGAATCCAGAAATGGTTTACCTTCTAATATTACTTCCTTCCGACGCTGCACCAGGTAATCTTCTATACCTTCCATCATTCCCAAAAAAGCAGTTTCCGCGGTATTGGGTATATAAGAAAACACGGTGTTTCTTAAATCAAAGTTTATAGATTTTAATATTTGAGGAAGAATAAAGCGTCCTAAATTTTTTCGTTCATTGTAAATTTCCGGATCAGAGCCACGAGAAAAATATATTCTTTCAAAGCTACAACTCTTCTTGGGCAGCTTATCAATAAATGGATATTCGCCGTATTCGCCATTCTTTTTAATAATTAAAGCACTGCCTGGTTCAATTTCTTTTATTTGGCTGTAGTTTACATCAAATGATGTTTTAATAGCAGGTTTTTCTGAGGCTACTACTACCACTTCATCATCAGCGTAATAGTAAGCAGGGCGTACTCCCGCTGGATCGCGAGCTACAAAAGCACCTCCAAAACCAGTAAGGCCTGCCATGGCATAGCCACCATCAAAATCCTTACAGCTCCGTTTCAGTACGTATTGCAAATCCAACTCATCCTCAATTATATCAGTTATTTCTCGGTTAGAATAAGTGCCTTTATATTTATCAAAAATCTCTTGATTGGCCAAATCTAAAAAGTGACCAATTTTCTCCATCACCGTTACGGTATCCACCATTTCCTTTGGGTGCTGACCCAACTTCACCAACATATTGAATAACTCATCAACGTTAGTCATATTAAAATTACCTGCCATAGCCAAATTTCTACTACGCCAGTTGTTGGAACGAAGCATTGGATGACAGTTTTCTACGCTGTTGGCTCCGTGAGTGCCATAACGCAGGTGCCCTAGCCACACCTCACCAGTAAAAGGAAAATTCTCCTTAAGCCATTCCGGATCATAATACTTGTCCGGATAGTGCTTTTGAATTTTTTTAAATTTTTTATTTATTTTTTTAAAGATGGTGGCGATTGGCTGAGGTTCTACCGATCTGTATCTGCTGATGAATCTGGTACCGGGTTTAACATTAATTTTAATATTCGCTACTCCTGCACCATCTTGCCCACGATTGTGTTGCTTTTCCATCAGTAGGTAAAGCTTATTCATGGCGTAAGTAGGAGAGCCATATTTTTCTACATAATAAGGAAGTGGTTTTCTTAACCTAATTAAGGCTATACCACATTCGTGCTTGATAAAATCGCTCATTCCATAATATTAAAATGCAAATTTAATGTTATTGACCATATCATACAACCAGTCTGCTTTAAAGAAAAATAATAGCAGGGGCAATACGATTATTATTCCCAATATAATTTCTAACACGTTTTTTTTGTCACTTAGTTTTACATTATTTTGAGCTTTAAAAAACAGAACGTAAGGAATGCGTAAATAATAAGCCAGAGAAATTGCCGCATTAATTAATCCTATTATAAATAATACTAATAATAAACTTTCCTGAGTAGCTTGATAGGATTGCCATAAAGAAGTGAAAATAAAGAACTTGGCACTAAAGCCCGCAGTGGGAGGCAAACCTACCAGTGCTATCATGGCTACAAGAATAATGACACCCCAAAATGGATATTGAATGCCTAAGCCTGCATAATCCTGCATATTTTCAGAGCCTGTTTTTTTATATAAAAATTGGATAGCGAAAAAAGCTGCCATATTCATAAACAGGTAAATAGACAAATAGAAGAACATGCCATACAAGCCATTGCTACTAAAACTTATTAACCCAATTAATATAAATCCGGAATGAGCAATCGATGAATAAGCCATCATACGCTTGGCATTCGTTTGTCGCAAAGCTGCTATATTACCAAATAAAATACTGGCCAAAGCCAATATGGATAATGGGCCGCTCCAATCATATTGCACATCAACAAAAATATCGCTTACTGCTAAAAAGCTACTCACCACTCGATATAAAATAATAAAAGCTGCAATTTTAGGTGCTATCGATATAAAAGCAATTACTGGAATAGGTGCCTTTTCATAAGCATCTGGTGCCCAAAAATGGAAAGGTACCAGGCTTAATTTAAACAATAATCCTACAGCTACCATTACTCCAGCCATCATTGCAAGGCTTGGATCTACCGCTTTTAAGTTATAAATGAAAATAGCCGATGTAAACTCAAGGGTACCTGTAAAACCATAAAGGAGCGACATACCATAAAGCATGACACCCGAGGATAAAGCACCGAAAAGGAGGTATTTTATACCCGATTCGTAGGCCGCCTGCTTAAACCGAAATACTACCAGTACAAACGAGGCAATGGACACTAATTCTATTGCAAGGTACATGCTGAGCAAGTTGGTAGCCATGGTCATCAAGAATGTGCCCAGTAATAAGGGTATAAATATAATATAATACTCACCGTATTTCTTACCAGGCTCTTGTGAAAATATTGACAACAAGAAGGTGAAAAATAAACCAATGGTCAGCAATATTTTAGCAAAAACAGCCAAATTGTCAAGTTGTAACATGCCTCCAAATAAAGCGGTAGTTGTTTGAGCTTGCCAATGGCCAATCAGACTTATCAATACTGGCAGTAAAGTAACTATTGCCAGCCACAGTAGAATTTGGGATTTATGCTTAAAAATAAGGTCGAGAATGATTAATACCACAAACAGGCCGGAAAGCCAAAATTCTGGCATCAGATGCGGCAGGCTTTCGGTAATTTGCGACAGTATGTATGCTACTTTTTCTACCAATGCCTATAGATTTAAAGTTGACCGTTATTTTCGAAGCCAAATTGGTTGACGATGTTAATCAAATGATTGACGGTTTCATTCATCACGTCAATTAGCAAATGCGGAAATATTCCGAACAGCATAATTAACACAATCAATGGCAAAAACATAATGTACTCCCGTCGATTAATATCTCGCAATACATTTTCCCAGTTTGACTCACGAGTGAAGAAACTTCCAAAAAACATGCGTTGAAGCGTCCACAAATAGTATGCAGCAGTAAGCAATAAACCAAGTGTTGCCACAATTGCAAATGCTCTGGGCAACAACTGATTAATACTTTGTGAATTGAATGCACCTAAAAACACCATTAGCTCGGCAATAAATCCTGAAAACCCCGGAAGTCCTAAAGAGGCAAAAAATGCCACTACTACCACAGCGGTAAAATAAGGCATTTTTTTGGCAAGGCCAGAATAATTATCTATCAGGCGATCACGCGTGCGATCGTAAATAACACCGGCCACCAGGAACAGCATTGAAGCAATCAAGCCATGAGAAAACATTTGATATACCGCTCCACTCATTCCCTCGCTGGTAACTGAAGCAATGCCTAACAAAACAAAACCCATGTGTGAAACTGATGAGTAGGCTATTAGCTTTTTCAAATCTTTCATTGCCATGGCATTTAAAGCTCCATAGATAATGCTAATAACCCCTAGAAGCCCTACCATCCAGGCAAAATACACCCCTCCATCCGGAAATATAGGATAAGCAATTCTTAGCAGGCCATACCCCCCCACTTTTAACAAGATACCTGCCAGTACCACTGAGATGGGAGTTGGCGCTTCAACATGGGCATCGGGTAACCACGTGTGAAAAGGTACTGCAGGTAATTTTATCATAAAACCCAATAATAATAGCAAAAAGGCAATTAGCCTTATGGAAAAACCATTAATATCCCAGTCAGCTGTGAAGCTTAATACTGAACCGGGAATTAAATTATTGGGATCAGTCATCACCATAAAATCAAAGCTATGTACAAGGTCGGTAGCAGACAATTGATTGGTTTGTACCATGAGCTGCAGCTGGCTTTGTAGAGCAGTAGTTAGCTGTCCACCGTTTTCAATCAGTCCCGATCTCATCGCTGTTTCTACCGGATCGAAGGTAGAAACATACAGGGCAATCATTACAATTAAAATAAATACTGACCCCACCAATGTATAAAGGAAAAATTTAATAGCCGCATATTCACGTCGTGGCCCACCCCAAATTCCAATTAAAAAATACATGGGCAGCAACATAAATTCAAAAAATAAATAAAAAAGAAAAAAATCAAGGGCCACGAAAGTACCAGTGATTGCTGTAGCTAAAAGTAGGTACAAGGCAAAATATCCTTTTTCTTTTTGAGCAATATTCCAGGAAGATATAGCCCCAATGAATAAAACAATGGCGGCCAATAATAGCATGAGCATACTAAAACCATCAACGCCAACTTTATAATCGATGGAAAGATGACCTAAAGTACCTAGGTTGAGATCTATCCAATCAAGTTTTTCCATAAACTGAACTGGATGCTCATCAATTAATTCTGTTTGAGTAACGGCGGGTTGAGTTTCAAATGCTGTGAATAGCCAAACCGCCAAAATTAGCTGCAAAAAGGTTACTGAAATGGTAAGCCAGCGAAATACGTTTTTGAACTGCACGGGTACAAATAGTAGTACCAGCAAAGCTACCAGGGGCAAAAAGACAATTATTGATATTAAGTTACCCAACATACATTTTTATTTTCCGAACTTATAAAATACTGCCGCCATAAAACGTTATCTCCAATTTTTTGTAGTACAGCTAAAACATTACCCAAAGCAAAAGGCCCATTAAAAAAAGTAAGGCCCAAATATAGTAAGACTGCACTTGACCACTTTGTACCTTGCTGAATAATTTAGCAAACATACGCGTTACCCTGGCCAGATAATTAACCATGCCATCTATCAAATTTTTATCTATCCAGCCAATTATGTGAGCTAAAACCACATTGGCAACCGCCAATCCTTCCAGAAAAGGATCAATTATTTTTCTGTCAATGGCAGCATTCCACCCACTCAGCTTCAAGGCCGGAATCACAAAAACTTTATCATAAATTTTATCTAAGTACCAGTTGTGATAAGAAATTCTAGCCAAAAAGCCCGGCGGTTTTGGCTGACGACTAAATTTTGCAGGGTTATAAAAATAAATAGAAATAATAATTCCCAGGAAGGCTAATATGGTAGACCCAATTGAAACATAATAATGAAAATCCTGGCTGACATATAACATCAAGTTGCGCAATACATCATTTGAATCATAACTTTGAAACGGATTAGGTGTGACCAGTGCCACAGAATCTATACCTTGTAAAAACCAACTTCCTTCACTGGCAAATGGGTTGAGCGCGAACACGATCCCAAATGAGAGTAATGCTAAAATAGCCATGGGTATCCTCATTAGCCACGGCACATCTTTCAAGTTTTTAATGGCATCCGCAGGCTTATCAATAAATGCCGGCAATCTATTCTTTCCAAAAAAGATAAGAATAATTTGCCGGGTCATATACATAGCAGTCATTAGTACCGTAGTAAATCCAAGTATTGGCACTACATAAAATAATGGATTTCCCTCGTAGGCAAGTACCCTTGCATAACCTAAGCTACTGGTAAGGATGGCATCTTTGCTAAGAAACCCTGAAAAGAAGGGTATTCCTGCCAAAGCAGCCGAAGCGATCAAAAATATGATAAAAGTAAAAGGCAGTTTTTTACGTAAACCGCCCATTAGTCGCATGTCCTGAAAATCGAGTGTTACCGGTTTACCATCATTTTTAAGATATGGCTCTACACCGTGTAAAGCAGCAATAACAGCCCCTGCAGCCAAAAAAAGACCTGCTTTAAAAAAAGCATGGGTAATCAAATGAAAAGTAGCAGCTTCGTAAGCTCCCACACCAATACCCATCACCATATATCCTAGTTGACTAATGGTAGAATATGCCAGTACTTTTTTAATATCATTCTGTGCAAAAGCAGCAAAGGCACCCATAAAGGCTGTAACAGCCCCTACAAAAGCGATCAGATTGAGCACCTGAAAATCGAGCAGTGGAAATACACGAGCCAGCAAGAAAACGCCTGCAGCTACCATCGTGGCTGCATGAATCAACGCAGACACAGGTGTGGGACCCTCCATAGCGTCAGGCAGCCATACCTGCAAAGGAAATTGGGCTGACTTGCCTATCGCACCGCAAAACAAACCTATACCTGCTATGGTGATCCACATTTCGGGCATCAACGTTTGCCCAAAATTATTGCTCAGGCTAAAAGTACTTAGCCATTCGCCGTTCATAATTTTTGAATCGGCCATTAAACTTTTCAGGGCTATCAAATCCAGGGTATGAAATTGTGACCAAAGCACCATTATGCCAATCAAAAATCCTATATCACCAATGCGGTTAACAATAAAAGCTTTTTTTGCTGCATTACTGGCAGATTTCTTAATAAACCAAAACCCAATTAATAAATAAGAAGATAACCCTACTAACTCCCAGAACATGAAAATAGTCAAAAGATTATCGGCCATAACAATTCCTATCATGCTAAAGGTAAAAAGACCGAGATAAGCAAAATACCTGATAAAATGTGGATCGTGCCTCATATAGGCTATTGAGTAAATATGCACCAGAAAAGATACCAAAGTAACTACTACCAGCATGAGTGCACTAAGATCATTAATTAATATACCAGCAGTAAACGGATATGCAGCGCTGCCAACTGCCAGCCTAAACCATGTAAATCGAAAGTGATGAGCCTCCTGACCCCAAACCTGCAGAAATAAATAAACCGATAGTAAAAAACAAGTAAATAAAATCAGGCTGGAAATCCATTCTCCATGAAATTTTTTTGAATTGTGTAGATTAATAATAAAAGACAATAATGGCAAAACAAGCACCATTAATGCCAGCGTGGTGACCAATGTAGAAGGTAAGGGTGCCAATAGATTTTCTAATTGCATATCAGCCTTTTAGTTGATTTATTTTATCCAACTCTGTGGACCTGTAATGGTGATACAACTTTAATATAATGGCTAGCGCTACTGCAGTTTCGGCAGCAGCAACTACTATTATAAATAATGCAAAAACTTGCCCTTGTAGCATCGTTTGGTCATACCTACTAAAAGCTACCAGGTTGATATTGGCAGCATTAAAGACCAACTCGATACCAATAAGCACCATAATGGCATTCTTTTTAGTCAATGCCACTGCAATGCCTATGGAAAAAAGTAATGCACTAATTATAAGGTAATGGGTAATTGTAATCATTTAGCCCTGATTTAATGCTTGTTTCCTGGCCAGAAAAGCCGCTCCTATTAATGCCACTAACAAAATGATAGCTACCAATTCAAAAGGAAATACAAAATTAGTCATTAATTGAAATCCCAAAAGCTTAATGGTAGAATTGTTGACTGGTTCAATATTTCCAGTGTTGAAATTAGGCTGTTGAAAATAGAAAGTACCTTTTAAAATAACCTGCAACAATAAAACGAAAATACCAGCGGACAATAATAGCGCGATAAACCAATTGTGTTGACCACTAAGTACTGGTTCACCAGCCAAGCGGTGGGACAGCATGACACCAAAAATTAACAGCACTAATACCCCACCTACATAAACCAGAATTTGGGTAATCGCCAGAAAATCGGCCCCGGCAAATACGTATATAGCAGCAACGCCCAGAAAAGTAAATATCAATAAAAAGGCAGCATAGAGTACATTTCGGGTAAATAAAATTAGCAATGCCGAAATAACGATAATGGCTGAAAAGAGATAGAAAACAATTGTTTCCAGGTTCATGTACATCTTGTTTAGCTCGAGTTGTAAAGATAGCAATTAAAAGCCGATGTTTAAAAATGATAATTATGACTCCCTTTGCTATTATGGATCAATAAGTAACTAATCATTGATGGTTTGAAACAATGTAATTATGTCTTGAATTTGTTTTTTATAATTGAAATCAACTAAAAATATTTCCCACCTTATTCTGAGCGATCTTATACACCTGAAGGATTTTTACATCTTATCCATCACCTTTGTTTTTTGACTGGTTATCCCCTCCTACCACTTTCCTCATCAATTCGCTATCCCAGGCTACATCCACTTCTTGACCTGCTACTTGCTCTTGGGCCAGTAAACGCTCCTGAAGTTCTATCTGGGCCCGTGCATTGATCACGTATTGCTTATGGTCGTTGCGATATTGTACCAGGTTATGCAAAGATGCTTCATCTTGCTTGACAAATTCTATTCCTTTACGATTGGCTGTATACTTGCGCAAGCCCATGTTAGTAAGTGCATCAATGGCTAATTGCACCGAAGTATGAAGTGACTCCCTGTAAATTTTTTCTACTCCCATTTCCATTAGTTCATAAGCATCCATTCTGTTGCGGGCCCGCGCCATTATTTCTACCTTAGGATAATGCTTTTGCACTTGTTGGATCAACGCTATATTTACTTCCGGAGAATCAATTGCTGTAATTAACAATTTTGCCCCGGCAATACCCGCCGACTCTAGCAATTGCAGTCTGCTAGCATCGCCATAGTACACCTTAAAGCCCATTTTACGCAGCATGTCCACGCGATCGCTGTCATTGTCCAAAATGGTAGCTTCTACCCCGCTGGCACGCAAAAAACGACCAACCGTACTACCGAAATGCCCAAATCCGGCAATGATCACTTTATTATTTTCGGCGATCTCATCTGCCGGTTTTTCATCAGCTTTTTGCCGAGTGCCATAATATGGGCTTACAAATTTTTCATTGAGCAAAAGTAATACCGGGGTGATGGTCATACTTAAGGCTACTGTCGCCATTAGCATGTCCAACCAGTATTGATCAATGATGGCTAGCTGATTACTAAATGTGAGTAACACAAAAGCAAATTCGCCCACCTGACTGAGCAGAAAAGTAAAGAGAATATTTTGATCCTGCTTCATCTTTACAATTTTTCCGGCAAATAATAAAACCAACGCTTTGAGAAGCATCAAACCTAGCACCAGACTAAAAATTAAAGCGGGTTCTTGTAAAACCAGAGCAAAGTTTAAGGAAGCTCCTACACCAATAAAGAACAAACCCAGCAACAATCCTTTGAAAGGCTCCAGGGCACTTTCAAGTTCATGTTTGTACTCGCTATTGGCTAGTACTACACCGGCAATAAATGTTCCCAATGCCGGACTTAAGCCAACTTCCTTCATTAGGTAAGCCACCGCAATCACTAATAATAGCGAAGCAGCCGTAAACATTTCCCGCAGCCGGGTTTTGGCCATAAGCCTCATAAACGGGACTACAACAAAGCGACCCGCGATAAAAACAACGCCTACAGCCGCAATTATAATGATTGGCTGCAACCATTCGGGTAGTTGTTCTATCATCACACCACTGCCATGGCCTTCACCAGCAGTTGGTCTATTGCCAGTAGCTAATAAGGGCAGTAATGCTAAAATGGGAATTACCGCGATATCTTGAAAAATGAGCACCGAAAAAGATGATTGACCAGCTGCGGTATTAGATATATTTTTTTCTTTAAGAGTTTGCAATACAATGGCTGTAGAAGACATGGCCATGGCTAAAGCTACGGCCAGCGATGTACTATGAGTAAATTTAAACAGGAAATAAGCAATAGCACCTGCCAATATTGTAGTAATACCCATCTGGATAAAACCCAGGGTTAGAATTGTCTTTCGCATTTTCCAGAATTCTCGCGGGTTCAATTCCAGGCCAATCAAAAAAAGCATCATTACTACACCAAATTCAGCAATGTGCATAATATCCTCACCTTCTTCCCCTACAAAGCCAAGCACAAATGGGCCAATTAACATGCCGGCAATCAAATAACCAAGCACCGAGCCCATTCCCAGCCTTTTGGCAATGGGAACACATGCTACAGCTGCCAGTAAAAATACCAGCGCCGTTTGTAAAAAATCTCCGTTCATATTTTCTAAGTGGTTTACTGGTTTAAATAATCGTTGATATACTCAAAATTTCCCAACTCCTGAACCGGCACTTTTTGCATTACCATTTTCAGAAATTGACCGTAGTCTCTGCCAATTTTACGAAGCTCATCATCAGAAAGGCGATGTGTTCCATGTACTACAAATGGAGGTAAGTATTTCATATGGCATAAGTCGGCCGTCTGCTTAAATGGAAAAAGAAACTGGTTAATAGTACATTGATTATATCCTTGCGCGCAATAGGCTGCCCGATTTCCACCGGTAGTAATGGCATTTAAAATATATTTACCTTTAAGCGCCTCACCCCCTGGCCCATAGGCCCAGCCAAACTCCAATACAAGGTCAATCCATTGTTTCATAATTGCCGGAGCACTGTACCAATAAAAAGGGTGCTGCCAAATGATTATATCGTGTGCTAGCAATAATTGCTTTTCATACTCCACATCAATATCAAACTGTGGATATGTTTCATAAAGATCGTGAAAAGTTATGTTGGCTGATTGTGGTATAGCACTCATTAGCTTCAGGTTAGCCCTTGAATTTTCCAATCGTGGATGAGCAAATAGTATAAGAATTTTCATTTATGATTAGTTATAGACGAGCTAAACGTGACAAATGAAATAAAGGTTAATTTGCCACTGAAAATTAGCGCCATTTCTAACATGAAGATTTCCTTTCTTCTTTCGGTTACTTTTAGTAATGCGGCACATAACAATCCCCTTTACTTATTGTTGAATTATTATAATAACCTTATTTTTTAAACCTAAAAATTTTTTGATATGGCATTTATAAAGAATATCAAAATAATGGCCAGTTTCGATAAAGGTTTTGTGAAGCTACACAAATGGCACTTAGCGAGGCAAAGAAAAGCGTGAAAAACATTAAATCAATGTACGTAAAAGGAATGAATTAATGTAGAAAATGAGGAAATTGTTTCTTTATGGCATTAATTCAAAAATTTCTTACGTATTAGAAAAATAGGAATAAATTATTTCCAAAAATAATTTTTTAAAACATTAAAATAAACAAGATGGAACGAGTAGTAATAGAACAAAAAGAAATTACACAAGCATTACGTAAAATTAGTTACGGATTTTATATTGTAACCGCGGCCAGTGACAATGATGTTGCTGCAGGAACGGTATGTTGGGCTAGTCAGGTTTCTTTTGAGCCTCCACAGGTAATGGTAGCCATTAAACACGATAGTAATTTAAATGAAGTAATAAAAGAGGCTGGCAGTTTTGCGCTTAACGTAGTAGGTAAAGCAGAAAAGCCATCTTTATCTAATTTTAACAAGCCCACTTCAGTAGAAGATGGTAAGATAAATGGACACTCTTTTGCTAAAGGGAGTACCGGGTCGCCATTGATTGCTGATTTCCCCTCCATTATTGAATGTAAAGTAGTGGAGCAAAATGAGCCTGGAGACCATACCATTTTCGTAGGTGAAGTTGTAAATGTAGAAGTAAATAATGAAGAAGCAGAACCGCTGATGGTTTGGGAAACTGATTATAGATATGGCGGCTAATTATTAGTAATGAAATAGTATAAATTAAAAATATAACCTAATGGGAGATATTCCCGTTGGGTTTTTATTTTGTGCAGCAAGTAGGCTTAAAATATAGAAACATAATAGATCACAAATATCTGTAACGTGCTTTTTATCGGAAATAATCTACTTGATATACCTGGCAGCGCGTGTTCTCGTAGCATCACAAGGCGCGTTACGCTAATAAAGCAACCCAAACTATATCCCAAACTCATTCAAAGATTCGAGAATTGAACCATATAAAAACGGCAACCTAATGATCATTCCTCCCCATAACATTTCGTGTTAATCTTCCGTTGCTTCTGTATCTTTGCAAGCTTATGAATAATAAAATCACTAACACTTCTGATACTCCCCTGGAACAACTGGATACCCGCAAATTTATTATTATCAAAGGTGCCAGGGTCAATAATTTAAAAAATGTAAACGTGGCTATCCCCCGTAACAAACTGGTGGTAGTCACCGGGCTTTCAGGTTCCGGAAAATCGTCGCTGGCATTTGACACGCTATTTGCCGAAGGCCAGCGCATGTACGTGGAAAGTTTGAGCGCGTATGCCCGGCAGTTTTTAGGTAGAATGGAGAAACCCGAAGTCGATTATATTGCCGGGGTGTCTCCTGCTATTGCCATTGAGCAAAAGGTAAATACTCGCAATCCACGATCTACCGTGGGTACCTCCACGGAAATTTACGATTATCTAAAACTACTTTATGCCCGTATTGGCATTACCTTTTCGCCGGTGAGCAACCAACCTGTAACCCGAGATACCGTTACTTCTGTGGTAAATTTTATTTATCAATTTGAAGAGGGAACCCGCCTGATGATCCTTTGTCCACTCATTTTGAAGAAAGGCAGGCAACTTGTGGAGGAGTTCAATATTTTGTTGAGCAAGGGGTATACGCGCATTTTGGTAAATACCGAGGTGCATTTTGTAGAAGATTTGATCGCTAATCCAGAGGCGGTGAAAAAGAAGGATCACTTTTATATTTTGATTGATAGGATTAGCTTGAAACATGATGATGAAGACAACCAATATCGTACGGCCGACTCGGTACAAACCGCTTTTTTTGAAGGACATGGCGATTGCATTGTAGATGTAGTGGGCCATGAACGCAAGCAATTTAGTGACCGGTTTGAGTTGGATGGGATGAATTTTGAAGAACCGTCAGTCAACTTATTTAGCTTTAACAACCCCTATGGAGCATGCAAAACCTGTGAAGGTTTTGGAAAAGTACTGGGTATAGATGAAGACCTGGTAATACCGGACAAAACACTTTCAGTTTATGAAAATGCTATCGCTCCCTGGCGCAGCGAATCCATGAGTAAGTGGGCTCAGTCATTTCTTAGAAATGCCTCTAAATTTAATTTTCCAATTCATCGACCATACAATCAGCTTTCTGATAAAGAAAAGGAGATTATTTGGCAAGGGAATCAATACTTTGATGGTATCGACACATTTTTTAAGCATCTTCAATCGAAGTCCCATAAAATTCAGTACCGGGTATTGCTCTCCCGCTACCGGGGTAGAACTACCTGTCCTGATTGCCGAGGCACACGCTTGCGCAAAGACGCTTCCTTTGTGAAAATTGGCGAACAATCAATTGTTGATCTGGTGCTTTTACCCATTGATAAAGTAGTTCATTTTTTTGATAATTTAGCGCTTACGCAACATCAGCAAAAAATAGCTGACCGGCTGCTCAAAGAAATAAAAAACAGATTGCATTATTTGCAGCAAGTAGGCCTGGGCTATCTCACGCTCAATCGTATTTCGAGTACGCTTTCCGGAGGGGAATTTCAGCGAATCAAATTGGCCACTTCGTTGGGCAGCGCTTTGGTGGGTTCCATGTATATATTAGATGAACCCAGCATTGGCCTCCATCCGCGAGACACTCATCGGCTGGTGCAAGTACTTAAAACGTTGCGCGACCTGGGCAACACCGTAATTGTGGTAGAGCACGAAGAGGAGGTGATGCAAGCCGCGGATGAAATTGTGGATTTGGGCCCGGGGGCGGGTTCTCATGGTGGAGAGCTTATTTTTCAAGGAACACTTGCAGATCTTAAAAATGAAATCAATACGCCAACTGCCCGTTTTTTAAATGGGATTGAAACCATTGCCATTCCTAAACACCGCAGAAAATGGACCGATCACATTTTAGTGAAAGGTGCCAGACAAAATAATTTGAAAAACATAGAAGTAAAATTCCCACTCAAAGTATTAACCGTGGTAACGGGCGTGAGCGGTTCCGGTAAGTCTACACTGGTACGCGACATTTTATACCCTGCCATTGGAAAAACATTGGGTACAATGACCGAGGCTACCGGTAGGTTTGACAGCATTGAAGGCGACTACAAGCAAATAAAGCAAATCGAATTTGTAGATCAAAACCCGATTGGCAAATCCTCACGTAGCAATCCGGTAACTTATGTAAAAGCATATGATAGCATTAGGCAACTGTATGCAGCCCAGCCATTGGCCAAGCAAAGGGGGTATAAACCCTCCCACTTTAGCTTCAATGTAGATGGTGGCCGCTGCGAAATGTGCCAGGGTGAAGGGGTAGTAAAAATTGAAATGCAATTCATGGCCGATATTTATCTCACCTGCGAAAGCTGTAAAGGGCAGCGTTTCAAACAGGAAATCTTGGAGGTAAAATACCAGGACAAAAATATTGCTGAAGTTTTGGAATTGACGGTGGAGGACAGCATCTATTTTTTTAAGAACGAAAAACCGGTGATTAATAAGTTATCTCCATTATTTGAAGTGGGGTTAGGCTACATCCGGTTGGGGCAATCTTCCAATTCGTTGAGCGGAGGGGAAGCACAACGGGTTAAGTTGGCCTCCTACCTGGGCAAAGGCGGCCAAGGCACCAGCAACATGCTTTTTATTTTTGACGAACCTACCACCGGCTTGCACTTTCAGGACATACAGGTACTGCTAAAAGCTATTAATGCTTTGGTAGATCAAGGAAATACCGTGGTCATCATAGAGCACAACATGGAGGTGATCAAGTCGGCCGATTGGATTATTGATTTGGGGCCAGAAGGTGGTGAAAATGGTGGAGAGGTTACTTTTGCCGGTTTGCCTGAAAAGATGGTCGAACTAAGCGGTAATCATACAGCTGATTTTCTTAAAGGGAAATTTTAACATTAGAAATTAAAGTTGTACACCTTCAAAATGAAAATAAAAAACAGCCAATACAACCTACATTGTATTGGCTATTTTTTATTTCATGAACGCCTGGTGTGGTAATTATTAAAGTTGGATTACTAAATATTGCTCATATTTTTTCTTTACACGACAAAATTTGAATTTAGCAATAAACCACTTAGCTATAATCTTCTAATTTTTTCGTAGCCTTCTCTTTTAGCTCATCCACGTTGCTATTAAGATCTTTAAGCGCTTTTTGGCTTTTAACTGATAACTCATCAAAGTTTTCTTTCAAACTTTTATTTAGTTTTTCTGCATTTTTCTTTAGCTTCTTGCGGGTTTTTTCACCTGATTCAGGAGCTAAAAGCATTCCTGCTACTGTGCCAGCGGCAGCACCTATGGCCACACCCAAAAAAAATCTTATATTATTCATATCTATTAGTAGTTATAGTGTAAAATTATATTCTAATTAATTTACGTTGGTTGATGCTGATTAGATTCATCTTCTTTAAAAAAGCGCGAATTCGCTTAATTGTTCTATAAAATGACTGATTATATTTGGCTCTATTATAATAGTAAACACCAAACCAAATAATGCCCCATATAAGTGTGCGTCATGATTAATCTTATCACCAGTACTATTGCCTTTGTAGTAGGAATAAATCACAAACAACAAACCTAATATAAAACCTGGAATGGGAATTAAAGCAAATAAGTAAAGGTTTTCAGTAGGGAAAAATAAAATGTAGCTAAAAACGATGGATGATACACCGCCTGAAGCTCCTAAAGAGTTGTACCCGGGATTATTACGATGCCGTAAAAACGTGGGAATATCAGAAACTATAATTCCCACCACATAAAGAATGAGAAAATAAACGATACCCAGTGACCCATATAGTTGATTAAAAGTGGACTCGATTGCCCTGCTGAAAAAATAGAAAGTAAACATGTTGAAAAACAAATGCATGTAGCTACTATGGATAAACCCGGAGGTAATAAACCTATAGTATTGCTTATTGGTAGATACCTGGTAAGGGTTAAAGATCCATTTATGAAAAATATCGTGGTTTTTCCAGGCATAGAAGCTGGCTAAAAGTGTAACAGCAATAATTATATAAGAGACAGTCATTTTTTATTTTTCGCGATTTATCAGGTTGTGAGAAAAACTTTTTAATAATTCAACAGCTTCATTAGCTATTGACAATTGTTCCAGATCAGCAAAAGCACTGTTAAAAAATAAATTCATTTTTTTCGATGCTAGTGTTTTAATACCAAGCTTTTCATAGATTTCCATTACTGCAGTTACCTTGGCGTCATGATCAAATGATTCTTTATTTAGCCAGTTTTTCAACACGGCTTGGTCTTCACCTTTGGCCTTTTCAAGAGCTTTTATTAAAAGGTAAGTTTTCTTATTGGCAGCAATATCTCCACCTACTTGTTTGCCAAATTTATCACTATCTGCGTATACATCTAACCAGTCATCTTTTAACTGAAAGCCCACGCCAATTTTTTCACCAAAGGCACGCCACAATTCTTGATCTTTTTCGGGTGCTTCGGCTAATATTGCACCCAATTCAAGACTAAAGCCTATTAATACAGCTGTTTTTTTTCTGATCATATCGAGGTAATCCTCTTCCCTCACGCTTTCCTGCTGTTCAAAGTTCATGTCTATCTGCTGGCCTTCGCATACCCCAATAGCGCATTCATTAAATCTTTTGATTACATTTGGCAATATACGCGGTGCCACAGAAAGCAGAAAGTCATAAGCCTTTACAAACATCACGTCACCCGAAAGTATGGCTACATTTTCATTCCATTTTTCATGTACTGTTGATTTTCCCCGGCGAAGAGGAGCTTTATCCATAATGTCGTCGTGCATGAGAGTAAAATTATGGAAAATCTCAAGTGCTAAAGCAGGTTTTATAATTTTGGTAGGGTCGGATTGATATACCTGATAGGTAAGTAATGCCAGCAAAGGACGAAGCCGTTTGCCACCATTAGCTAATATATAAGTTATGGGATCGTACAATTCAGCCGGGGATTCACCAAAACTTGTAGATGAAATTTCTTTTTCCAATTGGGCCAATAAACTTTTAGGTTCAGTCATGCAATTATTTTACAAATTCTAGATCAATTGTACGCTTATCAATATCTGTAGCAATTACTCTTACCCGTACATTATCACCCAAAGTTATAATCTTTTTATTTCTTTTCCCTATCAGTCGATAATTTTGCTCATCGTATTCGTAGTAGTCATCTAGCATTTGTGATACCCTTACCATTCCTTCACATTTCGTTTCTACTATTTCTACATATACGCCCCACTCGGTTACTCCGGACACCACACCCTCAAAATCATCCATCAGGTATTCTGTCATAAATTCTACCTGTTTATATTTAATCGATGCACGCTCAGCATCTGCAGCTCTTTTTTCCATTTCTGAAGCGTGCAAGCATTTTTCTTCATACTCATCTTTTTCGGGTGATTTGCCTTTGTGAAGATAATGATATAGTAGTCGATGAACCATTACATCAGGATACCTGCGAATAGGAGAGGTAAAATGGGTGTAATGCTCAAATGCCAACCCAAAGTGACCGTCTTCCTTAGTGGTATATTTTGCTTTAGCCATGGCTCTGATGGCCAATGTCTGTAGTACGTTTTGTTCTGGCTTTCCTTCTATTACATCTATTAGCTTATTAATGGATGCGGCTAATGTTTGCTCATCTACCTTGATTGTATGTCCAAATTTTTGAGCAAATAAAGAAAAAGTTTTTATTTTTTCGGGATCAGGATAATCATGTGATCGATATACAAAGGTATTTCTGTTTTTGCCTGATTTCATGTTGAAGATAAACTCTGCCACTTTCTTGTTGGCCAAAAGCATAAATTCCTCAATGAGTTTATGAGCGTCTTTACGCTCTCTGGGAATTACTTTGAGTGGCTTGCCATCTTTATCCAATTGAAATTTCACTTCCGCGGTTTCAAAATTTATAGCTCCCCTCACAAATCGATTCATCTTTAGTTTAAGCGCCAATTCGTTAAGTTGAAGTATTTCTTTGCTAAAATCCCCCGCTTTTTTCTCTATTCGTTCTTGTGCTTCTTCATAAGTAAATCTTCGATCACTTTCAATAATAGTTTTGCCAAACCATTCATTCATTACGTTGGCATCACGATCTATTTCAAAAACTGCAGAAAAAGTCATTTTTTCTTCATTGGGCCGCAAAGAGCATAGTTCATTACTGAGTCTTTCTGGTAGCATAGGTACCGTGCGATCAACTAGATACACCGATGTAGCACGCTTAAAACCTTCTTCGTCAAGTTGACTGCCTTGTTTGAGATAGTGGGTAACATCGGCTATATGCACGCCTATTTCAAAATTGCCATTATCTAATTTTCTTAAAGATAAGGCATCATCAAAATCTTTTGCATCGGCGGGGTCAATGGTAAAGGTAACTGTTTTTCTGAAGTCCCTACGCTTTTCAACTTCCTTAGGGTCTATCGTACTTTTTATTTTATCAGCTTGGGCAATTACATTATCAGGAAACTCAAATGGCAAATTAAATTCGGCCATGATGGAATGAATCTCTGCTTCATTATTTCCGGCTGGCCCAAGCACTCTTATTATTTCACCCTCGGGGTTCTTGTCTTTTTTAGGGTATTTTTTAAGTTTTACAATTACTTTATCATTGTTTTTCGCGCCCTTCAAATCATCAAGCCTCACAAATATATCGTGGTGCATTTTTTTATAATCGGCAATTACAAATGCATATCGTAAGCTCAATTCCAAGCGACCCACAAATTCATCACGCCCTCTTTTTACTATTTCAATTACCTTGCCTTCTGGTTTGCGGCCTCTTTTTGGTAGCGATTTCAAAACTACTTTTACAGTATCGCCATCCATCGCATTTTGCAAGTCGTCAGTTGCAACCCATACATCCTGATCCATTTCAGTAGATATAACATAGGCGTATCGTGAACTCACTGCATCTACCAATCCGGTTATGTATTTTTTTTCTACATTGCTTTCAAATATTTCACTTTTCTTTTGCTTTATAGTGCCTTGCTCTTCCAGGTCATGCAATATGCCAGGCACTACTTTTTTCATTTGCTTATTTTTTAGCTTTAATTTATTATTGATTTGCCCAACTGAATACGACTCATCAATATTTTCTTCAAATAGATTTATGATCCATTTCTTAATTTTTGGAATGGGATTATTTTTATTGTTTTTTGTTTTCCTGGAATTTTTAGACATAATAAAAAAAATTTAGCTTTCTGGCTAATAACCGCTTCATAAGAAAAATGCTCTGAAAAGTAATAAAAAATTCTACTTATGATGGATAAAAGAAGATTAATGAACTAGGTAATAATTCATTTTAAAATTAGATATTCTTCAAATTAAATTTTAGCCTCTAAAAATAATTTGCAAAGATATTGGTTTTTTTAGACAATTTCTACGCTTTTTGCAATATTGGCTTTTTCATTGTCCTTTCGAGTTGAGCCTTGCGAATATCTTCAAGGTTTCCTTTCGGAATTGAATGGATAAGGTTTTTAGTGTAAGCATTTTTAGGCCTTTCAAAAATGCTTTCAGGGTATCCTGAGTCTACAATTTTACCTTTGTTCATTACTAGTATTCTATCTGCTAAAAACTTGACCACTGATAAATCGTGCGAAATGAAGATATAAGTAAAATTAAAATCTTCTCTCAATTTATTTAACAAATTAAGCACCTGAGCTTGTACCGATACATCGAGAGCAGAAACCGATTCGTCACATATAATAAATTCCGGATTGAGCGCCAAAGACCTCGCGATACAAACGCGCTGTCGTTGTCCACCACTAAATTCGTGTGGGTATCGATTATAATATCCTGCTTTTAAATTTACAGTTTCCAGTAGCTCTAAAACGCGCTCCTTTCGCTGCTTTTCATTTTCAAGCACTTTATGAAAACGCATTGGTTCCATAATGGCCTCACCAATAGTCATACGCGGATTAAGTGAAGCATACGGATCTTGAAAAATAATTTGTATTTCTTTGCGAAGAGACCGTAATTTATTGGCTGACATTTCATTCACTTTCATTCCTTTGTATATAATATCGCCTTCGGTGGGCTGTTCCAGCATCATGATTGTTCGACCTAATGTCGTTTTGCCACATCCCGATTCTCCTACTAGTCCTAATATTTCACCCGGGTAAATTTGAAAGGTCACTCCATCAATCGCTTTCACAAAATCTTTTGGTTTACCAAACATGCCCCGCTTTATGGGAAAATACTTTTTTAAATGGTGCACCTCCAGTAGCGGTGGCTTTCGTAGTAAGTTTAGTTGTCGTTCATTAATTTCTTCCTGGCTCACTACATTTTTTAATATCGCCTCCCCTACAGAGTTATAGCGCTGCGAGTATTTTTCTGACATTACACCGTCTTCACTTACTTCCATAAAATCGGCAATGGTAGGCAGCAGCCTCAATTTATGGTCAAGTCTTGGCCGGCAAGCCAGTAATCCTTTCGTATATGGATGTTTCGGATTGGAGAAAATATCCCAAACCGTACCTTGCTCCACAATTTTACCTTCGTACATCACTAGTACATAATCTGCTATTTCTGCAATGACTGCCAAGTCGTGAGAAATAAATAAAATAGACATTTCATGTTCGTCTCTTAGTTTTCTCATCAAGTTGAGAATGTTTGACTGCACGGTAACATCTAAAGCAGTGGTTGGCTCATCGGCAATTAATATCGATGGCTTACAAGACATGGCCATGGCAATCATAACCCTTTGCTTTTGGCCACCTGAAATTTCGTGAGGATAAGATTTAAAAATTCCTTCCGGATTTGACAATTGTACATGATGTAGCAATGAAAGTGTTTTGCGCCTGGCTGCTTTGCGGCTTACCTTTCTATGTTGCAAAATAGCTTCCATCACTTGATCGCCACAAGTAAAAACCGGATTTAAGCTGCTCATTGGTTCTTGAAATATCATACCGATATCGTCGCCCCTGATAGCTCTTTGCTCCGTTTTATTTAGCTTAGTTATATCAACTTCTCCAAAGCGACCTGATTGAAGGATAATTTCCCCACCTGTAATAATGCCGGGAGGATTAGGAATAAGATTCATAATTGATAAGGCAGTAACCGACTTTCCTGATCCGGACTCCCCCACGATACCTACTGTTTGGCCTTTATAAACATTAAAGCTTATATCTCTTACGGCATTTACCACTCCTTTATGGGTTTTAAAATCAGTCTGCAAGTTTTTTACTTGAAGAATAGGAGTGCCTTCTGTTATGTTATCTTTACCTGGTATTATCATTCATCAATATTGCTAATTCAATTTTTTAAAATTATAAAAATATTATCATTCAATAGGATATATGTAATTTTTTCTCTGTTTTATGGCAGAATCTATCTTCATCATTGGCATACCATTAATTTTGAAATGATTAATTGCAATAGTCAGCACAAAAAATCCTGATTTTAAAGATTTCCTTATAATTTATCTAAACCTTACATATATAGATAAATTTGAAACTGATCAATATAATATTATGAGATAGCTGTAATTTTAGAAATATTAATTTTCTATCTAAAAACTAAAAAATATGAGTGATTCTTATACTGAAGTAACCACCGAAAGTTGGGGGGCCAGGTTAATGGGCTCCATCAAATCTGTACTTTTCGGCGTTGTTTTATTTCTGGCTGCATTTGTCGTAATATGGTGGAATGAAGGCAGAGCAGTAAAAACAGCCAAAGGGCTAGACGAGGGTGCAGCCCAGGTTGAAACGATACCCAGTAAGCCGTTGAATGTAAACAAAGATGGGAAGCTGGTTCACTTGACTGGAGTTGTAACCACTGAAGAAAGATTGCTGGATCAAGAGTTTGCCATTGATGTGAATGCACTGAAACTACGACGAATAGTGGAAATGTATCAATGGAAAGAAAATAAAGAAACAACTGAAAAAAAGAAAGTAGGTGGTAGCGTAGAAAAAACGACTACTTATACCTATGAAAAAAACTGGAGTCGTAGTTTGATCAATTCGGATGGATTTAAAATTCCCGAAGATCATGTGAACCCAGCCGCGATGCTTTACAACAGCTATGATAAATCAGTGGGCATAGCAAACATCGGTGAATACCAGCTTCCTGAAAGTTTTATTGGGCGAATTAGCAATTATAAAAAATATCCGGTTGCCGATCTTGACATGGAAAATGCAGAAGTAATAGATGCTGGCAGTTCCGTATATTTAGGTGAAGGAAGTGTTGCCAGCCCATCAATTGGTGATTTAAAAATAAGGTTTGAAATAGTAGAGCCGGGCGAATATTCGATGGTAGCTCAAATGAACGGTACTTCTTTTCAGGATTTCAAAACTTCTACGGGAACTACTGTTGGTATGATATCAGCAGGTAGTCATACTGCTGCAAGTATGTTTGAGGAAGCACAGCAACAAAATACTATATTGACCTGGATATTGCGGGTGGCAGGTTTTCTGATGATGACTTTTGGGTTGGCATCAATATTCAGACCCCTGGTAGTATTTGCTGACGTATTACCATTTTTAGGAAGTATGCTTGGTATGGGTATATCTTTGTTTTCAGGTATTATCAGCTTTGCACTATCAATTGTAACAATTGGTTTAGCTTGGGTATTTTACCGGCCGGTGTTGGGTATAGCCCTATTGTTAGTTGCTATTGCCGCTTTTACTTTTTTCTACCTGAGAGCCTCAAAAAAGAAGCAGGAAAAGGATAAAATTAAAGACCAGCGAACAGTTGCTGCTTGATTAGTCACACTAATTAAAAAATTCAAATTGAAAAAGGGCATCTTCGCCCTTTTTTTGTCCCTCGTTAAATGTGCGTTCCTGAAACTCCACGTTACTGTCATAATCAATTTTCAACAGAGTAGTACATCGGGTGCCATAGTTTTCAAAATGGATAAACATAGCAGAAAGTTTGCGCTCCAGCTCCAACCCTACTCCTGTATCAGGCAGTATGGCATCATTGGCCAGCGTAGTATCGGCAAATGCTGAAAATATATCAGTATTGTACCTCAAATATTTCCAAAGTGCATCTTTTGCCTTTTCTACTTTGGGCCACGATGTATTGAGCAGGTGATTGCTTAAACCGTAAATACCAGGTGGTAATGTTTGGTACTTGCCAGTAACATTTGAAAAATAACACAATTCTTCCCCATCGTAAAGCAATAAGTTAAAAAAGTTAAATTGATCTGCTTTTGGCATTATTTGTTCGAGATACTCTTTGCCAGAGTTATCATTTTGCAGAAAGTCAAGCGTTAACTTTCCTCGGGATGGGGCACCTTGCTTAATATTGTTTAGATCTCGATAGTTAGTGATCGTAGCCAATTTGCCCTGCTTGTTTAAGCCAAGCCATGTGCCGCCAGCAGACAAATCTTTTCCTGCCAAAATATTACTATCTTCTGACCAAAAATGGGCAGGAGTAGCATCCCGCTGATAAAATTCATCCCGATTGCCGATAAGTAATAATTTATGTACAGGATTTTGCTTCCAGGCAAAGGCAATTAAACACATCTAAACCTTCATTTTGGTTTTTTTGGGTTTTTTAGGCTGCCATGGTTGAGATGGTGAACTGGCACATGAGCCAAGAAATAACAGGAGCAATACAAAGATGAATGTTTTTTTGAGTTTCATTAGTTAATATTTAAGGTACCTATTAATGTTTATTAAACGATTATATAATACAAAATTGTTTGTGGAAGCAATTTTTAAAACCGAAGCAAAATTTCAATTGATCCTCGCACTTTAACTTTCAGTAGATTAAACAATTATTCATAACAAACCCTTTATAAATTTGCTGAAAATTCAAATATAGATTTTGTTTTTTAATAAATTATTATATAACCTTAATTGATTTAAACCTGTTATCAATACAAATGGAAGATATTATGACAAGCTATTTTTTAAACATGTTGATTGGAGGAGCTATTTACCTTGCGCTGGTATTTTTTGTAATTAAACTGCTGAAATTGAAAACCAAAAATTTCAATCCCAGAAGAAATAACAACAATGATGATGATGACGGAGGTTTGGAGTTTTACACTGAACCAGACCTTGATCTGCCACCAGGCGTATCGTTGCCTGATGGAGACCCCCGTAAAAGCATTTATAAAAAAGAACACGAAGACGTGTTGATCTAGCTAATTATTTAAATTGCTGCTGGGTAAAGTTAATGTATTGCTGCCAATCGAAATCAGTAACATCGTGTTTGCCCTCTCTTATATGATAACCTATAGCCCCGGTTTGAATTGGGTTATTTATTTCTGGCATGTCTTCAACTCCCAGTCCAGATAAACCAAAGAGTTCATACACCGGACCAGCCATTTTAGCAGATATAAACTCACCCCTGGGATCGGCCCACAAATCTTCTGATGCACTTGCCACGTACACCGGTCTTGGAGCCATCAATGCAATAAGCATATGTTGGTCAACCGGTAAAGCTTCTTCATTTTTATTATACTTGTTAAAATTTTCGCAAAACCAATGCGGAAATGCATTATTGATTCGCCAAACTGTTTCGCCAAATTTTCGTCGGGATATGGTGGCGCCTCCGCAGCCTGAATTATTAGAAATTATCATGTTAAATCTAGTGTCGGAAGCTCCAGCCCACAACGCGGCTTTACCCAACCTACTATGCCCCATTACTGCAATTTTTTGCTCATCAATATCATTATCTTTTTCAAAATAATCCATGGCTCTGCTCAGGCCCCAGGCCCAGGCACCAATTGTGGCCATTTGACTGCTGTCAGGCTTATTTTGATCCTCCCTATAAAACATGGGATGTATACCATCTTGCCAATTTTCTCTGTCCGGATCTAAATCTCCGCAATAAATAGTGGCTAAAGAAAATCCAGCATCAACAATCATTTCTACTGGCCAGCGTGATTTTCTTACTCCACGAGTATTTTCGGTAGCACGATTATCCACTATACCATAATCATCATTGGCACGCATCCAGGCATCACTAATGGTGATAGCGGTGTCGTTGCTAATGGATTGATTGCCATAAAAATTGAGTGCTACAAATGCTGGAGAAGGTTTTTCTATGTTTTTGGGTATATACATCAAAATATCCATGCTATATTGTGGATCTTTATTGGAAGTAAAATAAATTGTAACTTCTTTTAATCGGGCTTTTCCGGAAAGAGCATCTGTTTTTTCTTTCGTGATGTCAATAATTAGCGTATCTGGCTTACCTTCCATTTGCCCATACACATTCTCAGCAAATTTTTTGTAAATTGTAAGTCGCCTTTTTGCTAGCCACTCTGAAGATGAGGAGATTATATTTCCATTTTCATCCTTCAGCAGCGGAGGCAATTCATAATCAGGCACTTTTGATTCATCATAATTTGCTTCAAAGTTTTCCAAGTTTGTAGCTTTGTCATCATCTTGTTTTTCATCTGTTTGCTTGTTTTGGCAAGCAATTGATACCAGTAATAGGATAATTAAATAATATAACTTTTCCATATCATATAAAATTTTTAGCTATTTGCAAGGCTTGTTGGCCATAAGCACCACCAAACAAATAATAATGATTAAGGTAGTGATACAGCATGTATAAATTGTT
>Ga0207419_1000782_pt1 | contig 26545 bp, 26 predicted proteins | sample ElkSloMetagenome_4_FD_184723 | JGI IMG/M metagenome (GOLD analysis project Ga0207419, IMG submission 184723) | Hot spring microbial communities from Elkhorn Slough, Monterey Bay, USA - MD2A (version 2) | ecosystem: Environmental > Aquatic > Marine > Intertidal zone > Estuary: Microbial mat ... | reverse complement strand
GCGGCGGTCGCACCTTGACCCCCATCACCAAACTGCCGCGGGCAAGGCTGGTAAGGCCAAGCTCGAACTCCGGCGGGAACTTGGCCGGTTCGGTATCCGATAGGCCGATCATTGCCTTGGTGATCTTCGTCACCTGCTCGCGCAGGTCCGCGAAGATCCCGCTCAGGATGATGGCGGCCCTATGCTCTACCTGTTCAACCCATCCAGCCATTGCTCGATTCTCAAGATGCCTTTGCGGGCGTCCACGCGGACGTTGCGCTGACCAGCCTCGTTTGCACGGATGTACTGGAAGAACGCGCTGAAGTCGCTCTGCCCATGCCCTGGCAGATTGAGCCAAAAATCTACCTCGAATTCCTGCTTGATGGCGTCGTGCTCGGCGAAAAGCATCAGGCCCTCCCTAAGTTCGTCTGCTGACGCGGCCACGAGGTCCAACACTAAGTCTACATCGCCCGGTCGTTCCTTGTCGGTGACGAAACTGCCATCGAGGTAGATCGGCGACGTCAATCCGCGCTGGCCCACTGCACGACAACCTGAGATGGGGATCGGTGTACGCCTGGAACCAGGAGACCTTCGGACCGGGTGGTACGCTGGGCCGGGAATCCGTGCGGGATGCGGCGCTTAAGCCGGACCTGCGCCGAGCACTGCGGGGGCTGAACGACGGCGTGCCGGATGCGGTCATCGAGCAGGCGATGACCAAGCTCACCACGGTCGACCGCGCCCGCTCCACGTTGCAGCACAACCAGGAATTCTACGGTTGGATCAGGGACGGCGTGCCCATGGAGTGGCGCGACGCCGCGGGCCGACGGCACCAGCAACGGCTGCGCCTGCTGGACTTCGACGACCCGACCAACAACCGCTTCGTGGCGGTGCGCGAGCTGAAGCTTCAGGGTCTGGACGTGCCGCATTACAACCGCCGCGCTGACCTGGTCTGCTTCGTCAACGGCTTGCCGCTGGTGTTCATCGAGCTGAAGGCTGTGTACCTCAATATCCGCGCCGGCTTCGATGAGAACCTGACGGATTACCTGCACCAGAGCATCCCCCACGCCTTTCACCACAACGTCTTCATGGTGGTGAGCCATGGCAACAGAGCACGTTATGGCTCCATCACGAGCGGCTGGGATCACTTCGCGGAATGGAATCGGGAGGACCTGGACGACCAGATCTGGCGCACCTTCGTCGGCTGCGGCATCGTCGATGAGCAGTGCCCGCGCGCCGGCTCCGGCAGGCAATTGCAGTTGCTCCTAAAGGGCCGGCATCGCTATGTCTTCAGCCTGGTACACAAGTTCAACCAGACGGTCCGCGAGCCCTACAGCGAGCGCGACGACATCATCGTGCTGTCGGATGAAGTTCCTGCTTCCAGAGGCTTGGGTGCCGATTGCTGGTTGCCGGCTGCTGAAACCCGGCGACGCAAAGCTGGAGCTTCGTCGCGCGGGTGACGCGGCTGGAGCCGCGTCACCAGGAGCGTTCCGGCGCGCCGTCGATTAGGCGGTAGCGGCAGGTTAGGGCAGCGGTCGCGCCGAGGCGGCGCTCCTACGGCATCAGGCACAAAAAAGGGGCCGAGTGGCCCCTCTCTCATCCGGCAGGTCGTCCTTTGACGACCGCGCAGCGCGGTTGCTTATTGGATATCCTTACTGCGTGGAGAGGCGCTCGTCGTCGGTGATCGCCTTGATGCTGAGGCGGATGCGGCCCTGCTTGTCGACTTCCAGCACCTTGACCTTGACCACGTCGCCTTCGCTCAGCTTGTCGCTGACGTTCTGCACACGCTCTTCAGAGATCTGGGAGATGTGCACCAGGCCGTCGCGGCCGGGCAGGATGGTCACGAAAGCGCCGAAGTCCATCAGCCTGGCGACCTTGCCCTCGTAGATCCGGCCGACTTCGACGTCGGCGGTGATCAGGCGGATGCGCTTCTTCGCCTCTTCACCGGCGGCCTTTTGCACCGAGAAGATCTTGACCACGCCGTCGTCGTTGATGTCGACTGTGGCGCCGGTCTCTTCGGTGATGGAGCGGATGGTGGAGCCGCCCTTGCCGATGACATCGCGGATCTTCTCCGGATGGACCTTAAACTCGATGATACGCGGCGCGTGCTCCGACATCTCGGAGCGGTGCGAGTCAATGACCTTGTTCATCTCGCCGAGGATGTGCATGCGCCCGTCCTTGGCCTGGGATAGCGCGGTCTCCATGATTTCACGGGTGATGCCCTCGATTTTGATGTCCATCTGCAAGGCGTTGATGCCGTCAGCGGTGCCGGCGACCTTGAAGTCCATATCACCGAGATGGTCCTCATCGCCCATGATGTCGGTCAGCACGGCAAAGTCGTCGCCTTCCTTGATCAGGCCCATGGCGACACCGGCCACCGGCGCCTTGATCGGCACACCGGCATCCATCAGCGATAGGCTAGTGCCGCAGACGCTGGCCATGGAACTGGAACCGTTGGATTCGGTGATCTCCGAGACCACGCGCACCGAGTACGGGAAGTTCTCGAGGCCCGGCATTGATGCCAAGACGCCGCGCTTAGCCAGCCGTCCGTGACCGATCTCGCGGCGCTTGGGGCTGCCAACGCGACCCAACTCGCCGACGCAGAAAGGCGGGAAGTTGTAGTGCAGCATGAAGGGCTCGCGGCGTTCGCCGTCGAGCGCATCGATGATCTGCGAGTCGCGCTCGGTGCCCAGGGTGGTGACGACGATGGCCTGGGTCTCGCCGCGGGTAAACAGCGCCGAGCCATGAGCGCGAGGCAGCACGCCGGTACGGATGCTGATGGGCCGCACCGTCTTGGTGTCACGACCATCGATACGCGGCTCGCCGGCGAGGATGCTGCCACGGACGATCCGCTTCTCCAGCTTCTCGCAGGCGGCATAGACCTGCGGCTGCTGCCAGGGGCTGTCATCACCGGCGAGTTGGGCGAAGATGTCGGCGCGAATGGCGCCGAGTGCGCCATAACGCTCCATCTTGTCTTTGATGCGGTAGGCGTCACCGAGGCGCTCGGCAGCCGCGCTTTCGACCGCGGCTGCCAACTCCGCATCGGCGGTCGGCGCCTCGAAAGGCATCGGTTCCTTACCGACTGCCTCGGCGAACTCCCGGATGGCCTGGATCGCCACCTGCATCTGCTCGTGGCCGAACATCACGGCGCCCAGCATGACATCTTCCGGCAGCCCGCAGGCCTCGGACTCGACCATCAGCACGGCCTTTTCGGTGCCGGCGACGATCAGGTCCAGATCGCTGTCAGCGTTGACACCGGTTAAAGGCTGATTGAGTAGATACTTGCCGTCTTTGTAGCCAACCCGGGCTGCACCGATAGGACCATTGAATGGTGCACCGGAGATGGCCAGCGCCGCGGAGACCCCGAGCATGGCCGGCACCTCGGGGTTTACGGCCGGATTCAGTGATTTGACCGTAGCGATGACCTGCACCTCGCGGCCGAAACCCTTGGCGAACAACGGCCGTATGGGCCGGTCAATCAGCCTAGAGGTCAGGATCTCGCCCTCGCTCGGGCGTCCCTCGCGGCGAAAAAAGCCGCCGGGGATGCGACCGGCGGCATAGGTCTTTTCCTGGTAGTCGACGGTGAGCGGCAGGAAGTCTTTGAGTTCAGTGGCACGCTTGTCAACGACGACGGTCACCAATAGTACAGTGTCGTCGACGTTGATCATCACGGCGCCGTCGGCCTGTCGGGCGATCTCCCCGGTCTCAAGGATCACGGGGTGGTCGCCAAATTGAAATTGCTTGCGGATGGGAGTCACTGGATAGGTCCTCTGCGTGGGTCCTCTGGGAGCGCCGTCCGGAACAAGCAGGCGCCCGTGTAGTCAGTTCGCGTCGGCAATGCCGGACCCCTTGGGCCGCACGCCGTCTCGGAATGCATCGGCCGTTCGACCAGCGGCGCGCGGCGATCTTAAACCGACCCAGGGATGCGGCGGCAAGGGTGCCAGATCCGAAGCGAGGGTCAGTCGAGCATCAGCGATTGCGCCAGCCGGTCGGTGTATCAACGACGCAGGCCGAGCTTTTGGATCAGCGCGCGATAGCGGTCGACATCCTTGCCCTTGAGGTAGTCGAGCAGCTTGCGCCGAGAGTTGACCATCCGCACCAGACCGCGACGAGAATGGTGATCGTGCTTGTGCTCGGTAAAATGGCCGGTCAGTTGTTTGATTCGGGCGGTCAGCAGTGCGACCTGCACCTCAGGTGAGCCGGTGTCGTTTGTGCCACGCGCATGTTCTTCGACGATCTGACGCTTGTCTTCCGCGGTCATGGTCATTGGTGTACTCCAAATGGATAGCGCGTGCCGCTTCGACACGCTGGGTGAATGGTTCTGAGCCGACGACACGCGCTGCTTGGTCTGCGGCTCAAAAGGCCGCTAATCCGATGGCAGTCGCGCTCGCGGATCAAGCCGCTCCGACAATGACTTCAGAGCGGCGAGAACCGAAAATCGATGCCGACATTGAGGCCAGCAGATCAGGCACGCGATTGTACGCGGTTGACGGCCGCATTACAGCAAGCGCTTTGGCTGAACCCGTCCGTCGTCGAGTATCACACCGACGCCGACGAAGCGCGCGGACTGATCATAGAGCCGGACCGTGCCTTGGGTGGGTGACTGCGGGACCAGCACCGGCTGTCCCTGGCCTAAATAGAAGGCCGCATCCGCGGATAGCCGCAATGCCGGACAGTGGTCAAGGGCGGTATCGAGCGGCAACAGCATCGCGTCCATAGCCTCAGCCCCCTGCTCGGCTGCTGCCTCGATATCGTCGACGGTAACAAAACGGACGCTGCCTTCGACGTAGGGCCCGACGCCGGACCGGCGGAGCGCGGAAACGTGGCCGCCGCAACCGAGTCCGGCGCCGACGTCCTCGGCCAAGGTGCGCACGTAGGTGCCCTTAGAACAATGCACGTCCAGTTCGACCTCGGGCAACTCAAAGCGCAGGAGATCAAGGGCGTAGATCTGGATCGTCCGTGGTGTACGCTCGATTTCTTTACCCTCACGCGCTAGCTTGTAAAGCCGCTGCCCTTGATGCTTAACCGCCGAATACATCGGCGGCAATTGCTCAATGCTGCCGACAAACCGCGCTATCACCTCGCGCAGCGCTGCTTCGGTGACGCCATCGGTGGGCGCGGTGGCGATGATCTCGCCCTCGGCATCGGCGGTGCTGGTGGTCACGCCCAAGCGCAGGGTTACGCGATAGCGTTTGTCCGCGTCCAGTAAGAAGGCCGAGAATTTGGTGGTGTAGCCGAGACAGAGCGGCAACAGTCCAGTTGCTAGTGGATCAAGGCTGCCCGTGTGGCCTGCCTTGGCCGCATCGTAGAGTCGTTTGACACGCTGAAGTGCGTGATTGGACGAGATGCCGTGCGGCTTATCCAACAAAAGGATACCGTTGACGTCGCGCCCCTGCTTGCGTCGCCTTGCCATGTCAAATTCTCCGAGTCGAGCGCCCCGTGGCTATTGTGCTCAGTGGTTGTTGCACTTAGGTTGCATTGAGTGCCCAGTATGCTCAATGACTCGCATCGTCTTCGGGGCCGCCGACGCCTGCCTCGGGGATCGATGGTTCGCTGGGGTCCTCGGCCACGGCATGCTCGATCAGCGCCGCCAGTCGCTCACCGGAAAGCACCGACTCGTCGTGCACGAAATGAAGCTGAGGTACGGTCCGACGCCGCGACCCCTTGGCAAGTTGGGCGCGCAAATAGCCGGCCAAGGTGCGGTTCAACAACCGCGCCTGTTCGTTGCGGTACTGGTCGCCCTGATCGCCGAAGGCAAAGCAGGTAAAGAAGACCTTGGCATGCGATAGATCGCGACTCGCGCGAACCTCCTGCAAAGTAATCTCGCCCAGCCTCGGATCTTTAACGCTGCGAAGGATAACGGTGAGTTCACGCAACAACTCGGCGCCGACGCGCTCGCTGCGATCGAATTCGCGTGTCCCGCCTCGACTCAATGTCGGGCCTCCTTGTTTGTGTCATTGACCCTTGGGTAATGGGCGCTCAGTACGGCGGCGACGAGACCTCTCGACGGGAAGGCGACGAATCGCTGCATCACAGCACCCGCGCCCGCTCGGTACGCTCGAACACCTCAATCTGATCGCCGGATTGTACGTCGTTGTAGTTCTTGACGCCGATACCGCACTCAGTACCCGATTTGACCTCGGGGACATCGTCCTTGAAACGACGTAGCGACTCCAGCGCACCTTCGTAGACCACGACGTTGTCGCGCAGCACGCGGATCGGGTTATTACGCTTGATCAGACCGTCGACCACCATGCAGCCGGCGATAGCGCCGAATTTGGACGAGCGGAAGACGTCGCGCACCTCAGCAAGGCCAATGATCTCCTCGGTGACGACCGGGCTCAGCATGCCAGAAATGGCCTGCTTCACGTCGTCGATCAGCTCGTAGATGATCGAGTAGTAGCGCAGGTCGAGCCCTCGCTCTTCCACCACGCGTCTCGCAGCCGCATCCGCTCGCACGTTGAAGCCGAGCATAATGGCGTTGGACGTGACCGCCAGATTGGCATCGGACTCGGTGATACCACCGACACCAGAAGCGACCACGTAGACCTTGACTTCGTCGTTGGTCAGCTTCGCCAGCGCCTCACGCAGCGCCTCGACGCTGCCTTGAACGTCTGCCTTGAGGATGATGTTGACGCTCTTGAGCTCCCCCTCTTTGAACTGCGAAAAGAGCTGATCGAGGCTGGCAGCGCGTTGCTCGTCAATGCGTGACTGGCGTTCTTTGTCCTGCCGCAGTTCAGCGACCTCGCGCGCCTTCTTCTCGTCACCGACGGCAATGACGTCGTCACCGGCATTGGGCGCACCGGACAAACCGAGCACCTGCACTGGGATCGACGGACCGGCAGTCTTCACCGGCCGGCCAGCCTCGTCGAACATGGCACGCACGCGGCCATACTCAGCCCCACTGACGATGCTGTCGCCAAGATAGAGCGTGCCGGATTGCACCAGCACCGTGGCCACCGGGCCGCGCCCCTTCTCTACGCTGGACTCGACGATGGCACCATGTGCCGCGGCCTTCACCGGCGCCTTCAGCTCCAACACCTCGGCCTGCAATAGCACGGCGTCGAGCAAATCGTCGATGCCTTCACCGCTTTTGGCCGACACCTTCACGACCATCGTATCTCCGCCCCATTCCTCTGGCACCAAGTCGTGCTGGGTAAGCTCCTGCATAACGCGGTCAGGGTTGGCGTCGGGCTTGTCCATTTTGTTGACGGCGACCACCACCGGCACCTTGGACGCCTTGGCGTGATGGATCGCCTCCGCGGTTTGCGGCATGACGCCGTCGTCGGCCGCCACAACCAAGATGACGAGATCGGTCACCTCAGCGCCGCGGGCACGCATAGCCGAGAACGCGGCATGGCCAGGGGTATCTAGAAACGAGATGGTGCCTTTGCCCGTCTCGACGTGGTAGGCACCGATGTGCTGTGTGATGCCGCCGGCCTCACCATCCGCAACCTTGGTGCGGCGGATGTAGTCGAGCAACGAGGTCTTGCCATGGTCAACATGCCCCATGATGGTCACCACCGGCGGGCGCAACAGACGCTCAGCCTGGTCGCTTTCCTCTTCCAGCAGGTCCATCATGTTGTCTTCGGCATCCTTGGCCTGCGCCTCGACCGCCGTATGTCCCATCTCCTCGACGAGGATCATCGCGGTATCTCGATCTAGGGCTTGGTTGATGGTCGCCATCACGCCCTGCTTGAACAGCGCCTTGACAACTTCGGCAGCCTTGATCGACATGCGCGCGGCCAAATCGCCGACCGTGATCGACTCGGGCACTTCCACCTCGCGCACCACCGGCGAGGTTGGCCGTTGAAAGCCGTGCATGTCCTGCAACTGCGGTCGACCAGTCTTCTTGCGTCGACGTGCACCGGGACGTGAAATCACGCCGCCCTCGTCATCGAAGTCCGATCTCCCGCCACCGCGCTTGGACCGGCCCGCGTCCTTGCGTGCCGCCTTTTTGGCCGGCTTCTCCGCCTCGGCCCGCTCAGCAGGTCGTTTCAAGTGCTTGCGTGCCCGATCGCGTTCTTCCAGGTCCGGCTCCGCTTTGGGTGCCGTATTGGCTTTCTTGCCGGTCGTCCGAGCCGCGGTCGCAGCAGGGGTTTGGGCCGGGGGGGCTGCTTCGGAAGTTGGCTGAGCGACGGCTTCAAGGCCAGGCCGGCTTGTCGCCGCGTCAACAGCGGTCGCTTCAACAGCTTCCGGAGTCGCTTCCGGCTCTGGCTCGGGCTCTGGCGCGGCCGCTGCTGCTTCAGCAGCACGAATACGCTCTTGCTCTTCAACACGACGGCGCTCTTCCTCGGCGCGGCGACGCTCTTCATCGAGGACGCGGCGGCGCGCTTCTTCTTCCTTGCGCACGCGTTCCTGCTCTTCCTGTTCAGCCAATCGGCGCGCGTCTTCCTCGGCACGACGCTCTTGAAGCTCCGCACGCCGACGCTGCTCTTCGGCCAGGCCTCTACCGCCCGAAGACCGCTGCGAGACAGGTCGCGGATCGAGGGGACGCGCAGTCCTGGTTGGCGTTTCGTCACGCGTCGTAAATGACCGTTTGCGGCGCACTTCAACATTGACGGCCTTGGCGGGGCGTTGGGCGGCCCCCCTACCGGAGACAGTCGGACGCGCCGCTGGGCCCCCCGGTCGGGCGACAACGCCGGCAGCGCGAGCTTCGCTGCCAGTTCTGCGCTGGCCAGCGCGCTTTTGGTCTTCGTCCGCGGCTTCTGGCTCTTTCTTGGAGTGGCCACGGCGCAGATGGCCCAGCAGTTGCAGCTTCTGCTGCTCGGTAATGGTCGAGTCGGCCTCGCTTGCGGCGATGCCGGCCTCGTGAAGTTGGGCAAGCAGACGCTCGACCGGAATGCCGACCGTGCTGGCTAGCTGTTTGACTGTGACTTCGGTACTCATAAACAACCTCCGCAAGCTATTCCTGTTCCGACCCGGCGAACCAGGGCTCGCGTGCCTTCATGATCAATTGCGCCGCGCGCTCTTCGTCCATGTCGTCGAACTCCATTAATTCACCCACGGACTGTTCAGCCAACTCATCCATGGTGCCAATTCCCTTGCGCGCCAGGGCATAGGCCAGCGCCTCGTCCATGCCCTCCATAGCAAGCAGTTCGTCCGTTGGCACCGCATCCGGATCTTCCGCGACCGGTGCATCCGCAGCCATCGATGGGCGACTGGCCATAATGTCGTTGGCGCGTTGGCGCAGAATCTGCACTAGTTCTTCGTCGAATTCAGCGATGGCGAGCAACTCCGCCTCGGGCACATAGGCGACCTCATCGACCGTGGTAAAGCCCTCCTCCACCAGCACCGACGCAACGTTATCGTCAATTTGCAGTTCCTCCATGAAATCGGTGGCGACCCGCTTACCTTCTTCCTCGCTCTTCGCGGCGGCCTCCTCTTCGCTCATCACGTTCAGATTCCAACCGGTGAGCTGACTGGCGAGGCGGACATTCTGCCCACCTCGGCCGATGGCCTGAGATAGGTTCTCCTCCTTCACCGCCACGTCCATGCTCCCCGCCTCCTCGTCGATGACGATGGAGACCACATCGGCGGGCGACATGGCATTAATGACAAACTGAGCCGGGTTGTCGTCCCAGAGGATGATGTCGACACGCTCGCCGTTGAGTTCGTTGGATACCGCCTGCACCCGCGAACCACGCATGCCAACGCATGCACCGACTGGATCGATTCGGGCATCCTTCGTACGCACCGCGATTTTGGCACGCAAGCCTGAGTCGCGCGCGGCAGCGACGATTTCTATCGTGCCCTCGCCAACCTCGGGAACCTCCAACTTAAATAACTCGATCAAAAGACTAGGAGCGGTCCTGCTGACGAACAGTTGCGGCCCCTTGAGTTCGGAGCGGACCTCGTAGAGCAGACCACGCAGGCGGTCGCCGGAGCGCACGTTCTCTCTCGGGATCACCTGATCGCGCGGCACCAGCGCCTCGGCATTGTTGCCGAGGTCAAGCACGATGGTACCGCGTTCGGCCTTCTTGACGATGCCGGTGACGAGTTCGCCCTCACGCTCTTTGAACATCTCAACGATCTTCGCCCGCTCGGCCTCACGCACCTTTTGCACAATGACCTGCTTGGCGGTCTGCGCAGCGATGCGCCCGAACAGCTCAGACTCGATCTGCTCTTCAATGAAGTCGCCTACACCAAGTCCTGGGTCAAGCACCTCGGCCGCGGACAGCGTGATCATGCGTGCAGGTGCCTCAAGCGCCTGGCCATCTTGATCCTCGACGATCTCCCAGCGGCGAAAGGTCTCATAGTCCCCGGTCTCACGATTGATCGCGACACGCGCCTCAATATCGCCACCGTGCTTCCTGCGCGTCGCCGATGCAAGCGCAGCCTCCATCGCCTCGAAGATGATGGACTTCGGGACATCTTTCTCGTTGGAAACGGCATCAACCACCAACAAAATTTCTTTACTCATGCAAGCAACCTGCGGTCAGAATTCGGGAACCAGGCGAGCCGTTTCGATCAGATCGAAGGGCAGTTCAAAACGTTCGCCTTCCGCATCCAGCAGGATCGTTGAACCATCGACACCTGCCAGCGCGCCCTCGAAGCGTCGCCGACCATGCAACTTCGCTGCCAAGCGAATTGACGCCCGCTGACCGTTGAAACGGTCAAAATGCTCAAGCTTGAACAGCGGACGGTCAAGACCAGGCGACGACACCTCAAGGTCGTAGTGACCGGCAATCGGGTCTTCAACATCGAACAGGCTGCTCAACTGACGGCTCACTGACTCACAATCTTCTAATGTGATACCACGTTGATGGTCGATGTAGACACGCAAGACCGCCGAGCCGGCGCCGTCCTGAGCGTATTCCACGCCGACCGGTTCATAGCCCATGGGAGACACCACCGATTCGACCAGCGCTATTACGACGGGATTGGCCGTTCGCATGGACTCGACTCGAAAAAGTTCGGAAAACAGAGTTTCAAAAACAAAAAATGGGCCTTCGGCCCAATCGAATGCTGCGACCGCACCACCGTAAGCGGGCGTGCGCTGATGACCAAAAAAAACCCCGAAATCGGGGTCTTACCGTTCGTGGGTCCCGCAATCTGCAGAACCACGCTTTGCTTAAGCCTGCGAATGTTACCGGTTAGCGGGCAACTCTGCAAGCAGAGATCAGCTCAATCGCGGTCTAGGCTTGCACGATCTCATCGACGGGTATTCCGCCGCGGTCTCCGGCGCATGCGCCAAGGCTTGACGCCGCGCCAATGGAGAAACCTAAGTACGGCAATTTCTAGGTTAGAATCGCTGCCACCCTAGAGAGCGGGCCGACGGCAGCGCCGATGGAAGAGAGGAGCGCAAACTAGAACAGGAGCGCCACATAGATGAATTCACAAAATCGAAAGCAAGGGCAGCTAAATTATTGGTGCGAACTCGCGTTCGCACGCACAGGTGCACTCGTTTCCAAGGCAGGACAACTCGCGGGCCGCACACTGCCGCAGCCCTCGGTACGCTTCGATCTTCGCGGCCAGAGCGCTGGTCAAGTGCGCATTGATGCCAGCGGCCAAGGCACAATCCGCTATAACGCGGCGCTGCTGCTGCGCCATGGCGAAGCATTTATCGCCCGCACCGTCCCGCACGAAGTTGCCCACTATATCGCGTTCCGCCATCACGGTCGCGGAATCCGCCCGCACGGGCATGAGTGGCAACAATGGGTCCGCGTGCTGGGCGGGGAAGCCGATCGCTGCCACGACTACGACACCGATGGGCTGCGCGCGCGCCAAACGCGCTGGTTCACCTATCACTGCCGTTGCGGCGATCATCAACTATCTAGCGTCCGCCATAATCGAATCAGCCGCGGCACCCGCTACTTATGCCGACGCTGCGGAGATGCATTGCTTGCGGGGCCTGCGTCGCGGGACTGAACTTGGATTTCTGAGGCTGGCTGATTAAGTGAATAGCCGGCTCAGAGGGCTAGCGGGCACCTAGCTTGACCATTTGCCCCCTTGGCCCGACACCCAAGATGGGCGTCAGGACAAGTCAGATGCGATGACAGTTGACCGCAATCGCCTCAGCGCCCATCGAAAGACGTCGCTGGCGCCGCAGGGCGCTGATAAACACCAGGATTGCCATAATACGGGGGCATCGGCATCTGAGGACGCATCCGATAGGTTTGTTCCCAGCGCCGACGCGCCTGCTCCATCGCTTGGCGACGCATGGCCTCGTACTCGGCACGCAGGCTCGCGGCGTCCCAGGAGCCATTCCTTGTTGAAGCGAAAGGCGCTGGAGCGGAAGGCCGGGCACCGCGTGACTCGGGAGCGGCTGTCGTTGGCGCAGTTTGTGGCACAGCGGCCTGGGAGGCAGCCGTGCTAGCAGCAGCCGAGGCGGGCTGCCGCGCTGGTTTTCCCGCGGCATCGCCACGGCTATCGCCATCAGTAGACCCCGGCTGCAATTTCTGCTCGTCACGCATGACCGCACGGGCGAATGCTTGCGCCTCAGCCTCGGAAACGTCGGTCGTCGATGCTGGGGTTGCCGGTGCTGGCGCTGCTGCGCCTGTCGGCTGCTGAGGAGGCTGCACCTGGAGAGGTTGCATCTGGGAGCGCTGCACTTGGGGAGGCATGGGCCGCATCATCGGCGCGGGTGCCGGACGCATCGCTTCGGTAGCAACCACTGGGGGTTGGGCTGGCGCTGAAACTGGGGCTGAGGCAGGTTCCGGAGACGAATCAAGCGCGGTCGCCGCGGGCGGCGCCACCCGCACGCTTGGGTCGGCCAAGGCCCGATTGGCATGCGTCGGCATGGCACCAATCGACACTTTCTCGGTAGGCGTGGTTTCAGCCGTTTGCTGGTTTGACGTTCGCTGGTTTGACGTTCGCTGGTTTGACGTTTGCTGGTTTGCCGTTTCCTGGTTTGCCGTTTCCTGGTTTGCCGTTTCCTGGTTTGCCGTTTCCTGGTTTGCCGTTTCCTGGTTTGCCGTTTCCTGGGGGGACGACGTTGCCTGGGCTATCTCTTGCTGGGACATCGATTTTTGAGGCATCTCATCCCCCGCGGCAATTGCAGTCGATGCATCATCCTCAGTTGGTCCGTAGCGTTCGGCGGCACCCAGATAGAGATAGCCGAAAAGCAGCACGAGACTCCAAAGCAACAGTTTGGGTAAGAATCCGAGCCTGCTAGCGGCGGCATTGTTCTTTGTGTCGGCCATAATGGTTACCTCTGGTTATGCCCGGTGTTGAAGGAATCTGAGTAGACGGCCGCGGCCCGGCAGCCGCGCGGCCTCTTTGGCCTCGGTCGATCTACGACTGCGCGGTTAAACTGATCAGCAATCGATCGATATCAGTGGCGCATTGATCGAGATTGGCATTAATCTCATCCATATTGATGGTGCCTTGCGCCTTGCCCGCCGCCCAGTTGACGACGAAGGCCAGCGTGGCATAACACATGCCGAGTTCTCGCGCCAAGACTGCCTCCGGCATCGCCGTCATTCCGACCAGATCGCAGCCGTCGCGCTGGAGGCGACAGATCTCGGCGACGGTTTCAAGCCGTGGCCCCTGGGTGACACCATAGGTACCGCCATCGCGAATCGGTAGATCGATGTCCCGAGCCGCATCGGATAACTGGCGACGCAGGCGGGCGCTGTAAGGATAGCTGAAGTCGACATGCACCAGATCGCCGCCACCCTTCGCGCCCAGGCCGTCGTAGAAGGTGTTTTCGCGCCCGTGAGTATAATCGATAATCTGGTCTGGAATACACAGGGTCAACGGCCCGCAGTCTTCCGCGATCCCACCGACGGCGGCAAGCGCGACGATGCGATCGGCACCAGCGTCAAAAAGCGCTTGTATATTGGCCCGATAGTTGATCCGGTGTGGCGGAATCGCATGGCTTGCGCCGTGACGGGGCAAGAACAGGATTTCGCGACCCGCGAGGCGGCCCCGGATCAGATGCGCCGACGGATGCCCATAATCTGTCTCAACAGGTCGAGAATCGGCGACCTCGAGTTTCGACATCGTGGCGAAACCCGAACCACCGATGATTGCCAAATGGCTCATGCTTTACCTTGGGTGGTTTCGTTAACCGCCGTATTCTACTGGACCCGACCAAGGTAATAAAGAAAAAAACCGGCGCATCGCTGCGCCGGCTTAGCTATCGTCGTAGCAAATCCGCTCGCTGCCTAAACCCGCTGCTCTGGGAACATGCCGATTTCCATCAGTTTTGGCAACAAGACCTGCTCCTCGCGATCAATGCGGAACGCGAGCATGTCGAAGATTTCGTGCGTCTCTTCGAGAAACTCGCTTGTAAAGTTGAAGTCGCAGTCCTTCAACCAGCGCTTATTGTACTCATCGAAGGTGCGACGCAACGGCTTCTCGCCACTGATAAAGCCCCAGGCGATCGACTTGACCTTGGGATCTTCGTGAACCAGTAAGTTGGGATACAACTGCCGGTCTTCATCTGCCAAATGCGCCTTCACCTTTTGCGCAAGGCCGCACATGAGCTGGTAAGCGGTCATGGCGTTGGGGCGGATCTTGAGCTGCTCGGGGGTCATGATCGAGCGCAGATCGTCGATTATCTGGCGCAGTTCGGCGTGATTGCTACGATAGCCATCTATTGTTTTCATCTCAATCCTCCTCCTCTTTGTAGATCTTTCTCACCTCTAGATCTTTCTCACCTCTAGATCGTTCTCACATCTAGATCGTTTTCACATCTAGATCGTTCTCACATCCTATCGTGTTTTTATATCAAGCCGTGCGAAATGTCAAAAAGCCTTTCATTATATTAGCGGTTTACAGTATTGACGAAGTGATACCTCAAACATCCTTGTCCGCGGCAGCAAAGATGCCCGGCGCATTTCGAAAGTAGCTCTTGTAGTCCAGCCCGTAGCCCATGACGTAGCGATCCGGCAGCGTCAGCCCGACAATATCGGGCCGATAATCGGTCGCTCGGGTGCGCTGCTTTTGCGTCAGCACCGCGCTCCGAACGCTCGCGGCCCCGTCTTCACGGCAGGCACCAACGATCGTGGCCATGGTGACGCCCTCATCAAAGATGTCGTCAATGATGAGTACGTGCTCACCGCGAATGGCATGGCTCGGGCGATACTTCCAACACAAGTCTCCCCCGCTGGTGGTGTCCTGATAGCGGCTCGCGTGGATGTAGTCTAGCCGCAACGCAAAGTCGAGCCTGGGAAGCAGCATCCCAGTCGTGATGATGCCTCCGGTAACAACACACAGAATCAGCGGGTCACACTCCGCGAAGGCATCGGTGATCTCTCTGGCCATCCGATCCAGGGCGGATTCGACAGCGTCCCGATGGACAAGGAGTTCGGCGCGCTGGCGCACACCCTGATACTGCTCCGGGTTCATTTTGTTCATGCAAGTCTCCTCATGCAGGCCTTAGGCTGGTGCGCTTGTGGGGTTCGTGGTGACATCAGGACCGACGCGCCTACCCGAAATCGAAATAAATTGCGGAAGTATTCGGAGGCGGTAGCCGATCTGAGCCGCTCTGACATCGAGTAACCAGCGTCCGCGTCGAAATCGGGATCGAACTCGACTGGATGTCCTTGGGGACCCCAGGCTCGGCACCAGCAGTTCCGATTTCGATAGAGATTTCGATAGAGATTTCGATAGAGATTCCGATAGCGATGCCGATATCGACGAATACCTGCACAGTCTCCGAGGCGCGGGACTGAACGACCCAAGATTCTAGTCCGCACGGGTGCGAACGTCGAGACGGTCGCGCAACCGATCGCCCAGCAGATTAACGGCAAGCACAACCACCATCACAGCAATACCGGGCGCAATCACAAGGTGTGGAGATACCAGCATGTAGCCCACACCGTCGCGGATCATGCTACCCCAGGATGCGCTCGGCGGCTGAACGCCAAGCCCCAGAAACGACAGGCCCGCCTCGGCGATGACCGCGGCAGCGATGCCGAAGGTCGCCTCGACAATGAGCGGCGCGAACGCGAGAGGCAGCAGGTGGCGCAGCAAAATACGCGTTGGGCGCGCGCCCAACGCGCGGGCGGCAATTACGTGCTCGCGGGTCGCGAGCGAAAGTATCTGCGCACGCGCCAAGCGCGCGTATCCCACCCATCCCACCACCGACAGCGCGACGATGACGTTACCGATGCCTGGCCCCAAGATCCCGGCCAAGGCGATCGCGAGCAAGATCCCCGGAAAGGCAAGAAAGACATCAATGACCCGTACCACCGCCAGATCGATCCAACCGCCAGCAAAGCCCGCGATGGCACCGATTAGGGCACCAGCAAATGCGGACAGGACGACGACACCGACGCCGACGACAAAGGACGTGCGCGCCCCGACCAACAGCCGATCCAGTACCGGACGCCCGAGATCGTCGGCGCCGAGAGGCAGCGACCAGGTCGGCGCCGCGAGGATGTGCGGAAGATCGACCTGATTCGGCTTCAGCGCCAGCATCGGTCCGAACAATGCAATCAAACTCCAAAGGGCGACCAGCGCCAGCGGCAGGATGAACATCGCATCGACGTCTGAACCGACCGGCAAGCCAGCGCGCAGACGTTGCAACGCGCCTTTCACCTTGCCCCCCTGCTTGCCGTCGGGCTGTACAGCCGCCAAAGCCAGGCCCGCATCATGACCGCCCGATGCGCGGATCGGCCCAGGAATAGGCCAGATCGGTCAGGCTGTTGACCAGGACATAGATCAGACTGATCAGCAGCACGCAGCCCTGCACCACGGGAAAGTCTCGGGCCTGGATCGATTCCACCAACAAGCTGCCGATGCCAGGCCATGCAAACAGGGTCTCGGTAATCACGGCCCCACCGAGCAACCCGCCGAATTGCAGCCCAAGCAGTGTGAGCACCGGCAACCAGGCGTTGCGCAGCGCATGTCGACGCATCACGGCGAACTCTGACAAGCCCTTGGCTCGGGCCGTCCGCACATAGTCCTCGCCTAGCACCTCAAGCACGCTGGCACGCACCATGCGCGCCAGAATCGCCGCCAACGCGGTCCCAAGCGTGATGGCCGGCAACAGGAGGCTCAGCGGCCGTTCGCTGCCACTGACCGGAGTCCAGCCGAGCCAAAGCGAGAACACTAGGATCAATAGCGGTCCGAGCCAAAAATTGGGCATCGAAATACCGATCAGGGAAAAGGCCATAGCACCAGCGTCTAGGGCACTGCCGCGTCGGCGCGCCGCCAGCACGCCGAGCGGCACCGCCAGCACCAACGCCAACAGCAACGACGCGGCGGCCAATTGGAGCGTCGCCGGCAGTCGCTCTCCGAGTATCTCGACGACGGGGCGTTGGTCCAAAAAAGACTGCCCCAGGTCCAACCGAAGCAGTCCTGCCAGATAACGACCGTATTGCTCCGAGACCGGAAGATCCAGTCCCAGGGCATGGCGCAGGGCCTCGCGATCCACGGGGCTCGCGCGCTCTCCAAGCATCGCCTCCACCGGATCTCCGGGCACCAGATGGATCAGCATGAACACCAAGGTACACACGCCGAGCATGACCACCAGTGCCGACGCCAGCCGAGCACTCATGGCGCCCTACTAACCCTGTAGATCAAGCGTCTTTCTCACAGCTGTATGTCCACCAAGGTACCCACCGCCACCAGATCGAACAGATCGATCAAGTCGGCGTCGTGCATGCGGATACAGCCGTGGGAACCTGGCTCACCCATCGGCTCGCAGGCAGGGCATCCATGGATATAGATGAACCGCCGCAAGGTATCGACCCCACCGCCGCGATTGCGCCCAGGTTCAAGCCCGGTCAGCCAAAGGATGCGAGTCAAAATCCAATCACGACCGGGCGAGCAACGCGCAAACTCGTCGCTGTAGACCTCCCCAGTCCAGCGCCTCCCGCGGAAGACGGCGCCTGGGGGACAACCGGCGCCGATCTTGCAGCGCACACGGTGTAGACCGCGCGGCGTGCAGCCGCTGCCGTTGCGTTCCCCGGCCCCGTTGGCCGCGGTCGACACCGGATAGGCACGCTCAAACCCTTGGCCGTCCGCATATCGCAGACATTGGGTCTGTAGATTGATCAGGATGAAAGGCTCTGGCATCAAAAAATTTGGATCGACTGGAGCATCACGAGACCCGGCTGCCAAGGCACCGCGATGATCAACCGAGTTTGGGGTCAGGATCTGGCGCGGACCCGCGGCACTTCGGGCATAGACCGTAGATCACCAAGGAGTGATCTTCGATGCTGAAACCGTGCCGCTTAGCGATAGCGCGCTGGCGCTCCTCAATCACCTCTTCGACAAACTCGACGACCATTCCGCACTTAACGCAGACCAGATGGTCGTGATGGCCACCGCGGTTGAGTTCGAATACCGCCTGACCGCCCTCAAAGTGATTTCGGCACACCAACCCAGCGCCCTCAAACTGGGTCAGAACCCGATAAACTGTCGCAAGTCCGATCTCCTCATTGGCACTCAACAACTCCTTGTAGACATCTTCCGCGCTCAGATGCCGCTGGCCGCTGCGTTCCAGCACGCCCAGAATCTTCACTCTGGGCAGCGTCACCTTAAGGCCAGCCTGCTTGATCTGCTGATTTTCCATTCGGACGGCCTCTACCCGGTGAATTTCAGTTAGATACTGCGGTACCATAGGACGAATGATCCCTGTCGTTATACCAAATTAGATGCGAAAGCCTCTCATTCTTCTTGCCATCCTTGCTGTCGCCGCCTCCGGCTGCGCGCTTGATAAAAAGGACGACGAGTACCGTAGCTCGGTCCTGTCCGACCTGCCGTTCGTCTACAAGATGACGGTCCAGCAGGGCAACATCGTCACCGAAGAGATGGTGGATCAATTGGAGCTTGGCCAGACCAAGAGCCAAGTGCGCTACCTGCTCGGCACGCCGCTGCTCGCGGACATGTTCCACATCAACCGCTGGGACTACACCTACACCATTCGTCGCGGGCACGCCCCAATGAAGATGACGCGTCTGACGCTGTTCTTCGAAGACGATGCGCTGACCCGGATCGACAGTCCCATGCGCCCAGATCCTAATCGCGCCCTGGCTGCCGCGGAGGAACCTGAGGTCGTGGTTAAGGTACCCGACTGGCAGGACAACCGCGGCCTGATCAATCGCACCCTCAACAGCCTCGGCGTTCAACGGAAGCGATAGCCTGAACCATCAGGCATCGGCACGCCGCGGGCGCTCCGCGGTGCTCACGCGACCGTTGCCCGGCTCCTGCTTCGTCCCGGACGCACGATCCTTGCGCGCCTGTTTCGGGTCCGCGATCAAGGGTGCGTAGATCTCGACGCGATCGCCGCTCTGCAGTGCTTGATCGAGCTTCGCCAACTTGCCGAAGACGCCAACCTTGTTGACCCTCAGGTCAATCTCCGGCAAACGGTCCAGAATTCCGGAACGGGCAATGGCGTCGGCAACCGTCAACCCGGCTGGGCCTCTAACCGCTATCAATGCCTGCGAGCGTTCGCGGGCAAAGGACACCTCCACCTGAATCTCCTCTTCAGTCACCGTATACCTCGTCAGCACGTTTACAAAAGGCGTCTACCAGCGAATTTGCGATTTGCCCGAATACGCCCCCGAATGCCTTGTCGAGCACTCGGCCTGAGAACTCAAAGTCCAGCTCCAATTCCACCTTGCACGCATCCTTGCGCAGCGCTTTAAAGGTCCATGCGCCCGTGAGTTTTTTGAATGGACCATCCATCAGGTCAATCTGCATGCGATGCGGCGGATCGATGCGATTGCAGGTGGAAAACACCTGCCGTACCCCCAGCCGTGCCACCTCGATACGCCCGCAGATTTGTTCTTCGGTGCGAGACAACAACTCGGTCGCATGACACCAGGGCAAGAACTTTGGATAACCCTCAACGTCGGCCACGAGCCGGAACATCTCCTCAGCGGAGTGCCGCACTAAAGCGCTCTTTTTGACGACAGGCACGTCAGATTAACTCTATTGCATTAAGGAACACGAGTATCACCGCCGCTGGCGCGATGAAGCGGATCAACAGACGCCATATCCGATAAGGCACCGCATCCGGCCCCATCCTCAATTCATCCTCGGAAGAATCCCGACTCATGATCCAACCGGCGAACACGGCAATCGCGACGCCACCAAGCGGAAGCAGCACATTCGCCGTCACGTAATCGAACAGGTCGAGGATGCCCTTGCCAAAGACAGTGAACTCGGACCACACATTTAGGGAAAGCAGACAGGCGATGCCCAATATCCAGACCGTAGCGCCGGCCAGGGTCGCGGCCCTGACTCGGCTGAATCCGCGATTCTCGACCAGCCAGGCCACCATCGGCTCCAACAAAGAGATCGCGGAGGTCCAGGCCGCGAACACCAGCAGCACGAAAAACAGCAGGCCAAAGAAATCGCCACCCGGCATCTGGCCAAAGGCGATAGGCAGTGTCTGAAAGATCAATCCAGGGCCACTGCCGGGCTCCAATCCATTGGCAAACACGATCGGAAAGATCGCCAGCCCGGCGAGCAGCGCAACCAGCGAATCCATCACCCCGATGATTACGGCGTTTTGGCCAATGGACGCCTGACTGTTCAGGTAGGAGCCGTAGATCATGATGGCCCCCATACCCAGACTAAGACTAAAAAACGCCTGCCCCATCGCACTTAACATCGCCTCGCCGGCACGCGCCCCAAGCTTGGCGAAGTCGGGCTCGAACAGATAGGAAAACCCGCGGGCGAAATCGCCGGTCTGCGCCGCGTAGATGACCATCACCGCGAGCAGCACGAACAGCGTCGGCATCAGGAAGCGAACCGCTTTCTCCAAGCCGCTAGCGACCCCTCGTGCGACCACCATCACACATAGAACCATGAAGATGGTATGCCAGGCCAGCAAACGCTCAGGGTCCGCCACCAGATCACTGAAAATGGACGCCGAGGTCTCGGCATCAATGCCGCCGAACTGACCGGCACTGGCACGGACGACATAAGCCAACGTCCATCCAGCGATGACGCTGTAGAAAGACAGGATCAAGAACCCTGCAACGATGCCCATCCAACCCAAGAGTTGCCAGGCTGGCGTTGCACCCTCGCGTTCAGCGAGCGCTCGCATGGTGTTGATGGGGCTCTGTCGGCCGCGTCGGCCAAGCATGATCTCCGCCATCATGATTGGAATGCCAATAGCGGCGACGCAGATCAAATAGACCAACACGAAGGCGCCGCCGCCATACTCTCCGGCGGTGTAGGGAAATCGCCAAATATTGCCGAGGCCCACGGCCGAGCCCGTAGCTGCAAGGATAAAGGCCAAGCGCGATGACCACATACCATGCATTGAGGTCGTCGATGACATCGATGGCTCCTACTGAGGTATGGTTGGGGCGGTTGCCGGTTAAGCTGGACGCGAAGGATGTCTCAAGCGCCAATCTCGGCACGAACGGTGTCGGCCAAGGCCTCCGCAATTCTCTGAACCTGCGTCGGGTCCATGCCCTCCACCATGACGCGAACGACCGGCTCAGTGCCAGACGGGCGCAACAGCACCCGCCCCTGCTCTCCTAATTCGATCTCCGCCGAGCGCACCGCATCCAGTACCGCCGGCACCGACATGACATCGGCCCGCCGCTGCAGCCGAACGTTGAGCAAGACCTGAGGAAAGCGTTCGACATTGCGAGCGGCGTCGGCGAGGCTTAAGCCTCCCTCCGAGAGCGCCGCCAAGACCTGAAGCGCGGCGATAATGCCGTCCCCTGTGGAGGTGCGATCACGGCAAATGATATGCCCGGAGGGCTCGCCGCCGAGCACGCCGTCGGTGTGCTTGAGATGCTCCATAATGTAACGGTCACCGACCTTGGTGCGCTCGAACGGCACATCGAGTTGGCGCAGCGCGAGCTCTAGCCCGAGGTTGCTCATCAGTGTACCGACCACCGGGCCGCGCAGCCCCCCCATCGCGAGACGCGATTTAGCGATGACATAGATCAGCGCGTCGCCATCCACAACGCGGCCCCAGGCGTCGACCATCATCAGGCGATCCCCATCGCCATCAAAGGCGATGCCAAGATCGGCCTCTTCTGTCAGCACCTTCTCCGCCAGGGCTTCGGGCCTGGTAGAGCCAACATCTCGATTGATGTTGAAGCCGTCGGGAGCGGCGCCGATGGTGACAACATGAGCACCGAGTTCCTCGAACACAAAAGGCGCGATGTTATAGGTGGCCCCATGGGCGCAGTCGATCACGATCTTAAAGCCGGACAAGGACATCGATGCCGGGATACTACCCTTACAGAACTCGATATACCGGCCGGCAGCGTCGTCTATACGCCGGACCTTACCCAGTCTGGCGGCCTCTACCGTTATCAGCGGACGGTCGATCTCGGCTTCGATATCCAACTCGATCTCGTCAGGCAGTTTGTCGCCATTGGCGGAAAAGAACTTGATGCCGTTGTCGTCGTAAGGGTTATGCGATGCGGTGATCACGATACCAGCGGCGGCACGAAAAGTGCGGGTCAAATAGGCGACGCCGGGCGTCGGCATCGGACCGAGCAGGCGTATGTCCACGCCAGCGGCCACGAGTCCCGCCTCCAGGGCGGATTCGAACATATAGCCAGAAATTCGCGTGTCCTTGCCGATCAGGACCTTCCCTCCCCGGTCGCCGCAGAGCACGCGACCAGCCGCCCAACCGAGTTTGACCACAAAGTCCGGACTGATGGTTGGCTCACCGACCCGACCGCGAATGCCATCGGTCCCGAAGTACTTACGCTTCACCCTCTACTCCCAACTACTAGATAGACGACGCTCTGATTCATCGACCCGCCGCGCTCTCGTCCCGACGACTCGATAGTCAGACCTGTATCCGGTCCTGCGCCGCAACAGCCTCAAGCAGGCCGAGCACATCAAGTGTTTCGGCAACGTCATGCACGCGCACCACCGAGGCGCCGTGCTGCACTGCCAGCATTGCCGCGCCCAGACTGGCCGCGAGTCGGTCGCCAATACCGCGGCCAGTGATCGCGCCGAGCATTGATTTGCGCGAGAGGCCAGCAACGACCGGCGCCCCGAGTTCGAGCAATCGATCGAGACCGGACAGCAGCTGAAGATTATGCGCCAAGGTCTTGCCAAAACCAAAACCCGGATCGATCAGCAGTCGATCACGACCGATACCAGCAGCGACACAAGCCGCGAGTCGTTGCTCCAAGAACAACCTGACATCGCCAACGACGTCGACATATTGGGGATTTTCCTGCATGCTCCGAGGCTGTCCCCGCATATGCATTAAGCAGACCGGCAGACCGGAGTCTTTGGCCGCGCCGAGGGCGTCTTCAGCCTGCAAGGCGCGCACGTCGTTGATCATACCGGCACCAGCGCCAGCGGCCGCACGCATGATCTCTGGTTTTGACGTATCCACGGATACGATACTATGAAAGCGCTGGACAATCGCTTCGATCACCGGCACCACACGTCGACGCTCTTCGTCGACCGCAACGGTTTCGGCGCCGGGACGTGTCGACTCGCCGCCGACATCAATGATGTCGACGCCGTCTTCGATCATACGCTCGGCCCGCCGCAATGCTGCGTCGGGAGACAAAAAAATACCCCCATCCGAGAAGGAATCGGGGGTGATGTTCAAGACACCCATTACGCGAGGCCGCGTCAGATCCAATAAATGGCTACCGCACTCAAGCTTTGTCGGCTGTCGCACTTTGATCGAGTCTTAATCCAGTAGCGAATGAAGTTCTAGCCAGCAGGCGAGTCCGCGGACGCGCGTCCTAGAGGCCGTTGCTGATAACGGGCCAAAGGACGCTACCCCTGAACCCGCGTGGGCGGGCGCGGCTCGCAACCGTTCCGCTTAATGCTCGCTAGCTGGACCACCGATCTGTTTGCCGCTCTCACCGCCTGCTTTCGGCCCGGTCACAGGTGCATCGCCACTCGCGCTCGGTGGGTCGGACGCATCGCTGCCCCACTGTTTCGGAGGACGAGGCGGACGGCCTTCCATGATGTCGCCGATCTGTTCGGCATCGATGGTCTCATACTTCATGAGCGCTTCGGCCATCGCGTGCAGCTTATCCGTATGTTCCAGCAGGATTGCTTTTGCACGTTCGTAGTTGTGGTCGATGACGCTTCTGACCTCCTTGTCGATGAGGTGAGAGGTTTCGTCCGACACCGATTTGTGCTGCGTCACCGAGTGCCCCAGGAAGACCTCTTGCTCGTCTTCACTGTAGGTCAAAGGACCGAGCTTGTCTGACAACCCCCAGCGCGTCACCATGTTTCGAGCGATGTCGGTCGCGCGCTGGATGTCGTTGGACGCACCAGTGGTGACCATGTCGAGCCCGAAGATGAGTTCTTCGGCAATTCGACCGCCGAAGAGGCTAGAGATGGAACTCTCCAGGCGCTGCTTGCTGTAGCTGAAACGATCGTCCTCCGGCAAGAACAGCGTGACACCTAGAGCACGCCCGCGCGGAATGATGCTGACCTTATGTACTGGATCATGCTGTGGCACCAGCCGACCAACGATGGCGTGACCTGACTCATGATAAGCGGTGAGCTTTTTCTCTTCGTCAGACATGACCATCGAACGCCGCTCGGTCCCCATCATGATCTTATCCTTGGCCTTCTCTAGGTCTTCCATGTCTACCAATCGCTTGTTGGAACGTGCCGCAAAGAGCGCGGCCTCATTCACCAGATTGGCGAGATCGGCGCCCGAAAAGCCGGGCGTACCGCGAGCAATGACCGACGCGATCACGTCTTCCGCGGTCGGCACCTTACGCATGTGCACCTTCAGGATTTGATCACGCCCACGCACGTCCGGGAGCGGCACAACGACCTGACGGTCGAAGCGGCCAGGACGCAGCAGCGCCGGATCCAGTACGTCCGGTCGGTTGGTGGCAGCAATCACGATGACGCCCTCGTTACCCTCGAAGCCGTCCATTTCCACCAGCAGCTGATTCAAGGTCTGCTCGCGCTCGTCGTGGCCGCCCCCGAGGCCGGCTCCGCGATGTCGACCGACAGCGTCGATTTCATCAATGAAGATGATACAGGGCGCGTGTTTTTTGGCTTGTTCGAACATGTCCCGGACGCGCGACGCACCAACACCGACGAACATTTCAACGAAGTCAGAGCCGGATATCGTGAAGAACGGTACCTTGGCCTCGCCCGCAATGGCACGCGCGAGCAGCGTCTTGCCCGTACCGGGCGGACCCACCATCAGGACGCCCTTTGGAATCTTTCCGCCGAGCTTTTGAAACTTTGAGGGGTCACGCAAGAAGTCGACGACCTCAACGACCTCTTCCTTCGCCTCTTCGGCGCCAGCCATGTCGGCGAATGTCACCTTAACCTGGTCTTCACTGAGCATGCGCGCCCGACTCTTGGCAAATGACATGGCACCGCGCCCTCCGGCGCCACCCTGCATTTGACGCATGAAAAAGATCCACAATCCGATTAGGATGAATAGTGGGAACCAGTTAATCAGGATTTGCATCAGCACCGAGGGCTTCTCAGGCGGAGAGGCCTTGATCTCGACGTTATTGTTGAGGAGGTCACCAACCAAGCCGTCGTCGCCGGGACTATAGGTGGTAAAATGTTGACCATTTTCGCTGACGCCTTCGATCGTTCGACCCTGAACAGTGACCTCCTTAACCTGCCCCTGTTTGACTTGCTCAAGAAAGTCGGAATAGGCCGTAGTCCGCGGTGCCGTTTGCGTGGCGGTGAAGTTGTTGAAAACGGACATCAGCACGATGGCGATGACCACCCAGAGAATTAAATTTTTCGCCATGTCACTCACGGCCTTAGCCTCTTTCTGTTCGGGGCGCCATTACCATCCGCGGTCATACGCGTCTTGGGCGCCTATCGTAGGTGTTGCGCTGATTTAGAAACTAACCGACTCGCGCGCCTTTTGCCACTAGATATGTCTCACGGCTTTCGGGTCTGGACGCTTTTGGTTTGCGACTGACCACATGCCTAAAGTGGTGGCGCATATTCTTGATGAGTTCGTCAAAGCCCTCGCCGTGGAAGGCTTTAACCACCATGGCTCCGTCTGGTTTTAGCCTTGTCAGCGCGAAGTCGAGCGCCAATTCGGCCAGATGGGTTGCGCGCGGTTGGTCTACTGCTTTCATGCCTGAGAGGTTTGGGGCCATGTCGGAAAGCACAAGGTCCAACGGCTCGCCTCCAAGCAGTTCGGACAACTCCCCAAGCACCTCATCGTCGCGGAAATCTCCCACAATGAGTTCGACTCGGGTGATGGGATCGACTGGAAGCAAGTCAAGCGCAACAACGCGTCCCTTGCGACCCACCAGCGACGCCGCCACTTGCGACCATCCTCCGGGGGCCGCTCCAAGATCGACCACCCGAAGCCCAGGGCGCAGTAGCCCGTCACGCTCCTGCAACTCAAGTAACTTGTAGGCGGCACGGGAACGATAGCCATCTTTATGTGCGCGTCGCACAAAGGCATCATTGACATGCCGATCCAGCCAGCGACGACTGCTTCCTTTACGTTTGGGCATTGCTCTTTGTACCCACTTAACGGCAAGCCGGGGGAGACGCGACTTGCGGTGGCGGTAGTCATAGAAGCGCCTGGGGATACAGACCCGAGCGCTCGCGGACGGCGGCGAAGGTCTGTCCACACCGCGGAGCTTGCGAAGCAAGCGTGGGGAGCCTAGGCAATAGGGGCGCCAGCGGGTCGAAAACTCAACCTAAGGAGGCGAATTGCAATGGCGGTGAGGCATCGGCTCGTTCGTCACCCGCTTGC
>Ga0207419_1000781_pt1 | contig 26546 bp, 19 predicted proteins | sample ElkSloMetagenome_4_FD_184723 | JGI IMG/M metagenome (GOLD analysis project Ga0207419, IMG submission 184723) | Hot spring microbial communities from Elkhorn Slough, Monterey Bay, USA - MD2A (version 2) | ecosystem: Environmental > Aquatic > Marine > Intertidal zone > Estuary: Microbial mat ... | reverse complement strand
TTCTTTAGGTATCCATTTCCAGCTTCTGAAATCCAAAATACAACATATAAACTACATCAAACTATATTTCAACCATATATAAACAAATTGCAAGTTACCATTAAATTCGTGCAAGAACCATTTTTTAAAAACAATAATAATTATGCAAGCCAGGGTGTACGATTTTAAAAAATAATGAACATATTCGAACGTTTTCTATGAAAATGCCTTTTCTTATTAAAAGGATAACATTGTTGATTAAGTGAAGTTTAATTAAAGTGGTATAAATAATGTAATTCTCCTATTTTTAAATAATTTTTAACAGCGAATCAAACAGCAATGCGGTATTTTATATTCCTATATTTAACTACACTCATTCATTATACAGAGGCTTCTGACAAAGTACTTCCCTTGTACCAGGAAGATGGTTTACTTGAAATTGACCTTTATTTTTCATTTGAATCATTAACAAATGATGTTGGAAAGGAACCTTCATATCATGACGCCTGGATAACGTTAAAAGAACAGGAGGGGCCGGACAGCCTGAAGATAAAAATTAAAGCAAGGGGAAGTTTTCGTAAAAACCCCGACAATTGTGATTTCCCACCTCTTTTTATCCAAAAAGATGATGATAAGTGGTCTGAATCTTTATTTGCTGGTGATAAAAAGCTTAAATTTGTTTCTCACTGCCGTACCGCCGACGAAGAATTTGATCAGTTCGTAGTGCAGGAATACCTGGTATATAAAGCTTATAGCATGTTTAGTTTATACCATTTCAAGGTACGGCTCGCTAAAATAACCTACCATAATACTGACAATGACAGCCTGATATACGAACGTACCGGCTTTTTTATTGAAGATAAAGATGATATGGCATACCGGAACAATTGCCGCGTAATTGAAGTAGAAAACCTCTCTGCCCGTCAGGTAAATCAAAAAGAATTTAAAAAGCTTTCTTTTTTCCAGTATATGATAATGAATAATGACTGGGCTGTTTCACTGCTACACAATATTATTATGGTAATAGAAAGCCCCTCTCTAGTTCCCGTTGCAGTACCTTATGACTTTGATTGGGCAGGAATAATAAACGCCCCTTATGATATGCCTACAGCCAAAAACGCTCCATATCTGCCGGAAAGAAATTATAAAGGGGTATGTTATAAAGGTAAGGAGCTTAAGCCCGTGATACAAACCTTTAATGACCGGAGATCAGATATTTACAACCTGTATTATAACTGTAACTATCTCACTGAAGAAAATAAACAGCGTATAATCAGCATACTTGATGAATTTTATGTGATTATAAATACAAGGAAATATTTACGAAAAAACATTATCAAAGCCTGCAAATTTTAAGGCAGTAAAATTTATTCTTTTTCCCCCATCTCTTTTTCTTATCTTTGGCAGTAAATTTGGCGGTAAAAACGATGAGAAAATCATCTGATAATCCGAAGTTAATCTAATTCATTTACATTCTTCTATTGTTTCCTTTTCTTTTTAATTTTTGCGCGTAAAGTCATGTGTCTGAGGGCGCTCAGCTTGCTTGCGTTTTCACTTACCATATTAATTTTTTTCTGTAAGTGTAAACAATTCCATGGCTTTTCTATCTTTTTTAGGATTTATTACCTGTGGACGAGTACTAGTGTTTTAATCACAATAAGACCTGATAGACATAACCTTTAGCTGATTGATATTTTTAATTTTCATGCTGATCTATCACTTTGGCAAAAAAAATAAATGGCTGTTGCTATTTCTTGCCGTTTGGGGAATTACCACCATTAATATTTTCTTAAAGGCCTTCCTGCACTTGTTTTTACCGATTTCACCTTCCTTTCCTGCGTCATATTGAAGAAAACATTATGAGGTCAGCAGTTTACTACCAACGATTAAGGTTTGCGATTATAAATACTGCCAAGACCTTTGGCTATTGCCAGATCAAACCTGTCAGCGTGCGTAACTCCTGAGTGAGTTTAATTCCTGCAAACTCTAACTATTAACTAAATATTTGTATGTATTTATCTAATGACCTCTAAAAACATTTTTTACTTCTGTTTAGTTGGAAGCATACTGTTTTGCCTTAAGTAATATAAATGATGTACTGATTAGTGCCATACTTATTAGCATACTTTTTACTGTTACATATGGAATATAATCAACTACATCTGTAAATGCCGGAACCAATACTACCCTGGATGGCTAGTGGTGGCTTTGTTACTGATACGTGTGGGTTTTAACTGGTTTGCATTGCCCTTCCGCTATAATGAATCCATTGAGGATGTAACCAGGTACGATACATATGCTTTTGCCCGTGCAACGGGAAGTAGTAAGATTTTCTATTTTTGGCCGCCTGCAAAAGATCCGGCTGATTATTATTACCGAAAAAGAATAACCAGCGATAAGATAATGTACTACCTGACTGATGCAAAAAACTGCATTATTCAGCACAATTCAGCTATTGATTCCAACGCTATATGTCTAGCGCATCCCAAAGATTAAAAATTTATTAAAGCTGACACCATTGGAAGGCTCCCGGACATGAATATAAGACACCAGAACCTTATCATGATCACAGGAAAAAGTGGAAGTCCTTAGATTTTTTTGAATTCATGTAGCAAGTATTACCTCTATTACTATTCCTTCTTTATCTTTGCAGGCGGTTTTTGAAATTATAACTTATACCAGATGCTTACAGTAGAAAAGATAGGTGGCACCTCAATGTCAAAATTCAACGAAGTGCTTAAGAATATAATCATTGGCAAAAGAACTAAAGGCGAATATTACAACAGAATTTTTGTGGTATCTGCATACAATAATGTAACCAATTGGTTGCTTGAACATAAAAAAACAGGTAAACCGGGAATTTATAAAAAGTTCCATGAAGGGGAAGATTATATTTCAGCACTTGATGAACTTAAAAGTAAACTAATTACAATAAACGATAGCTTTGTCAGTGCAGGTTTACACAAAGCCGAGGCTGATGCATTTATAATCCAGCGGATTGATGATGCAAAAAATTACTTGCGAAGCATGGCGGATGTAATTTCTTCAGGATACGTAAACCCGCAGAATATCCTTTTGGCTGTACGTGAGATACTCTCCTCTATTGGGGAGTCGCATTCTGCATTTAATTCTGTAAACATCATCAAAAACGCCGGAATTAATGCCACCCTGGTTGATTTAAGTGGCTTCGACGATACAAAAGCATTCACCATAGATGAGCGAATACACGAAGCGTTTAAAAACCTGAATGTTAGCAAAACCCTTGTGGTGGCAACCGGATATACCAAGGGAACGGAAGGAATTATGCGCGAGTTTGACAGAGGTTATTCCGAAGTAACTTTTTGTAAGATCGCTGTGGAAGTAAAAGCTGATGAAGCTGTAATTCATAAGGAGTTTCATCTATCTTCTGCCGACCCCAGGATTGTAGGCGTGGAGAATTCGATACCGGTTGGCTTTACCAATTACAATGTTGCGGATCAGCTGGCCGATGTAGGAATGGAAGCCATACATCCAAAAGCTTCAAAACCCATTGAAGTTGCTGGTATTAATCTACGGATAAAAAACACCTTTGATCCAGACCATGAAGGAACAGTGATATCCAAAGGCTATCTCAGTCCCACTTCAAGAATTGAAATCATATCAGGGAGCAATAAAGTAACAGCGGTAGAAATTCATGATCCGCTTATGGTTGGTGAAGTTGGATTTGATTTGGGCATCATGCATATATTTGCAAAACATGGGGTTAGTTATATCCTGAAAGCCACAAGTGCCAACAGCATTACTGCTATAGTAAATGAAGATGCGGTAAAAAAACCCCTCATTAAAGAACTGCAGGAAAAATACTACCAGGTAACTGTTGAAAAGGTTGCTGTGGTATCAGCCCTCAGCACCAATATTGCTAAACCCGGTTTCCTTGCAAGGGCCACCACGGCTCTTTTTAATAAAGGAATAAATATTTCAGCCGTATCGCAAACCCTTGCACAGGTGAATATGCAATTTGTGGTATCACGTGATGATTATGAAGATGCTATTCGGGCGCTGAACAGCGAATTATGTTTGAATAGAAAGTAAACCTCGTGTTTAGTAGTTTTTTTATTACTTTTAAGAATGTGAAAAACCGATCACTGAAACAAACCAAAACAAGGTAACGTAACGTTCTACAAAACGGAAGTAATCTGAAAAATCGCTCATGAACAAGTTTATATTGTTATTTTGTCTGTGTTTAATTAGCTGTTTATCTTTATTCTCACAAGAAAAACAATACACCAGTAAATCAAAGCGCGCCATAAATTATTATGAGCAAGGAGCCATAGCCTTTGAGCAATACCGGCATGCCGATGCAATTAATCTTTTCTACAAAGCAATTGATACGGACGAAGAATTCATTGAACCTTACCTGGTGCTTGCTGAGGCAGCAATTGAAACTAACGATTTTGAGCGTGCTGTATGGGCATATGAGAAGGGAATGCAAATTGATCCGTTGTTTTTCCCTATAGGATATAAAAACCTTGCTGATGTATATCATAGAATGGGTGATTATCAGAGTGCACTAAAAAATTACCAGACTTTTCTATCTATCTACAGTGCAAATTCCAAAATAATTGCTTCTGTTAAGAACCGTATTGAACAAACAAGATTTGCCCTAAAACAGATAAACAACCCGGTTTCCTTCATCCCTCAGAATGCAGGTAGTGGTCTTAACTCAAAATATAACGAATACTGGCCTACATTATCAGTTGATGAAAAAACCATGGTCATTACCCGGCTTATACCTATTAATGAAGAAAAAGAGGCAGAGCGTGGCAACCGCCACGAAGATTTTTTCATCTCTCACCTGGAAGACAGTGCCTGGACAGATGCAAAAAATGCTGGTGCACCTTTGAACACTTTTGAAAATGAAGGGGCACAGGCCATTTCTGCAGACGGCCGTATTATGGTATTCACAGCTTGTAACCGGCCTGATGGAGAGGGAAATTGTGATTTATACCTTTCAACTTTTGATGGTAAAAAGTGGTCTGAGCCAAAAAACATGGGTCATCCTATTAACACATCACTAAAAGAAACCCAGCCAACCCTCAGCCCCGACGGTAAAACACTATATTTTGCAAGCAACAGGCTTGGAAGCAAAGGGGGACTCGACATTTACAAAACCACACGCACTGCCGCTGGAAACTGGACTCAACCAACATCCGCCGGTGACAGCGTAAATACTGTGAAAAACGAACAATCACCATTTATTCATCCCGATAACCAAACCATGTATTTTGCTTCAGAAGGCTGGATGGGGATGGGCGGATTTGATTTATTCATAACCCGGAAAAAAAGCGATGGTACATGGCAACACCCTAAAAATATGGGCTACCCCATCAATACCCAGAAAGATGAATTCGGTTTGATCGTTAATGCCCGCGGAAACAGGGCATATTATTCTTCTGACAGGGTGCCCGAAAGAGGACGGGATATTTATTGGTTTGATCTGCCCGAAGAGGCACGCCCGGTAATGGTTTCATATGTAAAAGGTTCGGTATATGATAAAAAAACAAAGAGCAAACTTGCCGCAACGCTCGAGCTGATTGAACTGGAAAGTTCTGAAACGTACACCATTGTGCAGAGTGACCCAGCTACCGGAGAATTTCTGCTAAGCCTTCCTTCAAACAATGATTATGCCCTGAATGTTTCCCGCGAAAACTATCTGTTTTATTCAGACAATTTCTCCCTGAAAGGGATTAACGATATCTCTGATCCATTCCAGATGGACGTGCCTTTGTCTCCCATTAAAGTGGGTGAAATTGTGGTACTTCGCAATATCTTTTACGAAACTGATTCTTACGCCCTGAAGAAAGAATCACGCACAGAACTTCAAAAACTTGTTCATCTTTTAAATAATAATCCAGGACTAAAAATTGAAATTCGTGGACATACAGATAATGTTGGCTCAGAGCAATATAACCTGGACTTGTCGAAAAACCGGGCAGGCAGTGTAGCCCGGTACCTGATGGAGAATGGCATTGAACAGGACCGAATCACCTATAAAGGATATGGGGAAGCTATTCCAGTGCAACCAAACGACACACCAGAAGGAAGGGCCCAAAACCGCCGTACCGAATTCAGTATTACAGAAAATAAATAGGTGAATATAAACATATTTCTCCTGTTGTTGATAATTAACCGGTTTTTGCAGGGCTATTTTCAAAGAAATTGCACCAGTGAACGAATGGGTTTTTGTATATTTGTTTTTTTTATAAAACAGAGGTAAAACCCAATGGAGAATTTCATTGTTTCAGCAAGAAAGTACAGGCCTGATAATTTTAAATCGGTTGTAGGGCAGCAATCAATTACCACTACCCTGCAGAATGCCATCAGAAACAAACACCTTGCCCAGGCTTATCTATTCTGCGGGCCACGTGGTGTTGGTAAAACCACCTGTGCAAGAATACTTGCTAAAACCATCAATTGCCAGAATTTAACTGAAAAAACAGAAGCCTGCAATAACTGTGAGTCCTGCAAAGCTTTTAATGAAAGTCGGTCATACAATATCCATGAACTGGATGCTGCCTCAAATAATTCAGTGGAAGATATCCGTCACCTGACTGATCAGGTGCGTGTGCCGCCACAACTGGGAAGTCACAGTATATATATTATTGATGAGGTTCATATGCTTTCCACCCAGGCCTTTAATGCTTTTTTAAAAACCCTTGAAGAACCACCCAGGCATGCCATTTTTATCCTGGCCACCACTGAAAAGCATAAAATTATACCTACCATTTTATCGCGTTGCCAGATATTTGATTTCAACCGCATTAAGGTAGAAGATGCTGCGGACTACTTACAATACATCAGCGAACAGGAAAAGGTAAGTGCAGAGGCAGATGCCCTAAATGTTATTGCACAAAAAGCTGACGGAGCCATGCGTGATGCATTATCTATTTTTGATCAGGTAGTGAGCTTTTCAGGAAATGAGATTACCTATAAAAGTGTAATAGAAAATCTGAACATCCTTGATTATGACTATTATTTTCAGCTTACCGATTGTTTTTTAAACGGAGAGGTACCTAATAGCCTCCTTATTTTTGACGACATTATTAACAATGGCTTTGATGCCCATAATTTTGTAACTGGTTTGAGCAAGCATTTTCGTGATTTACTGGTTTGCAAAGATCCCGGAACAGTGGAACTAATGGAGGTGGGTGCAGGAATAAAACAAAAATATCTTGAACAGGCTCAAAAATCAAGCCTGCGCTTTCTTTATCTCGCCCTAGAGCTTGCCTCGCAATGCGACACACAATTCAAACAAAGTCGAAACCAAAGACTGCACGTAGAGCTTACCCTGGTAAAACTTTCGAATTTAGTTTCGGACGAAAAAAAAAAATAGCCTGAAGCCTGATAAAGCCCCGGTAACCGACAAACCAAATCAGAATCAAAAATCAGAGAAAGAAACCATTGTATCGCTAGAAGATAAAAAAACCCCCTCTTCCTCTCAACAACCAAAAGAAACAATTTCATCACCTCCGCAGGGTCACCAAAAACCAATGTCGTTTTCACTGAAACAAAACCTGCAAACGCCACCGGTAAAACCAGAGACTAAACAAACTGAAATACAACCAGAGATTGTTGAGGAAAAACCGAATAAGCTTAGGAATAATTTTTCACAGGAACAGTTAGATGAGGCATTCCAGGAGTACCTGAAAAGCATGAAATCTATACAGCCCCGCATGTATAGTGCACTGCTGAAAAGAAATGCCATCCTCAGTGAAAATAACAGGATTGAAATCACTTTTGATACAGAATTGCAACAAGAGATTTTTCTAAGGGAAAACAGAGGAAAAGCACAGATATTTTTAAGGGAAAAATTATTAAATGATTATATTGTAATTGAGGTAAAAGTACTTGAAGATAATTCTACAGAGAAAAAACCAATCTATACATCAGAGGATAAATTCAAGTATCTGAGCGAGAAAAATCCAGCGCTTATCAACCTACGTCAACGGTTTAAAATGGATCTGGATTAATAAGAAGCATTCTAAATAAAACCCTGTTTTTCAATAATTCATCTTGACAATCAATTCCTTATAATCAAAGGAGACATAGAAATAATGAAATCCGGTTAACATGTTTCGTATAAAATTGTTTATCTATATTGCACCAAATTAAATTAACAAAAAAATGAACGCTGAGAAAATTACATTAAAAAATGGAGATTTAGTAGTTACAGACAACCCCGTAATTTGTTTTATTGAGGGCGATGGCACGGGTCCGGATATATGGGCCGCTTCGGTAAGGGTTATTGATGCTGCTGTGGAAAAAGCCTATGGCGGAAAGAAAAAAATATCCTGGAAAGAGGTTTTAGCCGGAGAAAAAGCCTATAACCTTACCGGTGAATGGCTTCCGGAAGATACCTTAAATGACATACGCGAACATTTAGTTGCCATAAAAGGGCCTCTCACCACGCCAGTAGGTGGAGGAATTCGCTCTCTTAACGTGGCACTTAGGCAAATACTCGACTTGTATACCTGCTTGCGTCCTGTGAAATACTACAATGGAGTTCCTACACCGGTAAAAGATCCTACCACCACCGATATGGTTATTTTCAGAGAAAATTCAGAGGATATTTATGCTGGAATTGAATGGGTAAATGGCACCGATGACGTAAAAAAAGTAGTTAAATTTTTACAGGAAGAAATGAAGGTGACTAAAATTCGTTTCCCAGAAACCAGCAGTATTGGTGTAAAACCTGTTTCAAAAGAAGGTACTGAACGATTGGTAAGAGCGGCCATTAATTATGCTGTTCAGAACGACTTACCCTCCGTTACGCTGGTCCACAAAGGGAATATTATGAAGTTTACTGAGGGTGCCTTCCGCGATTGGGGATACGCTTTAGCCATGGAAGAATTTGGTGCTGAAAAAATTGATGGTGGTCCATGGTGCTCTTTCAAAAACCCGAATACGGGCAAAGAGATCATAGTTAAAGATGTTATCGCTGATGCCTTTTTACAACAAATCCTTACACGTCCGGCAGAGTATTCTGTGATCGCCACACTTAATTTAAACGGTGATTATATTAGTGATGCACTCGCTGCAATAGTAGGTGGAATTGGCATTGCTCCCGGCGCCAATATTAATTATGAATCAGGCCATGCTGTTTTTGAAGCTACCCACGGCACCGCACCAAAATATGCAGGATTGGATAAGGTAAATCCCGGTTCCGTAATTCTTTCAGGCGTGCTAATGCTTGAATACATGGGCTGGCAGGAAGCAGCCGACCTTATTGTTAAAGGTCTGCAGGGCGCCATTGCCCAAAAGAAAGTAACGTATGATTTTGAACGCTTGATGGAAGGTGCAACTTTATTGAAATGTTCAGAATTTGGCACAGCCATTATAAACAACATGTAAAACAATATATTAACCTTTAAATATTAGAAAAATATGGTATCAAAAAAAGTAGAACAGGTTCTCAATGAACAAATAGAAAAGGAAGCTTATTCTTCCAGTCTTTATCTTTCAATGGCTTCCTGGGCAGAAACCAAAGGTTTTGCCGGAACCTCAACCTGGTTCTATGCTCAAGCCGACGAAGAACGCATGCACATGCTAAAAATTGTAAAATATGTGAATGAGCGTGGAGGCCACGCAGTCATACCCGGATTAGATAAACCACCAGTAGAATTTTCCGACATCAAATCAGTTTTTAGTAAAGTAATGGAACATGAACGGTATATTACGAAAAGCATAAATGATATCGTTGGCGTTTGCATGGAAGAAAAAGATTTTACCACCCATAACTGGATACAGTGGTTTGTTAATGAACAAATTGAAGAAGAAGCCCAGGTGAATAACCTCATTGATAAATTAAACCTGATGGGAGATGGAAATCTTTACTTCTTTGACAGAGACATCATGGACATTCGCAGCAATTCAGGATCTCAGGCTACTGATGCCTGATTTAGTCTGTTAGAAATATTTTAAGAGGAGATTATTTGGGGCTTGCTGAAAAACTCACTATTGACACTAAATCAGTAAATTATAATTAATAAAATTGTTATGTGTGCAAACCTTTATTAATTTTTCTGTGCATTTTCATGCACCTGTTATTTTCAATCAACATTGAAAGTGTTAACCAGAAAGCTGCAGCTGGCTTCCCTGCATTAAATTTGAAGTATGTCATTACATCTTCATTTCGTCAGGTTGCATCTCACAGCTTTTGACTTTTTCAGCAGGTCCTATTTATTCAATCTCCTCTTTTTTATGCTTTATTCCGCCAAAAAAGTACACTGCAACCCTAAATGAATTATTATCTATAACAAATTCGTTCTCAAAAATCACGAAAGTCTTTTAATATACCTGTACCATTTTAGAGAGCTTATTCTTTCCTGAAGTAACCACAACTGAGTATAGCCCGCTGGCCAGTTGAATAACTTCTATTTCTTTCATAAAAGGATAATTGGGATCTTTAACAAATTCTGCGTAGACCAGTTCCCCGGTTAAATTATATAGATGGACATATACCTCATCATCCAAAGGAAAATCCTGATTTATCAGTAAGGTAAACTCACCTTGATTTGGATTTGGAAAAACTTTCAACATCTCCTCTGATTCAGAAATTGATTCTGGTACATTCACCCCCCAGGCAAACACATCAAGGTAAAAGATTCCTTCTGCCCCACCCCCGCTGCCGTCAACCTGTAAATAGTACTTCTCACCTATTTCAACTGGAACCAGATCAAGTGCTGCGCTGTAGGGAAATGCGCTGTAATAATCATCATTGGCTGCGATTAATGTAAAACTACCCTCAAACAGGTCATCGCAACCATCTGATTTATAAAGAGCCATTTGTGTATCCATGCCGGTGGAGCGTATGCTTACCTCACTACCAGTAGCGATAAAACTAAACCAGACACTGTTATGCAAACCACCTTCTACACACCACTCCAGTGGAGAATTACAACCACCTTCAGGTGGTGCCGGCTCATTCTTTTCCACCGTTGCATCAACATTGGTAAAGGGACCATAGGAACCATAGGAAAGCACGGTTGCATCACAAATATCATCATTCTCTGGCCCAGGTTTAATGTTAACAGTAATACTGTCACTGCTGACGCAAATACCACTGGTACCTTCGACAACATAAGTGGTAGTGGCACTGGGAAATATACGTGCAATATTCCCGCTAACCAGAATATTTTCTGTTGGAAACCAATTATAGGTCTCACCACCTGAGGCCACTATTAATAGCGTATCCTTAGCTGGAATTTCTACCGTATCTCCGGGAATAAGGTTTACATCTATGGTTTGGGTTACGTCAATAAAAAACTCATAAGAAAGTGATTTTTCTAAAGCGTTTTTAGAAACAAGTTGCGAAATACTTTTAATGCCTGAGGCATTAAAAGAAACCATATGTGGCCCGGCTCCATTGGCAATCGAAGGTGTGGCTCCGGATCCAAAATTCCACATTATTTCATCAGGATTACCTCCTGATTTATCAGTAAAAGTAATTTCCTGCCCTATGCAGACTGTCGTTTGACTGGCTGAAAAAGAAGGAAAAAATCCATCAGAAGGGGGAAGTGGAGATTCCCACAGGCCCCGGCCATATGTGCCTGCAATAATTTTTTTATTTGCATAATCAATTTCCAGTTCATTCACAATTACGTTCGGTAAACCAGTATTACCTGCAATCCACTCTTTCATGCCACGACTTCTATAGTAAACGCCAAAATCCGTTCCGGCATACAGCATTTGATCGGTATCATCCTGATACAATATACAATTTACAGGTGTGTTAGGTATTCCATCAGAATAATTTTGCCAGGTCTCCCCACCGTTTTCAGAGGTATAAATCTTATTTCCATCATTATACCCCGAGAGCGAAACCCAAATCTTCAATGGGTTATACTGACTTACGGTAATGTATGTAATTGCTTGATCAGGAAGACCTTCAGATACATCTTCCCAGGTATGCCCGGCATTTTTTGTTCTGTAAATACTACCAAAGGTGGCCGTATAAATAAAAGCGGGATCAGAAGGTGCCGACGCCAATGATTGTAGCTTCACCCCTCCTGTTAGGTCTTCTGAAATGCGTGTCCAGTGATTTCCGCGGTCAGCAGACATAAATACATCTTCATAACCAGCATAAAGCACATTGGGATTAGATTTGTTAAGCACATATGGCGTAACCCAGGCACCATCACCGGCTTCTTCCGGCTGAATAGCATCCCATGCTCTCCCCCCGTCAAGACTTCTGAAAATGGCTCCATAATACAAGCTAACATATTGAATATCTTCATTTAGCGGATCAACAATACATTCCATACCGTCTCCTCCGTATACCTGTTGCCATTCTGAAGAATTATATTGCATAGTGCCATTATCCTGACTACCGGCAAGAACCTGCGCACCCGTATTCGATCCTGCACCAATACGATATATCTGGAGAATCTGCAATCCATTACTAAGATCAGTCCAGTTTTTGCCCCCGTCAGTTGTACGGTAAATCCCGCCATCGTTGCCCGAAAAGAAAGCGCCCGTAACCGGATGATGTACCATGGCATGCTGATCAGCATGCACATACGCAACACCCCGGGCTCCCCACCAATGGGCATTAAGTGTAAATGAATTACCTCCATCCACTGATTTCCATATATTTACTCCACCAACATAAATGATGCGGTCACTGAGTGGAGATACAGCCAGTGTTAAATCATACCAACCCTGTCCCCCTTCATCTGATCCATCTGCACTCCATCCCAGAAGGTTTTTATCCTCACCAGAAAATACCTGAGTCCATGTAACTCCGGCGTTCATTGACTTATACACACCATGTAGCCCATCATTGTTAGAATCTGAAATTAATGCCATTAATAATTCGCTGTTTGCCGGAGTAACGGCAAGTTCAATACGTCCGGCCCTGCTGTTGGGATTATAGCCGGTAAGTGCTGAAAATGTAGCGCCCGTATCCGTGCTTTTGTAAATCTTTGAATCGCCACTATAATTAGCTGTAGACGCATAAAATACTGAAGGCTTACCAGGTTTTATTTCAATATCTTTAAAAACCCCTTCCTGCACTATCGCAAATGTTTGCCAGCCATCGTCAGTACGGAAAATACCCCGGTTTGAGGCTGCCAGCATAATATCTTCATCCTCCGGGTGCATTACAATCCGGCGAAAATGAATGGCCTGTTCTGTTTGGTGAGTAAGTGCTGTTTGCTGCCAGGACAAACCGCCATCAAGCGATTTTAAAATACCGATGCTGTAAGTATCTCCCGCATCTCCATCCCCGGTAGCAATATACAATATGTCAGCATTTTTATGGCTAACTGAAATATCAGAAACACCAATGCTCATCAGATTATCAGTTGTAGTTATCCAGCTCTCTCCACCATTGATGGTTTTCCAAAGTCCTCCGCTTGGTGCACCAACCCAAATAATGTTTTCGTTCTCCGGATGAAAAGCAATGCAGTTTATTCTCCCCATGCCACTCAACTGACCATACCTGTTGTAAGGTATTTGCACAGGTCCCAGGGGAGACCACGTAATATCGGTAATTAAATCAGTGCTTTTTACTTTTTTTGTAAATAAATCAGGCACTGGCAATTGAATATTTCCATGTGGATAAACCCTTGGTGCCATAAAGTTCTCCCACCGCTTAAATTGCTTCCAGCCCTTTCCCTTTTGAATGGTTTTCCCCTCCCAATAATTATTAAAAGCATCCTGTATCTGATAAAAATCCGGATTACCTGATGCCTTTTCGGTGCTGACTGAGCTCATCCATGGCTGAGCAGCTGTGTGCATGATAAATGCAACTAACAAAAAGCATATTAAGAGTGTTTTTAGCAAAAAATAAAGTAAGATTGAAAAGATGTAATATGGGATTCTGACAAAAGCACTTTTAAAAGTATTATAAATCGTTAGTAATGATATCATAATATTCATTTGGTGTAGCCAAATTGATAAGCTACCAATATATATAAAACGTAAAGATTGCTATTTCATTTCAAAAAAGCGAGATTTAACCGCGAAATGTTTGGTGATTATGATAAACCATGACAATTTATCAGACAAACTTCATCTTTTTATCTATAAATCTTTAAAAATATCAATGGTATGATTTCTGCTATTTGATACACAAATTATTCATTAAGTAAATAATGGATTGCTATACTCCCTAAAAAGTGAAGAAACCTTTGTAATGATAATTATTAAAAATAGTTTATTTATACATTATACAGGTTAAAATGAGTAAATTTGTAGAAGAACATAATAAAAAATAAACAGCATGAGCTTGTTAGACAATGTATTAGGAAAGTTTTTAGGAAACAAATCAGACCGCGATATAAAAATCATTCAGCCCTTCATTGAAAAAATTAACAATGTAACAACGCAAATACAAAATATTTCACACGATGAGCTAAGAGAGCGTTCAGCGCAGCTAAAGCAAAAAATAAAAGATGAAATTTCTGCAGAGCAGGCAGAGGTTGAAGCACTTAGAAAGCAAATTGACGATCCTGAAACACCGATAGAAAAGCAGGAAGAACTGTATAACGAGATTGATAAAATTGAAGAAAAAATCGATGAAAAGGCAGCCGTTGCACTTGATGAAATTCTCCCTGATGCTTTTGCTATTATAAAAGAAACAGCCCGTCGTTTTAAAGAGAACGAGACCATTGAGGTAACGGCACAGGAATTGGATAAGGATTTGGCAGCCAATCGTACAGGTTTGGAAATTAAAGGCGACAAGGCCATTTGGTATAACAAATGGATTGCTGGAGGTACAGAAATCAGCTGGGATATGGTACATTATGATGTACAGCTCATTGGAGGTATTGTACTGCACCAGGGAAAGGCTGCTGAGATGGCTACAGGAGAGGGTAAAACGCTTGTGGCTACCCTGCCGGTATTCCTTAATGCGCTTACCGGCCGTGGTGTGCACTTAGTTACAGTAAATGATTACCTGGCCAAACGTGACTCGGAGTGGATGGGTCCGCTTTATGAATTCCACGGACTCACTGTTGATTGTATTGATAAGCACCAACCCAGCTCTGACCAACGACGAAAAGCCTACGCAGCGGATATCACTTTCGGTACCAATAATGAATTTGGATTTGATTACCTGCGTGACAATATGGCGGTAAGTCCCGGAGATCTGGTGCAACGCAAGCACAATTACACCATTGTGGATGAGGTGGATTCTGTTTTAATTGATGATGCAAGAACCCCTTTGATTATTTCCGGCCCTGTGCCTAAAGGTGACAATCAGCTATTTGATGAATTAAAACCAAAGGTGGAAACCCTGGTAGGTGCACAAAGAAAACTTGTTAACCAGATACTCGCCGATGCCAGAAAGTATTTAAACGAAGGAAATACAGAAAAAGGTGGGTTTACGCTATTACAGGCTTATAAAGGTCTTCCAAAAAACAAAGCACTGATAAAGTTACTTAGTGAGCAGGGAAACAAAGCCCTGATGATTAAAACAGAAAACTTCTACATGCAGGATAATAACAAAAACATGCATAAAGTTACTGATGACCTGTTTTTTGTTATTGATGAAAAAGTGAACTCCATAGAACTTACTGAAAAGGGAATTGATCTTATTACCTCATCATCAGAAGATACTTCATTCTTTATCCTCCCGGATATTGGCAGTGAAATTGCCGAACTGGAGAAAAGCGATCTGGGTCAACAGGAAAAGGTATCCCGTAAGGACAAAATGCTGCAGGATTATGCTGTGAAATCGGAGCGCGTCCACACAGTTAACCAACTTCTTAAAGCCTATACATTATTTGAAAAAGATGATGAATACGTGGTTATTGACAATAAAGTGAAAATTGTTGATGAACAAACCGGCCGTATTATGGAGGGCCGTCGTTATTCTGATGGGCTGCACCAGGCCATAGAAGCCAAGGAGAGAGTAAAAGTAGAAGCTGCCACCCAAACATTTGCCACCATCACCCTTCAGAATTATTTCCGCATGTACAAAAAACTTGCCGGTATGACGGGTACTGCCGAAACAGAGGCCGGCGAATTATGGGACATCTATAAACTTGATGTTGTAGTAATACCTACAAACGTTCCTATTCAACGTAAGGACAGAGAAGATTTGGTTTACCGTACCAAACGTGAAAAATACAATGCTGTAGCCAATGAAGTTGTGGAGTTGGTGAATGCAGGAAGGCCAGTACTTGTGGGTACCACCAGTGTGGAGATTTCCGAATTACTTAGCCGTATGCTAAAAATGAAGAGCATTAAGCATAACGTGCTGAATGCTAAACTGCATCAGCGTGAGGCAGATATTGTTGCAGAAGCAGGTAAAAAAGGCACCGTAACCATTGCAACCAATATGGCTGGTAGAGGAACAGATATTAAACTTACACAGGAAGTAAAAAAAGCAGGTGGACTGGCCATTGTAGGCACCGAGCGGCATGAATCACGGCGCGTTGACCGTCAGTTGCGCGGTAGGGCAGGCCGGCAAGGTGATCCAGGATCTTCTCAGTTCTTTGTAACGCTTGAAGACGATCTTATGCGTTTGTTTGGGAGCGACCGGATCTCTTCACTTATGGATAAGATGGGACTGAAAGAAGGTGAAGTAATCCAGCATTCTATGATTACAAAATCTATTGAGCGCGCACAGAAAAAAGTGGAGGAAAATAACTTTGGCATTCGAAAGCGCCTGCTGGAATACGATGATGTAATGAACTCCCAACGCGAAGTAATATACACCAAACGTAAGCATGCCCTTTTTGGAGAACGTTTGAATGTGGATATAGCCAATATGATATACGATGTTATTGAAAGCCTTGTTCAGGAGCATCATAACAGTGGTGGGTTTGATGATTTCAACTTTGAGCTGATACGTACACTTTCTATAGAAACTCCGTTTGATGAAAGTGAATTTTTAAAGAAAACTTCAGCTGATCTCCTCGAAGATATTTATGCACTTGTGTTGAAAGGCTATCGGCGAAAAGAGGAGGCTATGGCACAACAAGCCCTCCCGGTAATAAAAGATGTTTTTGAAAAACAATCTGCAGTATATGAAAACATTGTGGTACCCATTTCTGATGGCAAGCGCATTTTTCAGGTGATCACAAACCTTAAGAAAGCTTATGAAACAGAAGGCAGAGAGCTGGTAAGGTCATATGAAAAAACAATTATGCTGATGTCTATTGACGAAGCATGGAAGGAGCATTTAAGAGAACTGGATGACTTGAAGCAGTCAGTGCAAAATGCCACCTACGAACAAAAAGACCCCTTATTGATTTACAAGTTTGAATCCTTTGAGCTTTTTAAAACCATGATTGGGAAACTCAACAGGGAAGTAGTTTCAACCTTGATGAAAGGACATATCCCAATCCGTGATAGCAGCGGGGTAAAGAAAGCCCAGGCACCTAAGCGCCTTGACCTTAGTAAATTTGAAGAAAGCAAAAGTGATGCCGGTTCTGCCTTGCGCGGACAACCTGAGGGTAAGGAACGGGAGAACCGGAAAGCACAACCTGTAAGGGTGGAGAAAAAAGTTGGAAGAAACGAGCCCTGCCCTTGCGGAAGTGGCAAAAAGTATAAAAATTGCCATGGAAAAGTAGCCGTGACCTAAATGCTAAGGAGATGCTTCGCTTAAAAATAATTAGTGTCTGCGAAAAAACCCCTATTTCTTTCCCGATTTTCGGGACACGCTGTTATGTTTGTCAGTAAAATATTCATTTACAAAAGTAAACTGCGTTTTTTCTTACTTTACAAGCCTCGAACCTGGACTTTTCTCATCAGACACATGAGTTTTCGCACACGCACTACTTACAACCTACGGACGGTAACTTTCTAAAGAATGGAAATACCGGAAGTAGGTATTTTTATTATTTGCATTAATATTGTATACGATTTCTTCTGATTCCACGTTTGGCCCATAAGCCTGCAATATAACCTCATTTTCACCTTGCTGCAGAGGTATCCTGGAATAATGAATAGCATACGGAAGGGTTTGCCAATTTCTTGTATCCGCTTTTTCAGTTAGTGCATTTGTAAGACTCACCACAGCCCCCAAAGCCTCATCCTGCTCAGAAGCAAGCATCTCCAATGCCTTTTTTGTGGCCAACCGGGCCAGGGAATTGCCTATTTCACGCAGCATACGGTCATGCAGGCTCTTAAAAGCAATTTCGTTAATATTCTGTGCAATCATTAAAGGATACTGATGATCCTTTGTTTTTATAAAGGCATGTTCAAAAATTGGTGCGCGTTCGTTATATTTTGGAAAAGCAACTCGCAGAAAACGGAGGTTTTCAAGGGCACTCCTTTCTTGATCATCACGATTTCCCATATATATCGGATAATTAATACCAAAATCTTCATTTACGAGTGTCAACACACCGGCCTCATTTTGTACAGATGTAAAATTTATACTCCATTCAGCCTTCACAGGTCCCAACCCATTGAGCCAGAAAAACACCAATTCAGGAGTCTGATTTGACTGATGCTGGTAGGTGATCTCAAATTCTTTTTCATACTTTCTTACTTCATCAAAAAATCCGGTGAGATATGCTGTACGAAGTAAGTCTTGCTTAAGCTGAGGCGGCGCCTCCATATTGAAATACTTTGCATAATCCCCCTGGTATAAATTGAGCGCATTGCGGTAAGCTATAAATGCATTGTTATAATCCCCATCGGCATCATACAACAATCCCATTACAAGATGTGCAAAAGCATCTTCCTGGTATTTATTTTTGTGGTCTTTATATTTATCATTCAGTTTGTTCAACCTTATGTTTATCCTCCGGCATTCTACCATTGCAGCTTCATATTCCTGCAGATAAATAAAATTCAACGCTTTAAAATAATTTAGCATTACAGCTTCAAAATCTTCAGGCCGATAAGGTTTTACAGAGGGGTTTGTAACCAGACTTAAAGCTACTGTTGTAGGCTTATTAACATAATCTTCAATCATGAGGTCAGCAACTTCAAAATATGCATTGCTCGTTTGATTGTTTGTAAGCAACCATGAAATATACCCCCTGTTTAAATAATGTAATAAACGATTTCTGTTACTTTCTGATTTTTTATCAGCCTCCAGTAATTTTTGAGCTTTTTGCAACTCGCCATCGTAAAGATGGTCCTGAAACTTTGCCATTCGGGTATAATAGCTGGCACAACCTGTAATAGTAATAATGGCAGCACCAACAATTATATACATAAAATATTTACGAAAAAGCATACCGGAGAAAAGTTTAAACGGTTAAAATTTATTGGTACTACCCTTATTTTAGTGGTTAAAAATTTTTACAGGACCTAAAATACTGTTTAAATATAGTTGTAAATTTGGTTGAAATATGGTTTAAATGTTGCTTTTTTTGATTGACGCAATATACTTGCTCATTTTTTCCGATAGTTTTTTTGCCTTTTTCGAAATATTTTCTAATACATCCTTCTCTAGGTATCCTATTTCAAAAGCCATCTCTGTTTGGCAAACAATTTCCATTTCAGCGCTATAAGATATTAATAAAATGAATTTTCTCCTGGTAACCATTCCTGCTTGTTCCTTCTCCAATATTTGAGGCAACTGAAACTGCTGCTTCATTTATTTTCTGTACAAGAGCATACTTTTTCATCTGAGGAAAAAGAACTGCTTAACTTATAAATATCCTTTACCAACGCTTTTGAAAGCTAAAAAATTACCAGCTTTTGAAATCCAAAATTTAACATATAAACTACATTAAACTATATTTTAACCATATATAAACAAATTGCAAGTTTTTATTAAATTCGTGGTAGAAATAAATTTATAAGGTACCGGGGGCAATATTAATCGTTTATAACCTTTTTAATTTTTTTATCTCCCATCCATACAATCTCATTGGTTTCAAGATCTGTTAACTCAATATCTACCTGGTAAAACACAACTTTATCACGGGCATATTCATCCACAATGGTATTGATGGTTCCTTGTAAAATATAGTCGGCACCAAGTTCTCTTCCCCATCGGTTAGCAGTGGCTGCTGAGGCAAATTCCTGCTGGTCTGCACGTTCTCTGCGCAATTCCTCTCTTTTATCTCCTGCCTGTACCAGCCTTGATGAACCATCCTGGATAATGGCTTTTTCCAGATCCTTGATAAACGTTTCTGCACTTATGTGTTCGTGAGATTTATTCCTGATTAACCCTACAATAAGTACAGGACGCTCACTGTTTTGCTGCGAATACTGTTCGATCCATCTGCCATTGAGTAATTGTTCCATTAATGCTTCAGCTGTGATGCGGGAATCTGTATCATTCCAACGGCCACTTAGATCAATTGTTTCATCTGTATTGACGCGGGTAACTTGTCTTGAACTTCCGCAGGAAAGAACAAAAAACATGGAAGAAAGAATTAAGGTATAAAATACTGTTTTTTTCATAATTCAAAATTTAATATTAGAAAGATTAAAATATCAATAAATATACCAATTTTACTTGTAAATTCTCTTTTACGCAACCCGTTCTTCTTGCTGGGTGACTAAAAATAAAAAAATGCTGAGGTTGAATAGTATTGAAATCCCAGCCCAAATCCTCATCGTTTAATATATAGATTATGTTTCAGACAACACCACCAACAGCTTATGCTCATGATTATCTGAATTATAGTAATCTTTAATATGAATTTTATGTTGGTTAGGATTGAAGTTTAGCTGCTTTTTATAGGTAACTGTAACGGCCACTTCCTTATCCGATTCTACACCAGAATTTAGAGAGGATATAATTTCACTTTTAGAATTTGAGGTAAGGAGATCAAAAAAATTCTTTTTTACACGTCTGTCGTTAATAAATTTATAAAACTCAAGACCTTTATTGTTAATAAATTCTATGTCACCATTTTGCCATAGAACCAACATCGCCCTATTTGAAAAATTCAATAGTTGTTGAAGTTCCTCAAGCTGAACATTACATTTTAATACCTCCTCTTTTTGCGAAGTTACCTCCTGACAATGTATAAGAATATTACTTGAGTGATATCCTGAAAAAAGCAAAGGAGTCATTTTGTAATGATAATACCTTTTATTTCTTTTTTCATTGAAAGTCAATATTGAATTGGTTTCAAGTGTTTTTAAAAAATATTTTTTATATAAAGACACTTTGTTCCTAGACAAAAGTGAAAAAAGATTTGTCTTTTCGTGAATTACCGGATGCTTAGTTAGCATCTTAACTGCCGACTTATTAGCGAAAAGAATTTCGCCTTTATTATTACATAAGATGTATCTGTCCCTTGCAGCGTTAAGAACAGAGGTAAGCAGATAAATTTGTTCATTTTTTTCCTGCTCCTCATAATTCTTTTCATTATGATTTGAAAAGGATACTAATAATGAGTAATTACCAGATAGATTTTTGAATGGTACAATTGAAAATCTTATGTTATGGGAAGTTCGCAAAATTTCAATAGTATGTGTAAAATCAATTCTTTTTTTATTTTCCATGGCTTCTTTTAATTTACTCTCTATTGATTCTGCATTGAAAGGAAAAAAAGAAGAAAATGCCTGTCCGGAAATCTGATTTTTTTCATTGCCTGTCCATTGTATTGCCGGCTGATTAAATTCTTTAACGATCAATCTGCTATTAACCACCAGGGTTGGATGAGGTAATATAGAGATTATTTGCTCAACGGAGTTAGAAAATAAAGCATCAGTTTTGCTATGTATTGCTCTTAACTCTTCAGTTTCTTTAGTACTTTGGGCTAAAGCTTCTCTTAGCTGATCATTTGTGTATTGAGCATCCATTTTTTTATTAATATAATGAATAATAATTACGCTTAAGCACAAAGATATAAATATAGATTAATTACCGGCAAAAATAATCAGGGAATATGCATATACTTATGTGCCTGAAGGGAAATACGCCATTCGGGGTGTAATTTAATGTAATCTATAATCTGGGGTAAGATCTCTTCATGCCTGCTCCATTCCGGCTGCAAAAAAAGAATCGCCTTGTTGTTTACCTGTTGGGCCATATTATTAGCCCAATCGAAATCTGAAGCATTCTCGATAATAACTTTTAATTCATTTGCTTTTTCTAGAAAGATGCGTTTTGGAGGCTCATGTCGTTTTGGGGAGAGGCAAATCCAATCCCAATTACCAGAAAAGCCATAAGTACCAGAGGTTTCAAGGAATGTTTCAATTTTATTTTCTGCAAAACGGCGGCAAAGTAAATCAAGGTTGTATGTCATAGGTTCCCCACCAGTAACAACAACTGCTTTTGCGGGTTCACTTAAAACCCGGGAGACTATTTCAGCAACCGAAACAAGTGGATGAAAAGCTACGTTCCAAGAAAATTTTGTGTCACACCAACTGCAACCTACATCGCACCCTCCTATACGAATAAAATAAGCAGCCTTACCGGTATGAAAGCCCTCCCCTTGTAAGGTATAAAAATCCTCTACAAGGGGTAACCTGCTGCCATCTTCGGGTATTGTGTTAATTGTTGCCATTTTTTGTTTTATAAGCGCTGCAAAAGTAAGGAAATTATTATAAATCTATTGCAGTAATTATATGTTATTGTTTCAGCAATAACTGGTAAATCTTTGGTCTCAGAATTTTTTTCTCGGTAGAGAAAAGCAGTGTATTTTCATCCCATTTTAGAATAGATTCTGTTTGCCTGCCTATTAGGAAAAAAAAATTCTTTCTTTTAATAAATTCCATATTTATCAAACCGTCCCCTTGCACCTTGTAATATAATATAAAAGGAATGGCATTCCGGTAACCAATTAGAATTAAGGTGGAATCAGCAGGAAAATAATCAGCGCCAGTGATTAACCCTTTTTCATTTAATGAAAATGATGGCTTTAAGGAATAACTACCAACCACCTTAGGCAGCGCATAAACACTGGATATTTTACTTTCCCAGTTTTTGGAGAAAATATAGAGAGAATCCCTATAAACTATCAGCGCTTCACCATCAAATGGATGCTGAAGCAGGCGTTTTTCAAAATTATCCTGATTGGCATAAGAAAAACGAATACTATCGGCATTTACATCGCAATCAATACAATTAGGCTGAATGGCATTTTTGCCAATACGGTATACCACTAAATCGGTACGAGTGCCTGCATTATTACCTATATCACCAATGTAAATGTAAGAAGAATCAGATGCAAGTGTTTCCCAATCCTTATTTTCCACATTGGTAATACGAATTGTTCTTACAATTTCACCACTTACAATGTTCAGGCCAAATAATGCTGCCTCTCCTCCACTGTCATTATGTGTCCATAATAATCCCTGAAAGTTGATCAAACCGCTACTCTCGGGGAGGGAATCTGAAATATCCTTTACAATTGTGCTCCTTTTTGTTTTTAACCTCTGGGCATCAGTTTTCGAAACCGAAAGGGCTGATGTAACAATGATGCATAGAATAAATATTGAAAACTTATAATTCCAGAAGTGAACGAATTTTATTAAATATCTCAGTGTTTTCATAAATTCCAATAAATTCTTTTGCCCCCGGACCATAGGCAAAAACAGGCACCATTACTCCCGTATGGCCACCCGTTGAAAACGCGCCTTCCACGGATCCGTTTTTCATATCTCCATTTAATAAGGTAAAACCGCCCGTTTCATGATCTGCTGTGACGATTACAAGCGTGTTTGTATTATTTTCCGCAAATTGAATTGCTTGTCCCACGGCGGCATCAAAATCAATTACTTCAGAAATAACGTAATCTGTATCGTTATCATGTCCGCCCCAGTCAATCTGCGACCCTTCAACCATGAGAAAAAACCCATTCTCAGTTTTTGATAAATGTTCTATGGCAACCTTTGTTGCAGCAGGTAGCATATCTTTTCTTCCTTTATTTATCGGGGGGTTATGCTCATCGTGTGTAAAAGCATAAAATTTCGAACTTATTTGATCATCAGCCTCTGGGATATGATCAAAAATCTGATAATCATTTTTCTCGAGTTCCTTGAGAAGGTTCCGTCCATCCTCGCGGCTGTTAAAGGACTTCCTTCCACCACCTATTACAACATCTACATCGGTTTTTAAAAAATCAGCGGCGATGGCATCATAATCATTTCTGTTTTTCTGGTGGGCAATAAACGAAGCAGGCGTGGCATGGGTAACCGCACTGGTTGAAACTAAGCCGGTGGCGAGGTTCTTTTTTTCAGCATATTGTAAAATAGTAGTAAGTATGTTACCGGCAGTGTCTACACCCACATAACGATTATTTGTTTTTTTCCCTGTGGATAATGCTGTTCCACCGGCAGCGGAGTCAGTTATGTAATTATCAGCTGATTGGGTTTTTTGAAAGCCGATGTATTGACATTTTTCCATATTCAACTTTCCTTTATTTGCTGTTATCCCAGCAAATATCTGATTTACCCCCATACCATCACCAATAAGAAGAATTACGTTTTGGGGTTTAATTTCTTCCTTTTGTGTTTTTGTACAGGCAGAAAACAATCCGGACAACAAGATTACTGCGTACACTAGAAACTTTGCCTTCATTATCATATATTTTTTTAGATTAAAATCCAAAAATATCCTTTTTATGTGAAACTTAAGTAAACTATCCCGAAATTCCTTTTTAGTATCATAAAACAATAAAATGCTTAATTTAAAAAAACAATTTGCATTACAAATCTTTTTTTTATCTTTAAATCGCTAAAAAAAGAGAAAATGAGAATAGAACTTTTCAATGCCAATGCACTAAATTTTGTAGAGCTAAACTATACAGGGGATAATGAAAATTATATAAAATGCAGCCAGGAATCCAAATTTGCAGATGGTGATGTGTTTAATCTCTTTGCCCATTGTTTTGAAAGTAGTAATGAACTTTATGAATATTTTGGTGCAACTAAATATAATGCAAGGAAGATTGTACCCTTGCGCAATGAACTACTCAAAAATCTTGAAGAACTTGACAAAATAAATTCTGTAGAAGATTTTATCGATTATACCGGCAACATTCTGCTAGGCCAGAATTTTATAATTAATCTAGAAAAACAGGATGGAAACTGGAAAAAAAATTACACCATGTATAAACAGAAGTTAATCACCTTTAATTCCGACTTATTCAATTTAGTAGAAAAATGTATTGAAAAAGGGTATATTCTATGGGTGATAGGATATTAATTTCCTCACGAATCTTCCTACCATATTAAACATCGGCATAATTTTTGTTATTTATCTTTTATCTTCTTTTAAAGCTTGGTTTATTTTTTCATCCTTTAAAAAATGATGTTGACAACAGAAAACCAGGAGGTCGTAAAATCCTGGGATTTGATGATGCAAAACATTATAATTTAACGAACTTTGAAGAAGCATTTACGTTAAATATATAACAAAGATTATTTATACACTTATATAAAAAGCCATGAGTAGAAAAAGCCGATTAAACACCAAAAAATTTAAAGAAGAACTTCTAAAACGAATTAATCGTTCCAGGGAAGATGTTGAAGAATTAGATGCAAAAGGTCTGGAAAGAACCTGGAAAGATTTAAATGACGTTTATGTTTTCTTTTAAGAAGAAGTTATTTTGCAGTTAATTCGCATCTTAATAGATTCTATGGTTGTATTCCTTCTGCAAGGACGAATACCACCGAAAATACACTGCAATAATAATGATTGCAGTGTTGCGCAAAAAACAATTTCCTGATAAACAGCATATGAAAAAAATCATTTGCTGTTTTTTTTATTGCCTCTATTAAGGATAGTTTAGAAGAAGAAATAATCGGCTATCAATTGAATTTATGCCTATCAAAGGTTTATGATCAATAATCCGTTAAAAAATTTACCACCCGCTTCTATCCGAAATCATTCTTTACAAACAAAGTCTTAAATCCATTTACTTTTAGTATTTCGGTTTTGAATACCAGAATACTTTTTCTGCACCCGTAAATAATTTCAATAATAGAGCGAAAAGAAAAATAGAATATTTATATTTGCAATCCCAAAATAAAATCGGGGTGTGGCGCAGTTGGCTAGCGTACTTGCATGGGGTGCAAGTGGTCGGAAGTTCGAGTCTTCTCACCCCGACAATTGGGTAATTTAATTAATTTTTAGCGGTTTATCTCCGCAAATGTGGTAAATGGAATCTGTGACACAGATTCCATTTTTTTATTTTTTATAGCATCGAAAGAGTGCATTTACAGAAACACAATTTGCTTATGTTATGGGCGAAAAACTGCTAAACCAAATATTTAATAAGGATATTTCACGGTGTATCTGAACAGGATCTGATGGTATCTTCCTGGTTAATTTTGTTAGTCTCCCTTGAAGCATGCTACTCCTTTTTTGAATGGTTCTATTAAAAACCATAAATTTTTAAGGGTTTATTGAATTTATTGCTCTTATTCAAGGTTTTTAAAAAGAAAGAAAGAAAGAAACTTCTCCAATGCTTTCCAATAAAAATGCTCATCTACAATAATGAACCAGGCTTTATGTGAGTTCGAACTACAAAAATCTGAGTTTTTATTATCAATTTTAAAGAAGTGAGAAGTAAGGTTTTGCCTAAAAATAGGGCACTACTACCAATTTCATAGAAAAATCTAATTAATAACCCTGCAACTATCTAATATAATGATAATTTAGCTCTATTTCTGCGATAAAGAACATGCCTTATTATAAATTACTGATAATA